>Ga0136611_10004141_pt1 | contig 10151 bp, 11 predicted proteins | sample AntDrymUQ2232306_2_FD_106645 | JGI IMG/M metagenome (GOLD analysis project Ga0136611, IMG submission 106645) | Polar desert sand microbial communities from Dry Valleys, Antarctica - metaG UQ223 (23.06) | ecosystem: Environmental > Terrestrial > Soil > Desert | place: Antarctica: Dry Valley... | reverse complement strand
GAGGGGAAACTCTCACGAGCAGTTCTTAGGGGGCGGGACGGTGGCAACACCGTCCTGCTACCCGGCGCGGAGAGTAGCGATACTCCTCCGCCTACCCGACTGACAAGGATCATGGCTCTACGCCACTTTCCGTGAATCAAGGATGAAGCATACCAAAACGAGGACGTGATGACGATCAAAAGGCATTTGAAGCGCCCTCCAGCACACTCTTTTGGCCAATCCGTAATCCTGCATGCCACAGCGAAAAAGTGATTCACGGAAAGTGGCGTAGAGCCAGGATCATATGGCTAGGTCTCCAGGGGAGGGCAGCTCCGCCGCCCAACCCCTCCTAGCCCAGTGGAAGATCTTTGAACGACCGGACTTGCCCGGTAATTGCGCGCTCGGTCGGCAACCGTTCGATGCTGGACGCGCCAAAGAACCCGGCCACGCCGGGCATGCGGCTCAGTGCCTGTCCTACTTGGTCAGGCTCGTCGAAGGGTCCGCCATGGCAGATCACCAGGATATCCTTCCTGACACTACGCCCAGCCTCGGCAATTGCCATCACGCGTGCGATTGCCTCGTCCAGCGTCAGCGCCACGCCCGCCCCGATCGTGCCCGAGGTCGTCAGGCCAACATGAGCGACCAGCATGTCCGCGCCGGCCGCAGCCATCGCGCGCGCCTGATGTGGATCGAAGACGTAGGGCGAGGTGAAAAGATCTAACTCGCGGGCCAACCGGATCGCTTCCACCTCTTTATCATAGCCCATGCCCGTGGCTTCAAGGTTGGCGCGAAACTCACCGTCGATCAGGCCAACTGTAGGAAAGTTTTGCACACCCGAAAAGCCGATCTCACGCAGCTGCTTCAAGAAGACTGGCATCAGGCGAAATGGATCGGTGCCGCACACGCCAGCCAGTACCGGCGTATCCTTGACGACCGGTAGAACCTCAGCCGCCATTTCCACGACGATGCCATTGGCATCGCCATAGGGCATCAACCCCGCCAGTGAGCCGCGACCCGCCATGCGATAGCGTCCAGAGTTGTAGATGATGATCAGATCGGCTCCGCCCGCCTCCGCAAGCTTGGCCGAGAGCCCTGTACCTGCGCCGCAACCGACGATTGGCCGACTGGCGGCGCCTTGTGCCCGCAGTCGCTGAAGGATTTCGCTGCGTGCGATGCTCATATGTTACCTTCCCGTGTTCGGCACATTTCCATGAGGGTTTCCGCTGCCTGATCGGCGAACTGCGGGTCGTTAATATTGAGATCGAGCTCGATCACTGGAACCCGCGGCTTGACATGCCGTTTGATCGCATCGTAACAGGCGGCGTCGGCGGCAGGGTCCCAAAACCTCCCACCCTCACTGTCGAGCATCGACACGCCTTTCAGCGGCAAGATGATCGCCACAGGCGCGGTCGCAGCGTTAGCGGCAGCAGCGATCATTTCGCCAATACGGGTGTTTTCCTCGATATTAGTGCGAAGCAGCGTTACGTTGGGATTCCACTCGTACAGATTACGCTCGCGGTACTTCGCCGGAACCGTGTCTATCCCACCGAAGTTCGCCATATCGACGCAGCCGGGCACCAGCACGGCTGGGATGCCGGTACGCGATGCTGCCAAACAACGCTCGGGTCCGGCATTGAAAACGCCGTCACAAACGTAATCGGCCAACTCAGTGGTTGTGAGATCGAGCGAGCCCGCGAAATAGGCGTCCGAGATCAGGCTTTCCATGGTTCGACCGCCGGCGCCAGTCGCGTGGAAGACGAGGACCTCGTAGCCTTGGGCTTCCAGCCGACTCCGCGCTCGATCCACGGCCGCAGTTGTGTTCCCGAACATCGAGGCGGCGATCAGCGGTTTTTCATCTGTAACTACAGGACGATCAATGCGCACCATCCCGACGATCGCACCGGCCGCATTGGCGAAAATCGGTCGGCTAATTCGGTTGAGGCCTGCGACGTCCACGATCGAGGGCATAAAGGAAATGTCCTTACCTTCCGTATAGGCGCTAACATCGCCACCGCCAACGGTCGAGACCATCACTTTTGGCACTCCGACCGGGAGCATGCGCATGGCAGTCGTGGCGATTGAGGTGCCGCCGGTACCGCCCATACCGAGGATGCCCTGCAGGCGTCCCTCGTCGTAGAGCCGACGGACCACGACCGCCAGCCCGGCCGCCATCGTCTTCATGGCCTCATCTTTGCGGTCGCCGGCTTGTAAGGTGTGAAGGTCGCCACCACCGGCACTGGCAACGTCTGCTCGTGTCACATCAGCTACAATATGTGGCTCGTCAAGTACCCCAAAGTCAACGACAAGCGTTTGGAGCCCCTGCTCCTCGATCAGCCCCTTGACGAAGGCGAATTCTTCACCTTTCGTGTCGAGGGCTCCAACCAAGATCACTGTTTTCCGCATGCTGTTCCTTTCTCCTGTGTCACGTTTGCCTAGACCACCGACTCTCCAGCAGCATGAGCTTCTAACTGCGGGACGACCGATTGGCGCATACCTTCTATTTGCTCTTCCATCAGCTTGCTCGCCAAAGCTGTGTCACGCGTCTCCAGCGCCGCCAAGATATGCGGTCGCTCGTGTGCCATTTGCGCAACCTGAATCTGGAGACTGAGCCGCTCACATGCCTCCGTAAGCGACTCATGGTCAGCAATGCCCCGAACGAGGGTATGAAAGCGTTGATCAGCTGTGTTATAGCCGGCTGCGTCAGACTGATTGAGAGCCGCCTGTGCGTCGTTGAAGAGCGCCCTAGAATGGGCCACCGTCAGCTTCACGACCGCGATGCGTTCCGCAGGTGCGATGCGCTAGGCAACCTCGCCACCCTCTAAGGTATCGGTACGGCGGTCAGGGGAAGAGAAGCTAATCACCGCGACCAGCGGCTCGGCACTGGTACACCTCGCCCAATGTGGGGCGCCACGCGGGATACGAATTACGCTGCCAGGCGTGAGCTGAAACATTGCCTCACCGAGCTTATGCTCGCATTCACCGGACATGACATACAACAATTCCTCACAATTCGGGTGGGCATGCAGGGGATTCCGCCGACCCGGCGTAATCGTTACAATCCCCAGTGTCTGCTCGGCGTCCGGCATCTCCTTACCAGTGATCAGCCAGACCAGCGTACCCCACTCCATTTCAACCACCGCATGCTCATGCCGATTTCGGATGACCAGTGTTGGGTCGTTCGTCGTGTTCCCATCTCGGTTTATGTGGTTCATGATTACCTCCATTGGTCTGGCATCACCCTACCGGGTCGACGCTGGAGCGGCTCATAACGTCACTGCTTGCCCACGGCTCACCAGTGCTGCCTCATACACCCGCATGAGGTGCAAGGCAAACTCGAGGTCGCCAGAGCGCGCTGGCTGATCGTCCAGTACGGCCCCGCAGAAGTCCTGCAACTCATCGACAAAGCCCTGCATGAAAAGCGCTTTATTCTCCAGCGTTGCCAGCATATTGCTGGTTTCCCATACGACACTGCCGCTATCAGTTCCCGGGGCCGTAAAATCCCGCTGCGTATTGTAGTGAAACGGAATACCACGGTGGTAGACCACTCGCGCAGTGTTCTCGATGCTGATAACGTGGTTCGTCCCGAAGATATCGTAACGCTCGATTGGGCAGCCTTGTGGTGTGCCTCCCGCCAGGTAAAACACGCCCACAGCCCCGTTAGCAAATTGCAGCTGCACGGTTCCAACGGCTTCCACGCCGGGGCCGAGCAGCGTCGTGACATGCTCGACACGACCGCCCAGCGCGAGCATGATCGAAAGCGGATGGCAGCCGTTGGCAAGCCAGTTCGTGAATTTGCCACTGTCGAGCGTTTCAACTCCGTCGGCAGGCATGGTCATCGGATACACAGCCAGAATCGAGCGCAGAGCGCCGAATTCGGGCAGCGACAGCAATTCCTGGGCTTTGCGCGCGGCGGGCATGGCTGCCTTCTTGAAGCCGACCATACAGATGCGGTCGCCGCGCTCAGCGATCATGGCTTCCACTTCCGCAGCACGCATGGCCGGTGGCTTTTCGAGCCACACATGTAGTCCCGCTTGCATCGCTTCGATCGCGAGTCGTGGGTGCTGCTGTGGACCGACACAGATCAGCACCGCGTCCAATTCCATTTCGGCATACATGCGCGTCGTTTGTGTGAACGTCGCTTCGACGCCATACTCGCGCGCCGTGCGCTGCAAAGCAGCCTCGTTCTGGTCGCACAGTGCAACGAGCGTCACAGGGAGGTAATGCAGAGCCGGCAGGATGTTGCGATAGGCATGCGAGCCCACACCCACCAGACCAACCCGCAGCTTACCGTCATAATCACGTTGATAGGTCATGATATCTCCGAAAATGTGCGGCGCAAGAAAGCAACATCACGGCGCGCCTCTGCTGGCACCAGTTCAGCGGTATCCCACAAGGAGCCTAGGCTGTAATCCGGCGGTGGAGAGCCATGCGAGGCGTTGAGACACAGCACCGGACTGATGCCGTCGGCCAGCACTTGACTGACGATCTCTGTAACCGGCCAGCTTGCCTCATCCAACGGTGAGCGATATCGCATAATCTGCGGCGTTGCGGATACACTTCGTCCCCCTTTAAGATGAACATAGTTCGTGATATTCCGCAGTTCGTGATACACATCCAGCGTCGGATATACGCCGGATTCCCACATGTTTTGGATATCCCAGGTGAAGCGCGCTTTCTCGCCCAGATCGAGACGCTCAAAGAACCCGCACGTTTCACCTGGTCCTGAAAATATCGAGTTTGGCTCGTTTTCAAGCGTTACCAGCAGTCCGGCTTCTGCCACCTGTTCAATCGCCTCGCGGTAGACCGGGTAGACCCAGGCGGCATGACGCTCTAAATAGTCGTTACCATCCGTCCAGTCCTGGCGATTGTCGAAATAACAGCCTAGCAGCCGAACGACGGTTGGTCGCACATATGCTGCCGTTTGAAGCAGGTTGCTGACGCCTTGTTCCAGGGTCTGCCGAAACTCGCGCTCGGCGACACGCGCCACGTTCTGGTGCCCAAGTACCGAAGAGAAGCAATAGACCTCGGTGTTGGTCCGCTCCAGGAGCGCGGCCAGTTGCTGGCGTCGCTCGGCATCCAGGTCCTCGATCGATCGACCGAACACGTGCGTCTTCAGGTCGAGATGGCGGATGCCCAGTTCCGTCAGCGCCGCGATGGCACATTCCAGGTCCTGGTCCATCATTTCGTTCAGCATCGTCAGGTAAGCCATGGGCATATACCTCCTAGAGCGCCGGTCAAGTATTGTTGGATGGGTGGTAGCATAGGCGGTCGCACCCGTCGTCACAGAAAGGACCTCGCATCATGCGCCCAGACCTTTGGCAGCCACCCGTCGACCTCTCGCCCGCCGAACACGCCATTGTCACGCGTGTGCGGCGCGCCAAGCTCTTTGTCTTTCTGCGCCCGACGACGCTGCCGTCGATTGCCAAGAGCAGCGGTTGATAGGAGAGGTTCTCGAGCAACGCCTTGGCGACAGGAAGAAACCAGCCGTCCAGCGTGTGCGCGTCGTGCTTGAGCCAGCGGGGCGCCCCCTGGGCCAAGCGAGCAATCACACTTTCCTGGTCGGCGCTTCCACTTGGAGCATGATCGGCACTCGTGGACAAGTGTGCCCGCTGACCGCCAGCTAAACCGCAGATCAGGGCGACGAGGGTATTCAAATGGCGTTCGCGATGGCCGGTGAGCGGCGGAAAGAATTGCATCAGGGCTCGTTGTATGGCAGCATAGCGGCGGTACGTGTCACTCATTGTGCTCCTCCGGACTGAAAGGTCGAAAGCGCGGAGAGCATACCAGAGCTGGCACGTATCTTTGTTTAGCTCAGATTTTCTGTACGGTAGTCAAACAACATACCGGCAATTCGCGTCTTGTTCATCTGAATGTTCTCCTTTTCGACATTGAAGATGCCACACTCGTGCGCCTGGGCGCCGAGTGCCTGCATTGCTGCTGTTTGCCCTTTGACCCCGACAGTTGCGCTCTCACCCTGCGCTGTTACTGGGCAATGAGTAGGAGAGCGCTCTTTCACACATGCTGTTTTAAGCTCGCCCTAGCGATCGACGTTCCCCCTGCTAAAGATAGCGACTAGGTACTTGTTCGGCGAGAGATCAGGGCGCGACGGCGACATCGTCGCAATCCATACGACCTTCGTCGACGACCAGTCGCGTCTGGCTCCTGGCGTCACGAAAGGAGCGCGCCGCACATGATGTGACCAGGCCAGGACACGGGATCACGCTCGTGACGCTGCCTTTATGCTGACTCACGGATAATTAACTGATAGGGCGACTCTTCGCACCGGCCGCCTTCCAGCGCGGATCCGTCCAGCCGCTCCAGCAGCATCTCGGCTGCGCGGCGTCCCAGCTTGTCCTGAAACAATGTGATCGTCGTCAGTGATGGGCGCATCAGCCTGGCAGCCGGAATATCATCGAAGCCTATCACGGCCATATCCTCGGGCACAGCCATCCCTGCTTCCCGCAGTGCGACCAGTGCCCCCATCGCCATCAGGTCGTTGGCCGCGAATACAGCCGTCGGTTGTGGCGACAGGGAGAGCAGGGCTTGCATGGCCTGGTACCCTCCCTGCTCGGTAAAGTCACCAGCCTGGATCAGCCCTTCGAGAACCGGCAATCCTGCCGCGGTGAGTGCCTGACGATAGCCAAGCAGCCGGGCCGGGCCAGGTCCCTTCGACCCAACGATCATGCCGATACGACCGTGCCCACGCCCGATCAGATAGCCGACTGCGGTTTGCGCTCCACCGACACTGTCGATATAGAGCGTATCAAGCGGCCAACTGCCCAGTTCCTGCGCTCGTCCCTCCAAGCGCACGACAGGAATATTGCGCTCTAGGAGCGGACGCAGGTGCTCCGCATTCGTATGAAAGAAGACGCCGATCACACCATCCACCCGGCTGCGCTGGACCGAGTGCAAGCATTTCCGCTCTTTCTCCGCAATACCATCGGTGTTATAGACGATCAGATCGTAGCCATGGCGCTCGGCGACGTCCTGAATACCGCGCTCGACGGCCGGATAAAAGGGATTCGTAATATCGGGAATAATGCTGGCCAGCGTGTAGGTTTTACGAGTACGCAAACTACGCGCCGCCCCGTCGGGCACGTAGCCAAGCTGCTGAATCGCGTCCCAAACGCGCTGGCGTGTACCAGACGGCAGTGTGATAGCCAGATTGTTGTTCAGGACCTGCGAGACCGTGCTTTGCGAGACCTCAGCCAGTCTGGCGACTTCCGCCTGGGTCGGTCGTTTCTTATTCGTCGCTTTCTCGTGCATGCTCTGGGCTCCCGGTTCCGCCGACACCATGGATACGTCATCCCGCCGTGCGGGCATCAGCCTTTGAGCCCACCCTGGGTGAGGCCATCAATGAACCGCCGCTGTAAGGCAAGAAAAATGACCAGGATCGGCGCGAGCATCATCACGGCGGCGGCGCTCGTCAGGCTCCAATCGCGACTGAAGCGCGACGTGAACTTGAAGAAGCTGGTTGCGACCGGGAACTTGTCCGGATCATTGACGAAGATCAGCGCGAGCGGAAACTCACTCCACACGCCAAGCGCTACGACCAGGCCGACGGTAAGAAAGCCAGGCCAGGAGAGCGGCAACACGACTCGAGTGAACACCTGGAGCTCATTGGCGCCGTCGACACGCGCGGCGTCTTCGAAATCCACCGGCAGGCCGACCATGTACGAGCGCAGCAGGAAGATCGCAAACGGCGCGTTGAGCGGGATATAGATCAGGATCAGGCCGAGCCGGCTGTTGAGCAACCCAAGATTCTTCCATAAGAAGAACAGCGGCACCAGATACAGCCAGACGGGCAACGTCGATACCACCAGCAAATACAGCATCAGGAAATTGTCGCCTGGCAACCGCAGCCGGGCCAAACTGTAGGCTGCTAGGCCTCCGAGCGTCAACACACCGGTGACCGTGCCGACCACGAGAATACCGCTATTGCGCGTTGTGACGGCAAAATCGCCGATTGTCCAGGCACGCGGAAAGTTGCTCCATGCCAGCGCCCGTGGCGGCCCTATTGGATTCTGAGCAATCTCTGCGGAGCTTTTTAGTGAGTTAAACATCAGGATCACCAGCGGACCAAGCGCGAAAACCACCAGCAGTCCCAGGATAAGGTAGTTCGGCGCGAGGCTCAGCTTGCGTCTGGGTCGCAGCATATGACTCAAATCTCCCACCCCTTTCGTCGCAGGACGGCAAAAACGCCGACGATTAAGATCGCGAACGAGCTCATCGTCAGCCCGATCGCGGCAGCATACCCCGCCTCGAAGCGATTGAATGCGTTCTTATACAACCAGGTGCCGAGCACCTCGGACGATCCGGCCGGCCCACCCTGGGTCAAGATCCAAACATAATCAAAGACCAGAAACGACCAAATCGCGGTCATGAGCAGCAAAAAGACGAGGGTTGGCCGAATGCCCGGTAGGGTCACATGTCGAAACTCCTGCCAGCGGTTTGCCCCATCAATCCGCGCCGCATGGTACAAATCCGGCGCGATGTTCTGCATCGCGGCGAGCAGCAGCACCATCAAGAAACCCCAAAAATGCCAGTTGTCGACAAAAGCGATCGCATAGAGTGAGGTGCTCGGCAGACCAAGAAACGCCCGATCGAGCCCCGGCACACCGGCCTTCGCGAGTTGTGCGCCCAGCCCGAGGGTCGGACTCAGCAGATTCCGCCAGATGTTTGCCGTAATGACGCTCGGAAGAATATAGGGCAGAAACAGCGCTGAGCGGAACAGCATGCCACCCCGCTGCACCGGCGCCAACAGGGTCGCGCTCAAAAGCGCGAGCAGAAAAGGAACTGTCAAAAAGATGCCAAGCCAGACGACGTTGTTCCGGAAGGCGCGACGGAAGGTCATGTCCTCAAAAAACAGTCGCTGAAAGTTCTGCAGCCCGATGAATTCCGCCGGTCCGATCCCTGACCAGTCAGTCATCGCGTAATACACGGCGGCGATGGAGGGTCCCGCCACTACCACCAGGTGCAGCAGCAGGATCGGCAGCACGAAAAGCCACGGCACGACCATCTTCCTGAACGTCCGTCGTTTCTGCCGCGGTCGGACCTGCTTGCGGGGCGGCGAGAAAGCTGCTTCATGTTGTATGCGCGCCATGGGAATCTCCTCCTCAAGAGACGCATGACGAGCCTTGCGGCGCCAAATTGCCTGCGCCTGACTCGTCATGCCTCGCTCGGTGTTACCGCGTCGGTAGCGGCGGAATGTCGCCCGCCTTTAGCTCTTCCGCGAAGAGCTTCTGGAGGCCTTCCAAATATTCCTGGGAGGTCATCGTATTTGCCCAGACCTTTTCCACCTCTTCGTAGATGTAGGTATCGCTCTTGGGCGGCCAGAAGGTCCATGTGGTATAGCCGTAATTATTCTGATCGGACGCTGTGCTCAGCGCCTCGAAGATCTCGGCTTTGCGCGGATCGATACCAGCCAATGCGTCAGCTTTGAGACGGATCGGCGCGGGCGCCGCGTTACATTCGGCAACCAACGTCCCTTGTACATCGGCCGAGAAAACATAGTCGATAAACTCCACGACGGCCTGAGGATTCTTCGTCGCCTTGTTGATCGAGTAGGTCGAGCCGATGCCGAGGTTGAAAATCGCGTCGCCCGATGTGGATGGCACCGGAACCCAGCCCCAATCGTTGTTGTTCCCGGCCGCTTCGCCAAAGACCGTACTGATGTCGTTGAGGAACCAGGTCCCCTCGATATTCATCGCTGCTTCGCCGCTGCCCAAGGCCGCATGCGCCTCATCGAAGGTGGCTGTGTAGTAGCGTTCCAGGCCACCCATGAACCAGCCTTTCTGTTGAATCGTGTTGAGCACCTCTATCGCCCGGACAAACTCGGGATCAGTCCATGGCCGCGTGCCTTTCAGCGCTTCATACACCTTGTCGGGGCCAGCGACCTTGTTCAAAAACTCGCCCACGAACCATTCATTCGCGGGGCGCCACTCAGCGTTCGCATGGCCGAAGGGAATGATGCCTTCGGCCTTGATCTTCTCTCCCAGGGTCATCAGTTCGTCGATCGTCTTGGGCGGCTGCCAGCCCTTTTCCTCAAACAGTGTCTTGTTGTAGTACATCACAAGAGATTCGAGTTCATTCGGTATACTGTAGAGCTTGCCCTCAACTTTGCTGAGGTTCAGCGCACAGGGCACGAACCGGTCTGACCATTTTAATTGCTC
>Ga0136611_10004140_pt1 | contig 10155 bp, 8 predicted proteins | sample AntDrymUQ2232306_2_FD_106645 | JGI IMG/M metagenome (GOLD analysis project Ga0136611, IMG submission 106645) | Polar desert sand microbial communities from Dry Valleys, Antarctica - metaG UQ223 (23.06) | ecosystem: Environmental > Terrestrial > Soil > Desert | place: Antarctica: Dry Valley... | reverse complement strand
GTGACGTCGCGGCGGTTCTCGAGCCACCGCGCGATCTTCAGGCCGTTTTCGCAATGCCTTTCCATGCGTAAGGCCAAGGTCTTAAGTCCGCGCATCGCCATGAAGCTGTCGAAGGGCGAGGCGATCGCCCCCACCGAGTTCTGCAGGAACTTCAGCTGGTCGGCGAGGTCGCGGTTCTCGCCGACGATGGCCACGCCGCCGATGACGTCGGAATGGCCGTTCAGGTACTTGGTCACCGAGTGGACCACCAGGTCGAAGCCGAGCTCGAGCGGCCGCTGCACCCAGGGGCTGGCGAAGGTGTTGTCCGCCACCGTGATGATCCCGCGCCGCTTGCCGATGGCGGCCACCGCCTCGAGGTCGACCAGTCGCAGCGTCGGGTTGGAAGGGCTCTCGACCCAGATCATCTTGGTCTCGGGCCGGATCGCCGCCTCGATGGCGGCGGGGTCGCGCAGGTCGACGTAGCTGAAGTCCAGACCGGCCGAGCGCCGCCGCACCCGCTCGAACAGGCGGTAGGTGCCGCCGTAGAGGTCGTCCATGGCCAGCACGTGGTCGCCGCTCGACAGCAGCTCGAGCACGGTGGCGGTCGCCGCCATGCCCGAAGCGAAGGCGAACCCCGCGCTCCCGCTCTCCAGGTCCGCCACGCAGGCTTCGAAGGCCATCCGCGTCGGGTTGTGGCCGCGCGCATACACAAAGCCCTTGTGCACGCCGGGGCTGGCCTGGGCGTAGGTCGAGGTAGCGTAGATCGGCGTCATCACCGCCCCAGTGGTGGGGTCCGGCGCCTGGCCGGCGTGGATGGCGCGCGTGGAGAAGCCGAGGCGGTTCGAGGGCGTGTCGCTCATGGCGCGCATTTAGTCGCTCCGGCGCCCCGGCGCGAGCGAAGCGTCAGACGATCATCTCCTCCAGCCGTCGCGGCGCCACGATCAGCAGCGCCCCACCCTCCCACCGCACGACGCCGCGTCGCTCCAGCGAGTGCAGCGTCCGCGAGACGGTCTCGCGCGTGCTCTGCACCCGTTTGGCCAAGTCGGTGGGCGACGGCGCCGGATCGATCACGGCGCGCCCGCCGACCCTCGCAGCCATGCGCAGGAGTTCGGCATGAATGCGCCCGGCCGCGGAGAGCGTCGTGCGCTCCACCATCCGCCCGGCGGCGGCGCGCAGCTGCCTCAGCAGCATGCGTGAAACCGCGAGGCCCACGGAGCTGTGCGCCTCCATCAGCTGCAGGAAATCGGTCGCGGAAAACACCGCCGCACGGCACGGCTCCAAGGCCACCACGTCGCAGTCGTAGGCCATGGGATCACGCGGGCCGAGGGGCCCGAACAGATCGCCGGGGCCGAACTCCTGCACCAGCGTTTCCTGGCCCTCGACCTCGTAGAACAGCGCGCGGGCGCGGCCCCCCACCACGAGGAATGTGTCGCCGCAGGGGTCGCCCTGCCGCACGAGCACCGCGCTGGCGGGGAAGTTGCGGTCCGCGGCGCGGCGGCGGACGATGGCCGCAACCTCCGCGGAACAGGCGAACATCTGCTGCAATGTGGCGGCCAGGCTGTCGTCCGAGACCACCGCGTCCACGAGGCTCAGGCCCCGGCCGCAGAAGGTGAAGCCCGCAAGGAGAACAACCCTATAGCCTGGGCGCCGCCTGGGGCCGGACCCACGGCGGCGCTGGGGAGATCGCCCACGTACTCCAGATGCAGCCCATTCGTGGCGGACGCCGAAAGCGCCTCGGCGAAGTCCTGCGTCAGGTGCACGGCGCCCGGTGGCGCGGAGGCCGCGGCGGAGGCGGGCCTCCGGGCCGCCTCGCCCAGCAGCAGCGACCCGCCGCGGAAGGGGTCCTCTCCCGTCTCGACCACGGCGTAGTGCCCGCCCACGCGCGCGCCTTCCCCCAGCGCGCCGACGATGCGCAAGGCGGCGGCCGCAGCCTCGGCGGGGCACGCGAAGGCGAGCGTCAATTGCTCGCCGGACCAGAGCGGGGGCAGCAGCGGCGCAGGACCTGCCGCGACCAGGTCCACCAGGCGCGCCAGCAGGGCGGCGCCCGAGTCCGCGTCTGGACGCACCCGGCGCTCAGGGACGATGGCTAACAGAGCGGCCAGCACGGCCCCCCTCGGCGCGGGCTGCACCGACGCTGCTTCGCCGCGCCCGCGCGCCTGACGCGGCGCCGCCAGCACGTGCTGTCGTCGCCCGCCCTGCGCCCAGATCGCGCGGATCAGGCCGCTGACCTCCGCCTCCCCGGCGTCGTCGAGCACCAGCAGTTGCACCGCCTCGCTGGTCAGCATGCGCGCGTGCATGACCGCCGCGCCCATGGCCGCCTCCGCCGCCAGCTCGATGTCCAGCGCGTTCGGACGGTCCGCCGCCTCTCGCGTCGAGCGCACCGTTTCGGCGCGAGCGATCACCGCCTCGAACCGCTTGGCCCAGTCGCCTTCGAAGCCCTCCACCGATGCGCGCCGGAAAGCCTTGGGCGCCGCCGGGAGCACCAGGTGCAGCTCGGCCCCGTGCTCGAGCAACGCCTCGGCGATGACGATGTCCGCCCCGGCGGCGAGGGCCCCGAATCCGAAGCCCACCCGCTCCTGCTCCAGCACCGCCCGGATGCGGCGATCCAGCGCCTCGCTCTCGGCGGCGAGCGCCATGTGCCCCGCGAAATGCAGGCTGCGCGGCGGCCGCAAACGCTCCAGCCAGCCCGCGTCCTCTCCCATTTCCTCCAGGATCAGCGCGAACTGCCGCAGCGTCGATGCATGGTCCTCCCAGGCCCGCGGCGCCCGCGCCATCGCCTCAGCGAGTGCCACCTGCGCCTCGTCGGTCCGGCCCAGCAGCAGCAGCGCCTCCGCCCGCGTGGCCGCCTGGTAGTAGGGCGTCTCCTGCGGATCCTCCGCGCGCGTCAGAACGTCGGTAGCCCGCGTCCGAGCCGCTTCCCGGTCCCCAGCCAGGAAGGCGAGCGTGGCGGCGTTGATCAGCGGATAGGTCGAACCGTCCAGCGCGCCCGCCCGCGCATAGGTATCGCCGGCTTCCCGATAGAGGCGCTGCTGCTCCGGTCCCGCCGCCGCCCGCGCGCTGTCTTTGAGCAGTCGCCCGCGCAGACTCAGGACGGCGGGATCATCCTGCACCGTATCCAGCGCCGCTCCGTGGAACAGACGCCAAGCGTAACTCAGCGCGCCTGAGCGGGCGTGACCCGTAACGGCGCTGACGATGCCGGGATGAGCCATTTATGGGAAGGCGGCGCCGGTGTTCGGCACGTCGGGATCGACGCCGATTTCGAAGAGGTGCTTTAGGATGTCCGATCCCGATTTCTCTTCAACGATCAGCACGACGTTGCAGAGAAACTGTCGCGCCTCCTTATCGCGTCGCTCCCTTACCTCGAAGTAGCAGAGCTTGCATTCCTTCGTGGAGTACTGATCCTTCTGGGTCCTGCCGGGGTTATCAGGGTCAACGTGCAGGAGGTTCGCGTTGTCGTTAGGTCCGTGGCCACCGTTCCGCTTCTGCTCAAACGCCTTCTGGTTCTGGCTGAACGCCCAGTCGCAGTCTGGATCAAGCTGGATCACGTAGAAGCAAGGTCCGTCGACAGCGGCGTCTAGCGGCGTGTGCTTGTGGGCTGGCTTGTCCGGCTTTGGTTGCGTCGACTTGGGCGGTCTTCCTTTACTGCACGCCTTGAGGAATTCCGGGATTGAGAATTCCGTTAGGAGATACCGATTCGTCTCCGCTTTCAGAATGACTTGCCTCTTCTTGCCGTCCTGGCTCTTCCCGAATTCGAAGCTGTAGAGGCAGTGGATAATGGATTTGGCTGTGTCGAACGGATCGTTTCGATCCGGGATCTGGTCGACATCAACCGCTACGATGTGGGGCACGTAAGTGACCATGGCTCATCCTCTCTCAGGTGGGACTTCCGAGCGCCGCAAGTTCGGTGCTCACGTTTTCGGACTGGGTGCGCCGGTCCTGGTTCCGCGGGTCGGCCGCAATCAGCTCCCGCAGCTTCGCGCTCGCCGCAGCAAGTCGGCGACGCGCGTCCCCTTCTCTTCCGAGCTGCAAATCCAGCCGCGCGAGAGCTCGCTGTGATGCCACCCAAAGGTCTTGGAAGTGCGCATCGTTCGAGTCTTCGGCGAGCAAGCTCGCGATGAGGCGCTCCTGCTCGAGCCGCCGCAGCCGAGCCATTCGAAAATCGCCGGTCAGGGCGTAGGCGTCGGCCAGCCAGCCGTGGCGGTTGGCGAGATCGGCGCGCGCGTCCGGCGAAGGTCGCGGCCCTGCCGCCGCTCGCACGAGCCCCAGCGCTGACCCACAGCTGCGAAGGGCCTTGTCGCCGAATTCCGCTCGCCGTACAGCGTCCTGCTTTCCTTGGTACAGCGCTGTCGAACAGAGGTTGCCCTCCGCGTAGCCGAGTTCCTGGCGCGAGACCGCGCTGTTCGGTGCAACTTTCACCAGCCGTTCGGCCAACGCCTTGTACCTGGAGAAGCCAAGCTCCGCGCGGGCGTAGGCCCCGCCGACATAGTCAACGTAGGCGAGCCAATACTCGCTTTGGGCGTGCGCGAAGATCCGATCCGGGTCGTTGGCTGAGCCTGACAGCAGCGCCGCGGTCGAGCGGTGCGCCTCGCGAAACTTGGTGATCGCTGCGGTGGCGTCGCCGCGCGCCATGTCATCCTCGCCCATGGCGTGCAGGATCATGGCTCGTTGCTTCAGCGAGCCTGGCGGAAGACGCGCAAGGTCCTGGTCAGCGTAGTAGGCGAGCGCTCTCTCATTGGCGACGGCCATCACGTCGAGACGCCCGACCCGCTTCAGCTGGCGCCGCAAGTCCGTGTGCATGAACTCAACCAACCCTTCCGCCTCGGCGCGTTGCCGCTCGGCTTCCGCCCGGGCCTGCAGGGCGACGGCGGCGAGAGTGCCCATACCTAGCGCCAGCGTCAGCGACACGGCCGTGACGGCCGTCACGCCGCGCAGCCGTCGTTGGGCGTCGCGCTGCACCAGTTCGTCCAGGCCGACCCCGGCGAGCCCGGCGACGAGCTTGAGCACCGCGAGTCGAGGACCGTCGCGGCCCGGGCGGAAGTCGGCGGCCAGCGGCTCCGTTCGCGGACCATCGGCGGACGCGCCGGCCAGGGCTTCGGGAAAGGCGTCGGCCGGCTCGCCTTCGATCAAGGCCGCCAGCACCGGCCGGTCGGGATGCAACTCGCGGAACAGCGTCACCTCTTGCGTCACCCAAGGCGAGGCGCGGGCGTGCGGCGAACAGACCACGACGAGACTCTGCGACACGGCTAGCGCGGCGCGCACCTGCGCGCTCAGGTCGTGCGCGGCGGGCAGTTCCTCCCGGTCGCGGAAGATGGGCGACAGCCGCAGGGGCGCCGGCCCATGCGGCGTGGCTTGCCCCACCAGCCGCCGCGGCAGCCGGTAGGCCTCCAGCCGGCGATGCAGCCGCCGGCCGAAGGCGGCGTCCCGGTGGCTGTAGCTGATGAAGGCGCGATAGCGCGCCGGCTCCCCGTCCACCCGCCGCCCCCGCTGGCGCCCCGCGACCGCGTCCTGCGGCCACGCTTAGTTGAGAACCCTGACAGAGGCCACGACTGAGCACAACGCCCGGGTGCAAACGAAGCGTGACCGCCGTCACGGTCGACCGGCGGTCGTAGGGGTATCCCTTGACGCGATCGGCGTTCCGCGAGCGGGCGCCTACCGGAGGTTTCTCATGCGCAGCGCCAATCACCCCCGGGTCCATGACCTCGCAAGCGTTGCGACCATGCCCCTGCTCATCGCGGCCCTGCTCGCTTCGCCGGCGGCGGCCCAGGACGCGGCTGCGCCGCCGGACCCGGCAGCAGCCCTGCAATTGCAGAGGACCGAGCAGGAGCTCCGCCAGATCACCCTGCAGAACGACAAGCTGGCGTTCGACAACGCCCAGGCGGCGTCGACCGCCGAGCAGGCGCGCCTGCAAGCCGCCGTCGATGCGATTCCGGCGTCGACCACGACCGGAAAGACCGACGTCAAGGACGGCGCGGGACAGATGGAGGCCAACGCCCTGGCCGCGCTCGCCATTAACAGCTTGGCGCAGCAGATCGCGCAGGACGCCAAGGCGGCGGCGGACAAAGCCAAGAATGCCAGGTCCGGCTCCGACGCCGTCGGCACGGACGGCTTTCCCTGCCCTCTGAACGGCGTCATCGCGGCGTCCCCGGGCAGGCGATCGGCGGGCGATCCCGTCCCTCTCATGCTTCTTGGGAGCGACAAGCTCACCTTCGCTCACTGGGAGGAATTCAGATTCCGGGTCTGCACCATCGAGGCGGCCTATGACGAGGCGAACGACCGGGCTGGGGCCACGCTCAAGGCCATCGACGACCGCAAGTCCGTCAAGGGCGGCCAAGATCAGCGGGGCGCGAAGGGGGGTCCCGGGCTAGCCGCAGTCCAGACAGCGATCACCATCGGAACCGCAGCGATAAAGCTGATCCAGCTCATGGCCCCGGACTGGGAGATCGGCGGCGTCGAGGTCGAGGCGTCTGAACGCGCCTTGATGGCCGCCGTGTCCAACGCCTACCTCGCCGCAGACCCGGAGGCGCTGCTCTACTGGCCCGGGCAGATCTCCAAGCTCGGCGCGGGCGAGGAGGTCTTCTCCGCACTTCGCGCTCTCGAACAGAGCGACGTGAAGTCGGCGTCCGTGCTGGCCGAACTCGATCGGCTGATCGCCGAGCGCACCAAGACGTTGACCGCCGCGAAGCCGGCGGCGAAGCCCGCCGCCCAGGCTTCGCTCGACGAGGTGAGCAAGCCGGCCGAAGCCCTGCGCTCGGCCTCGGGCGCCTACGCGCTGCTGCTCAAGCATCTCAACGGCAAGGACGGCGAGGCTCTGCTGCCCATCGATCGAGTGGTGCAGGAATCAGCGGCCGCCAAGCTCCTGGGCGCAGACGGCGTGGTGCTCTCGCTGGCGGTCGGCTCCAAGGGCGGCGGCTACTATACGCGCCGCTCGCTCTTGGACTGGGTGGGTCTCGCGCCGCCCTACTGGGTTTCGGGCGGGGTGGTCGTCGACTTCGGCGTCGTGCGCCCATCGGATCAGCGGGTGTTCGGGAGCGGCCAGTTCGCCTGCCACGCCGGATACGGCCGGATCAACAAGATCGCCGCGAGGATCAACGCCGCCCAAAGCGTTACGTGCGCCCCCGTGGAAGCTAACTGGAGGACATCGAGATGACCCTGCGCGTGAACAGCGAACCTACAAGCTCGACCGCCACACAGCCGAGTGGCGCCGCCGCAGCGGCCGGTGGAACGCCCACCGCCTCCGGAGGAGGTGACGGCTGGCCTTCCCGCCTGGCGAAGCTGATCCCCGCCGAAGCCTTGGGGCTCTACGGCGCCGGCACGGCCATCGTTCCGACCGGGAACAAGTCGGGGTTGTGGGTACTGGCGGCCGCCTCGCTGCTGGTGGCGGCAGCCGTGCGCTTCTTCGCGACGCGTGACGACACCGGTCGACCACAATGGGCCGCGATCGCCATCGCCATGGTCTCGTTCGCACTCTGGGTAACGGCGCTGGCGCCCGAGGCGGGTCCGATAGACCTGGGCGCCAACGCCTTCTACGCCGCCTTGGCCGCGCTGATCTGGGCCACGGTCGTGCCGATTTTCTACACGGGGTCGCCGCGCGGGGGCTGACCGCGCACGTCGATCGCTCGGTGTGACTGCGGCCGTACCGCAGCTGAACGTTTTGCGCGCCGCCGAGTCGCGCTGGTCACAAGAGGGAGGAACGACATGGGTCCGCTTTTCACGCAAGGAACCGCGGCCGACTACCACGAGGGCATGTTGCTCGTGCAGATGCGGGACGGCGGCACGCCTGCGGGCGCCGGCGCCGTCGGCGGGTCCGCCGGCAAGGCCAGCGGCTTCGCCGGCCAGTTCGGTGCTGGACCGTCGGGAGGCCTATCCGCCCTGTCCTATTACGAACGCGCCGGGCTCCTGAGCCGGGTGACGCCGCTCGCGAGGGGCCGCGCACGCTTCGCAGGCCACACGCTGGTGGCCGGTGATGACGATGCCGACGGCAGTCTGGTCCTAGGACTCGCCGATCGTGCGGAGGGTTCTGCGGCGGCGACTCTTCGCAACGTGGCGGGGTACGGCGGCGCCCGCGACGGGGCCAAGACGAGCTTGGTCGAACTTGCGCGCGATGAGGAGGTCAAGCCGCTCCAGCTTGCACTCGCGAACGATCCCAACATCGCGTCGGTCTCGCGCGTGCCAATTCGATATCTTGCCGCTCGCCCGCGCTCAGGCGATGACTCGACCATCGCCGCAGCGCCGCCGCCGGCGGCTTCCATGTGGAACCTGCGTGCGATCCGGTGGGCGCAGGCGCGCGCGCTGGCGGGCTTCATCGAGGCGGACAACCTGAAGGTCGCGGTGCTGGACTCCGGAGTCGATCTTGGCCACCCGGATCTGGCTTCGCAGGTGAGGGGCTACACCTACGCACATCCCACGACGCCCGGAAGCAGCTCGGATCAAGACCTGATCGGCCACGGAACGCATGTCGCAGGGACGATCGCGGCAGCGATAAACAACAATCTCGGTGTGAACGGGATTTGCCATTGCGATCTGCACGTCTGGAAGATCTTCGACGACCAGCCGGATTTCCAGTTCGACGGCGCCTCCGGCATGTTTGTCTACTATGTCGATCCCCTGATGTACCGGCGGGCGCTGCTCGACTGCGTCGAGGAGAACGTCGCGGTCGTAAATCTGAGCATCGGCGGCCGAGGCGCTCCCGACTTGACCGAAGCCGGCGCCTTCGCCGATCTCATGGCGAACGGCACGACCGTCGTTGCCGCCATGGGCAACGAACGCGGGCAAGGTAGCCCCACCTCGTATCCTGCCGCCATTGCGGGAGTGGTGGCGGTGGGTGCGACCGGTCTGGAGGATAGGGTGACCGGCTTCTCGAACTCAGGAAACCACATCACCATCGCCGCGCCGGGCGACGCGATCTGGTCGACCCTGCCGACCTACCCCGGTCAGACGTCCTGGCAAGCTGTCCAGGGTTCCGACGGGCGGTGGCGCCAAGGCAAGGCCGAGACACGCGAGGTGAACTACGATGCTTGGCGAGGCACCTCCATGGCGGCCCCGCACGTGACGGCCGCCGTCGCACTCCTCCTTGCGAACGGCGGCGCTCGAGGCCCGGCGGCGGTGCGGCAGGCGTTGATCGCAGCCGCTGACAAGGTGGCGGGAATGAACGGCGCTGCGTTTCATCCCGACTACGGGTACGGCCGCCTTAATCTCGAGAAGCTGCTCCAGGACGCCCGCTCTGCGGCCCTCGGGAAGGCGGCCTGAGCAAAGCGATGGCCGACGTCTTCTTCAAACTGCGGCCGGACCTCGGAAAGGTGGACCGGGAAGGTGTCCTGCGGCGGATCGAAAGCTTGCCCGGCGTCAGTCACGCTGCGCCGGTCAAGCCTGAGGCCAGAAGCCCCGCTTTGCTGGCTTACTGCTTCGCTCGCATCGACGACGGGAGCGACGCCGAGAGCTTGGCGACCATCCTTCAAGAGATGCCCGAGGTTCAAAGCGCCGACACGCCTGCCCGACGGGGCCTGCCGAACATCTGACCGGACGGAGACCCGACAGCGAAGCTGAGGGTTGATGCGGGCCTCCGCTCCCGGTGAAGAAATCACCTACGCCGCCGAGTTCAGCCGCAGGTAGTTGATCAGGTCCACGCGTGTGATCAGGCCGACGAACTCGTCGCCGTCGAGGACGATGGCCACGCGGTCGCGGTCGAAAACCGGGATCAAGTCGTTCAGCGTCTCGTTCACCTGCAAGGTGTCAAGCTTGGCGCTCATCGCCCCCCTCACCGGCTTGGCGAAGCGCGCCTCGCGGCTGATCTCGTCGGTGTCGAGCACATGGACGATGTCGCTGTCGTCCAGGATGCCGACCAGCCGGCCGTCCTGCATCACCGGCAGTTGGCTGATGTCGGCCTGGCGCATGCGGTTGTAGGCGGTCAGCAGGCTGTCGTCGGGACCGACCGTCACCGTGCCGCCGTCGGCGTACTTGCGCGTGATCAGGTCAGAGAGGTCGCCGTGCATCGGCCGGTCGGTCAGTCCCTGATCGGCCAGCCAGCTGTCGTTGTAGACCTTGGACAGGTACTTCGCGCCGGTGTCGCAGACGAAGGTCACCACACGCTTGGGCTCGGTCTGCTCGCGGCACCAGCGCAGCGCGGCGGCGATCAGGGTGCCCGACGAGGAGCCCGCCAGCACGCCCTCCTTCTGCAGC
>Ga0136611_10004139_pt1 | contig 10156 bp, 9 predicted proteins | sample AntDrymUQ2232306_2_FD_106645 | JGI IMG/M metagenome (GOLD analysis project Ga0136611, IMG submission 106645) | Polar desert sand microbial communities from Dry Valleys, Antarctica - metaG UQ223 (23.06) | ecosystem: Environmental > Terrestrial > Soil > Desert | place: Antarctica: Dry Valley... | reverse complement strand
GAGGTAAAACCGGAAGGAGACTATCCTATGGCGACTCCCGTCGTCACGATGCAGCAATTGCTCGAAGCTGGCGCCCATTTTGGCCACCAGACCCACCGCTGGAATCCGCGGATGAAGCCGTATCTGTTCGGCGACCGCAACGGCGTTCATATCATCGACCTGTCGCAGAGCGTGCCGTTGTTCGCGCGTGCCCTCGACTTCGTCAATCAGGCCGTCGCGCGCGGCGGTAAGGTGCTGTTCGTCGGCACCAAGCGCCAAGCGCAAGACGCGGTGGCCGAGGCTGCCCGCGTGTCGGGCCAGCATTTCGTCAACCATCGCTGGCTCGGCGGCATGCTGACCAACTGGAAGACCGTGTCCAACTCGATCAAGCGCCTCAAGACGCTCGAGGAGCAGCTCAGCGGCGACACCGCCGGCCTGACCAAGAAGGAAGTTCTCCAGCAGACCCGCGAGCGCGACAAGCTTGAGAAGAGCCTTGGCGGGATTCGCGACATGGGCGGCTTGCCCGACGTCATGTTCGTGATCGATTCGAACAAGGAAGAGCTGGCGATCAAGGAAGCCAATGTCCTCGGCATCCCGGTCGTCGCGATCCTCGATTCTAACTCGAACCCCAACGGCATCGCATTCCCGGTCCCGGGCAATGACGACGCCGCCCGCGCGATCCGCCTCTATTGCGAGGCGATTGCCAATGCGGCGATGTCGGGCAAGGCCGGCAATGCCCAAGCCCGCGGCGAAGATATCGGCGAAATGGCCGAACCGCCGGTCGAGGCCGCGCTGGAAGCTTAACTATTGGGGGCCGCGCCCCCATTACCGCGGCCCGGACTGCCGACGGTCGGCAGCCGGGCCGTACGTTTTTCAAAGGAAGACAAAATGGCTGAGATCACCGCCGCTTCGGTGAAGGAATTGCGCGAGCGCACCGGCGCCGGCATGATGGATTGCAAGAAGGCGCTGGCCGAGAACAATGGCGAGATGGAGACGTCGGTCGACTGGCTCCGCGCCAAGGGTCTCGCCGCCGCCGCCAAGAAGGCCGGCCGTACCGCCGCCGAGGGTCTCGTCGGGGTTGCCGTCACCGGCACGCGCGGCGCGGTCGTCGAAGTCAATTCGGAAACCGATTTCGTCGCCAAGAACGAGCAGTTCCAAGGCTTCGTCCGCGAAGTCTCAAACCTCGCCCTCCACGCCGGCGGCGATGTCGATGCACTCAAGGGAGCCTCTTACCCGAGCGGCGGCACGGTCGAAGAGAAACTGACCGAAAATATCGCGATGATCGGCGAGAATCAATCGTTGCGCCGCACCGCTTTGCTCGAAGTTGCGGAAGGCGTGGTCGTCAGCTACGTGCATAATGCTGCAGCCCCCAACATGGGCAAAATTGGCGTGCTGGTCGCGCTCGAAAGCAGCGCGCCAGCCGACTCATTGACCGCACTGGGCAAGCAATTGGCGATGCACATCGCGGCCGCCAATCCGCTCGCGCTCGATGCCGGCGGCCTCGACGCCGACCTCCTCGCCCGCGAGCGCGGAATCGCGATTGAGAAAGCCAAGGAAAGCGGTAAGCCGGCCAACATCGTCGAGAAGATGGTCGACGGCACGATGGCCAAGTTCGCCAAGGAAAATGCGTTGCTCAGCCAGATCTTCGTGATCGACGGCAAAACTCCGGTCACCGACGTCGTCGCCGCCGCGTCGAAGGACGCCGGTGCGCCGATCATCCTCAAGGCGTTCGAGCGTTTCCAGCTCGGCGAAGGTATCGAGAAGGCGGAAAGCGATTTCGCCGCCGAGGTCGCGGCGGCTGCTGGCGCCAAGAAAGACGAGCCGGTCGTCTGAGCGGTCATTGCGGCGGAGGGTAATCGGAAAGGTGAGCTCCTCGTGATCGTAACTCAGGAACACATTCGCCATTGGACTGCCCCCTTGCGTTCGCAATGGCGCTTCCATTCGTTGCGTGTGGCAAGTGACCTCTAGGAAAGGCGGTTGGCACGGCGGCGGGTGCACCGTAAGAGCTTTCCGCCAAAGACTTTCAGAGGATTGCCCCGCCTTATGACCCGCCCGCGCTTCAATCGCATCCTGCTGAAGCTGTCGGGCGAAGCGTTGATGGGGTCGGGTCAGTTCGGAATCGACCAGGATGCGGTTGCGAGCCTCGCCGGCGAGGTTAAATCGGCGAAAGATCAGGGCTTTGAATTTTGCCTGGTCATCGGCGGCGGAAACATTTTTCGCGGAATGGCCGGTGCTGCCAAGGGCATGGACCGCGCACAGGCCGATTATATGGGCATGCTGGCGACGGTCATGAACGCGCTGGCGATGCAAAATGCGCTCGAACAGATCGGTGTCGAGACCCGCGTCCAGTCGGCAATCAAGATGGATCAGGTGTGCGAGCCGGTCGTCCGCCGCCGCGCCGAGCGTCACCTTGCCAAGGGCCGCGTAGTAATCTTCGCGGCCGGCGTCGGAAGTCCCTATTTTACCACCGATACCGGCGCTGCGCTGCGCGCTGCCGAGATGAAGTGCGGTGCGCTGTTCAAGGGCACCAGCGTCGACGGTGTTTACGATGCCGACCCCAAAAAGGTGATTACCGCCAAGCGCTACGACACGATCGGGTTCGACAGGGTCCTTGCCGACGATTTGAAGGTGATGGACGCGTCCGCGGTGGCGCTATGCCGCGACAATGATATTCCGATCGTCGTGTTCAATATTCGACAGCCCGGCAATCTTGCCGAAGTGCTCGCCGGACGCGGTATCGCGACAATCGTTCAGGATGGAGAGTAAGACATGCCGACCTATGACAAGGCCGACCTTCAGCGACGGATGAGCGGCGCGCTGGACGCGCTGAAGAATGATCTGGTCGGGCTTCGCACCGGTCGTGCCTCCACCGCCCTGCTCGATCCGATCAATGTCGAGGTCTATGGCGCGCAAATGCCCCTGAATCAGGTTGCGACGGTGTCGGTCCCAGAGCCGCGGCTGCTGTCGGTCCAGGTGTGGGACAAGGGCAATGTCGGTCCGGTCGAAAAGGCAATCCGCTCGGCCGGGCTGGGTCTCAACCCGATCACCGACGGGACGATGATCCGCCTGCCGATCCCCGATCTGACCGAAGAACGGCGCAAGGAACTGGCCAAGCTCGCCGGCCAATATGCCGAAAAAGCTCGGATTGCGGTGCGCAATGTCCGCCGCGATGGAATGGATCATCTCAAGGTCGACGAGAAAAAGCATGAGATCAGCGAGGACGAGCGCAAGCGGTTCGAGGTCGAGGTTCAGAAATTGACCGACGATACGATCAAGGAAATCGACTCCGCGGCCCATGCCAAGGAACAGGAAATTCTCGGCAAGTGACGCTGCGCCCCGCCGCGCTGGAGGGGGCCGACCCGCCAGTCCAGCCTACGGGCGGAGACGATGTCCCGCGCCATGTCGCGATCATCATGGACGGCAATGGCCGCTGGGCGGCAAAGCGCGGGATGCCGCGCGCAGCGGGTCATCGCGCGGGGGCCGAGGCCGTCCGCAAGACGATGCGCGCAGCCGCCGAGGCCGGGGTCGAGGTGCTTACATTATATGCCTTTTCTTCCGAAAATTGGCGGCGGCCGGAGGAAGAAGTCAGCGACCTCAAAGGATTGCTGAGTTTCTATGTCGACAAGGAATTGCATACGCTCGAGCGCGAAGGCGTCCGGTTGCGCTTGATCGGCGACCCGGCGGCGTTCGGGACGCAACTTGAGGAACGGCTGGCGAGCGCGGTCGAACGCACCGCCAACAACCGGCGGCTGACCTTGGTGGTGGCTCTAAATTATGGCTCGCGTGGGGAGATTGCGGCCGCCGCTCGGCGCCTGGCCGAGGAAGTGCGCGACGGAACGCGCGATCCGGCGAGCATCGATGAAGCCGCGCTCGACCAGGCGATGCAGACCGCGGACCTGCCGCCGCTCGACCTGCTGATCCGCACATCGGGCGAAGTTCGCCTGTCCAATTTCCTGCTGTGGCAAGCGGCCTATGCCGAACTGATGTTCGTAGACACGTTGTGGCCCGACTTCGACGGCGAATGCCTGGCGGCCGCGCTTGACGTATTTGCCGCTCGCCAGCGCCGCTTCGGCGGCCGATGAACGAAGTGCTCGTCCGCAGTCTGGCTGCGCTGGTCATGGCGGCCGTCGCCCTGATCGCAGCTTTTCTCGGTGGCTATGTATTTGCTGTACTGGTGGCGATCGCGGCCGGGGTGATGTTCGTCGAATGGCGACGATTAACCGACGGGTGGGGCGGCGGTTGGATGATCGCCGGTTTCCTCTATGCGCTGCTGCCCGCGCTGGCGTTGCTGTGGCTGCGCGATCGTGCGCCGCAGGGGCTGGAGCTTGTCTTCTGGGTATTCATCGTGACTTGGACGACCGACATTGGCGCGTTTTTCGCCGGGCGTGCCATCCGCGGGCCCAAGCTGGCGCCCTCGATCAGCCCCAACAAGACCTGGGCCGGCCTGATCGGCGGAATGGTCAGTGCCGGGCTCGCGGGCTGGGCCTGGACTGAATATGTCATGCTCCCGCTGGCGCTGATCTGGCTTGCGCCCACCTTCGCCGCCGCTGCGCAGGGCGGGGATTTGTTCGAAAGCTGGCTCAAGCGCCGCGCCGGCATCAAGGATAGCGGGACGATGCTTCCCGGCCATGGCGGCGTGCTCGACCGACTCGACGGGTTGGTGGTGGTGGCCGCGCTGACCGCCTTGTTCCAGCTTGGGGGGCTGCTTTGAAACGGCGCATTTCGATCCTCGGTGCAACCGGGTCAGTCGGCACCTCGACCCTCGACCTGGTCGAGCGCCATCCCGACCGGTTCGAAGTCATCGCGCTGACCGCCGCAATCAACGCTGTCGCGCTGGCCGACTGCGCGCGCCGCACCTGCGCGAAGCTCGCGGTGATTGCCGACGAGCGGAAGCTTGGGGAGTTGCGCGACGCGCTGGCGGGGACTGGCTGCCGCGCCGCGACCGGGCATGATGCGATGCTCGAGGCGGCAGCAGGCGATGCGGAGTGGGTGATGGCGGCGATCGTCGGTTGTGCCGGGCTCGAGCCGGTCATGGCGGCGGTGGAAGCGGGGCGGACGATTGCTCTCGCCAACAAGGAAGCGCTGGTTACCGCGGGCTCGCTGATGACCGACGCCGCGCGTCGCTCGGGTGCAACCATCCTTCCGGTGGATAGTGAGCATAATGCTATTTTTCAGTGTCTTGCAGGTAATAGTGCTGATGGAATCGCAAAGCTGATCTTGACCGCCAGCGGCGGACCGTTCCGTAGCTGGAGCAAGGCGGAAATGGATGTTGCCACGCCCGAGCAAGCGCTGGCCCATCCAAATTGGTCGATGGGGGCCAAGATCTCGATCGACAGCGCGACGATGATGAACAAGGGGCTCGAGTTGATCGAGGCGCATCATTTGTTCGGCCTGCCGTCGGAGCGGATCGACATCCTCGTCCATCCGCAATCGGTGATCCATTCGATGGTCGAATATGTCGACGGGTCGGTGATCGCGCAATTGGGCTCGCCCGACATGCGCATCCCGATCGCCCACGCGCTGGCCTGGCCCGACCGCGTTACGACCCGCGCCGAGACGCTCGATCTGGTCAGGATCGGGACCTTGTCGTTCGAACCGCCCGACGACGTGCGTTTCCCGTCGCTTCGCCTGGCGCGCGCCGCCCTGAAGAGCGGAAAGGGCGAGGCAGTCGTTCTCAATGCCGCCAACGAGCTGGCGGTCGCCGCTTTCCTTGACCGGCGGATCGCGTTCGGCAAGATCGCCCAGATCGTCGAACGCGCGATCGAGCAGACTGACGCACCCGCGCCAAGATCCATCGAAGAGGTCATCGACATTGACCGCGCGGTGCGCCACAATGTCGGTCATTCCCTGTCATTGATGGTCGCCTGATGCTCTCCCAACCGCCGGCATGGTTCATGATCATCGCGTTTCTAGGCGCGATCGGGCCGCTTATCGTGTTTCACGAGCTCGGTCATTATTGGGTGGCGCGCTGGTTCGGAGTCGGGGCCGAGGCATTCTCGATCGGCTTCGGCAAGGAGGTTGCGGGCTGGACCGACAAGCGCGGGACCCGCTGGAAAATCGGACTCCTGCCGCTCGGCGGCTACGTGAAGTTCATCGGCGATTCCGATCCGAGCAGCGGCACCGGCCAAAGCGCGGACTTGCCCGCGGACCTGGCGCGGCAAAGCTTCCACATTCGCCCGCCGTGGCAGCGGTTCCTGATCGTTCTGGCCGGGCCGATGGCCAATTTCCTGATCGCGATCTTGATCTTCGCCGCATTCTTCGCCGCTTATGGCGTTCCGCAGACTCCCACGATCGTGCGTAAAGTCATCGTCGGCGGGGCGGCCGAGCAGGCCGGCATCAAGGCCGGCGACCGGATCCTCGAGATCGCCGGGCGATCGACCGCAACCTTCGAGGATCTCCAGAACGTCGTCATGCTCCGCCCGGCGGAAACGGTCGCTATCCATGTCCAGCGCAACGGCCAGCTACTGGTCATTTCGGCGCGGCTTGGCGCAGTCGATCAGGCAGACCGCTTCGGCCAGCGCTTCCGGATCGGCCAGTTGGGGGTTGCGGGCGGACCGCATGAACTGGTGCGGATACCGCCGCTCCAGCTGATCCCCAAAGCCGTCTCGACCACGGTCAAGACCACTCAGTCGATGATCGACGGACTGTGGCAGATTATCAGCGGCCGCCGTTCGCTCCAGGATCTGGGCGGTCCACTGAGGATGGCGCAGATCGCCGGCCAGACTGCCTCGCTCGGTCTGTTTGAGTTCATCCAATTGATTGCCTTCTTCTCGATTAATCTGGGATTCATCAACTTGTTGCCAATCCCAATGCTGGATGGCGGCCACCTGGTTCTCTACGCGATCGAGGGGGTGCGGCGGCGTCCGGCCAGCGAGCGGGTGGTGGAATGGGCGTTCCGCGGCGGGCTTGCCTTCCTGCTGGCCCTGATGCTGGTCGCAACCTTCAACGATCTCAGCTTTTTCGGGCTGTGGGATGGCGTTGGGCGCTTGATTGGTTAGCGCAGGTGGGGCAGGGCTTGGTGAGCAGGGCAGGGTCATCATGACGGGCGACGCGGGGTATGCGCGCTGTCTTAACAAGAGGCGGGAACGCGTGATTTCAAGCAATAAGTCAATCGGCACGCGCGCAGGCGCAATGCTTCTGGTCGGAACGATGCTGGGCGGCCTGTCGTCGCCCTTGCTGGCCCAGGATACTGCTTCGCCAACCGCGTCTCAACCTGCGGCCGCCGCCCAGCCTGCGCCCGTGCGGGTCAATCGCGCGCCGGTCACCGGCACGATCCGCTCGATCTCGGTGCGCGGTGCCGAGCGGCTGGAGCCGGCCACCGTCATCTCATATTCCAATCTATCGCCAGGCCAGGAATATTCGGCGGAGTCGCTCGATACGGCGCTCAAGGATCTTTACGCGACCGAGCTGTTCGCCGATGTCGTGATCACCGGTTCCGACACCGGCGCGCTGGTTCTTGAGATTAAGGAAAATCCGGTCATTAACCGGATCATCCTGGAGGGCAACAAGCGCATCAAGGACGATAAGATCCAGCCCGAGATCCGGCTCGCCCCGCGCCAGATTTTCACCCGTTCCAAGGTTCGTTCGGACGTCGATCGGATCATCGAATTATACAAGCGCGGCGGGCGTTTCGCGGCGACCGTCGAACCCAAGATCGTCCAGCTCGATCAGAATCGCGTCGACCTGGTGTTCGAAATCGTCGAAGGCCCGACCTCCAAGGTCCGCGCAATCAACATCATCGGCAACGAGCAGTATGGCGACGGTCGCCTCCGCAAGGAAATGTTTACCAAGGAAGCCGGCGGCATCCTCGGCATCCTCAAATCCAACGACAGCTACGATCCCGATCGCCTCGCCGCCGACCAGCAGAAGTTGCGCGCCTTTTATTTGACCGAAGGCTATGCCGATTTTCGCGTGGTGTCCGCGCTGGCCGAGCTGACCCCTGACCGCCGTGACTTCGTCATCACCTACGTAGTCGAGGAAGGCCCGCGCTACAAATTCGGGACGATCGAGACCGAAAGCAACCTGCGCGATCTAAGCAAGGACACCCTTGCCGGCTTCATCCGCATCCGTCCCGGGGACTGGTTCGATGCCAAGGCGGTCGAAGATGTCGTCGCCGGCCTCAGCGAGATCGCGGGGTCGCAGGGCTATGCCTTCGCCGACATCAACCCGGCCTATGACCGCGACGTTGAAAAACGGCTGATGAACATCCAGTTCCGGGTCAACGAATCGCCGCGCGTTTACGTCGAGCGGATTGACATCAACGGCAACACCATCACCCGCGACAAGGTCATCCGCCGCGAGTTCAGGGTCAATGAGGGCGATGCGTTCAACGCCGTCAAGATCAAGCGTTCGCAGGACCGCATCCAGTCGCTCGGCTTCTTCCAGGAGAAAATGGAGGTCAAGCAAACGCCGGGATCAAGCCCCGATCGCATCGTGCTGGGTCTCGATGTCGAGGAAAAATCGACCGGCGAGCTGCAGCTGTCGGCGGGCTATTCGAGCCTTGAGAAGTTCATCGTCTCGGCCAATGTCGCGCAGCGTAATTTCCTCGGCAAGGGCCAGGAGGTCAACGCCGGGGTCAATTGGTCGCGCTATTCGCGTTCGGCCCAGATCGGGTTTGTCGAGCCATATCTGTTCGACAAGAATATTCTGCTCGGCGGGGAAATCTACCGCCGCGATTTGAACAGTTTCAGCCGCAGCGGCAGCGGCGATCGCAACACCACTTATTCACAGCTCAGCACCGGCGCCGCGGTGCGGCTCGGCTTCCCGATTACCGAATTTATCAGCTTCGGCACCCGCTACTCACTGGTGCAGGACGAATTGACCCTCGACGAGGGGACGTTCTTCAGCGATCTCGACGGCGATACCACCACCGCGCCGACGTGCGATCCGCTTCGGGCCGGGCGCTATCTGTGCGACCAGCTTGGGACCACGATTAGTTCGGTGTTGGGCTATTCGCTGATCTTCGACAACCGCAACGGCATCCGCGCGACCCGCGGGCAGCGGATCATCCTCAGCCAGGATTTTGCCGGGCTTGGCGGCGACGTCAAATATGCCCGGACTCGGATCGACGCGACCAAATATTTCAGCTTGCCGAAGGATTTCCTGCTCTCAATTCATGGTGAGGCAGGCTATATCCACCCGCTCAGTAGCGACCCGGGACCCGGCCGCGACGCGATTCGCCTGAGCGATCGGTTTTTCGGCGCCCAGATGCGCGGCTTCGACATTCGCGGGATCGGTCCGCGCGTCAAACGCGTCCTCTACAATCTCGATGGGTCGTTCATTGAGGACGACAAAGACGGGGTGACCGACGCGATCGGCGGGCGCGCTTATTACATGGGCCGCATCGAACTCGAGATTCCAGTCAGCGCCAACATCCGCAGCCTCGGTCTCAGGCCCGCCGCCTTCATCGACATCGGATCGGTGTTCAAGGTCAAAAAGCCCAATTTGACGAATATCGGGATCATCTGTTCGCCGGTATTCGGCGCGGTCGGCCTTGAGACCGTCTTCCTCCCGCCCGGGTCGCTTTGCCAGGGGCTTGCCGGTCCTGAAGCCAGCTACGATCGTAGCGCGGGTTTCACCGAGGTGTTTCTGGGCAATTCGGCAAAGCCTCGCCTTTCGGTCGGGGTTGGGGTCAATTGGAACTCACCCTTCGGCCCGTTGCGGATCGACATCGCCAAAGCCTTGCTCAAGCAGGAAGGCGACGAAACCAAATTCTTCTCTTTCAACGTAGGAACCCAATTCTGATGCGTAAAATGATCATTGCCGCCGCGCTCGGCGCGGCCGCGTTTGTTCCGTCGTCGGCGGTGGCCGCGCCGGCCGTGCTGATCGTCGATCTCGACCGCGTGCTGAGCGAATGCACCGCTTGCCGCGCCGCCTCGACCGCGATCCAGGGCCAGATTCAACAGGGTCAGGCACGGGCGCAAACGCTTGAAAACCAACTCAAGCCCGAAGCGACGGCGCTTGAGGCCGCGGGCCGCGCGCTCGGCAACAAGGAGCCGGATGCGGCCCTCAAGGCGCGCGCCAACGCCTATCAGCAGAAACAGCAGGCAGCGCAGACCGAACTGGGCACCAGGCAGCGCCAGATCGAATCGACCCAGGCCAATGTCCAGCAGCAGATTGCCAGTCGCGTGGTGCTGATTTCGGAACAGGTGCGTGCGCGTCGCCAGGCCGATGTCGT
>Ga0136611_10004138_pt1 | contig 10156 bp, 10 predicted proteins | sample AntDrymUQ2232306_2_FD_106645 | JGI IMG/M metagenome (GOLD analysis project Ga0136611, IMG submission 106645) | Polar desert sand microbial communities from Dry Valleys, Antarctica - metaG UQ223 (23.06) | ecosystem: Environmental > Terrestrial > Soil > Desert | place: Antarctica: Dry Valley... | reverse complement strand
GTCGCAGCCCCAGCCCTTCATGACCGTGCTCGACTGCGCCGACCCCTCGATGTCCGTGGACAAGCGCAACGAGTCCGTGAACGCGCTGCAAGCGCTCGCCATCCGCAACAACAAGCTCACCGTGGCGATGAGTAGACATTTCGCCGCGCGCGTCGCGCCGCTCGCTCCAGGGCTCGAGCAACAGATCGCCGCTGCGTTCCGCCTGGCCCTGCAGCGTGCACCTTTACCGGAAGAAAGCTCCGCGCTAACCGGCTTCGCTCGCGAGCACGGGCTCGTCAACGCCTGCCGCCTGATCCTGAACCTGAATGAATTCGCGTTTGTTGATTAGCCGCAGCCTTCGCGACCTCAGGCGGGCACCGCTTCACGCATCGGGCGGGTTTGCGGCTTTGGAAGGGTTCTCCCTTCCTCACAAATTTGCACGAGCTCATCTCGGACGTGCACGCAAAGGTCGCGATACGCATCTTCTTCATTCACCGCGTGGCAGATGCCACCCCATGGAAACAGGTCGGGACAGAACCCCACGTAAAGCCGGTCCTCGTCGCTCCATTGAACAAACTTCAGGTAAGCATCTTCAGGTTTCATTTCGCCCGTTTCCCAGTGTCGTCGCTTACTTTGGTCGCGCCGTCGATCGCATTACTGATTTGTCGCTCTTGATAACGATGCGCGTCTGCGCCGTCCGCGCCACTGAGGATTACGGAACCAGCAAGTTTCGGATGGCGGAATTTGCGATGCGAGCCGCGACCGCCGGGAACGATCGTGAAGCCCGCCTTCAAAAGATCGGAGACAAGCTGGCGAATTTTCCGCGGCATATGTCGAGAGCAGCATGTGCCACAACTTTGCTATGAACGAACAACAATCACCCTGGCACCGGTGTGCCGTTCCTTCTCCCTCTACGCGCCGCGAATTTCTCTGGCGCTCCGGCGGCGGGCTCGGCGGCATCGCGCTCGCCGCGATGCTCGGGCGCGAGAACCTTTTGGCCGCTTCGCCAGCAGGCGCCACTCAGGGGGTGCTGCACTTTCCTCCGAAAGCGAAGCGCGTGGTGCAGCTCTTCATGGCGGGCGCAGCGAGCCACGTCGATATGTGGGATCACAAGCCCGAGCTGAAGAAACGCCATGGGGAAAAGTGGGATCCGGGCGAGTCGGTCGAGCTTTTCCAGAGCGGTGTTGGAGCGACGTTTGCGTCGCCGTGGGAGTTCAAGCCGTATGGAAGCTCGGGCAAGATGCTCAGCGAAATCGTCGCGCCGATTGGCGAGGTGGCAGACGACATCGCGTTCGTCCACAATCTCGTCGGGAAGTCGGGCGTGCACTCCGCGGCGACGCTCTTGCAGACGACCGGATTCGTCACGCCGGGCTTTCCCGGGATGGGCGCATGGGCGAGCTACGGGCTCGGATCGCTAAACGAGAACCTGCCGACGTTCGTGGTGCTGCCGGACCTCCGCGGGTTCCCCTCCAACGGAGCGAAAAACTGGGATGCAGCCTTTCTCCCCGGCCAGCACGCGGGAACCACGGTCCGCGTCGGCGCGGAGAACCCGATCGAGGACCTTTTCCCGCCGAAAGCTGACTTCATCAGCGCCACGGGCGAAAGCACCGGCCTGGATTTGCTCGGTAAACTGAACCGCGCGCATGCGGCGGATCGCACGGGTGACTCACGGCTCGAGGCGCGCATCCGCTCATATGAGCTGGCGGCAAAGATGCAGCTCGCCGCGCCCGAGGCGCTCGACATTTCCAAGGAAACGCCGGCAATGCTCGCGAGCTACGGGATCGACAACTCCACGAAGAAATGGCCGAGCGACATCAATGTTCCCGAAGAAACCGACATCATGGGCCGCAAGTGCCTGACCGCGCGGCGGCTGCTCGAACGCGGGGTGCGCTTCGTGCAGATCTGGAGCGGTTGCGACAACGGCTTCCCTCGCCGCAACTGGGACTCGCACGAAGATATTTCGCGCGACCACGGCCCTCTTTCACTCGGGATGGCAAAGCCCGTCGCTGCCTTGATCAAAGACCTCAAACAGCGCGGCTTGCTTGACGATACGATCGTCCTTTGGACGACGGAGTTCGGCCGCATGCCATGTGCGCAAGGAGGCAAAGGCCGGGATCACAATCCGTTTGTCTTCACGAACTGGCTCTGCGGCGGTGGCGTCAAAGGCGGCATCAGCCACGGTCCAAGCGATGAGTGGGGCTACAAGCCCGCAGACCGCAAGAACCCAACGGAGGTGTATGACATCCACGCGACGATTCTGCGGTTGCTCGGGATCGAGCACACGAAACTGACGTTCCGCCACAATGGGATTGATCGCCGCCTGACCGACGTGCACGGGCACGTCATCGAGTCGCTCATCGCCTGACGTGCACACCGCGATCGTCTCTCTCTCGCTGCTCGGTGCGGCGTTGATGGCGAACGCCGCCGAGGTGCAAACGCCCCCGCCGGAGCTCGGCGCGCCCGCCTTCTACAAGAAGTATCTCGCCGCCGAGGGATACCCGATTCTGGCGTCGGAGAAGGTGAACGATTTCGCGCTGAAGGAAGCCGCCTACCTGATCAACCTGATGCTTGCGAAACGCCCGGATGTGCGGGCGGCGATGATTCGCAGCGGCTCGCGCCTGAGCATCATCGCGCACCACGAATTCACCACTGAACTGCCGGAATGGGCGCACCTCAAGCCGAAGGAATTCTGGGATGCGCGAGCTCGGGGCATGGGCGGCTCGGAAACGGATCCGTATTGTTCCTGCGGCGAAGAAAATCTGCTCGCCTACCCGGGTGATCCTTACGCTGCGGAAAACATCCTGATTCACGAGTTCGCGCACAATATTCACCTGCGCGGAATGCTCAGCGTCGATCCGACCTTCGACCCGCGGCTGAAGGAGGCCTACAACGCCGCGATGGCAACGGGTCTTTGGAAAGGGAAATACGCGGCGGTTAATCACCACGAGTATTTCGCTGAAGGCGTGCAGTCGTGGTTCGACAACAATCGTCCGCCTGATCACGACCACAATCACGTTCGGACCCGCCCGCAGCTGAAGGAATACGACGCAGGCCTCGCAGCAATGTGCGCGGAAGTGTTTGGCGAAACGGAGCTCGTTTATACCTCGCCATTGACGCGACTGTGCGATCACCTCACCGGCTACGATCCGGCCCGAGCGCCGAAATTCACGTGGCCTGAGCGTCTGGAGCGAGCCAAGGACGAGATCCGCAAGAAAGCTCAGGAGCGCAGTCGCGCCGCGGAAGCAGCGGCAGCGACTTCACCGGAGAAGCGGGGCAACTGATTGCCCGCGACGCGCAAACTCAGAAGCCTTTAATCAACTTCGCGATGGCGTCGTCGCACGCATCCGCGGCAGCGGCATTGTCGGCGTTAGAGACGGCGACGAAGCACGTGTTCTGTTCCGGTGCGACCCACATCACCGCGTGGTTTTGTCCGGTGTGGGTCAGCACCTTGCCCGCCGCCCATCTGCGGCCATGCACGACCCAACCCATCGCATACCCCTCCTGGGTTGAGGTGGCATGCAGCTTGGCGAACGACGAAGGCGTCAACAGCGTCCCTGCGCCACGCGCGCCCGCCACATGCCACGCGGCGTAGCGGGCGAAATCGACGACGCTCATATGGACGGAAGCGGCAGGACCGATGGCGGGAGGGTAGCCCATTTGGCGTGCCGGCGGGACCGCTTGGAGGCGCCGCTCACCGCGGTGTCCCCAAGGCTGATCCACCTGATCAGCGGAAGCGGGCTCCCCGAATCCCGCCGAGTCTAATCCCAAGGGGCGAAAGAGCCGGTCGCGCAGCAATTCCTCCCACGACCGTCCCGTGGCGCGTTCCATCATCGCACCGGCGATGGCGTATCCCGTGTCCGAATAGATCCACCGCATTCCGGGTGCGGATTCTGGACGGAAGGAGAGAATGCCGTTCACGAATCGAAGCCGTTGTTCGGTTGGCGTTCCGCGGCGCTGGAGCGCTTCCGTTCATGACGCCACCGGCGGGGTGCGTGGCGCGCCCCCTCGGTGCAGGAGCAACTGCTCAAGTGTCACGCCAGACCACTCGGAGTGGAGCGACGTGTCGTTTTGGAACGTCTGTCCAATCGTCGAATCCCATCGCAACACGCCATCCTCAACCAGCATCGCCGCGACTGCGGCCGTCATCGACTTGGTGCATGACGCGAGCTCCCACTTGTCCGTCAGGGTGACCCGTTCACGCCTTCCAACCCGCCGCCGCCCGCTCGCGCCGAACGCGACAATTTCCCCGTCGGCAACCGCCGCGGCGGCGAGCGCGGGCAACCGGTGGCCCCGGCGAATGCGCTCCAGCTCCCACGAGACATCTGCAGTCTCCGCTGACACGCCACCCGCCAGCAGCGATACGAAGCCGAACAGCGCGATCGTCGACGTTCACCGGTTGAGAAGTGGCGGCACATGTGACCCAACGAAATCGCGTCTCAGAGCGAGATGGCTGTCCCGGAGACTGCCTGCTTCCCTTCTTGGGGAGCATCTCAGGAGTTCAGACGGCGCGCCGTAAGCCGGCTCAACCAAGGGATCGTCTCGATCCCCAGCGGGCCTGCACTGGCGACGCTGTTTGCCGTCACGGCCCGACGCGTGCCGTGATCGGCACATCGAGGTAATACATCGCCTCTACTGGTTCTCCGGCGTTTCCTCGTGAACGGGTTCCGACATTCGCGGCCTGCGTCACGATGCGCACGGTTGCCGAATAGGTGGTCGGCTTTGCTGCTCCGAGGAATTTGATAGCCCACTGCTCGGACTCCGGGGTTGTGCCCCCACTTAACCCCGGCTTGCCGTCGGAGCCGAGCAACTTCACTTCGTGCAGCGTCCCGCCGGGCTGCGTGGTGACAAATTCAAACATGGCCGCATCTCTACCGGTCAAGATGGCGCCCACGTCGTCCGTTGTTCCTCGCACGTGTTCCGCATTTCCGTAGACGCCCGCCTTCAGGTTCGCCGTCCCGTAAAGGATTGTGGAAATTTGCGTAGCTTCGGCCGGATGATCAGATCGGTGATCACTAAGCACGCGAGCCTGCCCGTTCTTCAAAGTGCGTGGCGCTGACACCGCGGGGACTCGCGGTGCGACTTCGCCAAAACGGATCGCGGTCGCATCGTCGATGACGAGCAATGGCCGGAGAATTGTCACCGGCGAGAGATTATCCAGGAGTAACTCGCCTTTATTTGTCTCGCTCGGTAAGAACGCGAGGAGGATCCCTACTCCCGCGCCTCCGCCGCCGATGTCGAAATTGCTGGTCATCGTCCCAGCCACGCGACGAGTGACAAACTGAGATCCACGCGTCGCAATCTGCGGAACTCCGCCCCAGTATTGATGTGCCTCAGCAGTGGAGTGCCCGCACAACCGCAGGTAAGCAGTTACCGCGGAAGGCGTGCCCGATCCGGCAGCAATATCGAGTTCATACCCGAACGCGTATCCCGGCCGGAAGTTCACCCGCTCCAAGGGATCGCTATTCCAATCGTAGCGGGTGGCAGCTACAGAAATCACGCCGTCCTGCGTGGCCTCGCCCCCTGCAGGGAGTCGAAGTGCCGAGTTACCAGCAGAAGCCTGGATGTCACTGCGGACGGCCCCTTTTCGCAGGACCCATTCAGCCGGTTCTACTACCCCGCCTTTCCCGGCGTCTTCGAAGCTCGGGTTTTTGAATGAGATGGTAAACGCGTCCGCCGCGTGCGCCTGTTCTGCGAGGAACTCGCGAAAGGGTGATGCCGGCAAGCCTTCAGCGTTGTAAAGATTGCAACGCGGAAAGTCTGCCCACGCATACCGGACCGCCACTGGTTTCGGCACCTCCTTGCTGGAGACGACGATTGAGTCACCGCGGATCTGAGCTTGCGCAAAAACGTAGCTGCCATCGGCGCGCCCCAACTCAAATCCTTGCAGCGGACCACCCTTTGCGATCAGCCCTCCTCCGACATGCTTGAAGAGCAGCCTGACCGCTGGCCCTTGAAATTCCAGTGACTCGAATATAGGCCCGGACAAAACGATTTCTTCGCCGTAGGCAACGGCGCGCGCGGCCAAGGCGAGACGTTCCGCCACTGGCCGCTTGCTTTTCGGATGGATGTCCTGCGGGTCGCCTACATCAATCGCTACTGCCATACCTGTTTTCGGCACGGTCTTCACGGTGAGCAACTGCGCTTCGCGCAACTCCGCCCACGCACTGCTTAAGCCGGCCGAGTGCAACACGGCTAAGGCATCGCTGGGCATGTCGAGTAGCTTGTCCGCTTCGCCTTTGTGCTCTCCGAGTGCTGCCAACTGAACAAACAGAAAAGGGAGCGCCGGCTGATTCCAGGTTTTCCGCCAACTGTCGATCAAAGCCGGAAAGAGGCGGCGATATTCCCGCCCGCGGCCCACGTTGTATTCGCCCTGGTAGTAGATGACTCCCTTAATGGCGAAGGGCTGGAGCGGAGCGATCATTCCATTGTAAGATCGGCCGCCGCCGAGCGGACTTGTGGCCGCTCCCGCCAGGAATGGATCTTCATCCAAAGTCGCACGATCGACCCATGCTTCCGCCGGCACAATCGCGACGGCGTTGATCAAGCCGATTGGCACTGCCAGGCGCTGGTGCAGTGCACGCCCGAAGAGATAGCTGACCGCAGAGAAGCCCGAAAGCGTGTTCGGGTTTGTTGGGAACCAACTTCCTCCCTTCAGATCTTCCGCAGGTGCCACGGCCTGAGAATTCCCTTCAGCATTGAATGCGCGGATACCCGGAAAGTTCGCGCTCTCTGCCAATAAGGTGGCGCCATCGTGAACGGAGCCGAGGCCCATCATCATGTTTGACTGCCCGCAGGAAATCCACACATCGCCGACCAGCACGTCCTTCAGCTCGATCGTGTTCTTCCCGACGATGCGGAGCGTCACCGGGCCGCCTGCCTTCAGCGGCTTCAGGTCCACTCTCCATTTTCCACCTTGCGCCACTGCGGAACTCGTCTGCTCCAGAATCGTGACAGAGACCGTCTCGCCTTCGTCCGCCCAGCCAAAAAGGGGAACCGCCGCGTCTCGCTGTAGAACCATTCCGTTGCTGAAGACCTTTGGCAGCCGAACGTCGGCACAAGCGGGCGAGGCGCAGAGCAAGAGCGCGAAGAGGAACAGCGGGAGACGAGATGCCGGATGCTTCATAAGGATTGTCACCTTACTCGACCTTTCGATTTATCCGCGCAAAGCGCGGCTCATCGGAGCCGCTGATCACTAGCCCGGTGCGGGAACGAACCGCGACCCGGAACCCCGCGTGCGCCCCCTCACTGCCCGGAAGACGTGGAGCCTAGGGGGTTCGAACCCCTGACCTCCGCAATGCCATTGCGGCGCTCTACCAACTGAGCTAAGACCCCGGATCATCTGCCGCTGCGGCAGTGGGCGGATAGAATCCACGCGAGGAGCGTTCCTTCAAGCGAAAAGCTCCACGCTTACTCGCCGTCAAGCATGCGCCCGAGACCGCCCAGGACCGAGCCTTCACCAGTCGCCCGGCCGCCGCTCGAAGGAGCATGCGCAATGATCCGGTCGGCCAACCGCGAAAAGGGGAGGCTTTGCAGCCAAACGGTCCCGTGTCCGCGGAGGGTTGCGAGAAACATCCCTTCGCCGCCGAAGAACATCGACTTCAAATTTCCCGCGCGCTGGATGTCGTATTCAATCCCACTGCTCATCGCCACGAGGCATCCCGTATCGACGCGCAAGGTTTCGCCCCGGAGGTCGCGCCGGACGATCGTCCCGCCGGCGTGAAGAAACGCGAGACCGTCGCCGCGGAGTCGCTGGAGGATGAAGCCTTCGCCGCCGAAGAAGCCCGTGCCGAGCTTGCGGTTGAACGCGATGCCGACGGAGGTGCCCATGGCAGCGCAAAGAAACGCATCCTTTTCGCAAAGAATTTCGCCGCCCATCTCGGCAAGATTAATCGGGATGACCTTCCCTGGATACGGCGCGGCGAAGGCCACTTTGCGTTTCCCGCGCGACCCGCGGTGGGTGAAGTGCGTCATGAAGATCGACTCGCCCGTGAGAACGCGTGTGCCGATCGATTTCAACGCGCCGAAGAACCCCCCGGCTGGCGCCGAGCCATCGCCCATCTTCGACTCGAACTCGATCTCCTCTTCCATGAAGCACATCCCGCCAGCTTCGGCGATGATGGTTTCGCCTGGATCAAGCTCGATCTCGACGAGTTGGAGATCGTCGCCGTGGATCTCGAAGTCGATTTCATGCGAGCGGCGCCCCGTGCCGACGCCGCCGGGAAGGGGCGGGGGACCTCCCACTGGCGTCGCGGCAAAAAGCTGCGGAAGGGCCTGACGTGCCGGGAGCCACGTCGCCATGCCATCGCTCCACACGAGGGTCTCCACGCGAAGGACACCGCCAGCAATGAGGCTCGCCAGAGCCGTCTCGGGAGCCGTCTCACGCTGCGATTCGGAGATGATGTAGTGCCAGGTTTTCATGGAAGAAGGCCGCTCCTGGCGCAGGAGCAAGACTAGCCGAGGTTCGCCAGCGCCGACTTGATCGCGTCGAAATTTGGCACCTCTTTCGGGGAAGGCGTCTGCTCGGCGTAGCGGATCGTTCCGGTGCGATCGATCACGAATGCCGCACGCGCAGCGGTATCGCCAATCCCGGCGAGCCCGGGAAAGAGAACGTCATAGGCTTTTGCGACTTCCTTGTTCAGATCGCTGACGAGGGTCATGGCGATGTTCTCTTTTCGCGCCCACGCTTCCTGGGCGAACGGGCTGTCAACGGAGATGCCGATGACTTCCGCACCAGCATCACGGTAACTGGTCAGCCCCTGCGAGACGTCGCACATCTCGGTGGTGCAAACGCCGGTAAACGCGAGTGGGAAAAAGAGCAGCACGACGTTGTTGCCCTCGAGTCGTTCGCTGAGCCGAACGTCGATGAGGTTGTCGCCTTGTTTGGATTTCAGGGTGAAGTCAGGGGCTCGCGTTCCGACGGTGAGAGGCATGGATCTGAGTAGTGGTTTGTTTTTTCGATTGGCGCAGCGGCGTGCTGCGCTGAAATGCGACGCGTGCAGTGCCGCACGAACCTTCGATCCTCAATGCAAAAAGTTCGATGACGACGTTTTGGTGGGGACTCACGCTTCTGCTCATGCTCGTGGGACTCGTCGGCACGGTGGTTCCGCTGTTGCCCGGGACGACCGTGATTCTGGCGGCGGCGATCGGCCATCATCTTCTCCTGGGAGAAGCGCAGAGCGTCGGGTGGTGGACCATCGCTGGCCTCGCGTTGCTGACCGTCGTGAGCTTTGTCATCGATTTCCTGAGCGGAGCCATGGGCGCGAAGTATTTCGGCGCGTCTCGATGGGGCGCGATCGGCGGAATCCTCGGCGCGGTTGTCGGTTTATTCTTCGGGATCGTCGGATTGCTCATCGGGCCGTTGATTGGCGCGCTTGGGGGCGAACTGTTGGCCGGCCGCGGCATTCTGCCTGCGGGGAAGTCGGGGTGGGGGACGTTTCTAGGCACCACGGCGGGGATCGTTTCGAAACTGCTCATCGCGGTGGTGATGATCGCGTGGTTCCTGGCCGCGGCACTCTGGTAGCGGCCGCACGCGTGCCCGCAGTGCCGCGTTGCGCTGTTCTCCGAACCTATGAGCGCGCAGCTTTTCTCCCTTCAGAATGAAGTCGCGGTGGTCATCGGCGGCACCGGCGTGCTCGGTGGCGCCTTGGCGGAGGGGCTCGCGGCAGCGGGGCCAAAGTGGCGGTGCTCGGGCGCAAGGCGGAGCGCGGCGAAGCGCGGGCGGAAGTCATTCGTGCTGCGGGAGGGGCGGCGCAGTTCTTCGCCACGGACGCGATGGAGCGCGACTCGGTGCGGGCTGCTCATCAAGAAGTTATAGGTTCGCTTGGCGCCCCAACAATTCTCCTGAATGCCGCGGGCGGGATAACGCTGCGGCGCTTAACTAAAGCGCTTCAGCCGGGCAGCTCGGTTACGCGCAATACTAAACAAATTTAGGGTCGAGTCTTTTGCGCGGGAATAAGTGAGCCGCGAGACACCTCTCAACAGTCTCCATGAAAAAATCTTCGCCGACCCCTCGTTTCACCCTTGCCGCTGCGACCATCGCCGCAGCCCTCCTCGCTTCGACCTACGCCTCCGATCACATCGACGGGCCGCAACTGGCCCATGACCACGCATCGGACATTAACGACATGTATCTGTTTCTTGATCCGAACGACAATACCCAGGTCGTCCTGATTATGAC
>Ga0136611_10004137_pt1 | contig 10157 bp, 6 predicted proteins | sample AntDrymUQ2232306_2_FD_106645 | JGI IMG/M metagenome (GOLD analysis project Ga0136611, IMG submission 106645) | Polar desert sand microbial communities from Dry Valleys, Antarctica - metaG UQ223 (23.06) | ecosystem: Environmental > Terrestrial > Soil > Desert | place: Antarctica: Dry Valley... | reverse complement strand
CTACCTTATTGACCCTGTGCCATTTAAAGCGGTTTATCTCAGTAGTAAGGCCAGAGTGGCGCAAGCACAAGCCCGGCTTGATTTAGCCAAACAAGATGTGGCGCGTGTGCGTCCGCTGCTTGAGCAGCAAGCGGTCAGTAAAAAAAATGTCGATGATGCGCAGGCAGAGTTGTTGGGCGCTAAAGCGAGACTGGAGGCGGCACAAAATGATCTGATTAAAGCCAAATTTGATCTAAATAATACATTGATTACCGCGCCTGTGAATGGCCGGATCGGGCGCAGTCATTTCTATGAAGGACGATTGATTTCCGCTCAGACGACTCTTCTCGCGACGATCGACCAGCTTGATCCGATGTATGTCAATGTGAGTGTCCCTGAAAGCTATCTGCTGCGCCGTCGCCGTGAGCTTGCCGAGCATAAGGTCGAGAGACCGGATATTTTTCAATTACGGGGTGTGATGACCTTTTCGGATGGCAGTGTGTATCCAACGGAGGGGGCATTGGATTTTGCAGATGTTGCTTTACGGCCTGAAACCGGCACGCTACAGGTGCGATTTGTATTTCCCAATCCGGAAGGCGGCTTTTCTCCCGGGCAATCCTATTTCTATCCCGGTCAGTTCGTGAAGATTCGTATCAAAGGGTATACCCGCACCGGCGCTATTTTGATCCCGCAACGTGCTGTCCAGCAAGGACCCAGCGGCTCATTTGTTTATGTGATTGACAAGGAAGACAAGGCGGAACTGCGATCGATCCGGGCAAGTATGTGGCGTGGAAAAGAATGGTTGATCGAAGAGGGTTTGCGGTCAGGAGAGCGGGTGGTTGTGGAAGGGTTTTATCGAATTCTGCCAGGCATTCAAGTCAATGCCATTCCCTATCAGAGAGAAAAGGCTCCCTCAGTTCCCCATCCCGAGGAACAGACTATGCGGGATGCACCATGAACTCACATTTCTTTATTGATCGACCTATTTTTGCATCGGTCCTGTCGATTATCATTGTTGTCATCGGCTTGGTCGCTTTACAGAAGCTACCGATTGCGCAATTTCCGCAAATTACTCCCCCCATGGTGCAGATTGATGCGGATTACCCCGGTGCCAGTGCGGAAGTCGTGGCGGAAGCGGTAGCGCGCCCCATCGAGGTGCAACTTCCCGGTATTGATAATCTGTTGTACTACGAATCGACCAGCACGAACGATGGCCATATGACGATGAAGCTCACGTTCGAAATTGGCACCGATGTGGATATTGCGCAAGTTCAGACGCAGAACCGGCAACGGCTTGCCGAACCGCAACTGCCTGACGAAGTGGTGCGGCAGGGTATTACCGTAAAGAAAACATCACCTGATTTGTTGGCGGTGATTGCGTTGAGTTCCACCGATCCCAAGCATGACACCGTTTTTCTGTCGAATTACGCGTTGCTGCGCATTCTCGATAGCGTCAAACGGCTTCCCGGTGTCGGGGATGCGATTATCTTTGGCGGACAGAATTATTCCATGCGATTAATCCTCGATCCCATCCGTATGGCGCAGCTCAATATTACGCCAACCGAAATTGCGGCAGTCGTGCGCGAACAGAATCGTGATTTTCCCGCTGGCAGGATCGGTCGCGAGCCCACACCTAGCGGCACAGAATTGACTATCCCGGTTATTACCCGCGGACGGATGAGTGAGGTCAGGGAATTTGAAGACATGATTATCCGGGCTTATCCGGATGGTTCGATGGTGCGAATGCAGGATGTGGCTCGTGTGGAGCTGGGCGCGCAGTCGTATGATCTGCAAGGACGCTGGAATGGCAAACCCAATACTTTTCTGTTGACTTTTCTGGCACCGGGTGCGAATGCACTCGACACGGTTCGGCGTGTGCGCGAGGAAATGGATAAGCTGACCAAAAGCTTTCCGGCGGGCGTGTCTTACGATATTCCCTACGATACTACCGCGTTCATTGATGTTTCCATCCGGGAGGTGGTGAAGACGCTTGGCGAGGCAATGCTATTGGTTATTCTGGTCATCTTTCTGTTTTTGCAGAGCTGGCGTGCAACGCTTATTCCGGCTATCGCCGTTCCCATTTCACTGATCGGGACGCTTGCCGGCATGGAAGCGTTGGGATTTTCGATCAATACATTGACGCTTTTCGGTATGGTTTTAGCTATTGGTATCGTGGTGGATGATGCGATTGTGGTGGTGGAGAATGTCGAACGGCATATGACTCAAGGCGGACTCTCACCCAGAGATGCGGCAAAGAAAGCGATGAGTGAAGTGACCGGGCCGGTGATTGCGATTGTTTTAGTGCTGGCCGCGGTGTTTGTACCCGTTGCCTTTTTGGGTGGAATTACCGGTGAATTGTATAAACAATTTGCCATTACGATTGCGTTGTCTGTGGCTATTTCCGGATTTGTGGCACTGACGCTCAGCCCAGCGTTGTGTGCCTTGGTGCTCAAACCTAATCATGGTTCTCCTAAGCGATTCTGGGAAATATTTAACCGGTCGTTTGATTGGGCGCAGGCACGCTATGTCGGAACGGTCGGAATCGTCATTAAACGATCGATGATAGCGTTTGCTATCTTCTTGACGTTGATATTGGTCATCTTTGGTCTATTCAAAACGATTCCGGGAAGTTTTCTTCCGGAAGAGGATCAAGGGTATTTTATTACGGTTGTGCAATTGCCCGATGGCGCTTCAATGACACGCACCCTTGAGGTTTTAGAGAAAATAGAAGGATACTTTCAATCGATTCCTGCCGTCCATTCAACTGACACCTTGGCGGGTCAGAATTTTGTTTTCGGTACCCGTGGAACGAATCAAGCGACGATGTTTATCCCGTTGCATCATTGGGATGACCGCAAGAATACTGATGAGCAGGTCCCCAGCCTGATTGCCACAGCTTTTCAGGAATTCGCCAAGATTCCGGAAGCGTTGATCCTGGCTTTTAACGCGCCTTCGATCCCTGGTTTGGGTTCTACCGGCGGTTTCTCAGCACAATTGCAAGATCCGGGTGGTGGTGATTTTGCCGAATTTGCCGCAGTCGCCCAGGAATTTGTTACCAAGGCGATGGAACATCCGGCCATTGCAGTTGCCAGCACCAATTTCCGTGTCAGTGCCCCCAGGTTGTATGCGCAAGTTGACCGGGAACGGGCTAAAGCACTGGGTGTACCGATTTCTGAAGTTTTCGATACCATGCAGGCTTACTTTGGTAACCTGTATGTCAACGATTTTGTGAAGTTTGGGCGTATTTATCGGGTACAAACCGAAGCATTGCCTGAATATCGTTCCAACCCGGATGATATCAGCAAGATTTATGTGCGCGCCCAGTCGGGTACAACGCAGACCATGATTCCGCTGGATTCCGTGGTGACCACCGAATTCAATAGCGGCCCGGACCCGGTGACCCATTTCAACGGATTCAATTCAGCGCTCATATTGGGCGGTGCGGCACCCGGCTATAGCTCGGGTCAAGCGCTTGAAGCGTTGCAACAAGTCGCCGACGAAATTCTGACTCCGAAAGGCTATTCGATCGATTGGAACGGAATATCCTTGCAGGAGCGTAAGGCGAGTGGGCAATCCACTTATGTGTTCGCCTTTGCTTTACTGATGGTATTTCTGGTATTGGCTGCTTTGTACGAAAGCTGGTCCATCCCGTTTGCAGTTATTCTTGCGATCCCTTTTGGCATTTTGGGCGCTTTCCTGGCCATCTGGACACAGGATATGACCAACGATATTTATTTTCAAATTGGCTTGGTGACATTGATTGGGTTGGCGGCTAAAAATGCGATTCTGATCGTCGAGTTTGCCAATCAACGGGTTGCATCAGGGATGTCACTCACCGAGGCAGCACTGGATGCGGCACGTCTTCGTTTCCGGCCGATCATCATGACATCCATGGCTTTTATCCTGGGTGTGTTTCCCCTGGTGATAGCTTCCGGCGCGGGTGCAGCCAGTCGAAACTCGATCGGTACCGGGGTATTTGGAGGAATGTTGGCAGCTACATTTCTGGCCATCTTTTTTGTACCGCTGTTCTTTGTACTGATTGGTAAGCTTGCACGGCGCAATCCGCGTACAGTCAATCAGACAAAACAAGTTGAAGCGAGTGATTCCTCATCCACAGAAGGAAAATTGTAGCAGTCATTCAAATAATGATTAATAAAGATGAGTGCCGTCTTTAATAACCCATGCGTAATTGGGTGAGTTTTCTGTTCTGAGTTGCTGGAGTAACCGGTTTATTGCGGGCTTATAGAAAAATACAATGGATAATCTTCATACTCTTTGAACAGAATTGAACCATTTATCGATGTTATTCGATAGTTAATGTTGTAGTTATTACGTTAGCTGTAACACCCCGACCCACCACTGAGAAGGAGTGCGCTATGAGTGACAAAAAGAAATTGACTACCAATGCCGGGTGTCCGGTCGCCCACAATCAGAATGTGATGACAGCTGGACCACGTGGTCCGCAATTGTTACAGGATATCTGGTTCCTTGAGAAACTTGCACACTTTGACCGTGAAGTGATTCCTGAGCGGCGCATGCACGCGAAAGGCTCCGGTGCTTACGGAACGTTTACGGTCACGCATGATATTACCCAGTACACACGTGCCAAGATTTTTTCTATGATCGGTAAGAAGACCGATTTATTTGCGCGCTTTACCACGGTGGCCGGTGAGCGGGGTGCAGCCGATGCAGAACGGGATATTCGCGGTTTTGCATTGAAATTCTATACCGAGGAAGGTAATTGGGATCTGGTGGGTAACAACACGCCGGTGTTTTTCTTGCGTGATCCGTTAAAATTTCCCGATCTGAACCATGCTGTGAAACGCGATCCGCGTACCAACATGCGTAGTGCAAAAAATAATTGGGATTTTTGGACATCGCTGCCGGAAGCATTGCATCAGATCAACATCGTTATGAGTGAACGAGGTATTCCGGCCACATACCGCCATATGCATGGTTTTGGCAGCCATACCTTCAGTTTCATTAATGCTCAAAATGAGCGCTACTGGGTCAAATTTCACCTGAAATCGCAGCAAGGTATTCGCAATCTGACCGATGCAGAAGCCGAAGCGATTATTGGGAAAGATCGTGAAAGCCATCAGCGTGATCTGTATGAGAGCTTGGAAAAAGGCGATTTTCCCAAGTGGACGATGTATGTGCAGATCATGCCGGAAGCGGATGCCGCCAAAGTTTCCTATCATCCGTTTGATCTCACAAAAATATGGCCACACAGAGATTACCCGCTGATCGAGGTCGGTGTCATGGAACTGAATCGTAACCCTGAGAATTTTTTCGCAGAAGTAGAGCAATCCGCTTTCAATCCCGCTAATATCGTTCCCGGTATTGGTTTTTCACCGGATAAGATGTTGCAAGGGCGATTGTTCTCATATGGTGATGCCCAACGCTATCGCCTGGGAGTGAATCATCATTTGATACCGGTCAATGCGCCACGCTGTCCGGTGCACAGCTATCATCGCGATGGTGCTATGCGCGTGGATGGAAACTTCGGCAGTACGCTCGGCTACGAGCCGAATAGTCAGGGCGAATGGCAGGAGCAGCCGGATTTTTCCGAGCCGCCGTTGAGTTTGGAGCATGCGGCTGCGCATTGGAATCACCGTGAAGATACGGATTATTACTCGCAACCGGGCGCGCTATTTCGTTTAATGACGCTGGCACAACAGCAGGTTTTATTTGAAAATACCGCACGTTCTATGAAGAGTGTGCCACGGGAAATTCAGCTTCGTCACATCAGTAGTTGCCTCAAAGCTGATTCGGCTTATGGTGCAGGTATTGCAAAAGAGCTAGGTATTCCGTTGGATGAAGTTCTAAGATAGATAATGGGGCTGTGGTAAATTCGTTCTCAATTTCAGTATATTTTTTAGTCTTTGTGAGTTTAGATTTCCCGCAGCTTGCTGCAGGAAATTTAATTATATAAATATAAAGAAAATATCCTGGAGAAGAATATTAGACTTTTGAATTCTCACCGCCATGTCCCGATGGATTGGTAAACTGATCATTCAATGCTTGAATGTAATCGTTGGCTTCATTGATAATTTCATCAATAATTTGCTGGGTTACTTCATTCCAACCCGCCGGATCTTGCAGAAACATTGGACGATATGCAGCAGTACTTTTATTGAATGCTCGCATGTATTGTTTGTATATTTCGTGATCATTCCCGATTTCATTAGCCAATTTCTTCAAGAGGTTATTGGCAACAGCACGGCGGATAGAAAAATGAGTATAGATAATGCTGATTACCAAGAATGAGGCTATGGCCAATGCGGAAGTTTCACCTTGCATGAGTTCATCCGGGAATGTTTTAAGAAGACCCCAGGAGTCATTCATGGTTAGGGCTACACCCGCTAATACAGCCAATGTGCCAAATACCAAACCATCGAATAGGATGACCTTGCTTTTCCATTTTTTTAACATATCAGAAAGTTTGTTGACAATCTGATTCTTGATATTTTTGGCGGTTTGTTCAAGTTTTCCGACGATACGATACGAGCGTTCTACTTCTATTTGGCGCATTCGTGCATTGATATCGGCCATATCTTCTTCACGTTTTTTCTCAAAACGTTCTTTGACATGCGGATTGGCGATCGGAACGGCAGCACTTGGGTTATAAATCCGATAAAATCGTCCGGTGACTAAACCTACCTCAGCCAGCGAACGTTGCCAAGCTGAAACAACTTCTTCAGGATTATCTTCCTGTGCTGTGACATCAATTTGATTCAGAATGTAAAGAAATTTATTAGCATCTGCTCGATTAACACTGGCTGATACCAAATAGGCCAAAGTATCTTGCATGGCTTTTGGTTCTGGATGGCGTGCATCAAAAAACACTAGAACAAGGTCTGATAAGTTAATGATATGCTGAGTTAAACGTAATGTAGATGCCCGTTGATTATCTGCATCAAAACCTGGAGAATCAATCAGGATTTTTCCACGAATGTTTTCAGATGGGCAAGTTTTCAGTTGTAGATAAGCATCAATACGTTCTTGCCCTGCTTCAGAGATTTCTTCAATGCTGCGGCTAATCTGAAAAAACGGAAAGCGCGGATCTGCGTCAAGTGCTATGCCGGGAAGCGTTTTTGCTTCGTTATGGCGGCTGTAACAAATCACTGTGAATTTATCGTCTACTGCTTGATTACCTGTGCGTTGTAGCGGTACGTTCAAATAAGAGTTGATATAAGTCGATTTGCCGGCCGAAAATGTACCCAATACAGCAATCATAGGCCACCAAGTCACACAGGTCGCATAAGATTCATCTTTACTGATCAGTCCCATATTCTGACCAACATAATCCATCTTTCTAAAGCTTTTTACAGCATTGGCCAGAGTTGGGTTATCTGGGTGCTCATCAGCAAGGTGTTTTTGTAGGCTTTTCAGATATTTATTAATTTGTGTTGAACTATGTGACATAACAGTTCCTTTTCATTCTATGAAAGTGCACCCTGGGCAAGATACTTTATGGGTGATGTTTTTGTTTATTTATTAATTCTACTCGTACAAAATATATTATTTTCAAAAAGTTATTTTAAAAAATGGAATATGCAATGGCTAGAATATCTTAAATCAAAAGAAGCAATTATCGCGCTATTATCTGATGCAACATATTCATTACCATACTGGTATGTATATTAGAAACTAGCCCGGCGATTCTACCAAGAACAATGTTGGCTTGCCAGTAAATGATATTGCGGGCATTAGTGTCGACTTTGCGTGAAATAATATTATCATAGCCAATTAGCATTGAATAAATTTTAGGGGTGATTGTCTTTAGTTTGGTGGAACACTGATTCGTATAAAAAGGCGAGATAATTTAATTGGAGATAATCTCGCATGGTAATAGAAAGTTGATGGCAACACATAGCGCGTTCTGTGCATGTATACCTTCTATTGATTGATTTACCTGGCTGATGTTTGATTTTATTTTAAGTCGGTAATGTATAAGGCAATGATTTGATTCTCAACACCGAACCTTGCAGCGATTGCCAGTAAATCGCACAAGTATCAACACTGCTTTGTTGGATGACAGCCAAAACATCAAAACCTCCGTCTGGTGACGATGCAGCGTTGACGATGTTGCCGCTGGATTGACCATTCATATCAGCGCTGTACAGCGCATCAGCGGTTTTTACTGTTTCCGTGGTGGCGATATGAGCCAGAAACATGCGGCGCTTGAGTTTCCCAAGATACTGAGTACGAGCGACAATTTCTTGTCCAGGGTAACAGCCTTTTTTAAAGCTGATACCGCCAAGCGCATCTAGATTGATCATTTGCGGTAAGAACTCTTCCTGAATCTCGGGCAGAATCACTGGAATTCCGGATTGGATATTCAACCAATCCCAGCAGCTCGCACCAACTGGTGTGGCTTGCTGGTTAAGGCGTTCCCAGAGTGCGGGGGCATTCTCGATAGGTGTGATTAATTCCATACGGTTCTGTGCCAGACAGAGAATAGTGACTTTTCCATTGTGTATGATACGCAGCAGTGATTGATCTGAGCTGCGTGATGATCCTGTGGTTTCTTCAATCAGTGTGGCGGCATTCGGACCCGCAATACCGATTCGGATTAAATCATCGCGTGCGTCGATCAATTGTACTTTGGAACGCAGCACATAAAGTGCTAAACGTTTTTGAACGGAAGCGGATAAACTGGCAGGCAATTGCATTAAAAGATAATTATCCTGCTGCCACAGTAAAAAGCTTGCCAGAACCCGGCCTTTGGGCGTGCAATAACCGCCATACCGCGCCTTTTGCAGATTGATTTCCCGGATATCGCAACTGAGCTGGCTTTGCAAAAAAGTTTGCGCATCATCTCCGGAAAAACGAATCAAGCCATAATGGGAAAGATCGGCCATAATGGTTCCAGTTTGCGTATCTTTAAGTTCTGCTGCAATATCACCAAAACGAACCACGCAATTATTTTCAATGATGGCGTGACGATGGTGTAAATAGGTTTGCCAAACTGGATTCATACAAAAACTTTGGATAATAAATGAGGTGTGATTATACGATATCTCATCTAGGTAAAATCAAGCACCGCGGGAAATTAGCTTTTATTCCCTGAAACAACTAATGATTAATAAGTCATTTTAGATATGGCTATTTTATCCATTCATCGCCAACCTTCACACCGGCTTGCAATAATACTCAGCTTGGCTCATCTTGCCGCAGCTGGTTTGCTATGGCCGCTGGCACTGTCTTGGGGTATCAAAGTGATTATCGTTGTCGCACTGGTAATCAGTTTGATTTATTATTTGAGACGGGATGCTCTGCTCACCGCAAACAATGCCGTGGTAGCTCTTGAACTATCCGATGAGATGCAATGTACGTTCATTACATATTCCGGTGAATCAATAGCTTGTGCCATACTCGGTAGCACTTTTGTCGCACCTTATCTGGCGGTGTTGAATCTGAAGCTTGCGGAAAATTTTTTTATGTGCAGTGTAGTGATACTGCCGGATAGTATTGATGCAGAGGAATTCAGGCAATTACGAGTATGGTTGCGTTGGAAGTGGAGGGAAGTGGATTGATGCTGGCGCCTTAAAGATAATCAACATGTTATCAATTGATTTGGTAGGTTTTGTATTTTAACTTACAGTCTATTTTTAGTTAGTTAATTTCGGATATGACACAGAATCCATTCTGTGTTTATGCGTTGAAAGATCCACGGGATAAACCAGCGAAGCCTGTCTATATTGGAAAAGGGACAGGTAACCGAGCTTGGGAGCATCAAGTGAATATTAAAGATTCTGAGAAAGGAATTCTTATCAAGCAAATCAAAGATGTTGGCTATAACATAATACACATCATAATTGCTGCTAATCTAACTGAGCAATAGGTGTTAAAGATAGAGGCCGAATTTATTTCTGCGCTTGGTGTTCGTTCTCTGGGAGGATTTCTTACAAACAGAGTTCGACCTAATCCAGAAAATATCAACTGCTACATTAAGATAAACATGCCTGATGGTTGTTATGAAAAGGCTCAAATGGCGTTAATGTTGGTGAAGTCTGCCGCTATGGAACTTGCAAAGGCAAATCCACACGGGGCCTGTCGGAAAATTCGAAAAGGCTGATAAAAGCGAAGAATTCAGCAATGTGGCCCAAGAAATCGCAAATTAACAGGAATTTTATTTTCTGAAAGCTCTTTCTGCTCTCAATTTGCCTGAT
>Ga0136611_10004136_pt1 | contig 10158 bp, 9 predicted proteins | sample AntDrymUQ2232306_2_FD_106645 | JGI IMG/M metagenome (GOLD analysis project Ga0136611, IMG submission 106645) | Polar desert sand microbial communities from Dry Valleys, Antarctica - metaG UQ223 (23.06) | ecosystem: Environmental > Terrestrial > Soil > Desert | place: Antarctica: Dry Valley... | reverse complement strand
GCCCCGGCGATCGCCGGGGCTCGCAGGCGGCCGGGCCAGGCGCGCGGTCGCGTCCGCTCACCGCGGGCGAGCAGCCCCCGGTCGCCGGCCACGTAGAGCGGCGCCAGCACCAGGGGCGCGAACTTGGCGGCCACGGCGAGCGCCAGCAGGGTGCCGCGCGCCGCCGGCTTCGCAAACAGGGCGAGGCTCCAGACCACCAGCGCCGCGACCAGCGAGTCGTTGGAGTTCGACTGCAGCGCGAACGCCGTGTACGGATAGGCGACCCAGGCGAAGGCGAGCACCACCCCGAGCTCGCGGCCGGCGCGGCCGCGGCGCAGGCGCGCCCCGAGCACGAAGAGCCCGGCGATCGTCGCCACGTCGAAGGCGATCGCGGCGGCGTGGGCAGCGGGCAGCTCGTCCCACTCGCCGCTCCACGGCGCGATCAGCTCGAAGGGAACGTAGGCGTAGTAGTTGAACGGCCCGTAGGTGTCGCCGAAGCCGTTGTCCTCGGGGAAGACCCCTTCGCCATAGAGCACCTCCCCGTTGCTGACCCGGTCGGCCCCGACGACGCCCGCGTAGCCGACGTCGATGACGCCCGAGTCGGCGACGTTGAGGGTGATCCGGAAGACGATCAGGACGACGGTGGCGAGACCGAGCCAGACCACCGGCAGCCGTGGTCGCAGGGGCTCGCCGCCGCGAAACCCGATCCAAAGCATGCGGGCCAGCAGGTAGACCAGCAGCGGGTAGACCAGCGGCACGGAGACGCCGATCTCGCCTTGGTTGAAAAAGACGTGCGAGACCCCGAAGGCGAGCAGGGCGAGCAGGTCCAGGTGGGCGACCCGCCACGGGCGGCGCCAGTCGATCAGGCCGGCGAGGAAGATCAGGCAGAGGGGAATCCAGACGTAGGGGGCGTTGAGGACGTGGCCGAACTGGCCCTCGTAGCCGCGCGCCATCGGCCAGGCCACCTGCTCGCCGGTCCAGGCCTCGCGGACGGCGCCGCTCGCCGGGTCGACGAAGACGACCGCAACTTCCTCGTCGCCGTCGAAGTAGCCGACCTGCCAGCGATCGTCCTCGGGCCTTGCCTCGACCCGGGTCTCCAGCGGCCCCCGCGCGGCGAGCTCGCCGCGGACCTCGGCGGTCCCGGCGGCGACCCGGGCGGCCGCGCGGCCGTCGATCTCGAACTGCGCCGGGCGCTCCGGGTAAACGATCGGCGGGATCGGCTCCTGGGCCGCGGCCGGGCCGGCGAGCCAGAGCGCGGCAGCGACCGCCGCGATCAGAGCCGCCCCGATCGCGCGTGCCCGGATCAGGGCGGCGGCGCGCCCGTAGCGCGGTCGAACGTCCACAGCTTGTTGGCGATGAAGTTGACGGGCATCGCCACCGCCACGGCCACGGCCTGCGCCGCCAGCTCGGCGAGGCCGCCGTCGACGAGCAGCGCGAGCACCCCCAGGTTGACCGCGAGCCCGACCAGCGAGACGGCGAAGAAGCGAGCGCCCTGGTGGCCGGCGTGCTGGTCGGAGGCGCGGAAGGTCCAGTGGCGGTTGCAGATCCAGTTGTTGGTCACGGCGACGCAGAAGGCGCCAATCGCGGCGCTGATGTGGTGGAGGTCGAGGGGGTGGGCGAGCAGCCAGAAGACGATCAGGTTGATCGCGTAGCCGGAGAGCCCGACCACCCCGAACTTGGACAGCTGCACCCAGTTGGCCGGCTTGCGGGTGCCGATATGGATCCGCCTGAGCGCCTCCCAGGCGAGGTCGGCGGCGCCGGTCACGCCTGGGCCGCGGCGCCGCTTGCGACCGGCGGCCGTGCTTCGGAGTCGATCCCGAAGTGCCCGAGGACGAGGCCGGCGACATCGCGGAGCGCCCACTGCTCGCGGCTGGTCTCGATCCCCGGCTCGAGACCGCAGAGCAGCAGCGGAGCGAGCGAGTCGCCGGCGTCGAGTGCCCCGTGGCTGCCGCCCGGGCAGTGGGTGACCCCGCCCCAGTCGACGAACTCGTAGCCGGGGCTGGCGGAGACCAGGATGTCGCCGGTTTGCGGAGCTCGCAACGCCGACCACAGGCGCCCGAAGGCGTCCGGGTAGTTGCCGAACTCGATCCGGCCGTTCTCGATCTCCACGTCGAGCGCGGCCGGGTCGCCGTCGAGGTCCCAGCGCAGCCCGCGCCGGTCGACCACCTCGCTGCCGGGCCGGAAGCGCAGCTCGGCACCGGCGCGCTCGACCACCGCCTCGCCGGCGAGCGGCGGGCCGCTCTCGCGGCGCTCGACCGGGTTGGCGTCGCCGAGCGAGAGCCAGGCGAACAGGTCGATCCCGTCGAGGCGGCCGAGGCGGGCGCGCACGTCGGCGTGAGCTCGCCGGCCCCGCCTCCCCGGTGCGAGCACGTAGACCGCGGCCGCCCGCGAGCTCGGGCTGACCGCGAGGTCGGCACCCTCGGAGCCGCTGTTCGGATCGGCGACCCGCCAGTGGGCCGCCAGCATCTCGGCCAGAGGAAGCTCGTGCTCGACCTGGGTCTGGGCGTGGTCGGCGACCAGGATCACCGCGTGGTCGGTGAGAAAACGATCGAGCCCGCCGGCAGCGTCGGCGAGCTCGGCGAAGGCGGCATCGGCGCGGGCGATCGAGTCGAGCTGGCCCTGGGGACCGAAGCGATGCGAGTGGTTGTCGTTGTCGGGCAGCGAGAACAGCAGGAAGTCGTAGAGGTCCTGCTCGACCAGCTCGCGCCCGACGCAGGCGGAGTACTCGTCGCGGGTCCCCGGGCGCGCCAGAGTCGGCTTGCAGGGCACGCGACGGCTCGAGTAGAGCTCTCCGTAGAAGAGCTCGTCGGGGCCCCAGGTCGCGTGGCGGAAGTTGGCGGCAACGGCGACCCGGCGCAAGAGGCCCTCGAGCCCGAGCTCGTGGCGAGTGCGGCCGCGGTAGATCAGGAACGGGGTGCAGGCGGTGCGCACGCCGTGATCCCCGAGGCGCTCGAAGATCGTCTCCACCTCGTGCGAGAGGTGGGACATGTTCATGTTGTAGACGATGTCGTAGAGGGTGCGAAAGAGGCCGAAGGCGCGGGTCGCCTCGAAGGAGCTGCCGTACTCGACGTAGCGCTCCTCGGAGCGGTGGTAGGAGTTCGTCCCGCTGATCCAGTGGCGATCGGGGCCGTGCCCGGTGACGATGTCCGAGCAGCAGACAGGCGTCACCGAGGGAAACGAGGAGACGCAATCGCCGATCAGCGAGCCGCGCTCGAGCAGGGTGGCGAAGGTCGGGGCACCTCCGCTCGACGCCGCCTCGACCAGCATGTCCGTGCGCAGCGCGTCGACGACGCAGAGGACGAGCTTTCGCTGCGGCCGAGCCGGCTGCCCCCCGCCGCTCACCGCAAGGTCCTGAGACCCTCGTACTTGCGGCCCGCGCGCCGCCGGCGGCGGAGATAGAGCCAGGCGAGCGCCGCCAACGCGACCAGCCCCAACGGCGGCAGTAGCAGCGCGAGGCCGGCGAGAGCCAGCGCGGCGAGTGCGATCAGGGCGGCGGTGAAGCCCCCGCCCTCGGCCCGGCGGGCGGCCGCCGCGGCGACCTCGCGGACGACGAGAAAGGCGAAGGCGGCGAACAGCGCGCCGACCGGCCAGCCGGGGTAGGAGGGGTGGTCCTCCTCGGCGAGCGAGATCCCGAAGAGCGCGGCGCCGCCGACGATTGCGACGACCAGCAGGACCGTGCCGATCGGCCCCCGCTGCCCGGGGGCGGCGAGGAAAGCGCCGGCGGCGAGGGCGAGGCCGACGCCCTGGCAGCCTGCGAGCAAGAGGTCCATCGCGGGCGCAGGCTAGAGGATCGCCTCAACCGGTCGAGCGGCTACGGTGCGGGCGATGCGCGGGTCGGGCCACGGGCCGTGGGATGGCGCGGCAGGCGATCGACCCGCCCTCGGCGCGGGTGCCCGAGGCCCCGTTCAGTCGAAGCGCAGCTTCTTGCCGGGGCAGCCGGCGAGCTTCACGGTCAGCGGCCCGTCCGTCTCGACCGCGAGCTTCGGCGCGCAGGAGAGCTTCGCCCGCCGGGGGTGGACGACGATCCGCCGCAGGTTCTCGACCGTCAGCTCCAAGCGGTCGGCGCGCGGCTGCCTGGGCGCCGCTTCCCAGGAGCGGCTGCGCTCGGTGTAGGCGAGCTCGCCGAGATTGCCCGGCGGGATCGTCCCGGAGGTGCTCGCGGTCTCGCCGATCTGCGGATCTCCCTTGCCGAAGCCGCCGGAGATCGCATCGACTCGACCCAGCGGGGCCTCGCCGCTCGCGTCACGAAGGCGCAGCTTCGAGAGCCAGTAGGCGTGGTCGGCGACGGTGCGCCGCTTGCGGAAGTCCATCGTCGGGTTGACCACGTAGGTCACGTGAGCCGGGTTTCGCGCCACTCGCCGGGTGCCGAGGAAGTCGGCCGCCGGCTGGAACGAATCGTTGATCGCGAGCTGGAAGTGATCGGAGCTCGGGAAGACGTCGAAGATGTAGCGGTAGCCGAGATCGTCGAAGCTCTGCGCCTGGGCGGTCGGTCCCGGGATCGGCACCAGCTGGTCGACGCCGCCGTTCCAGATCAGGAAAGGGATGTTGCGCAGCGAGGCCAGCATCCGGTTGGTGTTGGAGGCCGCGCCTCCGGGCTGGGGATCGGCCGGCGGCAGCCAGATGCCCTGGCCGGGCGGCCCGACCACCGGTTGCCCGGCGGCGAACAGGTCCGGGTACTGGGTGGCGAGCTTGTAGGTCCCGTAGCCGCCCATCGAGTACCCGGAGATCGAGGTGTAGCCCGGGTCGAGGCGGTAGCGGCGGGCGACGTCGGCCCAGACCTCGAAGGTGTCGGCGCCGGCGCTGCCGTAGTACCAGCCGTCGGTGCCGCGGCCCGAGGGCGTGATCACGATCGACGCAAGCTCGCGCTCGCCGAACTGCGACTGGTTGCGGCTGTCGGAGAACTGGTTGTAGTTGGCGCCGAGCGAGTGCAACAGCAGCGTCAGGCCGTAGCCGCGCTGCGGCGCCGGGCGCTCGGGGACGTACACGGAGTAGGGCAGCAGGCGCCCGAGCAGCTGCCCGGGGCAGTCGTCGGTGCCGCCGCACTCCGCCCCCCAGGCGGCACCTTGGCCGAAGCCGAAGCGGCTCGAGAGGATCCGGTTGATCGGGCCGCTGGAGGGCACGCCGCTGTTGTCGCGAACCCCACGGCGAAGCTTGCCGAAATCGACCTCGGCGTGGAAGGATGAGATGTCGCCGGCGGCAAGCGCCGCCGCCTGGGCGTCGTCGCGCCACCACTTCGGATCGTCGACCACCGCACCCGGATCGCCGAGGTCCGGGTAGGGCTCGTCGAAGCGAAAGGCGACGTTGAAGAAGGCCGCCGGATTCGCCGAGCCGGCGCCGCCCGGGGTGTCGGCGTCGGCGGAGTCGACCGGCGCCAGGTAGGCGTCCGCGGCGCTGTCCCAGAGGCCGGAGCCGGCGGCCAGGCGAACGGTCTCGGCGCCCGGGTTCCAGGCGCGCTTCGGGATCCTGACCTCGAGCTGATGGCGACGGCGCGAGACCTTGACCCGAGGTGCGGCGAGCTCGGCGCCCTCGGTCGCATCGACCAGCTCGGCGTTGCCGCCGTGGACGGTGAGGAAGAGCTCCGCGGGGGCGCTGACGGCGGCGCCGTGCGGGAACTCGCGCGGCTCGGCCGAGTCGCCGATCGCGATCGTCGTCCCGACCAGCTCCGGGTCGGTCATCGAGTTGAAGGTGAGCCGGAAGGCGGTGGCGCGGGCGAGCGGCCGCACCCGCAGCTCGAGCAGGTCGGCGACGTTCTGCGCGTATTTCGGGTCGGTCGGATAGCTGTAGGTGCCGTTGAAGCGGGCGAAGGTGGCACCGCTCTTCGGGTCGTCGGGGTCGGCGGTGCCCTTGGCGCCGGTGTCGTCGTAGATGAAGTCCTGGTAGAGGAACTCGCCGCCGCGGTAGGCGCTCGCGCCCGAGACCATGATCGGCTTCGCCTCCCAGATCCCCTTGTTCTTCAGCTGCGGGGCGAGCTTCGGCTTCGCGTAGAGGATCGACGGGCCCGGCTTCGGCGCCGGGCCGGAGTAGAGCGAGCCCGGCTTGGCGAGCGCGGAAGCGGGCGCTGCGAGCAGCGCGATCCCTGCAACCGCTGCGACCAAGCGAGCGAACACCCCGCCCGAATCTAACGGTCGCTCGGCGCTTGCGCGACACTTGCCGGGTGCCCGAGCTCCCGGATCGACCGCCCGACCGCGAGCTGATCGCGCCGCCTGCGCGCCACCGCCGCGCCCACACCACCGCCCGCGATCTCGAGCGCTACGCCGGGCTGTTCGCGTCTCGCACCAGGGTGATGCGCTCCTCGGCGATGCGCGACCTGATGGAGATCACCGCCCGGCCGGAGGTGATCTCGCTCGCCGGTGGCCTTCCCGACACCTCGACCTTCCCACCGGAGAGCTTCGCCGCGCAGATGACGCGGATCGCGCAGGAGTCGTCGGCCCAGGCGCTTCAGTACGGCCCCACCGAAGGCTTCGCCGAGACCAGGGAGTGCATCCGCCAGGTGATGGGCGCCGAGGGCATGGATCCCGACCCCGACGACATCATCGTCACCACCGGCGGCCAGCAGGCGATCGACCTGATCTGCAAGACGCTGATCGATCCCGGCGACGTGGTGATCGCCGAGGCGCCGACCTACCCCGGCGCCGTGCCCGTTTTCTGCTCCTACGAAGCGGAGACCCTGCAGGTGGAGGTCGACGCCGAGGGCATGCGCATCGACGAGCTCGAGCGGGTGCTCGACCGGCTCGCGGCCGCCGGCCGGCGGCCGAAGTTCATCTACTCGGTGCCGACCTTCCAGAACCCCGCCGGGGTACGATGTCGCCGGAGCGACGGCGACGGCTGGTCGCACTTGCCCGCGCTCGCGAGCTGCTGGTGGTCGAGGACAACCCCTACGGCCTGCTGCGCTACGAGGGCGAGCCGGCGGAGCCGCTCTACAAGCTCGACGGTGGCGACTACGTGGTCTACCTCGGGACCTTCTCGAAGATCCTCTCCCCCGGGATCAGGCTCGGCTGGCTCTGCGCGCCGCCGCCGGTGATGGAGAAGGTGGTGCTGGGCAAGCAGGCGGCCGATCTCTGCACCTCGACCCTGACCCAGTACTTCGTGCGCGAGTACTTCAGCGAAGGCAGCTGGCGCGACTACGTCGGCGAGCTCTGCGATGTCTACCGGCGTCGGCGCGACGCGATGCTCGAGGCACTGGGGCGCCATTTCCCGAGCGAGGCGAGCTGGTCGCACCCGCAGGGTGTCTGTTCTGCTGGGCGACCCTGCCCGAGTACATCGACACCACCGACCTGCTGGCGAAGGCGCTGCGCGAGAACGTCGCCTTCGTCCCGGGCGCGGCCGCCTACGTCGACGGCCGTGGCGGCTCTGAGATGCGACTCAACTTCTCCGGCTCCGGCGAGGACGAGATCCACGAGGGCGTGCGCAGGATCGGAGCGGTGATCGAGGAGCAGATGGAGCTGTTCGGGGCGATCACGCACGAGCACCGGGTCGTCCCGGGCGGTCCGGATTCCAGATCACCGGAAGCCGAGCCCCCGGCAGGGTCGGTGATCCCGTTCGGGCGGGAGCGCGAGTGAAGATCGCGGTGCTCAAGGGGGGCCGGGGGTTGGAGCGGCAGGTGTCGCTGCGCTCGGGAGACCGGGTCGAAGATGCCCTCGGCGCACTCGGCCACGAGCTGATCCCGATCGACATCGGCGCCGACCTGGTCGCGAGCCTGAAGGCGGAGCGCCCCGACGTGGCCTTCGTCGCCCTGCACGGACCCGACGGCGAGGACGGCACCGTCCAGGAGATCCTCGAGATCCTCGCGATCCCCTACACCGGCCCCGGGGTTGCCGCCTGCGTGCGCTCGACCGACAAGGTGCTCGCCAAGCACGAGCTGTGCAGCGCCCAGGTGCCGACGCCCGACTGGTTCGCCTTCAGCGCCACCGCCTTTCGCGAGCTTGGCGCCGCCGACACGCTCGGCGAGATCGGCGAGCAGCTCGGCTTCCCGTTGGTGGTCAAGCCGGCCTCCGGGGGCTCCTCTCTCGGGGTCCGCTTCGCCGCGGTCGCGGCGGATCTGCCGGCGGCGCTGATGGCCGCGTTCTCCTACGACGACAGGGTCATGCTCGAACGCCACGTCGAGGGCCGCGAGCTCGCGATCTCGCTGATCAACGGGATCGCCCTGCCCGCCGTGGAGATCGTCCCGCGCGCCCAGGACCGCTTCAACTACGAGGCGCGCTATGAGATCGGGCGCAGCCAGTACATCTGCCCGGCCGAGCTCGGCGCTTTCGACGGGGAGGTTCTCGATGCCGCGCTGCGCTCCTGGGACGCGCTCGGCTTCGACGGCTTCGCCCGAGTCGACATGATCGTCGGCGAGCACGGCCCGGAGGTGCTCGAGGCGAACGCGATCCCCGGGCTCACCGACACCTCGCTGCTGCCGATGTCGGCGGAGGCGGCGGGAATGTCGTTCGAGCGTCTATGCGAGCGCCTGATCGAGCTGGCCCTGGAGCGCGCCGGCGCCGGCGAGCCGCTCGGCAACTGAGCGGCGCCAGCGCGGTCGGTCAGCGCCGGCGGGTGGCGGCGAGCTCGACCAGGCCGACCATCAGCCTCACAGCCTCGTCGCGATCGAGGCCCTGGGCGAGCACCAGCGAGCGCCAGGTGGCGAAGTCGAGCGCGTGCGCGGCCGCAGCCGAAACCCGACGGCGGGCGTGGCCGCGCTCGCGGCGCCCGCGCAACAAGATCGAGCGCACCCCCTCGAGATAGCCGAGGAACGCGGCGGTTGCCTGCGCCATCGCCGGAACCCGGTCGGCGTCGCGCCCGGTGGCGGTCAGCATCGCCTGGGTGGCGGAGTACCAGTCGTAGATCTCGGTCAGCCCTCGCTCGAGGCGGCGGCGGGGGTCCGCGAGCGACGCCCAGGCGCTGGGGTCCGGGGCCGGGTGGCGGGCCCAGTAGTGCGCGGTGCAGGCGCCGAACAGCGCCTCTTCGTCGGGGAAGTGCCTGTAGACCGTCGCCCGCTGGACCCCGGCCCGCCTGGCGACCTCGCTGACCGTGGTCCGTGCCGGGCCGACGCTGCCGTGCAGCGCGACCGCGGCCTCGGTGATCCGCTCGCGGGTCTGCGCCTCCGCCTCGGCTCGGCGACGCTTTCGGTACGGACGCGGCTTCGGAGTTTCGCTGCCCATAGCTGTGCGATCAATCTTGACAGACGCGTTGACGCTCGCTAGGTTCATCGCACATAGTCGTCTAACGAAATGGAGCGAGGGATGGGTGAGACGCGCGAGGGCACGCGGTTCGACGGCAGCAGCGGCCCGCGGTTGATCGGACCGAACGACGGCAGGCAGGTGGACCTCGGCAGCGTCGGGGTCCGCTTCATGATCTGGAGCGGCGAGACCGGCGGCCAGTTCTCACTGGTCGAGCATCCGATCCCGCCGCGAACCCTGGTCGCTCCGCTTCACCGTCATTCGCGCGAGGACGAATACAGCTACGTGCTCGAGGGGCGGATGGGCACGCTGCTCGGCGACGACATCGTCCATGCCGAGGCCGGCGACCTCGTGTTCAAGCCCCGAGATCAGTGGCACACGTTCTGGAGCGTCGGCGACGGGACCTGCCGGATCCTCGAGCTGATCGCGCCGGGCGGCTTCGAGGCCTACTTCGACGAGCTTGCGGGGCTGACCGCGGGCGGCGGTGAGCCGCCCTTGGAGGAGATCGGCGCGCTCGGGGCCCGCTACGGGCTCGAGTTCGACCCGAGCAGCATCGAGCAGCTCTGCCGCGAGCACGGGCTCAGCTTCCCCGGCTGAGCCCGCATGCCGGAGGCGCCAGCTAGGACTCGTCCTCGGCGGCGAAGTCCTCGGGGGAGACCTCGTCGAGGAAGTCCTTGAACTTCTCGACCACCTCCTCCTGGTCCTCGACCTCGTGCTCGAACTCGATCGAGGACTCCTCGATCACCTCCTCGGCGGCGAAGATCGGCGCCTGGCAGCGGACCGCGAGCGCGATCGCGTCGGACGGGCGCGAGTCGATCTCGACCTCGGCGCCGTTGACCGAGATCGTGATCGAGGCGTAGAAGGTGTTGTCGCGAAGCTCGGTCACCGAGACCCGCTCGCACTTGGCCTCGAGGTTCTCGAGCATGTCGTTGAGCAGGTCGTGGGTCATCGGCCGCGGCGTCTGCGCGCCCTGCAGCTTCATCAGGATCGCCGCCGCCTCGGGGTGGCCGATCCAGATCGG
>Ga0136611_10004135_pt1 | contig 10158 bp, 9 predicted proteins | sample AntDrymUQ2232306_2_FD_106645 | JGI IMG/M metagenome (GOLD analysis project Ga0136611, IMG submission 106645) | Polar desert sand microbial communities from Dry Valleys, Antarctica - metaG UQ223 (23.06) | ecosystem: Environmental > Terrestrial > Soil > Desert | place: Antarctica: Dry Valley... | reverse complement strand
GCCGGTCCTGACCTCGGCCACCCCGCGGGTCACCATCGGCCGAGAGACTCCGGCCGCGATCGCCACCGCCGTGATCCCGCCGCGTCCCAACGAAATCGCCTCGGCACCCAACAACAGCCGACGCTGACGCTCATCGAGCTGCGAAAGCACGGCTGCGAACTTGGCCACCAGCACCTCATCAGCACCGGTCGCCGTCATGACCCAAATCTATGCCTGCGGTCTCGCCCCGCCACGCCGCGAAACCACACGTCTGTGATTCGTTATGGAACTGTTATTTATTTCCGCCACCTTAGTGGTTGCGCCTGGGCTTAGGCGAAGACGCCAGCCGGGAAGGCGCCCCGCGCGAGCGCCCCGGCGACCAACGGCTCGGCCAGCGCATGCAGCCGGGCGGTGTCGTCCTCGCCGAGCGCGTCCCAGGGGCCGGCCGCCATCCGCTCGGTGGCCCGCTCGACCGACGTCCGCAGCGCCGCGCCCTGCTCGGTGAGGCCGCCCTCGGGGGTCATCAGGCCCCGCGCCGAGAGGGCGGCGACCGCCTCGTCCCACTCCTCCGGCTTCCAGCCGCGGGTGGCCTGCGCGGCGGGCACCGTGAAGCCGCGCCCGGTCGCGACGTGCGACACCTGCGCCTCCAGTCCGCTGAGCCCGGCGTTCAGAAGGGCGGCGATGTGGCCGTCGCCCCGGTGCTCGCGGAGCAGGGTCAGCGCGTGGAAGAGGACCAGGTGGGGCTCGGCGGGCCAGGCCAGGTCGGCGTGCGCGGCGTACAGCGGGCGACCGGCGGCACCGCAGCCCCCGGAGGCCGTGCGCGCGAGCTCGGCGGCCTCGGCCACCTCCGGCGAGCCGAGCGCGTCCTCGCCGAGCAGCCGCTGGTAGGCCGCGGTGATCCCGGAATACCGCGCCGCGGTCACCGCCTCGGGCGTCGCCACCTCCCAGCAGGCGGGCACGAAGTGGGCCACCAGGCTCGGGTTGAAGACGTAGAACGTCGCCGTCACGGTGCCGGCGCCGACGCGCCCCATCGGTGCCGAGCGGGAGGCGAAATAGCTCATCCGGCCGGCGCGGAGACCGAGAGCGACCAGCTCCGCCTCGACCTCGGGGGCGAAGTAGCCCAACGCGTGCAGGGGCTCGAGCAGGCGGGCGGTGCGCCCGGCGACACGGGGATCCATGGGGCCTAGTGTGCTCGGGTGCCTGTGCCGCCGTCGTCCGCCCCCTTCTGGCTGAGTGCCTTCCTGGACTTCGCAGCGGCCGACCACGACCGCGGCCAGTCCTTCTGGCGCGGCGTGACGGGGTACGCCGTGTCACGCCCCGCGGGGAGCACGACGAGTTCGCGACCCTGGTGCCGCCCGACGGCGACGACTACCTGCGCGTGCAGCGTCGCGAGGAGGGTGGGAGCCGGATTCACCTCGATCTACACGTGGCCGACGTCGTCGCCGCCGCGGACCGCGCGACGGCGCTGGGGGCGACCGTCGTCGCGCGGCCCGATCTCGGCTACGTGGTGCTGCGCTCGCCGGGCGGCCTCGTCTTCTGTTTCGTCCGCCACCCGGCGTCCGCCATCCCGCGGTCCGCGGCGTGGCCGGGCATCCGGCGCAGTCGGGTCTATCAGGTCTGCCTCGACGTCCCGCCGGCGTCGTACGACGCGGAGTGCGCGTTCTGGGCCGGCCTGGTCGGCGGGACGGTCGAGGTGCTGCCGAGCCGACCGGAGTTCTCCTGGCTGCGCGGACCGCGACAGCTCGCCCTCGACGTCCTCCTCCAGCGACTCGACCGGGCGGCCGGCCCGACGACCGCCCACCTCGACCTCGGCACCACCGACCGCGAGGGCGAGGTCGCCCGGCACGTGGCGCTCGGGGCGACCGTCCGCGTCGTCGAGGACTTCTGGACGGTGCTCGCCGACCCGGCCGGGCTGCCCTACTGCGTGACCGACCGCGACCCGGCCACCGGGAGGCTCGGGTGACCTGCGCCCGCTAGCGTGTCCGGGTGACCGACACGCGCACCGACCCGCCGCTCCGCGCCGACGAGGCGACCACCCTGATCGCCTATCTCGACTACCACCGCGACACGTTCCGGATGAAGACCGCCGGGCTCGACCAGGCCCAGCTGGCCGCGACCCTCGCCCCGTCGTCGCTGACCCTCGGCGGCATGGTCAAACACCTCGCGCTGGTCGAGAGCAGCTGGCTCAACGACGTGCTGATGGGGCGCGACGAGGTCGAGCCGTGGGCGTCGGTCGACTGGGAGGCCGATCGGGACTGGGACTGGCACAGCGCCGTCGACGACTCGCCCCAGGACCTGCGCCGGCTGTACGAGGAGTCCGTGGCCGCGTCCGACGCGATCATCGCCGAGGCGCTCGCCGACGGGGGGCTCGACCGCCTCTCGGTGACGCAGTCCAGCCGCGAGGGTGAGGGCGCCTTCAGCCTGCGCTGGATCCTGGTGCACCTGGTCGAGGAGTACGCCCGCCACAACGGCCACGCCGACCTGATCCGCGAGTCCATCGACGGCGAGACCGGCGAGTGACGGCGCTGCACATCAGGCCGGCGACCGAGCTCGACTGGGCGGGCATCTGGCCGTTCTTCCTCGCCACCGTCCAGGAGGGGGAGACCTACGCCTACCCCCTCGACGTGACCAGCGAGCGTGGCCGGACGCTCTGGCTCGAGCCGCCGCCGGGCCTCACCGTCGTCGCCGAGGACCAGACCGGTGTGATCCTCGGCAGCGCCAAGATGGGCCCCAACCGGCCGGGCAACGGCGCCCACGTCGGCACCGCGTCGTTCATGGTGTCGCCGGAGGCCCGGGGCCGCGGCGTCGGCCGGGCGCTCGCGGAGTACGTCGTGGCCTGGCACCGTGAGCACGGCTTCCGCGGCATCTGCTTCAACGCCGTCGTCGAGACCAACACCGCGGCCGTGGCGCTCTGGCGGGACCTCGGCTTCGTCATCGTCGGCACCGTGCCCGGGGCGTTCGCCTCGCCGACCCGGGGGTTCGTCGGCCTGCACGTGATGTACCTCGACCTGACCGCGGGGGCCTGACCCGGAGTCGAGTGCTCAGTTGGCTGCATCGCCCGCGGGGCTCAGCACTCAATCCGCGGCGCGGCCGCCGGGGTGGGACGGGCGCGGACCCGTAGCTTGCCCAGAGGGTTAGCGTGACATGGTGACGCGACCCAACGCCTCCACCGTCCGAGAGCTCCGCGAGTCGGGGCACTTGCTCACCAGCCTGCGCGAGGAGCTCCGCGAGAACCTGCTGGCCAAGCTGGCGGCGGGGGAGGACGCCTGGCCCGGGCTGCACGGCTTCGAGTCGACGGTGATCCCGCAGCTCGAACGCGCGCTGATCGCCGGCCACGACGTCGTACTCCTCGGTGAGCGGGGCCAGGGCAAGACCCGCCTGCTCCGCACGCTGGTCGGACTGCTCGACGAGTGGACGCCGGTCATCGAGGGTTCCGAGCTGGGCGAGCACCCCTTCGAGCCGATCACGCCGGCGTCGCAGCGCCAGGCCGAGCAGCTCGGTGACGACCTGCCAGTCACCTGGCGGCACCGCTCCGAGCGGTACGCCGAGAAGCTGGCCACCCCGGACACCTCGGTGGCCGACCTGATCGGCGACGTCGACCCGATGAAGGTGGCCGAGGGCCGCACCCTGGGCGACCCCGACACCATCCACTTCGGGCTGATCCCGCGCTCGCACCGCGGCATCGTGGCCATCAACGAGCTGCCCGACCTGGCCGAGCGGATCCAGGTCGCGATGCTCAACGTCATGGAGGAGCGCGACATCCAGATCCGCGGCTACGTGCTGCGGCTGCCCCTCGACGTCTTGGTGATGGCGAGTGCCAACCCCGAGGACTACACCAACCGCGGCCGGATCATCACCCCCCTCAAGGACCGCTTCGGGGCCGAGATCCGCACCCACTACCCCCTCGAGATCGAGGACGAGATCGCGGTCATCCGACAGGAGGCCAAGCTCGTCGCCACCGTCCCGGACCACCTCGTGGAGATCCTGGCCCGGTTCACCCGGGCCCTGCGCGAGTCCAGCGCGGTCGACCAGCGCTCCGGGGTCAGTGCCCGCTTCGCCATCGCCGGCGCGGAGACGGTCGCGGCCGCGGCCCTGCACCGTTCGGTCAGCCAGGGCGAGGACGTGGCCGTCGCCCGGGTGGTCGACCTCGAGACCGCCGTCGAGGTGCTCGGCGGCAAGATCGAGTTCGAGTCGGGCGAGGAGGGTCGCGAGCGCGAGACCCTCACCCACCTGCTCCGCACGGCGACCGCCGAGACGGTCCGCCAGCACTTCCGCGGCATCGACTTCGCCCTGCTCGTCGAGGCCCTCGACGGCGGTCGGATGGTCACCACGGGAGAGCAGGTCACCGCCCGCGACTTCCTCACCGGGCTGCCGGCGCTGCCGCCCGTCGAGGACAGCGAGTCCGACCTCTACGACCAGGTCTGCGACCGGTTCGGTGCCACCGACGACGGTCACCGGGCCTCCGCGATCGAGCTGGCGCTCGAGGGCCTTTACCTCGCCCGCAAGGTGAGCAAGGAGTCCGGCGGCGGGGAGACGGTCTACGGATGAGCGAACGGCACCGGAGTCGCTACGGTCGGTACGACGGCGGCCCCGACCCGCTGGCACCGCCCGTCGACCTCGCCGAGGCGCTCGATGCGATCGGGCAGGACGTGATGGCCGGCTACAGCCCCGAGCGCGCCATGCAGGAGTTCCTGCGGCGTGGGGGACGCGACCAGACCGGGCTCGACGACCTGGCCCGCCGGGTGGCCGAGCGCCGGCGCGAGCTCACCGGGCAGCACAATCTCGACGGGACGTTGCGGGAGGTGCGCGAGCTGCTCGACCGCGCGGTCCTCAACGAGCGCAAGCAGCTCGCCCGAGACGTGACCATGGACGACGCCGACCGGGCGTTCCGGGAGCTGCAGCTGGACGGGCTGCCTGCCTCGACGGCGGCCGCGGTGAGCGAGCTGGCGTCCTACGACTGGAGCAGTTCCGAGGCCCGCGAGGACTACGAGAAGATCAAGGACCTGCTCGGCCGCGAGCTGCTGGACCAGCGCTTCGCCGGCATGAAGCAGGCGCTCGCCGGGGCCACCGACGAGGACCGCGCTGCTGTCAACGAGATGCTCGGCGACCTCAACCAGCTGCTCGAGAAGCACCGGCTGGGTGACGCCACGCAGGCCGACTTCGACGACTTCATGGCCAAGCACGGCGAGCACTTCGGTGAGAACCCGCAGAACATCGACGAGCTCCTCGACGCCCTGGCGGCCCGGGCCGCGGCCGCGCAACGGATGCTCAACTCGATGACCTCCGAGCAGCGGGCCGAGCTGATGGAGCTCTCCGCCCAGGCCTTCGGCTCACCCGAGCTGATGGACCAGCTCGCCCGGATGGACGACAACCTGCGCTCGCTGCGGCCCGGCGAGGACTGGGGGGGTTCCGAGCGACTCGAGGGCGAGCAGGGGTTGGGTCTCGGCGACGGCACCGGTGTCCTCCAGGACCTCGCCGAGCTCGACGCCCTCGCCGACCAACTCTCGCAGTCCTACGGCGGGGCCCGGATGGACGACGTCGACCTCGACGCGCTGTCGCGTCAGCTGGGCGACGAGGCTGCGGTCGACGCCCGCACGTTGCAACGGCTCGAGCAGGCGCTGCGTGACAGCGGCTACCTGCGTCGCGGCACCGACGGCAACCTGCGACTGTCCCCGAAGGCGATGCGTCTGCTCGGCAAGGCGCTGCTGCGCGACGTGGCGCAGCGGATGAGCGGCCGCCAGGGCCAGCGTGACCTGCGCCAGGCGGGGGCCGCGGGCGAGCCGGCGGGCTCCACGCGGGAGTGGGCCTTCGGCGACACCGAGCCGTGGGACGTGACGCGCACCATCGGCAACGCGGTCCGGCGTACGGCGGCCGAGGCTGCCCCGCTGGTCGAGGAGGTCGGTCTCCAACCGTCTCGAGGACCGCGCGTACGCCTGCGGATCGAGGACGTCGAGGTGCAGGAGACCGAGGCCCGGACCCAGGCCTGCGTCGCGCTGCTCGTCGACACATCGTTCTCGATGGCGATGGACGGCCGGTGGGTGCCGATGAAGCGCACCGCCCTGGCCCTGCACACCCTGATCAGCACGCGCTTCCGTGGCGACGCACTCCAGATGATCTCGTTCGGCCGGCAGGCGCAGACCATGGAGATCGACGAGCTGACCGCACTCGACGCGCTGTGGGAGAAGGGCACCAACCTGCACCACGGCCTGCTGCTCGCCAACCGGCACTTCCGCAAGCACCCGAACGCCCAGCCGGTGCTCCTGATCGTCACCGACGGTGAGCCGACCTCGCACCTGGAGCCCGACGGGGAGGTGTTCTTCTCCTACCCGCCGCACCCGCTGACGGTCGCCTACGCGGTCCGCGAGCTCGACAACGCGGCGCGGTTCGGTGCCCAGGTGACGTTCTTCCGGCTGGGAGGGGACCCGGGCCTGGCGCGGTTCATCGAGTCGATGGCGCGCCGGGTCGACGGCAAGGTCGTCTCACCCGTGCTCGACGACCTCGGCGCCGCCGTGGTCGGGTCCTACCTCGGCGACCGGTCGCCGGCGGCGTCGGACCGCGAGGACCTCGGCGGCTGGTACGGCGGCAACCGGGGCTTCTCGGTCGGCTGACCAACTGCCCGCGCGGCTTTGCAGTTTCATGAAGCTGCGGGGGCCGCGAGTCACTCGGCGGCGTCGGCCCGCTGGTCGGGCGTGAAGTCGGTGAGTCGCTGCGCCGTCATCGGCGCGGCACCGGCGGCGACGGCCTGGCGGTAGGCGCCGATGTTGGTGCTCAGATGGGCCAGCGACTCCTTGGTCTTGCCACGGGCATAGGTCATCGACTTCTCGGCCGCGAAGCCCATCTTCGAGCCCTCCTCGATGGCGTCCTGGTCGGCGCCGAGATAGAGGAACTGCCAGCCGTAGTCACGGGTCTGCTGCTCGATCAGCGCCTTGATCTGCGGGTGCGACCACTCGCGGGAGGCGTTCTCCTGGCCGTCGGTCATCACGCCTACGACCACGCTGCCGGGTCGATCCTCCTCGGGCAGCGCCGCCAGTCGCTCGCCCGCCGTGGTGATGAGCCTGCCGAGGGCGTCCAGCAACGCGGTGCTGCCTCGGGGCGCGAGCGCGAGCGGGGGTACGTCGACCAGGTCGCGGTCGACGTAGACCTCCGCGTAGGCGTCGTCGAACTGAGCCAGCGTGACCAGGCCCCGACCGGGGGTGCTGCGCTGCTCCTCGATGAAGGCGTCGAACCCGCCCATGGTGTCGGTCCGGATGGAGTGCATCGAGCCGGAGCGGTCGAGCAGGAAGTAGAGGTGGGTCAAGGTGTTGTCGGTCATCGGTGCTCCTTCGTGGGCCGTAGGCCCGTCAGTCCTTCGTGGGGCGCCGGGCGCGGAAGCGCATCGGCGCGGGTGTCTGCGTGGCCGGCCCGGCAGGTTGGTGACTGCCTCGCTCGAGGTCGTAGAGCGCCCGTTCGACGCCCTTGGCGGTCACCCGCCCCGAGTCGGCCGTGTAGGCGCCGAGGTCGCGGGTGCGGGCCAGGCGGGGGCCGACGGCGTTCTCGGAGAGGCCGGCGAGGGCGCCGGCCGTCCGGATCGTCGCGCCCTCCTCCAGGATCACCGCGGCCATCGCCTCGTCGATGGCCTCCGTCAGGTGCTCGGCGGCCGTCCGCAGCAGGGGCAGGGCGGTCGAGGGCGAGGCGGGGTCGACGTCGTCGAGGGCGCCTAGTGCCAGCGCGAGGGACTGCGCGAGGGACGAGCGCTTCGTCGGGGCCATAAGCCCAACCCTACCGCAGAAAATGCGGTACCGCGAGAACGACAGGCATGCATCAACTGCGGTTGCCCCGCGGGCGAGGACATACTGGGCGGCATGTCCTCGGAAGGGTTCGTTGCCGCGTCCTGGCCGCGCGCGGTGGCACGGGCCGGTGGGGGGCTGGTGTTCGCCGTCAGCCTGCTCGCCCTTCTCGGCTCTCTGTCCGCACGGCCACGGACAGGCCTCGACGCGGCCGGGAGCCTGATCGCACTCGGTGCGGCGATGGTCCTCGCCGCAGAAGGCCGCGATCGCCCGGCGAATATGTTCGGCACCGTCGCGTCTGTCCTTCCGGTCGTCACCTTGGTCCAGACAGCCCTCGGGCGAGACGTCGTTCTCACGATCGCCGTCCGCGAGAACCTGGTCGAGCCGCCGCCTTTGACGACCGGTCTGCTCAGGCCTCCGCAAACCCGGGCAGCGACTCCTCCAGGATCGCCCGGAAGGGAGCCTCGGCCTCGAGCTGGCTGAGCAACCCGATCCCGCCCAGCCAGGTGCGGTGGATGAGCAGGTACGACGGCGGCAGGTTGAGCTTGGTGGCCACGGTGAACGCTGGATCGCGCGGATTGTTGATGCGCTCGAACTGGGTGCGCATCCACTCCCGTGAGAAGCGGAACCGCTCCACCCGGGTCGGCTCGGCGAACGGCGCGAGGTAGTCGGCGACCAAGGTGGCGTCGATCGTGATGCCCTCCTTGATGAACCCCTCGTCGCGCAGGCCCTGGAGCAGGTCGTCGGGATCGGCGTCGGCCGCGAGTCGCATCAGCCGGCCCATGGAGGCGGGCAGCGCGCGCTCGGGAAGCCGCGCTACGGCGCCGTAGTCGAGGACCCCGAGCCGGCCCGGGGTGCCGTCCTCGTGGGGGAGGAGCCGGAAGTTGCCGGGGTGCGGGTCGGCGTGGAGCATGCCGGTCCGGGCAGGGCCCGAGAAGAGGAACCGCACCAGCAGCTCGCCGTAGTGGTCACGCTCCTCCCGGGTGCCGCCGGCGATCACCGAGGCCAGCGACGCGGGACTCTCCATCCACTCCGACACCAGCACCGTGCGCCCGGCCGCCACGACGCCAGGCACCACGATCTCCGGGTCGCCCGCGAAGGCGTCGGCGAACGCCTGTTGGGCCTCGGCCTCGAGGTGGTAGTCGAGCTCGTCGGCCGCCCGGTCCTGGAGCTCCCTCACCAACGGCACGATGTCGATGCCCGGGAAGACGGGCGCGATGCCGCGGGCCAGTCGGGCCAGCTGACGGAGGTCACCGAGCAGGGCGTCACCGGCGCCGGGGTACTGCACCTTGACCGCCACCTCGCGGCCGTCGTGCCAGCGGCCCCGGTGGACCTGGCCGATGGAGGCTGCCGCCGTCGGGCCACCGTCGAGCCACACCAGCTGGGTCCGCCAGTCCGGGCCGAGCTCGCGGGCGAGCTCCTGACGAACGGTTTGCGTGGGCATCGGCGGCGCCGAGTCCTGGAGCGCCGTCAGGTGCTCGCGATAGGGGGCGGCCAGCTCCTCCGGGAGCGCAGACTCCAGCACCGAGAGCGCCTGCCCGAACTTCATCGCCCCACCCTTGAGCTCACCCAGCGTGCGGAAGAGCTGTTCGGCGGTGCGCTGCTGCACCTCGCTCAGCACGGACTCGGCCGGCTGGCCACCGAGCCGCCTGCCGAACCCCATCGCGGTCCGACCGGCGTACCCGAGGGGCAGTGCGGCCAGACGGGCCGTGCGGGCGACGGCCTTGCGCGGGAGGTCGGTCATGGCCCCAGTGTCCCAGGCGGGGGAAGGAGCTTGCGGGACGTCATCCGAATCGAGCCTCCTAGCAGCCGGTTCGGATGACGTCCCGCGCGGCGCGGGCGTTCGCTGAGCTCAGCGCGGGACCGGTACGCCGGTCTTGGCGTGGCAGCGGTAGCCGTGCGGGTTCTTCGCGAGGTACTGCTGGTGGTGGTCCTCGGCGTAGTAGTACGTCGTCGACTCCAGCGGCGCGACCTCCGTAGTGATCTCGTCGAAGCCGCGGCGGGCCAGCTCTTCGCCGTAGACCTTGGTGATCTCGCGGGCGGTGGCCTCCTGCTCGGGGGAGGTGAAGTAGATCGCGGAGCGGTACTGCGTGCCGACGTCGTTGCCCTGCTGCATGCCCTGGGTCGGGTCGTGCACCTCGAAAAAGGCGTGGACCAGGTCGGCGTAGGGCACCACCGTGGGGTCGAAGACCACCCGGGTCGCCTCGGTGTGCCCGGTGCGGCCCGAGCAGACCTCCTCGTAGGAGGGGTGCGGCGTGTAGCCGCCGGCGTAACCCACGGACGTCGACCACACGCCCGGCACCTGCCAGAAGATCTCCTCGGCGCCCCAGAAGCAGCCGAGGCCGAAGACGGCCACCTCATAGCCCTCGGGGACCTCGTCGGTGACCAGCGGGGCGTCGAGCGTCAGGTGGCG
>Ga0136611_10004134_pt1 | contig 10160 bp, 8 predicted proteins | sample AntDrymUQ2232306_2_FD_106645 | JGI IMG/M metagenome (GOLD analysis project Ga0136611, IMG submission 106645) | Polar desert sand microbial communities from Dry Valleys, Antarctica - metaG UQ223 (23.06) | ecosystem: Environmental > Terrestrial > Soil > Desert | place: Antarctica: Dry Valley... | reverse complement strand
TTGCTCATGCGGTACTCGCCAGATGTCCGGATCACGAGATCGGGATCCGGGATCTCGCAGGTATAGAGACAGCGGGCGATCGCGTCTTCGTCGATCTCGTCGGCCGGGATGCCTTGGGCGACGAGGGAGCGAATCGCCTGGATCATCTCCTGGCGGCCGCCGTAGTTGAACGCCAGCGTCAGAACGAGACGGTCGTTGCCCTTCGTCAGCTCGATCGCGGCCTCCACCGCGCGTCGGGTGTCATCGGGGAGACCCTCAAGACTGCCGATATGGCATAGGCGAGCGCCCTGGCGGTGAAGTGCCTCCGTCTCGCGCTCCACCGCCTCGGCCAGGATCCGCATGATGCCCTGGACTTCCTCGAATGGGCGGCGCCAGTTCTCGGTCGAGAACGCCCACAACGTGAGATAGCGGATACCGAGTTCGCCGGCGGCGTTGGTGATGCGACGGATGTTCTCGGTTCCACGTTCATGGCCGTGGATACGGGGGAAGCCCTGACCAGTAGCCCAGCGGCCGTTACCGTCCATGATGATCGCGACGTGACGCGGGACGCGTGCGAGAGGTATCGCGCGGAAGAGATCCGCGGCTGGATCGCCAATCGGGTGATGCCCGATCGAGCGTTCGCTCGCGTGGAGTTCGCCGTTGCGCTTCACAGTGGCGTCATCGCTGTCTCGCTGGTTGAGTTCGCTCATGGCAGCCCCCGAATGCCGGTCAGTGGCGAATGGACGATTGACCGGCCCGTCGTTCGATTCGCCGGGACTCCCACTTTATCACATGAAGCGCTTCGTGAGGGGGTACAGTCCTACACCTCCAGGACTTCGAGTTCCTTGGCTTTGCCGATCTTGTCCGCCTCGTCCGTGAACCGCTTCGTGATCTCATCGATCTGCGCTTCCCCGCGGCGGCCGTCGTTCTCGGACACTTCGCCCTCGGAGATCAACTCGCGCAGGGTGTGGGTGCCGTCGCGCCGGATATTGCGGACGGAGATTTTGGCCTCTTCCACGTTGCTGTGCACCATCTTGACGAGCTGCTTGCGGCGCTCCTCGGTGAGCGGCGGGATCGAGAGGCGGATCACCTGTCCATCGCTGGACGGATTCAGCCCCAGATCCGACTTCATGATCGCTTTTTCGATCAAGGGAATGGTTGTTCGGTCCCACGGTTGAACCGCGATCAAGCGTGATTCGGGAACGTTGACGCTCGCAAGCTGGTTGAGCGGGGTCATTGCGCCGTAGTACTCCACCTGGATTCGATCCAAGAGGCTGGGAGATGCGCGCCCGGTCCGGATCGAGACAAGGTGATTGCGCAGTGCGTCCATCGCCTTGGACATCCGCGTCTCGGCGTCGGTCAGCACATCCTGAATCATGGGGAAACTCCTCTCGGTCGAGCGTACGGCCGTGGAATCGCCTCGCGCTCCATGGGAGCCATCAAGCTCCCACCGTTTACCGTTGGTCGCGAGCCCCGGGCGACGTCCAAGATGACGGCCCGCGTATCGCAACTGTACGCGGCAGGATACCTGGTGTCCGCCGTGGGCATCGTCGCCGTGAGAACGAATCAGTCGCTCGCGGCGTCCATCGCCTGGCGGTCTTCGGGCAGAGTCATGGAAACGAGGGTGCCCACCGGTTCGCCCCGAACAGCAGCTTCGACCGCGCCAGGGGTGGACATATTGAACACGAGGATCGGGAGATCGTTTTCGCGGCACAGGGCGAGGGCAGAGGCGTCCATCACCTGAAGGTTGCGTTCCAGTGCTTCCTGATGCGAGAGCCAGCGGTAAAGCTTCGCGTCTGGGTCGCGCCGCGGATCGGCGGTATAGACGCCGTCGATCCGGTTCTTCGCCATTAGAAGGACATCGCAATCGAGTTCCAGCGCCCGCAGCGCGGCGGCGGTGTCCGTGGTGAAGTAGGGGTTGCCCGTGCCCGCGGCGAGGATGACGACCCTGCCTTTCTCCATGTGGCGTAGGGCGCGGCGGCGGATGTACGGCTCGGCGACTTCATGCATCTGAATCGCGGTCATGACTCGTGTGGGGACTCCGGCCACCTCCAGCGCATCCTGAAGCGCGAGGGCGTTGAGGACCGTCGCAACCATGCCCATATAGTCCGCGGTCGCGCGATCCATTCCCTTGGAGCTTGCCGCCAGTCCGCGCCAGATGTTGCCGCCGCCGATGACGACGGCGAGTTGGGCGTCGAGATCGACGACACGGCGCACCTGCTGGGCGATGTCCTTGACGACCACCGGGTCGATTCCGTATTGGGCCTCGCCCATGAGCGCCTCGCCGCTCAGCTTGAGCAGGACGCGCCCGAATGTGGTCGCCACGACGTCTTCCCTTTCCACGGTCGCCGAGCCGGTCGTCAGGTTCGCGTCGCTGGGTGACTACTCAGGATCGCCACCCAGCGACGCGTCATCGCGCGCGACGCCCGCTACTCGGACGCGTGCTCGGCGGGCGCGGGTGGCAGATCGGCGCCGAGTTCGAAACGGGAGAAGCGGCGGACGACGATGTTCTCGCCGACCTTGGCGATACTGTCGTTGACGAGATCCCGAATGGTGCGGCGGCCGTCCTTGATAAAGACCTGATCCAGTAAGCAGACCGCCTGGATGGCCTTGGCGCGGTCGCCATGCTCCTGGATGAGCCCGTCCCAGGCGTCGTCCGGCACATCCCGCTCCGAGACGAACTTGGGGCTGGACGCCGCGATATGCATCGCGATGTCGTGGGCGAGGGTGCGGAACTCGGTCGTGCGGCCGACGAAGTCGGTCTCGCAGTTGACCTCGACCAGAGCGCCGATGCGACCACCCGCGTGAATGTAGGGTTCGATGAGGCCGTCTGACGCCGTGCGGCCGGACTTCTTCTCGGCCTTGGCCAGACCTTGCTGCTTCAAGACGGTGATGGCCTGGTTGATATCGCCACCGGCGTCTTCAAGCGCCCGTTTGCAGTCCATGATTCCGGCCCCGGTCTTCTCGCGAAGATCCTTGACCTGGGTTGCGCTGATCGCCACGGTTTCTCCCGTCCTCTCGATCTCTACTTCGTTCTGTTCGACTCGACGCGCACGCCCCGGCGGATGCCATCGGGCAGGCGTGGACTATGAGAGGGCCGATCCGGGGATCGGCCCTCTGGTGGGCTAGCGGTCTTCCGGGTTCGGCATCGGCTCGGGGGCGGTTACGACCGCCTGAGGAGCTTCGGCACGAGGGGCGACGATGTCAGGCGAGAAGAGGGGCGCCTCATCCACCGCTGGTCCGCCGCGGCCGCTTCGACCCTCGCTGGCGCGACCGATGTCGTTGCTGCGCTCAGCCTGCAGGATCTCCTGCCGCATGAGCCCTTCGATCGCGGCGTCGGCGATCCCAGCGACGATCAGGCGAATCGACCGGATCGCGTCGTCGTTGGCCGGGATGACGTAGTCGATCCCGTCCGGGCTGCAGTTCGTGTCGACGATGGCGATCGTCGGGATCTTGAGCCGCCGGGCCTCGTGCACCGCGAGGTGCTCGCGCTTCGGGTCGATGATGAAGACGGCGCCCGGCAGCTGGCCCATGTCGCGCATGCCGCCGACCGTCCGCTCCAGCTTCTCGAGTTCTTTGTGCTTGTCGGCCGCTTCCTGCTTCGGGAGAAAATCGATCTCGCCGCGCTCAGCTTGGCCCTGGAGCTGCTTGAGGTAACGCAAGCGATTCCGGATCGTGACGAAGTTCGTGAGGGTGCCGCCCAGCCAACGCCGGTTGACGTAGAACTGGTGGGATCGCTCGGCCTCGGCCTTGATGATCTCCTGGCCCTGTTTCTTGGTGCCGACGAAGAGGACGCGGCCCCCGCGGGCGGTGAGGTCGGCGACGAAGGAGTGGGCTTGCTCCAGCAGAGGAACGGTCTGCTGCAGGTCGATGATGTGGATACCGTTGCGTTCGGTGAAGATGTAGTTCTTCATCTTCGGGTTCCAGCGTTTCTTCTGGTGCCCGAAGTGGACCCCGGCTTCGAGCAGGGCTCGAAGGCTCGAGTTGCGATCGAGATTGAACACGCTGTTGACCACAATGACCTCCGGTATGGTTGGCTTCCGCGCCGTTCATCCCGGGTGCGGACCGTCGGCCGGGTTGGACCCGCCGCCAGCACCTCGCCACCAGTCCGGGCGCGTGCAAAGTAATGGCCCAGCATGCGCTGAGCCGCCTGGAAGTATATCACCGGGACCCTGATTCTCCCAACCATAACTGGATCTGATGGTACGAATGGACCCTGAACGGGGACCAGATGGTGCTAGGCGGACGCGTGTGATATCGCTGTACTGGGGAGTTCTATTCCGATAACGAACTCGGAGGCTTACCTGGTTGCGGGGCGTCGATGCGGACGTTCGCCGAGAGGGTCGTCATGGCGTATGTACGACAGTCGGAACCGGCCCATTCCGCACGTTCGCGTCCTTCCTACTCGGGCCGACTCGTCAAGACGCCGCGTTGCTCATCGGCGCTCGAACGGGCGGGGATCGCGGCGTTCGCCCTGTTCTGCCTCCTTGCCGTGGATGCGGCGATCCGGTTTCCTGGCCGCTTCGATCTGGCGGTCATGAAGATCGTGCAACGAGTCGACCACCCCGAGTTGGGGCCGAAACTCGATGAGTTCGAGCGATTGACAGATTCGTCCGGCGCGGTCATGGCATGGGCCGCGACACTCATCGTGTTTGCGATGCGTCGCTGGTGGCTTCCGGTCCTGGGTTGCCTCGCGATTCCCCTCGGCGGTGTTGTCAACGAGACGGTCTCTCGCGTCCTGGTCCAGCGGACGCGGCCCCATCTCAATGAGCTTCGCCACGTGAGCGACAATTTCGAGGAACGGTCATTCCCGAGCGGACATGTGGTTGGGGCGGTGCTGCTCTATGGGTACATCTGGTACGTCGTTGGAGAGCGGGTGAGGAATCGGGTCATCGTGTGGACGATTCGAGTCATGGCGGTCGCGGTGATCGCGCTGACTGGGTTCGACCGAGTTTGGAGCGGTGCGCATTGGCCCTCCGATGTCGGGGGAGGCTTTGCGCTCGGGTTCGCTCTCTTGGCGGGACTGATCGTCGCCAGTGACCGGATTGGGCGTACCGTGAGTGACGACGGCGCGGCGTCTCAAGGTCATTCTCTGCTATCGTGACCGCCTGTAACGGGGTAGTGGACCGAGTGGTTCCGGGCTCTGGGTGGGGTGCGAACGATGGCGAAGATGGACAAAATTCAACGGCCGCATATGGCGCGGGTGAAGAAGGGCTGGGATCCGTCCCTCTGGGCCAGCCGCAAGCCGTTCGGGATCGGCGAACAGCATCCGAACAACTTCAAGGAGATCTCCCGCGCGCTGTGGGAGAACCGGGATGAGGCGGGGTTCGCATGGCGAATCCTGAACCAAGGGGTTTGCGACGGCTGCGCGCTCGGCGTCGCCGGGTTGCACGACTGGACGATGGACGGGGTCCATCTCTGCAACATCCGCTTGCGGTTGCTCAGGCTGAATACCATGCCGGCCCTCGATCCGGCTGTTCTCGCGGATGTCACGGCGTTGAGGTCGCGCTCTAGCGCCGATCTCCGCGCCCTTGGCCGATTGCCTTACCCGATGGTGCGGCGGCGAGGTGAGTCTGGGTTTACCCGGCTAACCTGGGACGCGACGCTCGACCTCGTGGCGGCGCGGATTCGGGCGAGCGCGCCGGACCGGCTGGGCTTCTACCTGACGAGCCGAGGAACGCCGAACGAGACCTACTACGCGGCCCAGAAGGCCGTTCGGGCGATGGGGACCAACTCGGTCGACAACGCGGCGCGGATTTGCCACTCCCCCAGTACGGTCGCGCTGAAGGAGACGGTCGGGGTCGGGGCGACGACATGCTCGTATGGCGACTGGATCGGGACCGACGCGCTGATCTTCATCGGAGCCAACCCGGCGAACAACCAGCCGGTGACAACCAAGTACATGTACTACGCCAAAAAAGCCGGAACGAAGATCATCTTGCTCAACACGTACCGCGAGCCGGGAATGGAACGGTACTGGATTCCCTCGGTCGGGGAAAGCGCTCTGTTCGGGACGAAGCTGGCGGACGAGACGTTCTTGATCAACACCGGCGGCGACGTCGCTTTCCTGAACGGAGCCTTGAAGCACATCTTCGAGCGTAATCTGCTGGATCACGACTTCATCGCCCGCCACACGAATGAGATCGAGGCGGCGCGAGCAGCCGTCTCCGCCCAGTCATGGGCGGAACTGGCGGATCTTTCTGGCGCCGGCGAAGCCGAGATGCGGGTGTTCGGGGATATCGTCGGCGGAGCGAAGACGGCGGTCTTCGTCTGGAGCATGGGTGTGACGCAGCACGCCTTCGGCGAGGACGGGGTGCGGGCGATCGTGAATCTGGCACTGACACGTGGGTTCGTCGGGCGCGAACGCTGCGGGCTTATGCCGATCCGGGGGCACTCCGGAGTTCAGGGTGGGGCGGAGATGGGAGCCTACGCGACGGTCTTCCCAGGAGGTGTGCCGATCTCGACGGAAAGCGCGGCGGCGCTTCAAGCGCATTGGGGATTCCCCGTGCCGGTCACAGCCGGGATCACGGCGCCGGAGATGATTGACGCGGCGTATGCCGGAAAGCTGGACGTGTTGTACTCGTCGGGCGGGAACTTCTTGGAGGCTCTGCCGGATCCGCCGTACGTCGAGGCGGCGCTGGCGAACGTGCCGCTGCGGGTGCACCAAGACATCGTGCTGTCGAGCCAGATGCTCGTCGACCCCGCGGATACCGTCGTCTTGCTGCCCGCCGCGACCCGATACGAGATCCCCGGGGGAATCACGCAGACATCGACGGAACGCCGGATCATGTTCAGCCCAGAGATTCCGGGAAGGCGGATCGGGGAAGCCCGACCCGAATGGGAGGTCTTCTTCGACCTGGCCCGCCGGGTGCGGCCGGGGCTAGCCGCCCACCTCGCGTCAAGCGGGACGCAGGAGCTGCGGGAAGAAATCGCGCGGGTGGTGCCGTTCTACGAAGGGATCCAAGCGCTTTCAAAGACCGGCGATCAGGTCCAGTACGGGGGCGAACATCTTTGCGCGGGCTGGGTCTTCGGAACGTCGGACAACCGGGCCCGTTTCAGCGCGGTGCCCTTGCCGAATATGGCGATCCCCGTCGGCCTTTTCGCGGTGGCGACTCGGCGCGGGAAGCAGTTCAACACGATGGTCCAGGAGGCGAAAGACGCCTTGACCGGCGCGATGCGCGAAGCGGTCTTGATCAATCCCCAGGACGCCGAGGAATTGAGCCTCCGGAATGGCGATCCGGTGCGGCTCACGAACGGGAACGGCGAATACGAGGGCCGGATTCTCCTGGCGCCGGTGAAGCGGCGAAACCTGCAGGTGCATTGGCCGGAAGGGAATGTGCTGCTGGATCGTTCCGCTCGGTCGCCGGAATCGCACGTTCCGGACTACAACGCGTTCGTGTCCCTCTCGCAACGTGACGGGTCGGCGGCGTCGGTCCGCGTCGATCCCGCGGCGGCGGACTGACGTGCTGTCTCCTCGGGTGGCGGGAACGAAGTCGCGGCGGCGCGCCAGCGCCACGGCGACCCAGATTCACGTCGTTGAGGACGGTGAGGTCCGGGTGAAACGGGATTCGCTCGCGACCGAAGAGCCGCTCGCGATTCGCATTCAGGCGGCGGGCGTCACACGGGACGTCGCAATCACGATGCGGACGCCAGGGTCTGATTTCGAGCTGTCGGCGGGGTTTCTCTTTGGAGAAGGGATCGTGACGGATCGCGAGTGGATCTCCCGGATCTCGTACTGTGTCGATCCGGCGATCACTGGCGCCCAGGAGTACAACGTCGTCACGGTCGAAGTCGTTGGCGATCACGCGCGCTCCGCCGACCTCGACAACCGTACGTTCGCGATGACCAGCGCGTGTGGGATCTGTGGGCAGGCGAATCTCGATGCGCTTGCGGCCCGGGGTTACGATCGGTTGCCGTTGGGCGGCCGGATTCCAGCGGCTATCTTGCGGGAGTTGCCGCATCGCGTCCGGCGTCAGCAGCGCTTGTTTGAGAAGACGGGTGGGCTGCACGCCGCCGCGATCTGCACACTCGACGGTGAGGTGCTGGTCGTTCGTGAGGATATCGGCCGGCACAACGCGGTCGATAAGGTCATCGGGTGGGCGCTGCTGAATGGGCGTGTGCCGTTGCGTGACGCGATCGTGGTGGTGAGCGGACGGGCGGGCTACGAGATCGTGCAAAAGTGCGTCGCGGCGGGTGTGCCGATCCTGGCCGCGGTGTCCGCGCCTAGCAGCCTCGCGGTCGATGTCGCGCGGGAGTTTGGAATGACGCTGGTGGGATTTCTACGAGACGATCGGTTCAATGTGTACTGCGGGATGGACCGTATCATCATGGGGAAAGAGGAATCCACTTGAGTGTGGGATTGGAACCAGTCAAGACAGGCGGGGGTTTTCCGATGCGATTGCTTCTCAACAATGCGTTCAGCGCGGCGCCGATCGTCCACCCGTTCGTGGCGGGGTGGGTGATAGCCCCAGCGGACATCGATGTGGCCGAGCTTGTGGGGTTACGAGCATCCGACGTGGCGGCTGGTGACTGTGCGCTGATACCGCTGGCGGAGTTTGCGTTTCTGCACGAAACCCATCAGATCGTGCCGGATGTCGCCGTGGTCGCCGGGAACGCGGGGATGGTGGCGATGCGGTGCCCGGTGCGGCCGGACGAGATCGGCATCACACCCGTGCGGCTGTGGGAGGTTGATGGCGCGGCGGAGATTCTGGCGCGGGCGACGCTGCATTCGTTCTACGGGATCCACGCCGCGATCTGGACACGGTCCGATGCCGAACCGGCCGAGGTGGTGATCGTCTCCGGCGCGACGGCGATCGCGTTGCCGGAGGCGGGATTTAGCGAAGATCTCTGCCGGGCCTGGGTGATCCTGACCGGGATGCGAGCGGTCGATCACGTTCTCGTCGCGCCGCGTGCGGTGGATCGGGAGGCACTCGAACCCATGTTGAGGTTTTTGGCGCTCCTTCTGGCCACTGGGCACGAGCGGCGACGGGAACTGCGACGGGAGATCGCGGAGCCATTCGGATTGGACCGGGACCGGTTGGCGGAAGTTCAGAACGCGTATACGTTCGCGCTTAACGTGGAAGACCGCGCGTCGCTTGCTTTGCTGCTGCAACGTGGAACGCATGGGTCGGCGTATCCCATGGTGGAGGAGATCTCCTTTCTTCCGGATGCGCCGTAGAGGAATGTCCAATCCCGTGGATCAGTTGGCTACTCCGGCGGCGGTCGCAGACAGCGTGACCGCGCCGCCTAGATTGGCGCGGGTCGTTCGCTCGAGCGAGATCGTGAAGGTGGAGCCTTCGCCGATGTCGCTGCTGACGGAGAGCGTGCCGCCCATCTGCTCGACGAGCTGGCGAGCGATGGCGAGGCCGAGGCCGGCGCCGCCGCCCGATCGGGAGCGGGATTGGTCGCTGCGGTAGAAGCGGTCGAAGACGTGCGGGAGATCATCGGGCGCGATCCCGATGCCGGTGTCCTGTACGAAGACGGAGATCAGGTCCCCGTCCGCCCTGGCGCCGACCAGGATAATGCCGCCTTCGTGCGTGAAGCGAATGGCGTTGCGGATCATGTTTTGAAGAACTTGAACGAGGCGGGCGCGATCGCCAAGGCAGAAGAGGTCGTCAGGGGCGACGGCCGCTTGCAGGGTGATCCCAGCCGTCCGCCGCGCCGGTTCCACGAGCGACTCCACGGCCTCACGGACGGCGGAGCCGGCGTCGATCGCCTGACGGTCGATCTGAATTATGTGGTTCTCGAGGCGTATGAGTTGGAAAAGGTCGTTGACGAGGCGCTCAAGCCGGTCGGTCTCACGAAGCGAGATCCGGGTGTACTCCTCGGCGTTGGCCGGGTCGGCTTCGAGCGCTTCCAGGTGGCCGCGAATGAGGGCAACCGGGGTGCGGAGCTCGTGCGAGACGTTCGCGACGAGATCGCGGTTGGCGGCGAGGAGTTGCTCGGCGCGGGCACGGGCAGTGACCTCGGTCGCGAGGGAGGATTCGAGGCGATCGGCCATCTGGTTGAACGATGTGCCGAGATCAGCGATCTCGTCCTCGCCTTTAACCTGAACCCGGACGCCCATGTCTCCCTTTGCGATCTGGCCGGCCGCGCGGGCGAGCTCCTTGATCGGGCGGCTGATGGCGCGGGCGCGCCGGATACCGAGGAACGCGGCGGCCGGGAGCGCGGGGATGCTAAAT
>Ga0136611_10004133_pt1 | contig 10160 bp, 7 predicted proteins | sample AntDrymUQ2232306_2_FD_106645 | JGI IMG/M metagenome (GOLD analysis project Ga0136611, IMG submission 106645) | Polar desert sand microbial communities from Dry Valleys, Antarctica - metaG UQ223 (23.06) | ecosystem: Environmental > Terrestrial > Soil > Desert | place: Antarctica: Dry Valley... | reverse complement strand
TGATCTGCTTTTCATCGTCGACCCTCGCCGGTATGAAGCCGAATTGGCGCGCGCGACGGCCGAGTTTGCGCGCAGCCAGGCAGCGCTCGAGCTCGCGGTCGGCGAGGCGCAGCGCGCGGCGCGACTCGTCGAGACAAAAGCGATCTCCGTGGAAGAAGCGGATGTAAAGGCGAAGGGGCGCAAAGGCTCCGAAGCTGCGCTGGCGGCGGCCCAGGCGGCGGTCGACGCAGCGAAACTCGAGGTCGAGTTCACGCGGGTGACCGCGCCGATTTCCGGTCGGATCGGGCGCAAGCTCGTGACTGAAGGCAACCTGATCACTGGCGGCCCGAACGGCGCAATGATCCTGACGACGATCGTGGCGCTCGACCCAATCTACTGCTATTTCGATGTCGATGAGCGCTCGGCGCTCAAATACCGCGAGTTGGTGCGGAGCGGGAAACGCGAGATCGCGCTCTTTCATCCGATCCCCGCGCAAATGGGGCTCGCGAATCAGGACGGCTTTCCGCACGAAGGGACGATTGACTTCGTGGACAACGAAATCAGCTCGGCGACGGGCTCGATCCGCGCTCGCGGTGTTTTTGACAACAAGGATCGTTTGATGGCGCCGGGCTTCTTTGCCCGGCTGCGCATTCCCGGCAGCGGCGAATACGAAGCGATGCTGATCCGCGATTCCGCGGTCAGCAGCGATCAAGGGCGGCCGTTCGTCTATGTCGTGGCGGAGGACGGGAAAGCGACCCAGCGCACCGTGCTCACGGGACCGCTCGAGGACGGCTTCCGGATCGTCCGGGAAGGTCTCACGCCCGAAGATCGCGTCGTGATCAATGGCCTGATGTCGATCCGCCCCGGCGTGCCGGTAAAGGCCGAAGAAGCGGAGATGAAACTGCCGGTCACGGCAGCAGTCCGCTAGGATGCAAGGTTTAGAGCACGATTTCGTGACACTCTCCCGGCTTCAAATCGGCGAACGCCGCGGCAATTCGGGCCGCTTGGCTACGGACCCTCGGCCAACGGTTTGTGGAGAGCACCAGGATCGCAATCTTTCTGCGAGCGAGGTTCTGCTGATGCGAGAGGTTCTGGTCGGTCGTTCCGAAAACGTCGAACTCCGTCTCGACGAGCGCGAGCAGCTCTCCGTTCTTCCTCTGACCCCAGCCCATTTGCTGCGCTGTTTTGATGAAGTGGCCGGGCAACAACAGCCTCAGCGGGCGCGGCACACATTCATCAAAGAAAACCTTCACGCGGCCGCGATCGTTCGGCTTTTCGCACAGTCCAAGAGGGCCACTGCATCTTCGCGCCGGACGGTGGGGAAACATTCGGAAAATTCGTCGAGGCTCATCCCCTCGGCGAGATACTCGAACAGGGTAGCGACAGGCACCCGGGTGCTCCGGATCACCGGCGTCCCGCTCATGATTTCAGGATGCACTTCGATCAGCGGCAGTTCGGTCGTCATAGACCGAGGCTGCCACGCCCGTCGCTGGTAAGCGACCGATTCCGCCATGAATATCCCGCGCTTTTTTGTCGATCGCCCCGTCTTCGCGGCGGTGCTCTCGATCGTCATCACGCTGATGGGCGGGCTGGCGTTCTTTCAGCTTCCCATATCGCAATATCCGGAGGTGGTTCCGCCAACGGTGATCGTCTCGGCGTCGTATCCCGGCGCGAATGCGCAGACGATTTCGGACACGCTCGCGGCGCCGCTCGAGCAGGAGATCAACGGCGTCGAAAACATGCTCTACATGTCGTCCTCCGGGACGAGCGACGGACGGCTGCAGCTCGTCGTCACCTTCAAGCTCGGGACGAACCTGGATCAGGCGCAAGTGCAGGTGCAAAACCGCGTGAACGCTGGCCTGGCGCGACTTCCGGAGGACGTGCGGCGCCTCGGCGTGACGGCCAAGAAGCAGTCGCCCGACTTGACCATGGCGGTCCAGTTTTATTCGCCGGACGGATCGCGCGACACCTTTTATCTGGCGAACTACGTGACGCTGCAGGTCCAGAATCGGATCGCGCGGTTGCCTGGGGTGGCGGATGCAAACACCATCGGCGGCCAGGATTTCACGATGCGGATCTGGCTCGATCCGAACAAACTCGCCGCACGCGAGCTGACCCCCGGCGATGTCGTGCGGTCGATCCGCGAGCAGAATGTGCAAGTCGCCGCCGGCGCCCTTGGGCAGGAACCGGCGCCGTCGGGCACGGACTTCCAATACACGCTCACCGCACAGGGCCGGCTGCAGAAGGCCGAACAATTCGGCGAGATCGTCATTCGGACCGGTGTGAATGGCGATGTCATCCGCGTGCGCGACGTGGCGCGGGTGGAACTCGGCGCGCGGGACTACGCGGTGAAGAGCTATCGAGACGGCTCCAATGCGATTTCGCTGCGCGTGTTCCAGCTTCCCGGGACGAACGCGCTGCAAACCGCGGACGCGGTGTATGCGGAGATGACGCGGCTGAAGGAGCGCTTCCCGCCAGGCGTCGCGTATTCGATCAACTACGATCCGACGCGGTTCGTGCGCGAGTCGTTCAAGTCGGTCTTGCACACGCTGCTCGAGGCGATCGGGCTCGTGGTGCTCGTGGTGATCCTCTTCCTGCAAACGTGGCGCGCCTCGATCATCCCGCTGATCGCCGTCCCGGTGTCGTTGATCGGCACGTTTGCCGTGATGAAGCTGCTTGGCTCATCGCTGAACAACTTGTCGCTGTTCGGGCTCGTGCTCGCGATCGGCATTGTCGTCGACGACGCGATTGTGGTGGTCGAAAATGTGGAGCGCTATCTGGCGCAGGGCATGAAGCGGCGCGATGCGGTCCTCAAGGCGATGAGCGAAGTCTCCGGCGCCCTGGTGGCGATCGCGCTGGTGCTTTGCGCGGTCTTTGTCCCGGTGGCTTTTCTGGGCGGAATCACGGGGGCGTTTTACCGGCAGTTCGCGCTCACGATCGCGACCGCGACGGTGATCTCAGCGTTCAATGCGCTGACGCTTTCACCGGCGCTGGCAGCATTGCTCCTCAGGCCGCACGGCGCCGGGCACTCGGGGAATGCAGCGCACGAGTCGCCGCTACTCCGCCCGATTCATTGGTTCTTTGGGAAGTTCAACGCGGGTTTCGAGCGGCTCGCGAACTTCTACTCACGCATCGTTCGCACTCTGGTGCGGCACACGGTGCTCGCGCTCGCGGGTTACGCGGCACTCCTCGCGCTCACGATCTTCACCTTCACGCGCGTTCCGGTCGGCTTCATCCCGGTGCAGGACATGGGTTACTTTCTGGTCGTCATTCAACTGCCGGATGCGTCGTCGTTCAACCGCACGGACGAGGTCGTGCGCCGGGTCGATGCGATTGCGCGCGCGGAGAAAGGAGTCGCGCATACCTTTGCCATCAGCGGCTACTCGTCAGTGCTGCAGGCGAACCAATCGAACGTCGGCGCGGCGTTCATTATCCCGGAGGATTTCGCGAAGCGAAAAGACAAGTCGCTCACTTCGCAGGTGCTGATGAACACCTTGCGGCAGAAGTTCAGCGCGATCAAAGAAGCGCGCGTGCTGGTGCTGCCGCCGCCGCCCTTGCGTGGGCTCGGCAACTCGGGTGGGTTTAAGATTCAGGTCCAGGATCTCGATGGCGCCGGGCTCGCCTCCCTTGAAGGTGCAACCCGCAAGCTGATGGACGCGCTCGCAAAGGAGCCGGGGTTCACCTCGCTGCTCACCGGTTTCCGGCCGAACACGCCGCAATACTTCGTCGATATCGATCGTGCAGCGGCGAAGAACCTCGGCGTCTCGCTGGCGGACATTAATGAGACGCTCCAGACCTCGCTGGGGTCGGTTTACGTCAACGACTTCAACCTTTTCGGCCGCACCTATCAGGTGTTCGCGATGGCGGAGCCGGAGTTCCGCGACGCCCCCGAAGATGTGCCGCGGCTGCAAACTCGCAACCGCGCGGGCAATATGGTGCCTCTCGGCTCGCTCGTGAATGTGCGGCGGATTGGCGGTGCCGACCGCGTCCAACGCTACAACATGTTCACCAGCGCGGACGTCAACGGGAACACCCTTCCCGGGGTCAGCTCCGGCGAAATGATCACGGCGCTCGAGCGTGTCGCGAAGCGCGAGCTGCCGGCCGGGTTCGCCTTTGAATGGACGGACCTGACGCTCCAGCAGATCCTGGCGGGGGACACAATCGTCTACGTTTTCCCACTGTGCGTGCTCTTCGTTTTCCTCGTGCTCGCGGCGCAATACGAGAGCTGGGGTCTCCCGCTGGCGGTCATTTTGATTGTGCCGATGTGCCTGCTCTCCGCGCTCGCGGGCGTTTTCTTCGCGGGGCAGGACAACAACATTTTCACGCAAGTCGGGCTGGTCGTGCTGGTCGGGCTCGCGAGCAAGAACGCCATCCTGATCGTCGAGTTTGCGAAACAGCTCCAGGACGCCGGTCACACCGCGACCGATTCGGCAGTTGAAGCGGCGCGGCTGCGTCTGCGGCCGATTCTCATGACCTCGCTGGCGTTCATCCTCGGAGTGCTCCCGCTTGCGCTCGCGACCGGTGCCGGCGCCGAGATGCGGCGCGCGCTGGGCACTACCGTCTTTTGGGGAATGCTCGGGGTCACGCTCTTCGGACTGCTGCTGACGCCGGTTTTCTACGTCGTGATCCGCGGGTTCGGCGAACGCCGCTCGTCACGAGCATCGGCACGGGTGCAAGCACCAGAACGGGAGCTTGCGCCAGAGCTCGTTGAGCACTGATACCACCTTCCTGAAATAATCGGACAGGTGCCTTTAAGCCCGAAGGGCTGCCAGAAATTAGCCCCGGGTGAAACCCGGGGTTTTTTATCGAAAGCGTGTGCGCCCCGGCAGGGGCGCGGGAAGGTTTGTGACCGACGGGTTCCGGCACGCCCTCCGGGGTGCAGTGGACTTTTTTCGACCGAAACCCCGGGTTTCACCCGGGGCTAATTTCCTTCAGCCCTCCGGGCTGCCCGAATGTCCGGTCATTTATTGAAGTTGGGCTGACATTTGGCAGGCGGCGGGAACGTTGAATATTCAAGTCGCGGCTCCCCAGCGAGCGCAGGTAAGCTGAAACCCATATGGAAATTGCTACTCAACTCTCCGTCTTTCTCGAGAACAAGCCGGGCACCCTGGCGGCCGTCTGCGACGAGCTTGCGGCGCACAATATCAACATCTACGCACTGACGATCTCCGACACGGTCGACCATTCCGTGGTGCGAATGGTGGTGAGCGACACCCGCACCGCGCTGCGGCTGTTCGAGGAGCGCGGGGTGCTCGTGGTGGATAACAAGGTTTTGATGATCGAGAACTCGAACAAGCCCGGCGCTCTCTCGCGGATCGCGGCGAAGCTGGCGGCTGCCAAAGTGAACATCGAATACGGGTATCTGGCGACGAAACCCGGCGATAAGAGCGGCCTGCTGATTCTCAGGACGGACGACACGAAGAAGGCCGCGAAGGTGCTGAAGAAGCAGTAGCGCGAAGGTCTGCGCAGGAGTGGAAGGATTAGGTCACGGTGGTTACGGAGCATCTTCTTTCTTCGCGCGGTTCGCCCTATCCGCTCGGTCCCACGCTCCAGGCTGAGGGAGTCAACTTCGCGCTGTTCTCTGAGCACGCGACGGCCGTCGAGCTGTGCCTTTTCCATGCGGACGATGAGCAAAAGGAGTTTGCGAGAGTCTTGTTGCAGGAGCGGAGCGACGGCGTTTGGCACGGCCTTGTGCCTGGGCTAAAGGCCGGGCAGCTCTACGGCTTGCGGGTTCACGGGCCGAATCGGCCGGATCTCGGCCATCGCTTCGACGCGACGAAGCTGCTGCTGGATCCTTATGCGCGCGCGATCATCGGGGGCTTTCGCTGGAGGGATGACTCACCCGCGCACAAAGCGCACGTGAGCTCGGGCGACGAACATCCGGATGCACACGATCATGCTGCGGGCGTGCCCAAGTGCATCGTGGTCGACCCGGCATTCGACTGGGGCGACGACCGTCGGCCCACGGTGCCGCTCGCAGACTCGGTGATCTACGAGGCGCACGTGAAGGGGTTCTCGAAGCTCGCCCCGCTGCCGGAAGGACTTCGCGGAACGTATGCTGCACTCGGCAGTGATTGGGCGATCGCTTACCTCCAGAAGCTCGGCGTCACTGCGGTCGAGCTGCTGCCGGTGCAGCAATTTGTGAATGAGCAGTTCCTCGAGCGACGAGGGCTGAGCAACTACTGGGGCTACAGCCCCATCGGATACTTTGCGCCGCATGCCGCCTACGCTGCGTCGCCGCAGCCCGGCGCGCAGGTGGCGGAATTCAAAGGAATGGTGAAGCGTCTTCACGCGGCGGGCCTCGAAGTCATTTTGGACGTGGTCTACAACCATACCGGGGAGGGCAACGGAGACGGCCCGACGCTTTGCTTTCGCGGGATCGATAACGCCACCTACTATCTCGCGCCGCCTGGCGATCCGGAGGCGTATGTCGACCATACCGGCTGCGGGAACACGGTTCAGGTGGCGCATCCCCGCGTCTTGCAGTTGATCATGGACTCGCTGCGCTACTGGGTGCTTGAGATGCACGTGGACGGATTCCGTTTCGATCTCGCGACCACCTTGGGGCGCGAGGGAAATGGCTTCGATGCGGGTGCCGCGTTCTTCGACATCGTGCGACAGGACCCCGTGCTGTCGCAGGTGAAACTGATTGCGGAGCCATGGGATCTCGGGCCGGGAAGCTATCAGGCGGGGAATTTTCCCACGCCGTTTGCGGAGTGGAACGGCCGATATCGCGACGGCGTGAGGACTTACTGGAAAGGCGATCGAGGTTCGCTCGGCGACCTGGCGCACCGGATTACCGGCAGTTCGGACATGTTTCACTCCGCGCACCGAACGCCGGCGGCGAGCATCAATTTCATCACCGCGCACGATGGGTTCACGCTCACGGACTTGGTGAGCTACGACGCCAAACACAACGAGGCGAACGGCGAGCACAATCAGGATGGCGAAAGCCACAATCGCTCATGGAATTGCGGCATCGAGGGCGACACCGATGATCCGGAAATCACTGCGCTCCGCCGCCGCCAGCGCCGGAATTTCCTCGCGACATTGCTCCTCTCGCAAGGTGTTCCGATGCTTTGTGCCGGGGACGAATATGGGCGTTCTCAGAACGGGAACAACAACGCTTACTGCCACGACAGCGAGCTTTCCTGGCTCCGCTGGGACCGCGGTGAGGAGGAGCAGCGGTTTGAGGATTTCGTCACTCGTTTGATTGCCTTCCGTCGCGCGCACTCCGCGCTTCGTCGACGCCGGTTTTTCGCGGAGAGAACGGCGCATCCAACCGCGGATAAGGAGATTCTGTGGCTGCGCACGGATGGATGCGAGATGGGTGAAAGTGACTGGGCATCTCCTCACATGCGGTGCGTTGCAGTGATCCTGAGCAGCGCCCCGATCGGAGGCGTGAACGCCCCCGCGAACGTCGCGCAGGACGACACCTTCATGATGCTCTTCAACGCGCACCACGAGCCGGTGGATTTCCAGCTCGCAGGGCGCGAGGACGTGCGCTGGTTGCTCCTGCTCGACACGCGAGAGGAGACGGGCTTCGTCGCAACGCCGGCTGAGCATCCTGCGGGAGAGAGATTCGTCTCGGAAAGTCGTTCGCTATGCCTGTTCCGCTTGAGCGCGGGTTCGAGCGAAGACGCCCGAACCGAATCATGGCGGACTGCTGTGGACGCGTAGGGATTCGCGTTGCCATCGCCCACCGCCCTTGGTTTCCGTAGCCATGCGCAAGACGAAGATTATCTGCACCCTCGGGCCGGCCACGGAATCTGCGGACGTGCTCAGCCAGATGATCACCGCCGGGGCGAACGTCTTTCGGCTGAACATGAGCCACGCCCCTCACGATTGGGTGCGCACGATGGTTCCGCGGATCCGGAGCATCGCGGATGAGCTCGGCGTCTTCGTCGGCATCCTCATGGACACGCAAGGGCCGGCGATCCGCACCGGAGACCTGCCGGCAAAGTTGAACCTCACGCCGGGCGACATCTTCGAGTTCACGGTGCGCGGCGAGAAGAGCGAGGAAGTCTACAGCGTCGGCGTAAACTACGACGGGCTCGTGGACGACATCTCGGTCGGCGACACGGTGCTCGTCGATAACGGGGTCATCCACATGAAGGTGCTCGAGAAGCTCGGCGCGCGCATCCGGTGCGAGGTGCTCACCGAGGGAGTGCTGGGGAATCGACGGCATATCAATCTCCCCGGCGTGCGCGTCAATCTGCCGCCGCTGACGGACAAAGACCTCGCGGACATCGAGCTGGGGGCGGAGCTCGGCGTCGATTTCGTCGCGCTCAGCTTTTGCCGGGAAGCGAGCGACGTGACCGCATTGCGAGCGGTGCTGAAGAAGCACGGGAGCGACGCACGGATCATCGCGAAGATCGAGGATCAGCTCGCCGTCCGAAACGTGCGGGAGATCATCCAGCAGACCGATCTCGTGATGGTCGCGCGCGGCGATCTCGGCATTGAGTGCCCGATGGAAGATCTCCCGATCATTCAACGCCGGATCGTCAAACGCTGCATCACCATGGGCGTGCCGGTAATCGTCGCTACGCACATGCTCGAATCGATGATCTCTTCTCCCGTGCCGACCCGCGCGGAAGTCACCGATGTCGCCAATGCGGTCTTTGAGGAAGCTGACGCGATCATGCTCAGCGGCGAAACCACGGTGGGCAAATACCCGCGGAAATGCGTCGAGGCGCTCGTGCGGATCGCGGAGCGCATCGAGCGGAGCGGAGGTCTCGGTCTAGCGGCAGGCGCGATTTTGGAGAACGACCGGCAGAAAACCGTCCGCAGCGCGGTAACTCTGGCGGACAGCATCCCGGGCTCGAAGATCCTGATCTTCACCCGCCGCGGGACCATGGCGGACTACCTCGCAAATCTGCGTCCGCTGCATTCCCCGATCCACACCTTCGCAACGACGCGTGAGCTCTGCCGGCGCTTAACCCTGAACCGCGCCGTTCAGCCGCACCATTTGCAGTTCGATACGAGTCCGTGGCGCACGATCGCTGCGGCGGAAAAGTTCCTGAGCGAGCACCGTCTCGTCCAAGCCGGCGATCACCTCGTGATCGTCGCAGACATGCTCGCGGGCGAAGACCGTTTCGATTCGATCCAGCTCCGCCGCGTAACTTGAGCCCGCGTTGCGGCGACCCTCCGCCAGCAGCGCCGCGGGTGGACGCGGCAACTGCTGGCGAAAAATGGTCCGGGCGGCAACCCGCCCGACGGGAAGCGCTACTTGACGTGTCCCGAGACGAGTTTCGTCATCTCGAACATGCTCACCTGCTTCTTGCCGCCGAAAACCACTTTCAGCGCGTCGTCAGCGTTGATCAGCGTCTTCTTCTTTTCGTCCTGAAGTTTGTTCTTTTTGATATAGTCCCAGAGCTTCTTCGTCATCTCTCCACGGGGAAGCGGCTTCGATCCGACGATTGCGGATAGCGCTTCGTCCGGTTGGACGGGTTTCATCAAGGCAGCGTTGGGTTTGCGGGTGGTCTTGGGTTTGGCAGTTGGCATTGGTCGTTTTTGGTTTTCGTCTCGCCGGAGTGGGAAGACGTTCGTGGTGTTGTGGGCAGAGAGCGGAGTCGTGTCCAGCCTGCGGAATTTTCCTTAACTTGTTTTTTTAAGAGCTCCGGCGGCCGTTCCCGCCAGCATGGCAGCGCGGAGGGCGCGTCATTTCAGCGGAGGACCGGCGTCGTCCACGTCCCCTTGCGCGAGATCGGAAGTCTTCGGCGGTGTTGGGCGTGGAGCGCGAAAACGCGCCCGCGGTGTCGTCGGGTCGACGGCCTCATGACGCGACGGACGTCGAGGCACGGGCGGTGCGACCGGTTGATCTTTTTGCTCATGCTTCCAGGCGACATTGCGCGCGCTCTCCTCGGAACCTCTGAGCAAGCGGAGGACGCACATCGAGCGCTCCATTACTTCGAGCTCATCGCCTGCGGCGTGGGTGGTCGGCTCGGGCAGGGTCCCGGTTTCGATTCGGGTATCCAGCAGGAGCTCCCAATTGACGTCCTGCTTGCCCGCAAGGGCGAATTTTACCGGCTCGTGATACGCATTGTAGAGCAGGAGAAATGTCGAATCGCGCACAGGTTCGCCGTGGACATTGCGGACATCGAGGGTGTCCCCGGAGAGCATCACGCCCAGGCACCGCACCGCCGCCGACCAGCGCTCGTTGGTCATCTCGCTACCGTCGG
>Ga0136611_10004132_pt1 | contig 10163 bp, 5 predicted proteins | sample AntDrymUQ2232306_2_FD_106645 | JGI IMG/M metagenome (GOLD analysis project Ga0136611, IMG submission 106645) | Polar desert sand microbial communities from Dry Valleys, Antarctica - metaG UQ223 (23.06) | ecosystem: Environmental > Terrestrial > Soil > Desert | place: Antarctica: Dry Valley... | reverse complement strand
ATATGGGCGATAACGCGCTGTCATAAAGCGTTGCAGGTAATGTCCCGGAATCAATTCGTGATGCGTGACCGCGTGGGTGAAATGCGGGTTGTTGCCGCGCATACTCATCATCTTTTGCTCGTGCGTCATCGAAGATGTCGGATAGGAAACCAGAATCGTTTCGCCGCCGAGAAAAAACGGGCTGACGAGCTGGCGTTCGGGCGTCATCATTTCCATTCGCCACGAATCTCTGGCTAATTTCGGCACGGTGACGAGTTCGTTTTTTTCTAAAAACTCAATCGCCTCGTAAGCCTGTCGGTGAATCAGTTCCGGTTGCTTGCCCGGCTCGACGTATTTGTTTTTGACCGCTTCGAGAGCTTTTTTCCAATCGTCGCCGAAACCTAATTCACGCGAAGCTTTTTTCATTTCCGCTTCGCACCACGCGAATTCTTTATTGGCGATTTCAACCAATTCTTCGGGCGTATAAGGAATCATTTCATATTCCAATTCTTGAAGCAGCGCTTCACGTCCAATCGGGTCGCCGATGATTGTCGTTTTGTCGTCGGGTTTAATGCCGACGAGTTTGTCGAGCAGAAACGTTTGATAATTTTGCAGCGATTGGTCAGCCGTTTTGTAAGGCTCGCTGTTCCACCACGTAAAAAGCGGATCGTAATTGTTGTGAAACGTGAACCAATTTTTCAGCGTCTGGCGCAAAGACGCGACGGTTTGCGCGGCGCGATTTGCCACCGTTTGTTTCGGTTTGGCGACGCGGTTTTCCTCGATGCTTTTCTGTGTCGCGGCGATTTGTTTTTTGAGGTCGTTGAGAAGCGCAGCGGTTTTCGACGAATCTATTGTTTCGAGCCGTCGACGCGCGTCTTCCAAATCGCCGATGGTAACGGCGAACGGCACAAGAGCGAACATCTCGTCGAATTGTTTATTGCCGCGTTCGAGTTCTCGTCCTTCGTGACGCAGAAAATTTGCGAAAAGCAAATAATCAATTTGCTCGTCGTGGTTGAGCGTGTCGAAATTTTGTTTGGTCAGAAACGCCAGCCGTTCATCATAAAGATTTTTGAAACGCGCTCGCCGATTCGGCGAAGTCGGCGCGGTGTAAAAACGATTGAGGCTGCCGTAATCTTCGGAAAACTTTTCAATCACGCCGCGCAAACGGCTCGGCGGTTCGTTATAATCGTCTAGATTGTCAATTGTTTGCGCGGCGGCAATTGGAAAACTATTGACGATAACCGTAAAAAGAAAGAGAAAAACGGCGAGCGTTTTTAGTCGTTTCATAAATTTTCTCGAATGCTAACAATTTTCCCATCGCATCATCGCCCGGAAAAAAACTCTACGTCGCTCAAATCGGAGCTTTCACCGGCTGCTGATTAATCGCGGCTACCGATTATTTGTTGAAGTCGTATTGGTCGAGCCTGACCCGGTGACGCCGGTCGGTGCGCTGAAAAATCTGCTAATAATCACGACCGCGATAATAATAAATATAATAGTGCCGACGATCATAACCAGCGTCGCTCTGGAAACAGGATTCGACGCTTTGCCGAGAGATGCGGCGTCCACCGTCTCCGCGTCGTTTCCGCCATTCGTTGTTTTGTCTGCCATTGTTTTTCTCCTTAGTTAAACGCTTTCTAATTTACACAATCTGCCGCAAAAAACTTTCTCCGTCCTTTAATGTAACGCCGAAATTTTCCGCGATTGTTTGTCCGATGTCCGCCAGACTTTCGCGCGTTCCGAGATTGACCGATTGCTTCGCGCTTTTGCCATAGACGAGCAGCGGCGTGTATTCACGCGTGTGGTCTGAGCCGCGAAAAGCCGGGTCGTTGCCGTGGTCGGCGGTGATAATTAGTAAATCGTCTTCGCGCAAAGCGTCGAGGATTTCCGGCAAGCGTTCGTCGAAATACTCTAACGCTTTGGCATAACCTTCGACATCGCGGCGGTGTCCGTAGAGCATATCGAAATCAACGAGATTCGAGAAAATCAAACCGCGCGAATTTTTATTCAAAGCGTTTATCGTCTGGTCAATTGACTGCTCATTATTTTTCGCTATCAAATCTTCGGTTACGCCAAGAGAATCATAAACCGACGCGACTTTGCCGACACAAACCACGTCGAGATTTTTATTGCTCAATTGCGGCAAAAGATTATCGTTCGGCGGCGGCACGGCGTAATCGTGGCGGTTGCCTGTGCGCTGAAAATTTTCCGCATTTGTGCCGAGAAACGGACGCGCGATGACGCGACCGACTTCCGCTTCGCCGCTCAAAAGCTCTCTGGCGATTTTGCAGATTTCATATTGTCTTTCGATAGAAATTGTTTCTTCGTGCGCGGCGATTTGAAACACCGAATCGGCTGACGTATAAACAATTGGCTTCCCGGTTTTAATATGTTCCTCGCCGAGTTCCCTGATAATATCCGTGCCGCTGGCGACTGTGTTGCCGAGAATGCCCGGCACGTTTGCCTTTGTAACAAACTCGTTAATTACCTGCGGCGGGAAACCGTTCGGAAAAGTCGGAAAGGCTTTTTCCAAAATTATCCCGGCTATTTCCCAATGTCCGGTCGTCGTGTCTTTGCCGTTCGACTTCAAAGCGCATTTGCCGTAATTACCAATCGGATTTTGAATGGCGGGCAGTTCGTTTAATTCCCTGATATTTCCCAAACCGAGTTTTTGCAAATTAGGCAAATTAACCCGGCGTGATTTCAAAATGTTTCCCAAAGTGTCCGCGCCTTTATCGCCCCAAACGCCCGCGTCGGGCATCTCGCCGATGCCGACGCTATCCAAAATCACCAAACAAATACGATTGAATTTCATAGTCTCAAATTCCATACTTTCAAGTCCCAAGTTAAAAACGCTTGAGACCTGAAACTAATTGATCGGCGCGGTATAGCCTTCACGCGCCCGGACAGTGACACCGGCGGGAACGCTTTTTAATTCGACTTTAATTTTGCGATAGCTGCCGTCGCGCTTTTCGTTCGACGGGTAATACCCGAGCGAATATTTCGTGCCGATTTCCAAAGCGACTTTTGAAAAAGCCGTCCGCGCCTCGCTTAAATCCGCGACGGGAAATATTTTGCCGCCTGATGTTTTCGCCAGCGCGTTCATTTCCATATCCGCCAGTTCGTAAAGATTTTTGCTGATGTCGAGCCGTTCAAAATCGCCGAGAGCGCAAAAACTGGAAATCTTTTCGATTCTCGATTTCGGGTAAAATGTGCGGTAATAACGGCGGATTTGCGCGGCGGAAAAACGCATCGCGCTCTGGCAATCGCCCAACAGATTTTCCTCGAAAAATTCGCGCGTATCAACCTGAATAAAATATGAAATGATGCCCGCTTCGCTGAACCGCTCGCGCACTTCCGCGAAATCACCGACGCTCGTCGAATCAACGCCATCCGTCAGCGCGACGAGCGCGCGTCTGCCGCGAAATTTTTCATCCGGCTGTCGGCTGAAAACCTGTTCGACCACCTGCAAAAGCCCGTCGTAATACGGCGTTCCGTTACTGACGTTAACCGTCTTGAGAATGTTCTTCAATTTAGTCCGGTCATCGGTCAGAGCGGTTAAAACCTCGCTGACGGCACTCGCTCTGCCGCTTGCGCGGTCGCTTTTGAAACTGATAATCGAAACACGATCACCAACGCGCAACGAATTGATAAAATTTTCGGCGGCGCGCTGAATCAACGGCAATTCGGAACGCGCCGAACCGGAAGTATCAAGCAGCAGCGCGACTTCAAACGGCGCGCTGGTAGCTGAAAAATCCGCCAGTTCCTGCCGCTTGCCGTCTTCATAAACAACGAAATTGCTTTGCTTCAAATTTAAAATCGGCTTGCCGCTTTTGTCGGTAATTTCTACCGGAACATCAACGAGCTGCGTATCAACACGCAAAACTTCTTCCGGCTCATCCTTCTTATCCTGAGCGAATGAGAAATTGATGGTCAAGCCTAAACTAAAAATCAGTAGCGGGAAAACCATTCTCAACTGCATTTTAAAAAACCTCACATTTTCGATTTACCGGTATTGTAGCAAAAATTTAATTGTGAAACATTTTTTTAACATTTTGGGATACAGCGTTGATTTCTTTTAGTGTTATTATTTTATGAAATCAATTTTACGACCGATAAATCAATTGCGCATCAGCCCTTTGACGAGGCGGCGAATTTTCACATTTGCGCCTTATATCTACAAAAGATTCGAAATTAAATTTTACGAGGAGAGTATAATGAATCAAAGTTCGAGAAAATTCAAAAATTTAGCTGCCTTAATTCTAGCGATAATTATGGCAACAGGCGTAATTTATCTCGCGGGCATCAGCGATTCCAGAGTGCAAGCCGATACGAACGCGCAGCCGATACCGTTTTCACAGAATTGGACAAACATCAATTTGATTACCGTTAATGATGATTGGTCGGGCGTGCCGGGAATCATCGGCTATCGCGGCGACGATTTGACGACGGTAATCGGGACAGACCCGCGCACGATTTTGGCGGACGGTTCGGCGGTAATTGACGTTATCGCCAATCAAACCAATCCCGATACGAACACCGCCGGCGGAGTCGCCGAATTTGAAATCGCCAATCCGGTGGTCGCGCTGCAAGGTTCGGGAACGGCGGACGCGCCGCACATCGTCATTCGCGTTAACGCGACCGGACGAAGCAGCATCGGTTTTACCGCTAATATTCGCGATGTTGACGGTTCAGCCGACGACGCGATTCAGCAAGTTGACGTGCAGTATCGGGTTGGCGGCAGCGGAAATTATACGTCGGTTGCGGGCGGTTACATCGCCGATGCGACCACGGTAGGCATCGCGACTCAAGTCACGGCTTTGAATCTAACTCTGCCAGCCGCCGCCAACAATCAGGCGATTGTGGACATTAGAGTGATTACGACGAATGCCACCGGCAGCGACGAATGGGTTGGCGTTGACGACATCAATGTGACCGGCACCGGCGGCGGCACACCAACACCGACGCCGCTCGCGCGAGGGACGCTGTATGACTTTACCGGCGACGGCAGAACAGATTGGACGACGTTCAGGTTCGGAGGGACGACCGGCACACCGATCAGATGGAGAGTGGTCGGCAATCCGGCGAGTCCCGTTCCGAATGCCGCATTTATCCGCGAGTTCGATTACGGCTTGACTGGCGATTTCATTGTTCCGGCGGATTACGTCGGCGACCGCAAAACCGATATGACGATTTGGCGTTCGGGAATCTACTACGTCGCTCAATTCCCGACCGGCGCGGGCGGCATTACGCTCGACCGCGCCGTTCAATGGGGACAATCAGGCGATGGGACGGGAAGCGAAGGCGATTATGACGGCGACGGCAAGATAGATTACACAATTAAGCGTCTTCAAAACAATACGCTGACTTGGTATATTATGAGCAGCAGTACCAACACGATGCGCGCCGTCCAGTTCGGCGCGCAGACCGCTATGGGATTCGCGCCGTTCACGTTTCCGGGAGCCGATTTCACCGGCGACGGCAGAGACGAATTGATCATTCTTAATGGCGCCGGTGCGCTCGGCGGCTCCTTCACCTATGTAATCGGTGATGCCGTCACCGGAGCCGGAATCGCTACGATTCAGTGGGGCGACGCAGGCGCCGACTTTGCGGTCGCACCGGCTGATTATACCGGCGATGGCAGAGCCGACTTGGTGGCGTGGCGCGGACGCACCGGCACAGCGGCGGACGCGGGCGTTTGGTATATCCGCAATACGGCGACCGGCACGGCGACCGGTACGCGGTTCGGCATCAGTAGTTCGGTGAGCGTCGAAGGCGATCTCGCGGTGCGCGGCGACTACGACGGCGACGGCAGACACGACATCGCCGTTTACCGCCGCAGCAATCAAACCTTTTACGTTCTAAGCAGTTCCAGCAATTCGCTGATCTTCCAACAGTCCGGCATCGCCGGCGATCTTCCGCTTGGCAATCTGTTCGTTCAGTAAGCTGAATTCAAAGCGAGGAAAAAGACCGAAGTTAAGAAATCATAGTTTCTTAACTTCGGTCTTTTTCCTCGCTTGATACTTAACCGTTAACGGGTGCCGACGTTTTTATATTTGCGTCTCGAATCCGGCATTTATCCACGCGCCGGTTCCGCCGGTGATATTGTAAATTTCACGAAAACCTTTTTTCTCCAAAATGCTCGTTCCCGCGCTCGAACGGTAACCGCCCTGGCAGATAACATAAATCGGACGGGAAATATCGAGTTTTTCCATCAGGTTATTTAGATCGGACAAAGTTAAATTCACTGTTTGCGGCGCGTGTCCCGACTCGTATTCGCCCGCCCGCCGCACATCAACAAACTGCAAATCCTTGTTTTTCGTCAAACGCTCGTGCATTTCTTCGACCGAAATTTGCCCGACTTTCGCTGTCGAATACGTCCAATCCGCAATCAATATAAAACCCGCCACCGATTCGATGCCGACCCGCGCCAGACGCATCACGGCTTCGTCAACTTTTTCCTCCGCGTCGGCGACAATCACAATCGGCGCGTCCGTTTCAATCAAACTCCCTGCCCACGAAGCGAACTGTCCGCCGAGTCCGATATTTAAAGAATTCGGTGTGTGCGCCGCGCCGTATTCGTCCGCGCCTCTGACATCCAAAATCACGCCCGCGAAATCTTTAACTTCATCAGCCGACATTTTTTTCGGTTTGGATAAATCCGCCAGACTTTTCGCGCCCGCTAAGTTTTTCGCCACGCTTTTCGGAAAATATGCCGGAGCTTCCGCGAGATTTTCCGTCATCATTTTTACGAATTCATCTTTCGCCATCGGTTGCAAAGCGTAGTTCGTTTTTTTCTGATTAGAAAGGGTTGACCAGGTTTCCTTCGACATATTTTTGCCGCACAAAGAACCCGCGCCGTGCGCCGGATAAACTTCCGTCTCATCGGGCAAGGTCAAAATCTTTTCGTGCAGACTGTCATACAAAAATCCCGCCATCTGCGCGGCACTGAAACCTTTCGAGCCGAACAGATCGGGTCTGCCGACATCGCCGATAAAAAGCGTATCGCCGGTCAAAATCTTTTTCGGTTCGCCCGCCTCTTCGATGACAATTGAGATTCCTTCGGGCGTGTGTCCGGGCGTTTCCAGGATTTTCAATTTCACCGCTCCGACCGTTAATTCGTCACCGTCTTTAACCGCCAGATGTTTAAACTCGGCATTTGCCTGCGAACCGAAAACAATTTCCGCGCCGGTTTTGCGGGAAAGCTCGACGTGTCCGCTGACAAAATCGGCGTGCAGATGCGTTTCTATAATATATTTGATTCTTTGATCGTTGGCGGCGGCTTCTGCGATGTATTGCTCGACATCGCGCTGCGGGTCAACAATTGCTGCCTCGCCGTTTGAGCCAATGTAATAAGAAGCGTGCGCCAGACAGCCGAGAAAAAATTGTTTGAATTGCATAATGTTTTCTCCCGAAAAAATTTTTGATTATATGTTTTTACTACACAATTTTATAAAAATCTACTCAAGAAAAAAGGCTGGAGAAAATTTTCTCCAGCCCTTTTTTCTTTAACTAAACGCTGACGATTAAATATCGTCGTCTTCGTCAATCGTCAAATCTACCGAATCGTCAAAAACTTCTTCGGTTTCCAGTGCGAATTCGTCGAGCGTTTCTTCGGCTTCGTCATAGCCTTCATCCGTGTCAATGCCCGGCACGTCAACCACCGGCGGCAGAGTATAACCGCCGGCGGCTAACGGAAATTCGTCGAGTTCCTCTTCTTCCTTCTGATTGACGGTCGCGTCGAAATCAACTTTGACGTTGCGGTAATACTTCATTCCCGTTCCTGCCGGAATCAATCGTCCCATAATGACGTTTTCCTTTAAGCCGCGCAGGTAGTCAACGCGACCGGAAATCGCTGCTTCGGTCAGCACACGGGTCGTTTCCTGGAAACTCGCCGCCGAGATGAACGAGTCGGTCGAGAGCGACGCTTTCGTGATTCCGAGCAATAAAGGTTCGGCACTCGAAGGCTGTCCGCCCGCATCCATCACGCGACGGTTTTCGTCTTCGTAACGGAAGCGGTCAACTTGTTCTTCGAGCGAGAAATCCGTATCGCCGACTTCTTTGATTTTCACCCAGCGAAGCATCTGGCGAACGATACATTCGATATGTTTATCGTTGATGTTTACGCCCTGCAGACGGTAAACTTCCTGGATTTCATTGACGATGTATTGCTGCAACGCTTCGGTTCCGAGAACACGCAAAATATCGTGCGGATTCAGCGGTCCGTCCATCAGAGCCTCGCCCGCTTTGACGTGATCGCCTTCCTGCACATTGATGTGCGTGCCGCGCGGAATGTCGTATTCGCGCTCGGCACCGTCGTCGCCGGTGATGATGAGTTTGCGTTTGCCTTTGGCAATCACGCCGAATGCGACTTCGCCGTTGATTTCTGACATAATCGCCGTTTCTCCGGGACGTCGGGCTTCAAAGAGTTCGACGACGCGCGGCAAACCGCCAACGATGTCTTTCGTCTTCGTCGTTTCACGCGGAATTTTCGCAATCGTATCGCCCGCTTCCACTTCCTGCGCGTCTTCAACCATCAGATTGGCGCGAATCGGCATTTGATAAGTTTTCTGAACTTTATTGCCGTTGCGGATTTCCAGACGCGGCTGTTGTTTTTCATCCGAGTCTTTCACTACGAGGCGTTTTTGTCCCGAAACTTTATCAATGTCTTCTTCGAGCGTTTTGCCTTCTTTCAAATCCTGGAATTTTATCGTTCCCGAAACTTCCGTCAGAATGGCGAAAGTGAAAGGATCCCAGGTCGCCAGCATATCGTCTTCTTTAACTTTCTGACCGTCTTTAACGTGAACGTGCGCTCCGTAAACGATGGTGTAACGCGCGACTTCGCGCTGGCGTTCATCAAGTAGTGCGAGTTCGGATTTGCCGCGCTTCATCGAAATCAATTCGCCGGCGCGGTTGGTGATAACCTTGAAATCTTCAAGATATTTTACTGTGCCGTCCATCGCCGCCGCGTGTTTCGTTTCTTGTTCCAATCTGGCTGTTCCGCCGACGTGGAAAGTTCTCATCGTCAATTGCGTTCCCGGTTCGCCGATTGACTGCGCCGCGATAACGCCGACCGCTTCGCCGATTTCCACCGTGTTGCCTGTCGCAAGGTTGCGACCGTAACATTTAACGCAAATTCCGCGACGCGTTTCGCACGTCAGAGCCGAGCGAAGCCGAACGCTTTGCAGACCCGATAATTGAACCTGTGCCGCTAAATCTTCGTCAATTTCCTGGTTGGCTTCAACAATCGTCGTTCCGTCAATCGGATCAATAATGTCATCTAAGCTGGTGCAGCCGACGATACGGTCGCGCAGACTTTCGACTTCTTCACCGTTGCGGATAATTGCTTCCGCCCAAATTCCGCGCAGTGTTCCGCAGTCGTTCTCGGAAACAATTACGTCTTGCGCTACGTCAACCAGGCGGCGTGTCAGATAACCTGAGTCAGCCGTTTTGAGTGCTGTATCAGCTAGACCTTTACGCGCACCGTGCGTTGAAATAAAGTATTGCAGCACGTTCAAGCCTTCGCGGAAGTTAGCGACAATCGGCGTTTCGATAATCTCGCCTGACGGTTTCGCCATCAGCCCGCGCATACCGGCAAGCTGCCGAATCTGCGCTTCCGAACCACGCGCGCCGGAATCTGCCATGACGAGAATCGGGTTGAGTTCCTTGCGGTCTTTCTCGCGTTGATTCATCGCTTTGAACATTTCTTTCGCCACGCGGTCGGTCACATCCGACCAAATCGCCGTCACTTTATTGACGCGCTCCATATTGGTCATCGTCGCGTCTTCGTATTGACGCTGTAGTTTGTCAACTTCTTTACGCGCGTCTTCGATGATTCCTTTTTTGCTCGCCGGTGTAACCATATCGTCAATGCCGATTGATACGCCGGATTTCGTCGCGTAAAGAAATCCCATCGCTTTCAAATCGTCGAGCATCACAACTGTTTGGTCGTGTCCGAGTTTTAAATGGCAGAAACTAACGAGCGATTGCAAGCCTTTTTTCTTGAGCGTTCCGTTGACATACGGCAATCCATCGCGCGTCAAACGCTCGTTCAAAATTACGCGCCCGACGGTTGTTTCAATCAGTCTATCTACCGGTCGAGGCGTTGCCCGCATCACGTCCTGCGAGTTATGCTCCTTCGTCAAATCAATCAAATCGCCTTTCCAGCGCAGTTTGATTTTCGT
>Ga0136611_10004131_pt1 | contig 10163 bp, 7 predicted proteins | sample AntDrymUQ2232306_2_FD_106645 | JGI IMG/M metagenome (GOLD analysis project Ga0136611, IMG submission 106645) | Polar desert sand microbial communities from Dry Valleys, Antarctica - metaG UQ223 (23.06) | ecosystem: Environmental > Terrestrial > Soil > Desert | place: Antarctica: Dry Valley... | reverse complement strand
GGTTCCGCCTCCGAGCTTCGGTCGGTCCGCTCCACGAGAGTTCATCCGATGGCCCAGTCAGCGAAAACGGGGAGTAACCCCACTGCAGCGCACGGGCTTTCGGCGGCTCGCCTTCTGTCAGGAGTTGGTGTTTGCCAGTTCCCTCAGCAGCCTTCCACAACACGGCCCCGCCCTCTGTCGATCTCTTTGTTTTCTTCATTCACACCCACATACCCTCAGCGAACTGCTCCGGGCGTCACGGCACCTGCTTCCACCGCCGCCTTTCCGCCCACCATGCAGGTGCCGCGCCGCACTCCGCCGTCGCTGAGCTTGGGGTCGTTTTAGGCGACTTCCACGCGGTCACTACAAACTAATAATGCAAGCAGCGAAGCCAGACCCTTTGAACGACCTCGATGAGCGCACCGCTCGTCTCCAAGAGCAACTCACAGCCAAGTCCTCTTTGTTCGACGTTCTTTCCCCACCGCCACCCCAAAAGCTCGATCCTGCGGCAGCCGAGGACGCAAAGCTCCAATCTGCCATCCGAGCAATCGCATTTGGCAACGTCGTTTTGCTTGTGCTCACCTTCGCCGTTCTCGCCCTCGATATTTTTGGTCGTCCGTCCTCCGGCGATCACACCTATCTCCTCATAGCGCTGCTTTTCATCGTCGGAGTCGGCCAGAGCGCAGTCATTGCCTTTCGCATCCTTCGTCGCCGTATCGCTGCTCTGGAGGCGGAGTTGCGCGAGGCGCGCCGCACGGCTTCCATTGCATCCTCACCCGCGTCTTCCGATGCCACGAACCTCACCTAACTAGGCGCTGCAGGCATGTGGTTAAGTCAAGTTTTCAGTGTTGCCACGGTAGCGAGAGTCTGAAGGTTCCCCCCGAACCGGCGCCCGCGGCGTGGAGCAATGAGTGGGGCGGGCGCTTTCACGGGTGGGTGCGGAGCACTTGGAGTTTCTCTTCCTGGAAGGCCACCTTGCTCGCGTAGCCGAGGTCGTGGATGGTCGCGACGCCGAGCTCGGTGGCCAGCTTGCTGAGCTTGGTCACAAGCGTCGTGGTTTCCTCCAGCGCCTGGTTCCAGTGGCCTTGCAGGACGTGCCAGACTGCGACGGTCAGCTTGCGGGCGACGGCGACAGCGGCTTTGTTCATCCCGCGGCGCAGGGCGACACTGAGGCCCCACTTCTGGAGCGGGTTGACGGTCGTGAGCAGGCGTTTGCTCGCCTGGATGAGGAGCGCCCGGAGGCTCCCGCGGCCGTGCCCGTGCAAGGCGCCACCGCCTTCGAACTCGCCGCTTTGGACGACGCTCGGGTTGAGCCCGAGATAGCTCACCAGCTTCTTACTCGTGGCGAAGCGGGTGATGTCGCCGATGATCGCGACCAAGGCATAAGTGGTCACCAGGTTGAGCCCGGCCGACTTATAGAGACGCAGGAAATTCGGCTGCCCTCGATCTCCACCCATGGGCGGCGCTTCCCGCCACGAATAGCTGCCGCTGCGGGCTCCCCCTGCTATTGTCGCTTTACCGGCATGCACTACATCATTACGGCTGCGCTCAGCTCGATCTTCGCAACCGCCATTCTCGCGGCAGAATACGTGGACGCTCGCGACCATGGATGCCGAGCTGATTACGAGCGAATAGAGTGCGCAATTACTCGCGAAGGCACGGTCACGCGCACAGGTGGCGCATTTGTGGCGGGCGATGCCGGCAAGGTGCTCATTATTGATGGCGCTCGTTCCTGGCCGTCCTACTCACTGGATCCCGTGCCGCTCAATGCGCGAATTTCCGCGATCAGCGGCGGGGTTGCCACGGTGGAAAGCATTGATGCGAAGGATCGCGGCGCAGTGATCGCGAACCCGCGAACAACGGCTGAGTTCTTCACCGACAACACGGATGCGATCGCGGCGGCGCTCGCCGCGCAGGTCGCAGGGAAGCTTTCGCATGTTCTGCTGCCGGACGACGGAGTGATTGGGCTCTGCCCGTTTATTTCGAAGGCGTGGGCTGCCAATCCCACTTACGACACCCACTACAAGACCAGAGCGGTTTTCATCCTGAAAGATGGCGCGCTGCTCAAGGGACATGGGAGGAATACGACGCGCCTGAAAATCGCCTACTTTGGTGAGTTCAATCCGGTGCGCGGAAATCCTTACCAGTTTACCCCGCTTCTCTTCATGTTCGAGCCTGTCGCAAATAAGAAGACTGCGAGCGGCATCGAGTCCTTCACCGTCGAATTCCCGTTTTCCCCCGTCGTCGCATCAGGCTACGCGTTGGTCACCGACGGCTGGAACACCAGCCCTGCCCGCCACGCACTCCAAGCCACGATCCGCGACATCTCCACGATCAATCCCGAACGAAATACTGTTTCGGTTAATTCGTATCAGGGTGGGATTTACAGCGCGAACAACGAGCTTCTCGAGGAATCGAAATACGTCATCGAGAACTGCGAGTTCGAGACTGCCGGCGGCAGTTTCAAGAATCAAAATCCGCTCAAGACTGGTCAGCGCGGTGGGAAAAGTGTTCACCTTACGAACGTCATTGTCCGCGGCGGCGGTAATATCATCACCCGCCATTACGTTGATGCCGGAACGCTGAATAAGGAGGGTGAAGATCTGTTTCTCGCCGTTGAGCAGAAAGACTTCACGTGGAAGAACTTCAACGCGCACAGCGACCAGAGTGAAGGAGCATTCAATCCGGTGTGCCTTGTCCGGAAAAGCCATAAGGGTCTCATCGGCTCCCTCGCGCAGACGCCGGCAGGCCCAATCGCGATAACCATGGACACGCCGGCACCAGTGACCAAGGCAGGCGCGACTCTGCTGATCAACTTCGGGCTTCGCGAGAGGCAGATCTATCTGGAAGGCGCGGCGTCAGTAAGAGCCGGCAGCCCTGTTGTCACCTCCAACCTCAATGGAGCTCTTCTCCATGGGGAGCAAATCTCGCAGCTGGTCGGCGCGGAGATTCGCGTTTACTACGAAGAGAACCTCGTGAAAGCCGTCTATGACGCTGACAGCGTGAAGCGGATCAAACTCGACCGCGCCCGTAGCACCAACGTTTCGCTCCTTGAACAAACCGGCCTGGATGTCACCGTGAATTATGAAGGCAGCCGGGGAGCCTTCGGCCACAGCTTCTATGTTGGGCATAACATCAACTTCTACGTCACTAACCTTCAGATCCACGATTGCGCGAAACGCAGCTTCCGGGTGAGCAGTGGCGGTTCCAATGGCGCCGGCGGCGCGCATGAACTCATCGGGTATAAGGTGCATCCTGCGCGAGGTAGTGCCGCGTTTGCAAATCTGGGAACGGTGTTCACCGCCACTGAGGAGTTCGGCGGACTGCTCAAACTTCGCCAAAGCAAGGCTTCGAGCGTCTACGGAGTTGTCCTGGATATGGATGACGGCTCAACTTACACTGCGCAGGGAGGAATCTACGGACCGAGCGCGATCAGGAACTCGACGGTCTCCGGAGCGCACGGTGGGGGCGGGAAGACGACCGTTGAGAATTCCACCGTCGGGCTACAACTCGTGCGGATGGATCAGGAAGGAAATATCGCGAACCATGGCGTCGTCAACGAGAGGACGCCGCAGGTCATTCTGAATAACTGCAAGGGCACCGTCTCGATACAAAATGGCGTCATCGAGGCGACGAACAGCCGGCTGCAAGTCGCCTTTCAAGGGGAACCTGCGCAATACGATCAGTGGAAGAACGCGATTCGCGGAACTTATCGAGACTGCGAGTTCACAGGCTACATGAGCGGCCTGCATGCGCTGTCGCCAGCCCAGCGTGCGGACTTCGCGGCACGGCAGACCGTAGTCAACTCGGGTGTTGATCCTGCAGCGGCAGCTTCCGGCGCGAATCTCACAGGGGTTTTCAGCGTGGGTCAGAAGCCGTATCCAGAGCCTCTCCTCGAAGTCGCACCCTTCCAGCTCGGAGTGAAGAATCCGAGCGGAGTCCGCCCCGCACACCTTTTCCCGCTCGTGCATTCTCCCAAGTCGGCGCTCTACATCGACTCACGCTACAACTCCTTCCGAGTAGCGACTCCGTTCCTTGATGACATCCTGGTCAATGCTTACCAGCACGGAGCCTCTTCACCTGACCTGGTTTACGCGCAGATGGAGTATAGTTCCTCAACGGAAATCATTCTCGTTCCCGAAGTGGAAGGCTTTCAGTTGCGCGCGACCGGCAAGATCAAGCCCGCAACCCTACGGCCGCGCGTGAAAGGTGAGCAAATCGTGCTGCGATGGAAGCCGACGCAGTATCGCTGGATTGAAAAGCTGCGGGGAGTCACAAGCGCCAACATTCCCACGTGGGTGGGCATGAACGGCGAATTAGTCACCAACACGGATACCGCGGCACCAGCGCGCGGATGGAGGTGCGTCTACGAGTTTACGCCTCCGGCGGTTCTGAATCTAAGCAACGACGCGATGGAGACGCCGGGCCAGACGGCTATCTATCTTGGTTACGAAGAAGCGGGCGAGGAGCACGCCGACGAATACCTGCACTATTCTCTCGATGCAGGGCAGACGTGGAAAGCAGCGCTGCCTGCCGCGATGGATAAAGCCTACGCTTCTTCGAGCGAGCTTCAGGTGGATTGGCTCGCCGGAAAACTCCGGAACGCTTCACCTTCGCCAAAGCAGGTCAGATATAAGACGATCCTTGCGAGCCGTTGGGCGCCCATTGCCAGGTAGCCGGGCCGGCGAGCGGAGGACGCGGCTGCTCGCAACTGGATTGACCGCGATTACCGAGCGGCAGTTAGCTTCGTAAAATCCGCGAGGGCGCGCATGCCCGGCTTGATGGTGCCCTGCGGGTTATCGACAAGCACTTTGACCCGGAAAAGACCGCTCGTCGCATCGATCCGCGGATCGACAAATGAGACTTTGCCTTCGATTGCAGCGTTCGCGGAGACAGGGAAACGCACAGTAACGGGCTGCTCGACGCGGATCGAAGTCATAAACTTCGGATCGAGGAAGAACTGCACATAGACCTGCGAAAGGTCGATGATGTCGACAAGCTTTTCGACGCGATCGACGGACTCGCCGGCTTCCTTGTATTTCTTGACCACAATCCCGTTGAGCGGCGCACGGATGGTTTTCTCCTTCAGCAACACATTCGCCGTCGCGAGCTTAATTCTCGCGAGATCGAGTTCGGTTCGTTTCTCGAGGACCGCTTCCCGGCTCATCATCTTGTCCTTGGCGAGTGCCTCAGCGCCTTTCGCCGTAAACTCACGCTGTTCGACGATCTTCTTACTAAGCTCGACTTCGAGGGTCTCCTTCTCCGCGCGGAGTTGGACAATCACCTGTCCTTCTTTGACGATGTCACCTTCCTCAACGAGGACGCTGTCAACGACTTCCTGAAGCACCGGCGAGGCGACGCTGACTTGTTTGAGAGGAAGGACGAGGCCTTGGATCTCTTGCGCATTCCCACGGATCGTCATGGCCGCAAAGACGAGGGCGGCGAGCAGGAGGAGTGATCGTGCGTGCATGAGAAAAGAGTAGAGATGAAAAACGATTTATCAACGCGCGAAGCGGGAACACTCAGCTAGAGCATCCGCATTCGGCCCCAATTCCAAAGGTCGCGCGCCCACAAGACAATGAGCGGCTTGCGGCCAAGCTCGATGCTCGCGCGCCCGCTGAGCCCCGGTCGCATCGACGGCTGTAACCGCTCTGGAAGCTGAATATCTTCGAGCGTTACGAGGAAGACGTTCTCCGTATCCCGCGGCTCGGCGGCGGCGCTGATCTGTCCGAGGCGCTCGATCTGCGCGTAGAGCCGTTCGGCACTTTCGCTGTAAAGGATGAAACCGACCTTGAGCGGCTCTCGGGCAAGACGCTTCTCGATCTTGCCAATATCGCGCTCCGGCACTTCCACCCGCACGTCCCACTGGTCGAGAGCGGCGACTTCCGCAAAGGCCTGCCCAGCCTGCACGAACTCGCCGGAATGCTTTTCCACATCCTTGGTTAGAACGACCCCGTCGATCGGGCTCCGCAAAGTGGTCGCTTCGAGATCGGTCTGCAGCTTCTTGCCCTGCTTCTCAGCCGCGAGCGCCTGCAATTGTGCCACTTGCGCGCTCGCTTCGTCGCCGGCGCCGCGCGCCTTTTCGGCTTCCGCATTGAGGCGCCGGATTTCCGCGCCGTTCTGCTCCAGCTCGGTCTCGATCCGCCGCTTGTCGAGCTGCGCCACGGGATCGCCCTTCGCCACTTTGCTCCCTTCACGGACAAAGATTTTCTCCATCCGTCCCGGCACCTCCGGGACAACCGCGACGTGATGTTCCGGCACGAGCGAGCAGTTTCCCTCGATCTCGTCCATCCAGGGGAAGAGCAGGATGGCCGCGGCGATCCCGCCGAAAACGGCGAGGCGGAACACGTTGCGCTTCCGCTTCGGCCCGGTAAGCGCGAGGCGGGTCGCGCGAATCCGCCGACCAATCGTGCGAAAGGGGAGCGTTTGATAGTCCTCGGCAGCGATCAAAGACTTGCCGGTATGCAAGGCCAGCCACTCGGTGATGCGATGTGGCTGGCTCTCTTTCGCGCTGAAAAAGCCTTCATTCGTGCTCTCGGCGAAATAGGCGCCGACGAGTTGCTTCTCTTCATCGAGCACGGGCGCGATCACCGCACTCACGACGTGCGAGACATCGAAATACGCCAGATCGATATCATCACTGAAACCCTGGCGCTGCGGGGCGAGCGGGCCTGAATCGCCGTTCGCCCCGTGCCGGGCGAGCAGTTCTTTTTTCGAAAGCGTGACGACTTCATTCAGGACGTGCGCGCCGACAAAGGCGCTCATCGCCTTCACCATCGTGCTCTTCTTCTCGACGACCTCCTGACCGGAGATCGAGAGCACCCGCCACTTGCCGCCATCGAGCCAGAGCACGGAACAACGCTCGCATCCGATGAGGTCGCGTCCGTAATTTGCGGCAAGGCGCGCGACTTCCAGCGTATCCAGCGAGCCAGCCAGATCGGTGGCGAATTTCAGCAAGTGCTGCAGCCGCTGAGTCTCGACCACGAGGGTGCCGAGCCGCCGTGACTGCAAGTGCGTCTCCACGTAGCCGGTGAGCGAACCGAGGAACTGCGCGAATTCCGCATAGTTTTGCGGCGTGACGTAGGGCTGCAGCCAGACCTGGAGCACGCCGACGATATTTTCCTTTAGGGGCAGCGCGACGTGCAGAAAGGAATACGGCGTCTTGTTCTGCGGCGTCGCCGGTGCAGTTCCCTGAAGCTGCGCGAGTTGCACCTGCTGGGAATTCGGATCCGGCTGCTGATGCTGCGGCGCCAGGACGCTCGGCTGGCGGGTATTCGCGCATTCCTGCAGGGCGCGCAGGAGGAGCGCACGCTGCACTTCGTCGCTCTGGAAAAGGCTCGACTCGAACTCCACCTGGGCGGCGAGCTGGAACTCGCTATTCCCTTCCGCGTTCCGCTGGCCCACGAGCCACACCGCACCGCCACGCGCATCGCACGCCTTGACCGCCCGCGTGATAAACTCCGCAAAGAACTGCTCGCTCGGCAATTCCTTCTTCGTGAGCAGCGCAATTTCCTCGACCAGCCGCTGAATACGGACCCGCGCTGCATCGATGGCTTGCTCCTGAGACATTAGCGGGGCGGCGAACGTAGGGGCGGGGGCGAAGAAAGCAAGGCGGGCGCCTGCGGCGCTGAACATCCAGGATCAAGCGGCCGTCGCCGCCTCGCCAGTTCAGGGCGGGCTTGTGAGCAGGAACGCGCGCACGAACGGCGTAATGGAAAACTCACGCTCCACGATCAGCCCGCCTGCTTCGAGCCCCTCGAGCCACGCGGTGCGCGGCAGGAAGTGCAGAAAGCCGGGGCCAAAGGCGGCGAAGTTTGGGAGGTCGCGCAGATGTTCCACCAGCACGGCACGACCGTTCGTGGCGAGGACGCGCGCGACTTCGCGGAAGAAAGCGGCGCGATCGGCGGCGCCGCGCAGCTCGTGGACGGCGAGGCAGAGCAGCACCAGATCGGCGCTCGCATCGGCGACTGGCCAATGCGCGGGATCGATGCGCCTCGTGTCGCGAGCGGGTGCTTGCTGCCAGCGGGCGCGGGCGATCGACCGCTCGGGCGAACGGCGCGGATCGTAAAAGTCGAGCACCGCGAGGTCCGCAGCCGGCCAGAGCACGCGCAGGGCGGCAGTCGATTCGTCGAACCCGGCGTGAACATTCACGATGCGACTCGGCTCGCGAGGAAGTGCGCCGCGCAGCCAGCGCCAGCGGTAGAGCGGCGAACGATCGTAAATCCAATGCGACGCCGCGAGCGACGCGCCGAGCATCCACGCCGCCGCGCCAGCGCCGAGCCGCAACGAACCCGCCGCCCACCGCGGCAGCCCTGGATGCCGGGTGAGAGCCAGCGCGGTTCCAGCGGCGATCATCGCGCCGGCGTAAAAGGGCCAGTTGAAGCGCACGATATTCGCCACGCCCTCGAACGCGCCGCGCTCCAACACCTCCCGCTTCATCGCCCCAGCGGCTCGCGAATGCCGCGGTTCCAGCGATACGGCACGTCTTCCAGGTAAAACGCGTTCGCGAGGCGCGGCTCCGCCCGATCAAAAGGGGGACGCTCGAGAAAGCTCGCGCGCCGCACTTCCACGGCGATCGGCTCGGGATGCCAGTTTTGCCGCACGCCTTCGATGCGAATGATCGAGTGCGTCTCCGGCTCGTAGTCGAAGGTAAAAGGCAACGGCCCGGCGAAGCGGCGCGCGGTGCGCTCGTCGGGAAAAGGAGAGCCCGGGGGGAGCGGCGCGGGGCGGCTGCGGAGGTCGGCGCTGACCTCGAGGTCGGCGGCGCCAGCGGGGGTGCGGATCGCGACGGTGAGAAGCACGTCGGCCGGACGGTTAGTCCGGCAGGCGGCGGCGGATTGAAAATCCGCCCCACGTTCCCACCGGACGGTGGCGTGCTCGTATTGGTAGTGCGTCAGCAGGTTTCCGAAGAATGCCATGAGCCGCGCGTCCGTGTCGCTGCGGAGGATGCGCAGCCCGCGCAGGCGCCGGCCTTCGCGCGTGGTGAAGCGCGTGAAGACGCGATAGCCGCTGAGGAAGAATCGTTTGCCCATCCAGCGGGGCAATCCGACCGGCCGGAGCTCCCGTGTCGCGACGAGGGCGATGGCGAGAAAGCCGAGGTCTTCGTAGCAATCCAGCTCAAGGCCGGGCGGCAGGAGCGGCTCGAGTAGCGCGCGCGGATACGCATAGGTCAGCACGAGCGAAAACTCGAAGTGCGCGGCAATCGGGATCGGGTGCCGCTGAAGCAAATGCCACATCAGGTGATCAGCCAACACCGTTCGCGCGGGTTCGTCTGCGCAATCTTTTTCAGCCGTCCGCTCGGCAGCAATTCGCTGGACGCGCGGGCTGGAAAGCGCGCGCCTTGCCGTGTCCGGAGCGCGATGCTTCACTCCGCGCCCCATGGCTTACACCACCTGCACTGTGCCTGCCGGCGACCGGATCTCGGTCGCGAACGGCAAGCTGACTGTTCCCGATCGTCCGATCATCCCCTTCATTCGCGGCGACGGGACGGGGCCGGACATCTGGGCGGCCAGCGTGCGCGTGCTCGATGCGGCGGTGGAGAAGGCTTACCGCGGCGCGAAGAAGATCGCGTGGATGGAAGTATTCGCGGGTGAGGCGTCGAAAACGCAGTTCGATAACTGGCTGCCGGACGACACCGTCGACGCCTTTCGTGAGTTCCTCGTCGGCATCAAGGGGCCGCTGACCACGCCGGTCGGTGGCGGCATCCGTTCGCTCAATGTCGCGCTGCGGCAGATGCTCGATCTGTATGTCTGTCTGCGACCGGTGCAGTATTTCACCGGCGTGCCGTCGCCGGTGAAACGTCCGGAACTCGTGGATATGATCATTTTCCGCGAGAACACCGAGGATATCTACGCGGGGATCGAATACGCGGGCGGGACGCCGGAAGCGCAGAGGGTGCTCGATTTCATCGCGCAGGAGTTCCCGAAAGATTTCGCGAAGATTCGCTTCGGCACGAGCAAGGCCGTCGTTGACTACATGAAGCTGGCGGCGCCCGAGCACACCATGGAGAACTATCCTCCGACGGTCGGCATCGGGATCAAGCCGGTGTCCCAAGTCGGCACGATCCGGCTGGTCAAGGCAGCGATCCAATACGCCATCGCGCAGAAGCGGAAGAGCGTCACGATCGTTCACAAAGGGAACATCATGAAGTTCACCGAGGGCGCGTTTCGTGACTGGAGTTACAG
>Ga0136611_10004130_pt1 | contig 10165 bp, 6 predicted proteins | sample AntDrymUQ2232306_2_FD_106645 | JGI IMG/M metagenome (GOLD analysis project Ga0136611, IMG submission 106645) | Polar desert sand microbial communities from Dry Valleys, Antarctica - metaG UQ223 (23.06) | ecosystem: Environmental > Terrestrial > Soil > Desert | place: Antarctica: Dry Valley... | reverse complement strand
GTTACGATGCGAGGGAGACGGCGCCGGTGGCCGCCCGGCCGCCCGCGGCATGCGCCGTCGCCCCGCGCTCGTCCCGACCGCATCGGCCCCGACCGCTCCCGTCCCCATCGCACTCCCCCCGACGTCCCTCGCGCCGCGTGGCGCCCCCCGCCGACCTGGCGAGTGGCCCGCGTGCGCGCGTCCCCCGGAAGGTGACCATGCCACCGCGCGTACCCGCCCCCGAGTGGCTCCCGCTCCTCAACACGTCCCTCATCCTCATCAGCGGCGTCTTCCTGCTGCTGGGGTATTTTTTCATCAAGTCCCAGAAGAACATTGTGCTGCATCGGCGGTCGATGCTGACGGCGACGGCGTTCGCGGCGGCGTTCCTGGTGGTGTACGTGAGCCGCGCGCTGCTGTTCGAAACCAAGCTGTTCGCGGGCGAGGGCTGGGTGCGGACGACGTACCTGACGATCCTGGTGGTCCACACGATCATCGCCACCCTTGTCGGGCCGTTCGTGCTGGTGACGCTGCGGCGGGCGCTGCGCGGCGACTTCGTGCAGCACCGCCGGATCGCGCGGATCACGTTCCCGATGTGGCTGTTCGTGGTGGTCAGCGGATGGGTGGTGTACTTGATGCTGCACTCGTTGGGGGACGCGACGGGCGTCTAGGCGAACATCAGTCGCTCCGATGTGACGGGCGCGGTCGAGGTGGCGAATCTCGAGGCGCCCGCGGGAGGGACGAGTGGGGCGCTCCGGAAGTGTGCATTCCGGGGCGCCGGTGCGAGGGCTTGCTCCCCGCCATGACGCGGGATGGGCTCGCCCGCGGGGAGTGGCGCCCCGCGCTGGGAGTGCGCGGGGCGCCGAAGGGGGCCGGGCATGCGGGGACATGCCCGTGCCCGACCATCGTATCCGGCGGCGGTCATGCTGCCGTCAGGTTCCAGTTAGGTAGCGGTGGAGAACGCCGATATCCCGATCGACTCAAGAAATTCTCGATCGTGGGCTCATGCACCCTACTCGAGGCCGCGGGGACCACCAACCGAGCCCCGAAGAATTACTCGGCAACCGTGACTGGAGTAACGCCGAACTCGAGGTGCCCTATCGCCAGCCCCTCGCACTCCGGGATCCACGGGCTGTCGTGGCGAAGGGCCTCAACGGGATAGATCTGGCGCATCCAGCATGGCGTTCTGGGCAGGCGTGCAGCGTCCCACCTACGCCGCTCCGCCACAGCGACGTCCGTGTCGCCGCGCGGAGAACCTGACGCCAAGGTCGTGCTAGAATCCCGAGTGATCTTGCGAGGCCGGACTGCTGCCCATCGAACGCGCCGATGCTCACCCAGTTTTGCGCGGGTAGCGGGTCCCTAGACCATCGTGCGACTGGCGCTCGTAGCTCTCATTGCGCTCTTCGCGACGCTTGGCTCATGGCGCGCCTTGAACGCTTCACCGGAGCCGTCGCGCGCAGCGGAGGTGACGGCAGGCTTCATCACTGATGTCGGCGTCGCACCGGCTACGCCCGCGCCGGGCGACGTGGCATCAGTCGTGGTAGCCGTCATCAGCGAGTCCCCGGCTACCGCACTCGTTGACGTGGAGGTGTACGATCCTTCCGGGACGAGAGTCCACCAGGAATGGTTCGACGGACAGGCGTTCGCGGCGGGCGAACGAAAGTCGTACGCGGTGTCCTGGACCGTTCCAGCGTCCGGATCCCCGGGCGCATATACGGTCGTTGTAGCGGTGTTCGGGCCGGGGTGGCGGGAGCTTGCGCCGTGGAGCACCTGGATCGATCTCGCCACGCCGTTCACTGTGGCCGCCCGGAGCGCGGGATCGCGGCCGACTTCGACGCCTCGAAGCGCGTCAACGGCCGCTCAGGCGCCCGGACGCATTACACCGACCACGACTCCAGCGCCACCGATGACTCGGTCGGCGCCACCCACCGCAACGCGTATGCCCGCGACCGTCACGTCGCTGCCCCCGACCGCGACGTCCATCCTTTCTACGGCAATGCCGGTCGCTCCGACCGCGACAGTGCCGCTTCCCGGTCCGGGCCAGGCAACGCGCGCCGAGACGCCCGCCTCGGCGTCAGTCCCGAGCTACTCAACCGACGTGGCCGTCTCACCGACCACTCCAGTCGCGGGTCAGGCGGCCACGATCATCGCGGCGGTCACGAGTGCTTCGGACGCGACCGTGTTGCTCGATATCGAGGTGTACGCACCGTCCGGCGGGCGGGTGTTCCAGCATTGGTTCGAGGACCAGGCGCTCGCGGCGGGCGTCCGACGGTCCTATTCGGTGGAGTGGGATGTCCCGTCCGATGCCGAGCCGGGTGAGTATCGTGCGGTCATTGCGCTGTTCGGATCCGGCTGGCGGGCGCTCGCGCCATGGCACTCGTGGCTCGATCGGTCGACGCCGATCGGGTTGTCCTCACCCGCCATCAGCGCCGGGCGGACGGGCTCGGCGCTGAAGCCGGCGCCTGCTCCAATGAGCGGACCATCGGCGCCGGCCACCACGCCGACCGGGCTCCAGCGAGGATTCGTGGCGCGCGCGACCAGTGTGCTCGCCGCGTCGGTCGCCGGTCAGAACGCCACCTTCTCGGTCGATGTGACCAGCGCCGCGCCCGCGACCGCGATAGTCAATGTCGAGGTCTACGACGCCGACGGCGCTCAGGTATACCAGCAGTGGTTCGAGGACGAAGCGTTCACGGCGGGGCAACGGAAGGCCTATTCCATAACCTGGCCGGTCCCGCCATCCTCTCCGGCGGGCGACTACCAGATCCTGTCCGGCGGGCGACTACCAGATCCTGGTGGCGGTCTTTGGGCCGAACTGGTCCGAGGTCGGCCCATGGAGCATGTGGGAGCGTTTGGCGACGCCCTTCGCCGTGCGCGCGGCCGACCGCGACTACCCGTCCGGACCGCCACGCGGGTATCTGGCGCCTCGCCCTGCGCCTCGCACGCGAGCGCCGGACGCCCTCCACGCCCGAGTGCGCACCGATCTCAAGGTGTTCACCGACTGGCTGGCCGAGTACCGCGTGGCCGGATTCGTGGGCGAGATCGGGTGGCCGAACGACGTCCACGGCGACGCGGCCGAATGGAACAAGCTCGCCGACGCCTGGTACGCGGATGCCGATGCGGCCGGACTGTGGGTGGCGGCCTGGGACGCCGGACAGGACCGTTGCGACTATATGCTGACCATCTATCGGACCGCCGAGTGCGGCAGATCGCCGGTCTCGTACGCCGACACGCAGGCGGCCGTGGTCGAGGCGCACCCGACGACGGCGCGGTACCAGCGCGGGGTCAACATCGTCGGCTCGGCCCAGAACGCCCCGTACAGCTCGGAGCCGACGAGCCCCTTCTCGAATCGGACGCTCGGGTCGTACGGCCGAGACTGGATCTATGACGAGCAAGCGACGTTCGACTTCCTGGTCCAGCGCGGCCTGCGACTCGTCAGGCTCGGGTTCCGCTGGGAGCGGCTACAGCCACGCCTCGGGGAGCCGTTCGATCCGACTGAGCTCGCGCGGCTGAAGGACGCCGTGGCGCGGGCGCGGCGCGCGGGCCTGGGCGTGATCCTGAATGCCCAGAACTTCGCGGCCTACTATCAATGGAACGGCGCGGAGGGCATCCGCCGCAACGTCGCGGTGAGCCCGGAGCTGCCACAGACGGACTTCGACGATCTCTGGGTCAGGCTCAGCCGCGAGTTCGCCGACGATCCCGGCGTGCTGGGCTACGGGCTGATGAACGAGCCGCTCTACACCGGATCCGCGCGCCAGTGGGAGACGATCTCGCAGGCCACCGTGAACGCCATCCGCGCCACCGGCGACACGAAGCTGATCCTGGTGCCCGGCTACAATGCCTCGTCGGCCCGTCGCTGGACCGAGGAGCATCCCGTTCCGTGGATCGCTGACTCCGCCAATAACATCCGCTACGAGGCCCACGTCTACTTCGACCGCAACCACAGCGGCCAGTACGACCGTCCGTATGCCGAAGAAGTCGCGGACGCCGAATCGCGCGGGTACCGCTCCGGCTGGCGACCCTAGGCTCGACTTCCGCCACTACGCCGTAGCGAGTACGTGGTTCGGCCAGGAATGGGCAGGATTTAGCGCGGCCTGTCCGGGCAACGGTGGATCAGAAAAGTAGAGGCGCCACGATTCCTGCCGGACGGCGGTCAGCATGTCGAGGAAGGACGGGGTGGCCTTGGAGCGGTACCAGGGGCGGACCGTCCAACCGGTGACGAGCCCCTGCTGGAGACGGGCGGCGTACCAGAGCAGCACCAGGTCGTAGACGATACCGGCCATCGGGGCGGTGCGGGCGACGGCCTCCGGGGTCTGGTTCTGGGGATCCTCGAAGCCGAGGAACTGCTTCTGATCGTGAAAGGTGACCTCGATGGTCCACCGGCGAGCATAGCCTTCGAGGACGAAGGCGGGATCAACGGATAGGTCGGTACAGAAGAAGGCTTCATCGCGGCGGCGGCCACTGGGGTCTCGGACGAGGACGATCCGGACCGGCTGGTCGCGCAGGGCGCCGTACCAGAGGGCGGTGCAGCCGAAGACCAGCGGGGTGACCTGCCGTCCGTAGAGGGTGACCGGCAGCGGATCCCAGCGTCGGCGGGTCGCCGCCATCGCCTTGGGGGTGGGCAGCCGGTGGCCCCGCTTGCGCGGCCGACCGCGTTGACCGGGGCGACGGCGTCCCGGTCGCGCCCAGAGGGCCGCGTCCGGGCGCAGGCGGCTGAGCACCTCGACGTTGGCCGGGCGGCCTTCCAAGAGGGGGCGGGCGGCGTAGGCGCTATCGACCACGGCGTAGATGGTGCGTCCATCGGCCCAGCCGGCCACCAGGGTGAGCAGGTCGCGAGCCAAGGTCAGCTTGGTCGGGCGAGGGTGGGCCGCGTGCGCCTTCTCCGCCGCCTGCTGACGCGTCCCCCGACGTGGTCGACCTGGGGCATCCTTGGTGCCGCCGCGCTTGGCCCCGACGTACAGCCGGAACAGCAGCGGCAACGCGAACCCACGGCTCCCGCCCATCGGCAACGGGACCCACAGCGCCAGGACGACCCAGACGTGGCCGAAGCTGCAGAACGGCTTGCGGGCCGACGACAGCAACGGATCGTGGTGCATCGTCGCGAGCGCGATCCCCTTGCCCGTCTTGCGCGCCAGCGTGTCGTCGATCAGGATGTACAACGGCTGGTCGGCCGGGATCCAGCCCAGCGCCAACCGGAACACCACCTGCCCGACGGCGTCCAGGCTCCACGTCGCCCGCGTGAAGAACCGGTGGAACACCGAGATGTGCCGCCGGCCCACCCCGCCCGACGCCAGGGCCACCGCCGTGATCGTTCGCCGACCCAGACAGTGCATCCACCCCGACACCACCAGCCGAAAGATCCGATAGCTCGGCGCATGGAAGCACGGCTCGAACGCTGCGAGCAGGCCCACCATCGGGCTCGGTAAGATGATCTCGGGCATGGCTCCCTCCCTAGTTGCAGACACTTCCAGGGTCTTCGAGGGAGCCATGTTCCGTCAACTCACCGCCACGCCGCCTCCAAAATGGCGGAAGTCGAGCCTAGAAGACCGCGGTGAACGCGGCCGAATTCACCCGTCGGAACCGCGCCAGCGTCCGGTAGTCCGGCCGCCCGCCCCCGACCAGGTAGACGAACGTCGCCTCCTGGCGGGCCAGCCGCGCTAGCTTCCGCGACGAGCGCACCCCGTGCAGGTAGCCCGAGGCCAGGATGCCGAACAGGGCGTGCGGGTGGTACGACTTCTCTTCCTTGGGGCCGGGCGGGGTCGCGAAATGCCCGAGGTCGACGGCGCGGACCAGATCGACGAACAGGTGCACCGGGTGCTCCGGCGGCTGCACATCCTCCAGGCGCACCACCGCGTGCACGTCCGGCGCGTACGGCTTGAAGCGGTCATGAGCTGACATGGCCGCGAAGCCTAGCCGGACTCGCTCACCGCCAGCCACTGGCTACCCGTGACCCAGCCTCCTAGTGGCAGCTGCTCGAAGCGCCGCTCCCGGGACGGCCGCCGTGCATCCGGATCCACCACCGCGCCGGCGTAGCCAGCCCCGACTTCCGCGAATGAAGCGCGTCTGTGGGCCACAAGGCATAGCCGCGGCCGGCGCGGGGACTCGTTGCAAACGCCGTCGCCGCGCGAGCGAGCGGGACCACGCGGTGGAACTGCCCGGACCGCCAGATTATCGGCGACGAGCGCCACCTGCGCTCGCTGCTCGCTGAGTTCGGCGCGTCCTCCAGCCCCGAGCGCGCCCCTCGCCCGCTCCGTCCGGTGCTCCCCAGCCCACCAGCCATCCCGCCACCGAGTCGATCCGGGTCCGGCAGGTGGTGGAAGATCTGTACCACGCCTACGAGCGGGGCGGCCCACGACCGGCCGAATTCGCGCCCCCACACCGCGCGCCGAGCGCCCGGTGGAGTTCCCCGTCTATGCCGTTCACGGCGACCGCCCGGAGAATCCGGTGGCGTTCCCGGTGGGCCCGCGCGTGCGCGAGCTTCTGCTCTACGGGACAGGTCCGGCAAGGATCGGCAGGCCATGATAGCGCCCAGCGCGGCGAGCGCACCGGGGATCACGGTGTCAGCTCGACCGCGGCCAGGTAGGCCGTCCGCACGGCGCCGGGTTGCAACTTGAAACCGATCTGGTGGTACAGGCCCGGCTTTGGCAGATCCCAGCTGATCTTGGCCCAGCGCCCGACGGGTAGGACGTTTTCGAACACATCGTCCTGCCACTGCCAGTTCTCGTCGAATCCCATGATGGCGGTTCGGATTTCGATCCCGGCCGTCTCGTCGGGCACGACGTAGACGTGGGCCTGCACCCTCGATACCCGACCGGTGTGTTTGACCCCAACTAACGACACTCCGTCGCTCAAGGTGAATTCCAGGCTCGCGTTGCCGTTCCAGGACCGCTCGTGGCTGAGCGCGACGTTCAGGCCGGGCTGGAGCTCGCCAACGTCCGGATGGCCGCCCCAGTCCTGCAGCCCGGCGTCGAAGTCGTACACCACGGCCCCCTCGGAGGCCGCGCTCGTCGACGACTCCTCTACCGACTCCCGCGGCCGATAGATCTCCACGACCGCCCGATTTGGTGCCTCGAGGGCATGGACGCGCTCGTAGTACCGCCCGATGTCGCCGCCGAGCTCCTGCCTGATCCGACGGCCGAGCGGGCCGATTCCGCCATCCAGCACGATGGCATCGTAATACCGGTCAGTGATTGCCAGGCGATACCCGTCAATCCCACGCTGCCCGCGATAGATCACGGCGAACGGATCAGTCACCCGATCAGGTGGGATGCCAGGGTACAGGTAATAACGGACGGCGCTATCGTCGGTCAGCACCGTACGGACCTCGGCTGACTGTGCACGGATTGCATCCAGCGACTGGCTAAGGTCGGGGTAGAAGGCCAACGCCCGCGACGAGCGATCCAGCGACATCGCCAGCCCACCGGCTATCACCGCCCCGGTGACCAGCGCACAGCTTGCGAGTCGCCCGACCTTTCCGACCTCGGCGAGGCGACCGGGACGACGGCTACCTTCGCGCATCGTGGACCGCTTGGCGCGCTCTTCAAACTGCAGCTCGACCAGCGGCCCCGTGAGCAGGCCGAGTATCGCGACCAAGGTCAGCACGAGGGTCGCCCGCTCGTCGGTCGCCAGCTCACGTGCCCCGGCGATGCCCGCTGCGATCGTCTCCAGCGCCGGCCCCAGGCCGGGGACCCGGGCGATCAGGCGCTGGGGATACATTAGCAGCAGGAGTGCGGGGGCAATCAGTCCGGCCGCCACGACCGCCGCGACAGCCCGCCCGCTGCCCCGGTGCTGCATCTCGAGTGGGCTCAGGCGCAGGACCAATCGCGCTGCCGGCGCGAGCGCCAAGCCAGCCAACGGCGCGAGGAAGAAGATTGCGTATATCGAATGCTTCCAGAAGTCAACATCGGCTCGCGAGAAGACTTGGAAGCCGATGACAATCCCCATTCCACCGAGTGCGGAGCCTCGCCCCACCCGTGTGGCTCGTGGCCATCCAATCGCCGCCAGGGCTGCCAGGATCCACAGCTCGGGCCGCTCCAAGACATACTCGCGCAGCGGGAACGGACTCGTCAGGTCGCTGTAGGTGCTGGAGAAGGTCAGGAGCGTCAACAAATGCTCCCGTAAGAGCCAGAAGTACAGCGCGCATGCTGCCGAGAGCGGAATGACGAAGCAGACCAGGTGACGTGCCAATGCCCCCGCGTTGCGGGGTGGCAGCAGCGGCGATATCAAGAAGAACAGACAGATGAAGGGGAAGAAGACCGCCACGATGTACTTGGCCAGGAATGCGACGAAGAGGAGCATGGCCCCAGCCAGGAGCTCTGCCCACCGCCCGCGAGGTCGGCCCGGAATGAGCAGGGCGACTCCGCTCGTGAACGCGGCCCCGGCGAGAGCGTCGTACGTTCCGAAGCGCCCCACCCCGATCGCCGTCGGGGATGCCGCCATGATCGCGCCGGCCAGTAAGGCGGCCACCCAGCGATCCGGGTCGGCTGGAGCAAGACGCGCGGCGGCGACCATCGTCGCCAGGACCATGATTACGCCGAACAGCGCGACGAGCAGGCGGACGAGGCCCAATCCGCCGACGATGTCGGCGTAGCCCGCCAGGATCGACCAGAGATAGGAGCCGTAGGTCCAATCGAGCGCGTCGGCATACACCGCGCCGCGTTCGATCAAAAATCGGCCGGTCAGGATGAAAGTCGCCTCGTCCATGTAGGCGCTTGGCCGATCGGACGCGAGGACCCGCACCATCAAGGCGTCGATGGTGACGGCGAGGAGCCCACCTACCGTGAGCATGACACCGGCGAGCGACCGGCGTCCCTCGGCAGCCCGGACGTTCACCGAGCTGCTCGCCGGCGCGACGCTATCTTCAACGTGCGAGGGCGGCGCCAGCATCTCGGCCGGCGACTGCTGGGGCGGTGCATGAGGCCCGCCCGGACCGTGTTGCCCGATCATGGCAGCCCCTCATCCCAGCGCACGGTCGCCTCCTCCCCCAGTGGTTCGCCAACTCACCATGCAGGAGGACCGTGGCGAGCCAATACCAGTGCTGATCATAGCAACTGCCGGGGTCGCCCGGGAAGGCGCCGTATTCCCTCATTCAACATGGGAGTGGCCAGGCTCCGCCTCCCTCAACCGAGAATGTGAGTGCGGGAGCCCGGCGCCCTGCCCGCCGTTAACTGGGCGGTCGGTCCTCGAGGAGTCCCGTTTAAAAGGGCGTTCATGCCGATGCACGTCTCCCGGTTGTGAGCCAATCGCCGGTATCGGAACCCCCTTCCGAGCTGTGATCCAGTTATAGGCGCAGCGCTGGCCCTCCGTGAGACGGCGCAATCCGTGGCGGCCTCGTGGTCTACGCTGAGTCCTCCTCAACCACGAGGCAAGTGACGCCGGCCGGGAGCTGCTCCGCCAGTAAGCCGCCGCCGAGTACGGCATCCGCGCCCACCAAGGTATGACCTTCCACGTCGCCGAGTCCCGCGGGCACGATTACCACTGAACATACTCACCCTGCTCACCCACGCCGCCACTGCCGAGGCAGCACGCCAGGCCTCCGGATCGACCGCCCGCCGGCACGACCCCACGGCCCACGACCCCTTCGGCCACGAGCGCCCCTCCCACCGCTAGTTCTCCCGGGGTGGGTCGCAGGTTCCGGCCCCTCAGGGCCCCAGCCACACCCGGATGACTGTCGCCAGCCCCGCGCTTCCGCCAGCGCCTGCTCCGCGTCCGACAGGGCCGGCCGGGGCCGCTCACCGGGGAAGCGGAACGGCGTCGCCTGCGGCGTGAGCGACGCCGTTCCGACAAACACCTCGAGGCCGGCGTCCAGCGCGTCGCACCTCGGCAGCACCAACAGGTTGTAGTGAGCGAGAACGCCTCGTCGTAGGCCGCGACGACCATCTTCAGCACTGTATCCGTCGCCTGCTGCGCCTGGTAGGCACCCGTCCCTAGCGCCGGTGGCACCTCGAGCGCCCGCTCCGCGAGCTGTACATCCGACTCCGCCCGCGCCATGTACCGCTCCCCTCCGCACCTGCGCGTGGCCTTCGCCGGGGCCGCCCGATGGGTGACCGACATTCGGATAGCTGTAGCATCGCCCCTTTGTTCCACCCGAATGGGCTATCCCGACTCTGACGGCGCGGGCGTTGTCTTATGCGAAGACGCTGAAGGACCGTGCCGTGTTTCGCAGTATCATCGTGGCCGTGCTGGCCGTGCT
>Ga0136611_10004129_pt1 | contig 10165 bp, 9 predicted proteins | sample AntDrymUQ2232306_2_FD_106645 | JGI IMG/M metagenome (GOLD analysis project Ga0136611, IMG submission 106645) | Polar desert sand microbial communities from Dry Valleys, Antarctica - metaG UQ223 (23.06) | ecosystem: Environmental > Terrestrial > Soil > Desert | place: Antarctica: Dry Valley... | reverse complement strand
GGCGACGTCGACGTCGCCTCCGACAAGACCGAGGCTGGGGACGCTGACGCCAAGAAGGAAGGTGACGACGCCGATCCCGAGTTCACCGGCAAAGGCGGCAAGAACTTCTGTGAGTACCTCAAGGATCTCGAGGAGAACGAAGACGAGCTGAACCTCTCGGGCGAGAACAACGCCGAGCAGCAGGAGAAGGCGAAGAAGGGTCTCGTGGCGCTCGAAGAGCTCGAGGACAAGGCGCCGGCCGAGATCAAGGCCGACGTGGTCATCATCATCAAGCAGATCAAGCCGTTCTTCGAGGCGCTGGCCGGAGGCAAGGACTTCAAGCCCGATCCCGCCGACGAACCGACCGAGGCGGAGACCAAAGAGTTCCAGGCCGCCGGCATGCGGGTCGAGGCCTACGCCTCGAACGTGTGCGGCATCAAGGATGACGAGGCGCCGACCAGCGGCTCCGATCCGCCGGCCGACGAGCAGGCTCCGGCCGCCGAAGACCCGCCGCCCGACGAATGAGCGAGACCCGAAAGCCCCGCAGTTTCGAGGTCACCGACGGCTTCGAGCGCGCCCCGGCGCGGGCGATGCTCCGGGCCATCGGAATGACCGACGACGACTGGGGCAAGGCCCAGGTCGGAGTGGCCTCGTCGTGGAACGAGGTGACGCCCTGCAACATGCCGCTCGACCGCCTGGCCAAGCAGGCCAAGGAAGGGGTGCGGGCCGCCGGCGGCTACCCGATCGAGTTCGTGACGATCGCCGTCAGCGACGGCATCTCGATGGGCCACGAGGGCATGCGGGCCTCGCTCGTCAGTCGCGAGGTGATCGCCGACTCGGTCGAGACGGTCATGCACGCCGAGCGCTTCGACGCTCTCGTCAGCCTCGCCGGGTGCGACAAGTCGCTGCCCGGCATGTTGATGGCGGCCGCTCGTCTCGATCTGCCTTCGGTGTTCCTCTACGGCGGCTCGATTCAGCCAGGGCACATTCCCGGTGACCCCACCAACCGGGCGCTCGACATCACCAGCGTGTTCGAGGCCGTCGGTGCCCGAGCCGTCGGGGCACTGACCGACGAAGAACTTTCGTTGATCGAACGTCATGCCTGCCCGACGATCGGCTCGTGCGCCGGCATGTTCACCGCCAACACGATGGCGTCGGTGGCCGAAGCCATCGGCATGGCTCTCCCCGGGTCGTCGTCGCCGGCGGCCGTCGACCCCCGTCGTCAAGAGTTGGCCTTCGCGTCGGGCGAGGCCGTGATCAACCTCCTCGACCTCGGCCTCCGACCGCGTCAGATCATGACCAAGGAGGCGTTCGAGAACGCCATCGCCATCGTCATGGCACTTGGTGGTTCGACGAACGCCGTGCTCCACCTGCTGGCCATCGCCAACGAGGCCCAGGTCGACCTCGAGCTCGAAGACTTCAACCGGGTCGGCCGGCGCGTGCCCCACATCGCCGACACCAAGCCGCACGGCAAGTACCACATGAGCGACCTCGACCGCATCGGCGGCGTGCCCGTCGTCATGAAAGAACTGCTCGATGCCGGCCTCTTTCACGGCGACTGCCTCACCGTCACCGGGAAGACCATCGCCGAGAACCTCGCCGCGCTCTCGCCGCCGGCTCCGGACGGCGACGTGGTGCATCCGCTCGACCGGCCCATCCACGTCGACGGTGGCATCGCCATCCTCACCGGCTCGATGGCACCGCGCGGTTCGGTGGTCAAGGTGGCCGGCATCGACCACGAGCGGTTCGAAGGCACTGCTCGCGTGTTCGACGGCGAGGACGGCGCCATGGAGGCCATCCTCAGCGGGTCGATCGAGCCGGGCACCATCCTCGTCATCCGCTACGAGGGCCCCAAGGGCGGGCCCGGAATGCGGGAGATGCTGGCCGTCACCGGTGCCATGAAGGGAGCAGGACGCGGCGGGGACTGCGCGCTGCTCACCGACGGACGCTTCTCCGGCGGCACCCACGGCTTCTGCATCGGCCACGTCGCCCCCGAAGCCGTCGAGGGCGGACCGATCGCCTTCGTCAACGACGGAGATCGCATCGTGATCGACATCCCCGCGCGGACGATCGACCTCCTCGTCGACGAGGACGAACTGGCCCGCCGGCGGATCGACTGGAAGGTGCCTCCGCCTCGTTACACCCGGGGCGTGTTGGCCAAGTTCGCCCGCCTGGTGACGGGCGCCGAGCGGGGCGCGATCACCGAAGCCTGAGCCCGGACCCCACCGCTAGGCCGGAGGAGGGGTCTCGGGCGGAGGATTGCGCTTCTTCTCCTCGAGCCGCCGGTCGAGTTCGGCGTCGAGGGCGTCGTAGTGCTCACGCCGTTGGCGCTCGGTGTCGGCGTCGATATCGGGCAGGGCGGGCGATGGGCTCGACAAGCGAACCGGGACCTTGCGCGGTCGACCAAGCATCAGCCAGGCGGCGGCGCCGATGGTCGACAGCAGGATCACCAGCACGAGCCACAGCAGCTTCGGCAGGTTGCGGCACCGGTCGCCATCGGTGGCGATGACGTCGAAGATCGCCCAGATCCAAAAGGCCAGGAGCAGCAGCCCGACCAGTCCACCTCCGGCGATCATGGTGGACGAGGGTACCCGGCGTTTTGCAGAAGTTCGGGTTCGGTGGAACACTTGCAGCCGATGTCCCCCACCAGACTGGTAGTACGTCTCCACTAGCGCCGCCGACCACCGATCCCCTCGCGTGCGCTTTGACCTCCCAGACGGGGGGTCTTTTTCTTTTCCGAACCCAGGAGCGAATCCATGACGAAGATGTCCGGCGGCCACGCCCTCATCAAGAGCCTCGAGATGATGGGCGTCGAGGTCATGTTCGGTCTGCCCGGAGGCGCCATCCTCCCGGTGTACGACCCGATCATCGACTCGCCGATCCGCCACATCCTCGTGCGCCACGAGCAGGGCGCCGGGCACATGGCCAGCGGCTACGCCCACGCCACCGGTCGCGCCGGCGTGTGCATGGTCACGAGCGGACCGGCGGCCACCAACGTGGTCACTCCCCTGATGGACGCATACATGGACAGCGTCCCCATGATCTGCATCACCGGCCAGGTTCCCCTTGCCTCCATCGGCAGCGACGCCTTCCAGGAGTGCGACACCACCGGCATCACCCTGTCGTGCACCAAGCACAATTACCTCGTCACCGATGCGAGGGACATTCCCCACATCGTGGCCGAGGCCTTCCACATCGCCACGACCGGACGCCCGGGGCCGGTGCTCATCGACATCCCCAAGGACATCGTCGACCCCAAGAACCCTCGTAGCGACATGGACTGGTACTGGCCGACGCCCGACGAGATCGACCGCGGACTGCCGGGCTACAAGCCGACGACCAAGGGCCACCCGAAGATGATCAAGGAGGCGGCCCGCCTGATCCTGGCATCGGAGAAGCCGGTCATCTACGCCGGCGGCGGCATCCTCAAGGCCAGGGCCGCCGAAGCGCTACGTGAACTCGTCGAGCTCACCGGCATCCATGTGGTGACCACGCTGATGGCGCGAGGTGCGTTTCCCGACCGTCACCCGCTGTGCCTCGGCATGCCCGGTATGCACGGCAACTACACCGCCATCACGGCCATGCAGAGATCGGATCTGCTCATCGCCCTCGGATCCCGTTTCGACGACCGGGTCACCGGAAAGCTCGATGGCTTCGCTCCTGACGCCAAGGTCATCCACGTCGACATCGACCCCGCCGAACTCGGCAAGGTCCGCCGACCAGACGTGCCCATCGTCGGCGACTGCCGCCTCGTCATCGAAGAGCTGGTCAAGGCCGTGCGTGACCTCGGCATCGAGACGCAGCCCGACCGCAGCGACTGGGGCCGCACGATCCGCGGATGGCAGGAAGAGTTCCCGCTCCACTACGACCAGGGCTGGGAGGAGGGCGACGCCCTCAAGCCGCAGTTCGTGCTCGAAACCCTGCGTGACTCGACGCCCGACGACACGATCGTGGCCTCCGGCGTGGGTCAGCACCAGATGTGGACGAGCCAGCATTGGAAGTTCGACCACCCCTACACCTGGGTGAACTCCGGCGGCCTCGGCACCATGGGGTATTCGATCCCGGCGGCCATCGGTGCCAAGGTCGGCCGCCCCGACCGGATGGTGTGGTCGGTCGACGGCGACGGCTGCTTCCAGATGACGGCGCAGGAGCTCGTGACCGCCAGCAGCGAGCGCATCCCCATCAAAGTGGCCATCCTCAACAACGCCTATCTCGGCATGGTGCGTCAGTGGCAGGAAATGTTCTACGAGGAGCGTTACTCCGAGGTCTACCTGTCGCCCGACCTCCCCGACTACGTCAAGTGGGCCGAGGCCATGGGGTGCGCGGCGTTCCGCGTCGAGCACCCGGAGGAGGTGCAGCCGACCATCGACAAGGCCAACGAGATCGACGACCGGCCCGTGGTCATCGACTTCCGCACCGACAGCACGGAGAAGGTGTACCCGATGGTGCCGGCCGGTCTGACCAACGACCACGTCGTCACCGATCCCTCGCAGGGCAAGGGCGGGTACTGATGATCACCGACACCCAGACCCAGACTCCGGCCCGCCACCACACGCTTTCGGTGCTGGTGGAGAACAAGGCCGGCGTCCTCACCCGGGTCGCCAGCCTGTTCGCCCGGCGGGGCTACAACATCTACTCCCTGGCCGTCGCTCCGACCGACGACGAGCGCTTCTCCCGCATCACCATCGTCGTGGACGTCGAGTCATCGCCGCTCGAGCAGATCACCAAGCAGCTCTTCAAGCTCATCAACGTGGTGAAGATCAGCGAACTCGATCCGGCCGAGGCCGTCGAGCGTGAGCTCATGCTCATGACCATCAAGGCCGAGGCCGGGTCGCGCAGCCAGGTGCTCGAACTGGTGCAGGTCTTCGAAGGCAAGATCGTCGATGTGGGCCACGACGCGCTCACGGTGATGCTCTCGGGCAAGCCCCGCAATTTGGACGACTTCGAGGAACTGGCGCGAGCCTTCGGCATCGTCGAACACCAGCGCACCGGCCGAGTTGCCCTCCGCCAGCTGACCAAGACGCCGCGACTTCGCAGCGTTTCCTCTGCCGCCCGTACAACCTGAAAGGTTTTCCCATGGCCAACGTCTTCTACGAGAAGGACGCCGACGCGTCGCTCATCGCCGGTCGCAAGGTCGCGATCATCGGGTACGGCTCGCAGGGTCACGCCCACGCCCTCAATCTCCGGGACTCGGGTGTCGACGTCCGCGTCGGCCTCCGAGAGGGCTCGTCATCGGCGGCCAAAGCCGAGGCCGCCGGCCTGTCGGTTCGTTCGATCTCTGACGCCGCCGCCGAGGCCGACCTCGTCATGATCTTGGCGCCCGACACCGAGCAGAAGGCGATCTACGAAGAGTCGATCCAGCCCAACCTGAAGCCGGGCGATGCCCTCTTCTTCGCCCACGGGTTCAACATCCGCTTCGGTCAGATCAGCGCCCCCGAGGGCGTCGACGTCGCCATGGTGGCGCCCAAGGGCCCCGGCCACCTGGTGCGCCGCACCTACACCGAGGGCGGCGGCGTACCCGCGCTCATCGCCGTTCATCAGGACGCCAGCGGCAAGGCTCGCGATCTGGCGCTGTCGTATGCGTCGGCCATCGGTGGGGCCCGCGCCGGCGTCCTCGAGACCACCTTCGACGAGGAGACGGAGACCGATCTCTTCGGCGAGCAAGTCGTGTTGTGCGGCGGCGTGACGGCCCTCGTGCAGGCCGGGTTCGAGACCCTGGTCGAGGCCGGCTACCAGCCCGAGTCCGCCTACTTCGAGTGCCTCCACGAGCTCAAGCTCATCGTCGACCTCATGTACGAGGGTGGCATCGCCGGCATGCGCTACTCGATCTCCGACACGGCCGAGTACGGCGATCTCACCCGCGGCCCCCGCATCGTGAACGCCGAGACCAAGGCGGAGATGAAGCGCATCCTCACCGAGATCCAGGACGGCACCTTCGCCAACGAGTGGATCGCGGAGAACCGCAACGGTCGCCCGACCTACACGTCGCTCAAGCAGGCCGGCGCCGAGCATCAGGTCGAGACGGTCGGGGCCGAGTTGCGGGCCATGATGCCCTTCGTCTCCGCCGGCAAGCAGCGGCCCCAGGACGTCAGCGGCGGCTGACTAGTTCCGCCGGGCCATTGCGCTCGGAGGGGCTGACGACCGACGATGAGGGCGATATGGCCGAACCGCCCGTCCCTCGCGTCGTTGTCGCCGATGACGATCCGGACATTGTCGACATCCTGAGGATGAATCTGACGGCTGTCGGCTACGAGGTTCTCGTGGCCCACGATGGTGAGGCGGCGCGCGATCTCGTTCTGCAGGCGCTTCCGGATCTGGTGGTGCTCGACGTGATGATGCCGAAGATGGACGGGTTCGAGGTGCTCGCTTCTATCCGGGCCCGCCCCCAGACGCGCGATATTCCGGTGGTGATGCTCACGGCCAGGTCAGGCGACAACGACGTATGGCAGGGGTGGCAGTCGGGCGCCGACTACTACCTCACCAAGCCCTTCGATCTCGAGGAACTGCTCCGCTTCATCGACTACCTGCATGTCAACGGGCGGGCCGTCACCGACGAAGCCGTCCCGTAGGTCGCCACTAGCTTCACCTCGATGACGGCTCCCACCTATGACGATCTGCATGACGACGTCGTCGTGGCCGCCTTGGTGGAACTGCGTCGTCACCGCAAAGCTCGACGGCTCGGCGACTGGCATTTCTTCGATGCGCTCTACAAGGCGTATCTGTCGGCGCTGGCGGGCGGACTCGGCATCACGATGCTGTCGGGCGTGGTCGGAGACGAGCGGATCGGGGAAGCCGCCGTTGCCGATGTGCAGCGGGTCGGGCCGGCCCTCATCGGCATCGTCATCGCCCTCGTCATCGCCTTCGGACTCCGTTCGGGGAGCCGGGGGGGACCGATCGCCCTGGAAGCCGCCGAGGTGCGGTACGTGTTGCTGGCACCCGTCGACCGCGACGTCGCCCTTCGCCAGCCGGCCCGTCGTCAGCTGCGGTTCTCGGTCTTCGCCGGCAGCGTGCTGGGAGCGATCGTCGGACTCCTGGCCTTCCGTCGCTTCGCCGGTCCACCCCTCGCCTGGATCGTCAGCGGGGCCGTCGTGGGAACGGCGACCGCCCTGGCCATGACGGGAGTGGCGATGATCGCCGCCGGCCGGCGGATCGATGGTCGACTGGCCTCGATCCTCGGCCTCCCCCTGCTCATCTGGTCGCTCGTCGACGCCGTTCGGGGCACCACGACGTCGCCGACCTCGTTTGTCGGCCAAGTGGCTTTGTGGCCCCTCGAGCCGCACCCGATCAGCGCGCTCTTCCTGATTCCGGCCGTCGTGCTTGCCCTCGTCGGTCTTTCCAGTATCGGCGGGCTGTCGCTCGAGGCGGCCGAGCGCCGCGGTCGCCTGGTGAGTGGGCTGCGGTTCGCGGCCACGTTCCAGGACCTGCGGACGGTGATGTTGTTGCGGCGACAGCTCAGTTCGGAACTGCCGCGGTCGCGACCGTGGATCGCCCTCCGCCCGGCTCGCCGGGGACCGATGGTTTGGCGTCGTGACTGGCGAGGCATCTTGCGGTGGCCGGCCATGCGGGTGGCCCGCCTGACGGTGATGGGGATCCTGGTCGGGCTCTCGACCGCGGCCGCGTGGGCGGGCACGACGCCGATGATCGTCGTGGCCGCAGCCGCGATGTTCGTCGCCGCCCTCGACGCCGTCGAAGGCCTCGCCCAGGAAATCGACCACCCGGACCGCCGCGACAGCCTGCCGGTCCCGACCGGCATCCTGCACGTTCGCCACCTGGCCGCTCCGGCGGTGGTGATGGTCGGCGTCAGCCTGATCGCCGTCGCCTCTGCGGCGATCGCCAGCGGGTCGGTGCTGGCCCTGCAGGTGGGACTCCCGGTGCTTCTGCCAGGGGCGGCCCTGGGCGCAGGTGCGGGGGCCATCAGCCTTCTGCGCCAACCCCCGGATGCCGCCACGCTGATGTACCGGGCCAGTACCGAAATGATGCCCGGATCCGCAGGAATCGGGCTCGTCATCCACCACGCGATTGCCCCGGCCTTCGCCGCTCTCGGTCCGGCGGCCACGCTCCTCGTCAAGGCGCAGATGGAACGCAATCCAACGGCCGACCCTGCGGGGTTCGCGGCGACGGCGGGGCTCAACCTGTCGATCATCGCCTTCCTCGTATACGGCTGGGTCCGGCACCGCAAAGGGCTCGTGGGGTTCCTCGCCGGCCAGGGAACCAAAGACGTCGGCAAGTAGCTTTGGCGGGTCATGACTCCGTTAGAAAGGACGGGAGAGTTTCGTAGCCCTCTCCACTCAATGTTCGTTCGTGGCCTGGTCGGGCGAAACTCTCCCGTCCTTTCTTAGGAGGCATGGTGCCCAAGCGCGAACCGGTCCTCGTCGCGTCCGGCCTGACGAAGTCGTATGCCGACCTGGTGGCCCTGGCCCCGCTCGATCTGAAGCTTCGCCACGGTGAGATGGTCGTGCTGGTCGGCCACAACGGGTCGGGAAAGTCGACCTTTCTCGGTCTTTGTGCAGCCTTGCTGGAGGCTACCGACGGCGATCTGACGGTCGCCGGCCATGCCCCGGGATCGTTCGAAGCGCGGGCGGCGACGTCGTATCTCGCCGACCAACCCGTGCTCTACGACGATCTGAGCCTGCTCGAACACCTCGAGTACATCGCCCGCATGCACGGCGTCGAGGATTGGGAGGATCGAAGCTACGAGTTGATGGATCGTCTGGGTCTGACGGCGCGCGCCGACGGGCTTCCGTCACGGTTCAGCCGAGGCCTGCGGCAGAAGGCGGCCATTGCACTGGCCATGGTGCGACCGTTCGATCTGCTGCTCGTCGACGAGCCCTTCGTCGGCCTCGATCCCCAGGGCCGAGCGGCCATGGTGGAGTTGCTGGCCGAGAGCCATCGCGGCGGCGCGGCAGTAATCGTCGCCACCCACCAACTCGACTTCGTCCAGAAGGCCCAGCGTTGCCTGGCCTTGCGCGACGGCGAACTCGTCTTCGACGGTCCGGCCAACGGAGCCAACGTCGACCAACTCGTACTGGGAGAGAACTGATGAAAGCCGCCGCCTACCACCGAACCGGCCCCCCGGAGGTGCTCGAGTACCTCGACGTCCCCGACCCGGTCTGCCAGTCGAACGGACTGCTCGTGCGGGTCGAGGCCATCAGCATCGAGGGAGGCGACACCCTCAACCGCCTCGGTGGCGCTCTGACCGGCGATCCTCACATCGTCGGCTACCAATGCGCCGGCACCGTGATCGAGACCGGCGGTGACGTGGATGAAGCGATGGTGGCGGTCGGCGATCGTGTGGTCTGCACCATGGCGACCGGATCGCACGCCGAGCTCGTCGCCGTCACGGCCCGGTCGGTGTGGAAGGTGGCCGAGGGTTTCGACCTGGTGGCCGCGGCGTGCGTCCCCATCGCCTTCGGTACCGCCTCCGATTGCCTCTTCGAGTTCGGTCGCCTGGTGGCGGGGGAGACCGTCCTGGTGCAGGCGGCGGCCGGCGGCGTCGGCATCGCCGCCATCCAGCTGGCCAAGCGGGCCGGCGCCACCGTGTTCGGCACGGCGTCGAGTAATGAGCGACTGGCGCGCATCGCTCACCTCGGCCTCGACCAGTCGATCAACTATCGCGACGTCGACGCCGCCGACGAGGCCCGTCGACTCACGGACGGGAAGGGCGTCGACCTCGTCGTCGACTCGGTCGGCGGACCCACCCTCGCCGGCAGCCTGCGGGCCCTGGCCTACCGGGGTCGGTGCATCACCGTCGGCCAGGCCGGCCGCGATCCCCAGCCGATCGACGTCTCCTCCCTGATGGGCGGCAACCAGTCACTCACCGGTGTCTTCCTCGGCGCCGAACTCGCCACCAAGCGGGCGAGGGCCATGGTTGCCGACCTGCTCGATGACGTCGCCGCCGGCCGCCTCGAAGTCGTCGTCGACCGCACCTATCCGCTGTCCGAGGCCGCCGCCGCCCACGCTTACCTCGAGTCCCGCCAAGCCGTCGGCCGCGTCGTCCTCATCCCGTAACCGCCGCCCCAGGACCCGTATTCATGTTGCCCTTGCGGGCGTCGTAAGGGCGACACAAACGCCCGCGCACGTCTGGAAGGGCAACTTCAACGCAGCTGGGTCGGGGCTACCAGCGGCAGGCGGGGTCGAGGTCGAGGATGGTGTCGGTGAGTTCGATGGGGGAATCGGGCCAATGGCC
>Ga0136611_10004128_pt1 | contig 10165 bp, 9 predicted proteins | sample AntDrymUQ2232306_2_FD_106645 | JGI IMG/M metagenome (GOLD analysis project Ga0136611, IMG submission 106645) | Polar desert sand microbial communities from Dry Valleys, Antarctica - metaG UQ223 (23.06) | ecosystem: Environmental > Terrestrial > Soil > Desert | place: Antarctica: Dry Valley... | reverse complement strand
TATCTGGAACGGTTACCGCAGATGATCGACTGCTGATACGACGACTGCTGCGTAGATCATCCGACGAGGGCATACGATGACCAGCTGTTAGGCGCACATAGGTTTGGCGCTCAGCGCGTTGTCGACTGCCTGAATCAGTCCCTCAATACTGAAGGGCTTGGTAAGCACGACCGCATCAAGGCGCTCGATCTGTTCTCGAAAGCGCTCAACATGTGTCGTGGCCGCCGTGCAAAGGATTGCCGGCACCTGTCGAGCATAGGCGCTGCGCACAGCGTCGATTGCTTCCAGTCCTACCGGGCGGAGATCGACCATGATATCGCTGATAAGCAAGTCTGGGCGGCTTGGTAGCCGTTCGAGCAAAGCAGGCAGCGTCGATGCCGCGACAACCTGATGCCCTTCATCCTGAAGCACATCGCACAGCAGCTCTTGAAGGGCAAGATCATCTTCCAGCACCAGGATTGTGGCTGCCATAATGCTTCTCCTTGGAGGTTTCTTCGATCGGGGGTTGCTCATCACACTATAACAGACCCACCACTTTGCTGTAAAGCCCGATCAGGAGCTATTCGCGGGAGAAATACCAAGTTGCCGTAAACAGCGCTCGAGGTCGACCAGTTCGAATGGCTTAGGTAGCACAATCGTTGGGGCAATGTCCAGGGTTGTTCCGATCTGGCGCTGTTTCTCATTACGTCGCCAGGCCCCGCTCATCAAGATGACTGGAAGCCGCTGGCCCGCCGGATTCGTCCGTAGCTGGCGAAGCACTTCAAATCCATCGGTTTCCGGCATCATCACATCCAGGATGACAGCTGCCGGCTTTTCCTGCTCGATCATCCCTATCGCCTGGCGTCCATCGGTGCAGACGCTCACATTGTAGCCTTCCTCACCCAGGACTGTTTTGATCAGCTCTGCCAGTTCAAGCTGATCGTCGACCACGAGAATCCGCGTTCCCTGCGAATCCGACTTTCGGACTGGCATCATACTGCCTCCATATACCAGTGTGCTGGAGTACCCTTCAGGGAATCCGCGGCACCGTTGATTCAGTTGTTCTACATGTAAAAAGGTAAGCCGCCCGCGTAGACCTGCGGGCGGCCGCGGTCCGACGGGTTAAGCGCCGACTGTTTTGTCGTGCTGCTGCTCTAGCGAAGCCTCGCCCTGTTCTGGAGCTCGCAACTCGTCTTGTGAAAGTTCGGGATCTTTATCATATACCGAACTGAGCAACATGTCCAGTACACCAACCTGACGCGAGCGGTTGACCGCCTCATGCGTGATCAGTTCGCCGACGTTCAAGATCACGTGATCCTGGGGGTCGAGAATAACGCGCGCTACCGGTCGCCCGATGGCATACTTGATCTTGCGCTCCTCTGCGTCGTGGGCCGCGCTTTCCTGCGTATCGCTGACTTTGGTCTTAATCCGATCCCAAAGGTTGGCGGCACCCTCCTTGACGTTGTGTGCGCCTTCGCTGATCGACGCGCCTGCATCAGACGCGGCAGCGGAGACCGTGGCGCCGGCGCCTGTCGCGGCGCTTCGGGCAGCGTCACCGGTGCTCATCCCGGCCGCTTCCATCAACTCTTCTTCTTTGTGGTAGGTGCGCGCCCGATTGATCACCTGCTCGGTAACAATCTGTCCAGGAGCAGCGATAATCAGCCCCTGGTCAGTACGCACAATGCTCTGAACGCGCCGTCCCTCGGCCTGTTCGACAGCGCGTGTCGCGACCGCGCCTTGCGCTGACTGGGCCGCGTCGGAGATGGAGTCGCCTGCCGATTGGGCTGCCGCTCTGAGACCGCCTACCTGCTCCTCCATCAGTTGCGCGGTCTCGGGAGGCACAAACGCGACATCCTCGCCGATCTTGAGCGCGTGTGGAGCCGGCACGAAGGAGCGTCCGCTGACCGCGTCGGCAAATATCCCGCCCGATGCATCATAGCCTTCGATCGCTCCGGTTTGCTCGTCGAAGTAGAGATCGACCAGTGTCCCCAGGTCCTTGCCGTCCGTGGTGACGATCTTTGTCCCTTTCAGGATGTTGTTGCGCTCTAGGATTTTTCGGATGATCGGATCAGTGTCCGCCGGAATCACCGCTTTACGATCAGGAACAATCACTGTATCCGGCCCGAGCGCCTGGATGCGATTTAAGGGCAGTACCCTTGCGCCGCTGAACCAACCGCCTTCGTCCACGACAAATCCGATCAGTTGGTTGTTAACCTGATCAAAGATCAGATCCTGAATCTTTTCGAACTGCTCACCAGTATCGAAGCTGACGACCGGCTTGCCGATCAACTCACTGCCTTTGCGCATTGCGCCCTCCTTATGCGGCTCCGAAATTCGGGATCAGATCCATTGTGCCGTTGAATTCCAGCAACAACAGAATCGCCAACAGCACAACAACCAACAGCACGATGTACAAGCCGGAGTTGGACCGCTTACCTTCCAAACGTGGCATAGCTCATTTCTCCTCACCAGTAGGTGAATGTCTCGGTTTAATGCGATACGCAAGTTTTATGCCAATATGCATGACATAAAGTGTGTTATTCCACGTGCTCCGCCTCGGCCTCCGCTGATTCCACGCCTTCGGCCTCAATCGCGTGAAGCGCCGCTGAATCCAGCCCAAACCGTTGGGCAACATCTGGCGCGTACCGCAGGAGATCGCGACGGATGCGGAGCAATGCCAGATCTTTCAGCTTGGCTTCGATCATCACGTCAAAATCGAGCTCATCGGCCAGCCTCATAAAGGTGATGAACTCAAACGGGTTAAGATAGTCGGCGTGGCCGGTCCAGATTGGCGGGATTTGCGCGGTTTCGGTCCGCCGCGTTCCGGGTATCACGCGTTTGACGGTTCGCATTTCGGTGCGTGGGGATGAATAATGGATTTTGGGTCGCACACCCGTCGGCCATGAGCGGATGCAGCGCTCAAGCGCCGGGCGCACCTCCCAGCCTTCCGGATTGTTGCACCAATGATGTTGATAATCGAAGATCAGAGGCACACCAGTCCGCTCGTGGATATTGATGATATCGGCTGATGAGAAGCGAGTGTCGTCGTTCTCAAGCACCAGGCGCCGGCGGACCGGCTCCGGCAAGCGCTCATAGGTTGCAACCCAACGATCGCGGCCACTGCGTTTGTCGCCATACACGCCGCCGACATGGGTGACAACCACGGCCTCGGGTCCGAGTTCCATGCAGTCGAGCATCGCAGCCTGCGCTTCCAGATCGGCTATGCTCTTTCGTACCAGCGCCGGTTCTGGGCTGTTCAACACGATGAACTGCGAAGGGTGAAACGAGAGCCGCAGACCCTGTGTCTTTGCGCGCGCTCCCAATTCCTGTAGCTCGATGCTGCACGCGCGGATCTGGTCGTGGAACTGAGGCATGTCGGGATGCGTTACATACGGCGCGATGTCCGACGACATGCGGTACATGCTGATCTGATGTTGCTCAAGGTAGTCGAATATCCGCTGGAGGTAGCCGAGCGAGACGCTGAGGTGCGGCTCGTTCTGCCACCGGCGTGCGTCGTTAGATTTGAGCCCCGGCTGGCCCATGACCTTAACGGCAAAGCCGAACGCTAATGGGCATCGCATATGTGCTGTGATCATCACTAGGTGGTGGCGCGACAATGCGGCAACTCCCGCGCCTGTAAAGACGCGGGAGTCTGTAGCACCAAATATGCCGCCGGATCTCACGCATCCGTTAATGCATGGAGTCAAGCCGATGCGTGTGCGAAACCAACAGCGTGGCTCCCAGGCCGAGTGTTCCCAGCAGGTAGAACAGACCCAGACTGAGCATCGGCGCCACCAGATCAAGCGCCACGACGACCAGCAGTTGGGCCGCGATGCCCCAGATCGCGCTGCTCGTCGGGGAACCACCGATCACCCGTCGGCCAAGCGTGTGCCCGACCGCCGCTACCCCGACGGCGTACGGCAGATGCAGCAGGGCCAGCAGGAGCGGGACAAAGAGCACGCCGACGACGGTCGCCGCCAGCAATACCGTTCCTCCAAGCGCCAGGACGAGCAACGCGACAGTTGCGAACAAACCGAGCACCAACGCGCGTCCTGGGAACCTCAGCAGCAGCATCCCCCCTTCGGCCGGCGTCTGGGGCCAGATCAGGACCAGCAGAATACCCGCGAGCAAGGTCATCAGCGCTGTCACGATGCCGGCGATGCGCGTAGCCATAGATGACGAGGCGCCGGCAACTGTTTGCGAGCCGGCCGCCCGAGATAAGGCCGGCAACAGATTGGACGTCTCGATTACCGCTTGATCGACGGCACCATCGGCGTGGGCGACGGCGCCTACGCCCGCCATAACACTCCCATGCACATGCGCGTTCTCTTCGATGATGACCCGCCCGGTCAGGGCAATCACATCGCCAAGCACGTCCGCCCCGATGACGACATCGCCGGCCAGACTACTCACATCGCCGGCAACCGGCTTAGTAACCGCAAGCGATGTGGCGAACACGCCGAGGTCGCTGCGGTGCGCGCCGGCATTCAGGAGCACCAGCGCTGTGAGCAGCGCGCCACCAGCGACGGCCCTCCGTCCAACGTAGTCCCCAGGAAGCGCGCGGCTGCCACTGATACGAGCAACCAGCAGCGGCAGCGCCACAGTTACTGTCGCAAGCCCAACCGCGATCCAGGGTTGCGCCAGTGCGCTCAGCAGCGCTTTTGCAGCAAGCGCTACCGGCAATGCAATACCCCCGACCAGATCCGCTGCCCGTGCCGATCCCCATTGCAAGCCGGCAATCCCCGCCAGTGCCATAACGACGGCAAGGCCAAACGCGGCCGCCGCGCCGCCGTGGATGAATCGAATCGTGCGGTTGTGCCGATGGGCGATGGCAAGCGGGGAAGCGGTGGGGAGCCGGCGCATGATGTGGCTGGTCAGATCCGCGGGTGGGACTGCGCTCCGCAGCACGGGCCAGGCCGCAGCGAATGGATCTTCGGCTTCATCACGGCACGCGCTACACGTGAGCAGATGCGCGTCGAGGCGTTGCCGCTCGGATTCATTCAGCGCGGCGAGGGGAATTAGTTGGCGGGCGTCTCGGCACTCCACGGCAGGGCTCCTTGTCGTTCCAGCATATCCTTGATCATCTTGCGTGCCCTGAAGAGGCGCGTCTTGATTGTCGACTCACTCAATCCTGTTATCCGCTCGATCTCATCGTACGGAAGATCATGGTAATACCGTAAGATTGTCGGCAGTCGATATGCCGGCGGCAAAGCCCCGATCGCCTGCGCTATCACGTCGCGCTGCTCGTTCTCGATCGCGGACTGCTCCGGCCCAGGCCGATCGCTTTCGAGCACAAACTCGACATCGTCCAACGTGACCATGGTTGCGCGCCGCCGCCGCAGCATATCGATGCAATAATTCGAGGCGACCGCCAGCAACCACGATGAAAATTTCCGGTCGCGATCATAGCTTGCCAGCTTCAGGTAGGCCCGCAGAAAGATTTCCTGGCTGGCGTCTTCCGCCTCACCCGAACTTCCAAGCATGCGGTAGGCAATGTTATAGACCGGTTGTTTATACAGCTCCACCAGCCGGCTGAACGCGCCATGATCGCCGTGTTGTGCCGCCTCGATCCACCCCAGCTCCTCGCTGTGCGGCTCCATCGACACTCCTTTCTACGGTGTACGTAAACCGAGCAGAAAAGTTGCGCCTCGATTGTACATGAGCCATCAGCTATCAGCCATCAGCCATCAGCTATCGGCTTTTGCTTCCACCGCAGCATTGCGCTATGAAGATGGGTTCCGGCAAGATTATGACTCTGAGCCACAGCCGAAACCATCGGAAAGCCGCGTCAAAGCTGACGGCTGACGGCTGACGGCTGATAGCTAATAGCTACCTTGACATAGCGTACAGATGCTTGCTATAGTGCTGCTGTGCTGGTGGCCCGCCGGCGAAATATGCGGCCCTTCCACTTTGGAAGGGTCATTTTGATCCCTGGCGCGGGTTGTGAGAAGGATAAGCTGATGGCGATTCGGGCAATTCTTTTTGATCTAGATAACACGTTGTATCCGGCTTCAAGTGGCTTAATGCAGAGCCTTGATCAACGCATCGGAGATTTCGTCGAACGTTCGTTGGGCCTCGGTGTCGAAGAGTCGTTGCGGCTCCGGCGGCAGTATTATGCGGAGTTTGGGACGACATTGCGCGGCCTGCATCGTCATCACAGTCATGTTGAGACTGAAGACTACCTTCAGTACGTGCATGATATTGCTCTGGATGCGTTTCTGGTCTCGGACGAGCGGCTGGATGCATTACTAGGCGCGCTTGAGCCACGCAAGGTCATTTTCACCAACTCCCCGCGTGAGTATGCCGAGCGGGTGCTCCAGACGCTCGGTATCGGACACCATTTTGAGCGCATTTTCGACCTGCGCTTTTTCGAGTTCTTCTGCAAGCCCGACCCTTCTTGCTATACGCGTGTCCTGGAGGAACTGGGTATCGCCGGCTCAGAAGCACTCCTGATCGAAGATACGGTCAATAACCTTCCACCGGCCAGGGCACTCGGCATGACAACCATCCTGGTCGACGAGCACCAGCAGCCAAACGCGCTGGCAGACTATGTGGTTCCCGACATCGTCGCCGCGATCGAAGTGGCATTAAACCACCTCAGCCGGTTGCCACGAGCCTGAGCCTTTCGTATACTACCAACATATCTGCGAGGAGGCTTCATGGCGCATCCCAAACTGGCACTGGTTGACGGACACGCGGTCGCCTTTCGCGCGTTTCATGCGCTACGCGACGCAAACTTGCGCACCTCGGACGGCGAGCCGACCTATGCTGTCTTCGGGTTTTGCCAGATCGTCCTGACCACGCTCCAGAACCTCCAGCCGGAGTTCGCCGCAGTCTCATTCGATGTGGGGCAAACCTTCCGCCACGAGGAGTTCGTCGAATATAAAGCGGGCCGTGCCGAGACGCCCGACGAATTCCATACGCAGCTTGCGCGCATCAAGCAGGTTGTCACCACACTGAATATCCCGATCTATACCTCGAAAGGCTTTGAAGCCGACGACGTCATCGGCACCCTCGCGCGCCAGGCGACCCACCAAGAGGTCGATACCTACATTGTGACGGGTGACACCGATACGCTCCAGCTGGTCGACGAGTGTGTGCATGTGCTGCTGGCGACGCCCTATGGCAAGACTCAAGAAACGAAGCTCTATGATCTGCCCGCTGTGTTGGAGCGTTACAAAGGGCTGCGTCCCGATCAACTGGCCGACCTGCGTGGCCTCAAAGGCGATGCCTCGGACAACATTCCGGGCGTGAAGGGCATCGGCGAGACCGGCGCGATCCAGTTGCTCAACCAGTTCGGCTCCGTTGAAGGCATCTATGAGCATCTCGCGGATGTGCCGAATCGCTACCGCAAACATCTTGAAACGCAGGCCGACGCGGCCGCGTTCTCCAAGCGGTTGGCGCAGATCAGGCTGGATGTGCCGGTCGAGCTCGACCTCGAAAAATGCCGCCTGCGCGACTATGATCGGGATGCGGTGATCACGCTCTTTCGCGAACTCCAGTTCGGCAGTCTGCTGCGTAAGCTGCCTGGCACGCACATCACGGACACCGAGCCGGCTGAAGATGCCGCTCCCACGCCTGTCGCATCACGCCGAAAACGAGATACCCCTGCGGAGCAGTTGGGGATGTTTGAAGTGAAGGATGTCGCCGTGGCACGTCCCACCGCGCTCGTGACACCGTCCGCTCCCGCCACAGCGCCACACGGCAACTACACTGCGGTCACCACGCTTGAACAGCTGGAGGATCTTGCGCGACGGCTGGCCGACGCTCCGATCATCGCCTTTGATGTCGAGACAACCGCGCTGCTCTTCTGGCAGGCTGAGGTCGTCGGCCTCTCCTTTGCCGTCGAGGTCGGTAGTGGGTTCTATGTGCCAATCGGTCACCACGATGAAGGCCAGCCTCAACTCGACGTCGACACCGTTCGTGACGCGTTGCGACCAGTGCTCGAAGATGGAGCCCGCCCGAAGGTGGCGCATAACGCCAAGTTCGACATGCTCATGCTGCGCCGTCTTGATATCGAGGTGCATGGCCTGGCATTCGACACCATGATCGCCGCGCAGCTGCTGGGCAAGCAGGGTGCGGGCCTCAAGGATCTGGCATTTAATCTGCTCGGCGTCGAAATGACCGAGATCACCGATCTGATTGGCACAGGCCGCGGCCAGATCAGCTTCGACTACGTGCCGATCGAGCTGGCAGCGCCCTATAGCGCGGCTGATTCGGACATAACCTTACGCCTGTACGAGCATTTTCGGAACGAGTTGCGCGATGTCCCGAAGATTGAACAGATCTTCAACGAGATCGAGGTTCCACTGACGCCCGTGCTTGTGGCGATGGAGTGGGCCGGTATTAAAGTTGACGTCACGGTGCTCCAGTCGCTTTCTTCGAGCCTCACCGCGCGTATTCGGGAGATCGAAACCGAAATCTATGAGCTAGCCGGGCAAAACTTTAACATTGGCTCCGGCCAGCAACTCAGCGATGTGCTGTTTGGCAAGCTCCAGGTCCCAACATCCGGCCTGACCCGCACCAAGAGTGGGCACTACTCGATCACAGCCGAGGTGCTCGATAAGCTCAGCGGCGTCCATCCGATCATTGACCTGATCCTCCAGCATCGGCAACTCACCAAGCTCAAGTCAACCTACCTTGACGCGCTGCCGCAGATGGTGGACGCTCAGGGCCGGATACATACCTCGTATGGTCAGCTTGGCGCCGCGACTGGGCGATTGAGTTCGACAAATCCGAATCTTCAGAATATTCCGATCCGCACCGACCAAGGCCGTGAGATCCGGCGCGCCTTTATCGCCGGGCCGGGCTGGAAGCTGATGGCCGCCGATTATTCCCAGGTTGAGCTACGGATTCTGGCGCACGTCACGCAGGACCCGGCCCTATTGTCGATCTTCAAGGACGAGCGCGATATTCACGCCGCCACCGCAGCGCGGCTCTTTGGCGTGCCGATGGATCAAGTCAGTAAAAACCAGCGTCGTATCGCCAAGATGACGGTTTTCGGGGTGATCTATGGGATCTCGTCCTTTGGCCTATCCGCCCGCACCGACCTGAGCCGCGAGGATGCCCAGAAGATGATCGATGGGCTCTTCGCGACCTACCCCGGCCTGAAAAACTATATTGAAGAGACCCTGGCCTTCGGGCGCGAGCACGGCTATGTCGAGACGCTGATGGGCCGGCGCCGGTACGCGCCCGAGCTCAAATCTTCGCATGGTGGTCGGCGCCAGGCCGCCGAGCGTGAGTCGATCAACGCGCCGATCCAGGGCACCAACGCCGACATCATTAAGCAGGCGATGGTCCGATTGCAAGGTGAGCTCACCCGGCGCGCCCTGCGTGCCCGTTTGCTGCTCCAGGTTCACGATGAGCTTGTGCTGGAAGTGCCCGACGACGAGCTACGCGAGGTTGGCGCGCTCGTCCGTGAGGTCATGGAAGCCAACGACGAAATCCTCAGCGTGCCGCTGCGCGTCGAGATCGAGACCGGGCCGAACTGGGAAGAGATGCGGCGCGGGGCTTGAGTTGGTTCACTTGCAAACAACTGGCTCAAACCAATTCCTGATCCCGCGCGGTCAAGCACCGCTGAACAGTGTCTTCGTGTGGAGAAGCCAGACTTGCCAGCACCTGGCTGGGAACCAGATTGGGTAGTTAGAGCAGGCGTCGTTACGGCAGCCGGCCTTCAGAGTCGTTCCTCTGATCATGTAGGAACGCCGGGCTTGTATGGATTTTCAGTACAGCATGAACCTGGCAAGACCATCTATGAGCTTGCTGAGGCTGGACAATTCCCGAATGCACAAGTCAGTGTCACAACTGTCGAAGAGCTCATCGCTGCGGCAGCAAGTGCAGGATATACTGTACGTGTCGTGAAGAGTTCGGGAAGAGGCTATCATCGAACAGTAGAAGTGCCAAAGCCGCTACCAGATGATTTGGCACAAGCATTGAGCACTACCTTTTCACAATTGCCCAACCCGGCTCCAGTTCCACTAAGAGGAAGATGAATATGGCGGTACGAATCTACGCTGACTTTAATGATCAAGATGACCTTGGGAGAGTCTGGCTGAATATAGGACGTTCTCTTCAGGACATCGAGCGCCAGAGCACTGAGGTACGTCCTGGATTGCCGGTTGTGCTCTACACTGATGAAGATGATTATGTCGAAGTGGACGCCATTCTTGTGTATGATGAGGAGCGT
>Ga0136611_10004127_pt1 | contig 10165 bp, 6 predicted proteins | sample AntDrymUQ2232306_2_FD_106645 | JGI IMG/M metagenome (GOLD analysis project Ga0136611, IMG submission 106645) | Polar desert sand microbial communities from Dry Valleys, Antarctica - metaG UQ223 (23.06) | ecosystem: Environmental > Terrestrial > Soil > Desert | place: Antarctica: Dry Valley... | reverse complement strand
CTGCCCGGCAACCCCTGAAAACGCGCCGCGCGCGTGCCGCCGCGCGCGTATTGCAGTTGCAATAAATAGCGCGTTTGCTGCGATTGGTTGGGAGCGCCGCGATGCCAGAGTTGATGATTGAATAGATAAGCATCGCCCGCCTTACAGAACATCGGCTCCGGCCCGCGCCCGTCAAACTCCATGTTTTCCGGCGCCGGACACAAACGACCCGAATAGTGGCTGCCGCGCACGACCTCAGTCGGCCCGGCCTCCATCATGTCAACATCTGTCAGCGGTATTTGCACACTGAGCCAGAACACCGGCATCGTCACGCGCGCATCGTGGCGCGGCACATCTTCCGGCAGCGGAAAATCGAGCATGTTGCAATCGTCAATGTGCCAGTTTGTGATCGCTACGCCCGGCGCGTTGCGAATGATGCTCTGCCCGCAGAAGCGAGCCTCCGGGCCGAGTACTGCCTCCATCAAGCTGATGATTGGCTCGCGCACGAACAAGTCGGCGAACACGCGATCATGGAGTAGCGGATTGCTGATGACGAACTCAATGCCGTGGCGGCAGGTTTGATTCATTTCCTCATCAGCGAATATCTCGTCGGTCTTCGCGCGCAGCACGGCGCACTCGTCGCGCGTCAATACTTCCCGCACCAAGGCGATGCCGTCGCGGTGAAACTCTGCGACTACCTTCTGTTTTTGCTCTTCCGTAATTTGCATTTCAAATACCCCCGTAACTATTTATCCCTATGCCCGACATAATCGAGCAAGTCGTTGGTGATCGGATCATCCGGCGCATTGGCTGCGGCCTCTTGCATGGCGGCCAGCAGTTGCTCGATTTCTAATCTCCGGCCTTCCCGGATGACAAGGACTACGTTACTAATATCATCAATGCGCTCGCACGGATTGCCCCGGATGGCAACCAGATCGGCCATCAATCCCGCCTCGATTTTACCGGTTCGCGCCGCCACGCCTAGTACTTTAGCATTGACCGAGGTGGCCGACCGGAGCGCGTCAATGGGACGCAGCCCGGCATCAGCATACATCGCCAGTTCGTCGTGAACGCTGAAGCCCGGAATCAGATGCGGAAAAGGCGTGTCGGTGCCCAGCGCGATGACAACGCCGCGTTCATGGGCGCGGCGCAAAAACCGCTTGAGATGCGGCATCGCTTCTTGCAATCGCAGCCGGCCCGCCGGCGCCTCGAAACGCGACACGTAGCGATTCCAAATATCGCAGTGGCAGGGATGCGCCCAGATGCGCCGCGCGTCGTGATGCAGCGCGCGATCCAGAATGCGGCCTAATCGATCCCAGACCACAAATGTCGGATCAATCACGACGTTGTGTTGCAGAAGCACATCAATGGCGGTGTCATCTTCATCCTGCGTCGCGCTGCGCCAAGCCACCGCGCAACCGCTGAGATGCTCGAACTCATCGAGTCCCGCTACGGCAGCATCTTCCACCGCGACGCCCAGATGCGCCACCACGAATTTTTTCAGCCCATGCGCCTCGTCAACTCCGGCGCGCACCATTTCAAGATCGAGATGAGCATACAATTTAATCTGATCGACGCCGCGTGCGACGTGCTCGCGCACCGAAGCGCGCAACTCATCAGTGTTACTGTGCGGTCGCCCCATACGCTGCCAATGCGCGGGCGAGCCATCCAGCAATTGGCCGCAACACACGATGCCCGGCCCGCGCGCCAAGTCGCCTTTGCTAAGTTCGCGCTGTCGCAAAATCCAATCGAGATCGTTGCCGACATCCCGAATCGTCGTCACGCCCGCCGCCAAAAACGCCGGCCCCATGACGGCGCTGTAATGGACGTGAGCATCCATCAAACCGGGAATCAGAGTGCAGCCCGGCAGTTCGACTTGGGGCAGAGTAGGGGACAGACTTTCATGTGGAATCAAGTCGGCAATGCGGTCGTCGTGAATCATCACGGCGATTCCTACTTGTGCCGTGTCTGCGGTTCCGTCCCATACCCGGTCGGCGACTAGAGCGTAATCGTTCATTCTTAACTTGTCCTACGCAGAACATTCAGTACCTGAGTCCGGCATCTTTCCGATATATTTCTCTCGGAAAAGCTGATAATGAGAACGGAGCGCGGTGTGGTCATCCCCCACTTCTCTGAGAACTCGACCAATGAAATCCTCTAAATGAATGATCTTGATCCTACTCCTGATTGAGGCGCTAACATTTGCGAGTAAGGCATCACTCTTTTTAATAAGAGAAGTATTGCGGCGGGGGAAAATCAAAACTAATTTATCAGTCGTGTCATGTTGGAGATACGAGATATTACGCAGAAGTTGGTAGTTTTGAAAAAAGAGAGTTGGCTCGAGATGGGCGGGAGCGACCTTGTCAATTAAGTGAGCGTGATACCATGTTTTAAGCTTTTTGCGGTGCTCGGCATCATCACGCGCTTTCCCGAATTCGCTCTCCGAGAGCTTTAGCTCAAAAAATATCTGCGCGCCGGACTGTAGCCGCAGATGAAAATCGAAATTTGTTCTTTCTTCTACGTTCAGAACCTTCTCAAAAGCATGATCTTCTATTTCCTCGTCAGGCCAACCTAGAACATCAAGGAGGAGCGGCTCCTGATTGTCGGCACAAAACGGATAAAAGAGATTAAAGCACATCGCTTGAGAGGAATTGAGATGATGAAAATATCTGTGCAGGTTAACCTCGGAGTGTTCGCTGAAGTACTGCCAAAAACGATCCCGATACGTCTCGATGATATTTAACTTATGCAGTCGCCTGGGAAGGATGTGTCGATACGATATGTCGCGTTTTCGATAGCTGAATATGCCTGGCTCAGCTACATCAAGGTGGCCTTCCTTGTATTCAGCGAGATGCTGTTTTAACCAGACATTATAATCTGCCATATCAAACTACTGGGTAGTGAGTACTGCCTGTCCTCACGCTTCCCAACCGTCGATTCTCAGACAATGATGGATCTCCAAGCGCGGCGCGATGACTTTTAACACTCCATTCTCCCAACTTGTCTCCATTGGAGTACTGCCTGGCTCAAGCGTGACCGCTGCCGGCTGTCGCGCGCAGCGAATCCAACTCGTGAGCGGGCCAATCGCCGGAATGTCATCCACGGTTAAATCATCGGTGCCGGCGCAGGCCAAGTCCCGGCCTGTATTGCCATTCAAGAAATGAACGAGCAGTGCATCGTTCTTGCGGCGCAGCGCGACTTCGACAAAGCACGGCGCATCGGTCTCAAATAGCCGAGCGGGTTGCAAATCGTCGAGCATTTCCCTGATCCACGAGCGTAACGGCGCTTCGCCATACGTCCAGTAATGACTGAAAATCGCTGAGGGAACATGAGCCGCGATGCCCTTGCCCAAGCGGCGAATTGTGGCGGCGGGGAAACCGGCGTCTTCGGGATTTTCCTCGTCCATCACGCCGTCCATCGGATAGTTGGTGGCGAAGTGGCGCATGTCAATGTTCTCATCATCCCATGAGCGATACAGCGAATACCATGCTTCGGCCTCGACAGGCAGTACTCGATCCCACTTTTCATCCACGCTGGCCGGCGGGCAATAGGGCAATCGAATGTGTCCTTCGCGCAGGACGGCTTCTTTTTCAAGCTGCACGCCGAGTAGTTCCTGCATCGCCGGATGTTGAATCGTGGTTCCGGTCGTCAAAAGTTTGCCGCCGCCTTCGACCCACGCGCGCAACGTCTCGAATACTTCACGCTTGGCCCGCGCGAGCGAAGTCTGATTGGCGATGACGAGCAAATCGAACGGCATGTCGGAAGCCAGTTGCGTCTCGTCAATGATTTGCGGCGAACGGTGCAACTCGATCAAAGCTTTGCACGCGCCCCACGAATTGCTGTCGTTGGCGATGGTGTGATGCGGCTCGATTTCCAGAATTGCCGTCCAGTCAACGGGCTGCGTCCCCAGACAAATCGCCTCGCGCTCGCGGGCAAAGTCGCGCGCGATTTTGGCGTGCCTCATCCGCGACGGAATGAGGGCGCCGTTGGGCATCGGATATGTCCAGTAGCCCCATTTACCGCCGTTGGCGAGAACTCCGGCGCCTTCCTGCAACATGCGCTGCAAAGTTTTGGTGCGGCTGCGGCGATGCGGGCGCTCGTGCAAAAACGCCGTGTCCACGGTGTAGGCGTCGTAGGGCACGCCCTGATTGGTGTAGCGGCGCATGGCGCAGCTTTGCATCAATCGCGGCAGGCGCGGGCTGAAGAAATCGCCCGACCGCCAGTCGAGCGATGAAGTCGAATCCGAGTGCGTGTTGATGTTGCCCGAACTGTACAGGCAATCGGCCTTGAGCGAATGAATGAAAGTTCGCAGACGCAAGCGCCATTCGCGCGTTAAACGCACCCAGAACGCGCGATAGGCTTCGCCGCCGGGCGTGGCATCGGTATGAACCGGCAGCGGGCCGACGTGTCCGGTTTCCTCACGGAAGCGCGTTTCGCAGCGATGGCAGTAACATGGGCCGGGCCAGTCGCCATCCACCCAGATGCCATCGGGATTATAGTTCTCCACCATCTCGCGCAGATGAACCGCAACCCATTCGTCGAAATATCCACTCAGCGGGCACAGCGGATAAAGCAGAAAAGTGCGGATCAACTCATGATGGGCGGCAGTACTCATACCCTGCTTCGATGGATCGAGATCAACGCTGCTGCTGCCGTCATAATTGCGCATGACCCAATCGGGATTGCGTAGCGCCGCGATGCCGTCCACCAAACCGCTGTAATAAAGAATCAGCTTGATGCCCAATTCATTCGTGATGTCCCGATAAAACGCCGGCATGTCGTGGGCCAGCATCGGATGCCGTGTGCCGAGCGCGCTCTTATAAGTCGTGCGCCCACTGTGGCCTTTGGCGTAGATGCAAACGTAGCCGAGATCGAGTGGGCGCAGCAGTTCGAGATGATTCTCGCGCGTCGCGCCTGAGCCATAAGGCCGCACCGGTATTTCGGGATAATAATCGATCAACAGATTGAAAAGAGTGCCGGAGAGCCAGTCTTGCGATTCGGTTTTATTCATGAGCTATGCCTGCTTAACCTGACTTGCGACATCAGATGATTACTCCATCTCTTTTGCGGTTTCTGTTTTGCGGCTTTTGCGACTTTTCGCGGCTATTCTTCCTGATTCGGTTGCTCCGCGCGCCACACTCCAACCATCGGCCAATGTAAAGCGGCGCGCATCCACCGGCTCGCTGAGAGTGCGATAGCGCGGGCCGCGCGTCCAGTGCGCTTTGCCGAAAAATAGGGTGTGCAGATGTGCGGGGATTTGCGCCTCGAATTCGGGACTCATTTTGCCGCCGTCCCAGTAGGGAAACAGCCGCGTGCCGTAGCCGCAGATGATGACGGCGCGCTCGCGGTCGCTGCGAATCTGGCCCGTTGCGTGAATCAAGGTCTCGCTGAACAGCAGCGTCGAACCGGCGGGCGCGATGACCTGATGAATCAGCGAGCGATTGCCGTAGGCGCAAGCAAAAAGGTCGGGGTCGGGCATGTCGAGCTTGTGGCTGCCCGCGATGACGACGGTGCCGCCATCGTCCGGCCCCAGGTCGGTCAGGTTAGTCAGCGTCTTGACGAAATTGCAATGATAAAGGCCGTTCTTGGTGTGGCTGCCATACGGCACGTCAATGCCGCGATGAAAACCGAATTGCGGCGGCGCGTCGAAAGTGTCATCGGGATTGCGCGAGTTGATGTGCGCGTTGAATTCCAGAATGCGCGCCTCGCCGCCGATGAGTTCCTCGGCCATGCCGACCAGACGCGGATGCGTCGCATAAGCCGTGATGGCCGGATCGGCTTCGATGATCGAACCCATGAAAACGTGGTGCGGCTGATTGACGAGGGCGAACGGACTGTGCGGCGTTTTGCGCGCCTCTGCATCGGGCGACTGTAAATCACGCTTGAGTTTTTGCAGCGCACCGCGAATCGCTTCGCATTCCTCGGCGCTCAACACATTGGGCACGACGACGTAACCAAAGACATCGAGATGATAGCGTTCGTCCGGCGTGAGAGCGGGAAAGGGCCGCTCGAATGTTGTTTCCATGAAAGAATTTGTTCCTGTTGAAACCGCTTCGGTCAAAGCCATTGACCTGGGGTAATCATAAATCTCAGTTTTACACCCGCGCCGGTGCTCGCAGCGCATCACGGATGCTCTCCTCCAGCACTGAGTACTGCCTGTCCGGGCGCTCAAGCTGTAGCGACTCGAAAAGCGGCGTTTTGCGGTTGCACATGAAGCGCGGCACGTCGGAATGATTGAAACTGGGCGAATGGAACATGAACGGATGCGCCAGAATCACATCGCCCGGCGAACCGGTAATCTCCACGACACGCAATTCAGTGCCGTCCTCATCCACCCATGCCTCATTCATGAAACGCTCGATGCGCGGCGTGGTCGAATCGGCCTGCACACGTTCCAACTCGGCGGCGTTGGCGTTGCGCTTGTTACCGGTATCGGTGCCGGGCAAGGATTCATCACTGCCATCGCGCCCGGTCAGCGCGCGCAAATAAGGATGGCTGTCAAGGCAACCGCGAATCGCCTCGTGCTGCGTCAGGCCGGGTGTTTGATCGAAGAAGCGCGCCACGATGCGATGCGAGCCTTCGATAATCAAAGTGCCGCCACCGCGCGGCCTGACTTCGGAGAACAAACAAATTACCAGCGCGCCCTGCTCACCGCTGTCGGCGCGGGTTCCCGTGTCAGGCGTGTCGAAATGCCATTCGTCGGCGGGCACATCCCACACCTGATCGGCGCCAACCGCGAAGTTGATCGGCCACCAACCCCACCAGCCGATTTCATGCTGCGCGAACCAGCGTCCGTCGCCGATGAGATCGGTAATCGCATCGGACAGACGCTGCGTTGCACATTCATCGAAAGGCGAGCCGTTGTAATTTTCCGCGATGAACTGCATCGGCTTCGTCCACGTCGCGCGGTCGTCGCGCAGAATGCCGCGCTCGGCCAACTTGACCCACAGGAAATCCTGAACTCTCGTGGCCTGCGCGGGCGGGAATGCGGCTTCGACTTTCGTCCAGCCGCGTGTCATGAATTGCTCGATTTGTGTAAAAGTAAGTATTTTTGGTTGCATGAATTTTACTTTGTGAGAGACTGTGGGCCTGGCCGATTCATGATGCGCCACAGTGAAACCGCGACGTAGCAATGAATCTCAAAGCGCGATGGCCCCATGCACAGTACGCCATCTTCAAGGCAAAACGGCAAGCACTCGGCACTGAGTTCAAATGTCACCGGGCCACCGCAGAGCGGTTGTGCCTAAACAAAAGCGGCGCCCCCAGAAACTGGGAGCGCCGCTTTTTACAACGATTGAATTGGCGTGACCAGCGATTTACTGGCCGCCGGTGGCGGTGGTGCCGGCGGGGCCGGTGTCGAAGGTGTAACCGAGCTGGGCGAAGAATCCGTTGTCGGAACTCAGGCCGTGACGCGCGATACCAACGCTGGCGCCAAAACCGCCGCCCTGCGGGCGATAGCGAATGGATGCGGAGTAGGGAGTTTCGCCCTCGTCCACGACTTTGCTGCCCACTTCGCCGACCAGTTGCCAGGCGCCGGTGCGCGTGATTGGGATTTCGGTGCCGATGAAGGCAGAGACTTTGCTGTCGTCGTCCGAGCCGAAACCGAAGTCGAAGCGATCATAGCGCACGCCGCCATGAAGAATGATGGGCACGCGCTCGCCGGTGACTTCGCCGATATACTTGGTGGCAACGAGGTAGGCGTGCTTGTTCTCGAACAGCGCTTTGCTGTAGCCGCCGCCGAGGGCGATGCGGACGCCAGCCGGATCGCTCTCTTTGGTGAAGAGATACTTGATGCCGACATCAAGGCCGGTCTCATCGTCGCTGCTGTAATCGAGGCGCGATACGCCGCCGCTGATTTCCAGCGGCGCTTTGCCGACGCGACCGGCGGCGTGGATGCCGTAATACTGAACATCGTCGCCGAAGTCCCAGTAGTCGCCCTGAATGCGAACGCCGCTCTGCGCGGGGATTTGCGCGGTCGGGTTGATCGGCAACCCGACCGCGCCGGTCAGGGTCAAGTCAGCCCGCGCGCCCTGCGCGGTGCCTACGAGTACTGCCGCTGCCAAAGCGGCTTTCAACGTCTTGTTCATCGTTCTGTCTCCTTCTGCATGATATTTTGCTGTGATGAGAAGTGCGGTGGGTGCCGAAGAAGGCTTGTCATGGGTTTAACCGGCAGGATCAAACGAAGGCTGCTGTGCGGCGGAAGAAAAGGAAGCGGATCGGAGAGAAATAACGCGGGAATGACGCAGTGTCTTTGTTTCCTGTGTCGCCGCGATGAATCTGTTCCGGGCCAATCGGTGTCTTCCGGCAGGAGCTACAATCGTCTCGATGTGCCTGACTAAACGTCTGCCGCGTCTCTCCTCTGAGCGTTGCGCGCGCGAAAAATACGACTCGCGCCCGTGACCATCGAAACGGCCTCAAAACAGTCACGCATATTATAGAAGTTCCGTTATGGTTTGTCAAATTTATTTTTGCGGCAGCGCAAACGTCAGCGTCGCCGTGTTGCCCGCCGCATCGTGAACGCGCACTTCCACGTTGCGCGCGTCGTCGGCGACCTGAGCGATCAAGGCCGTGATCGTCTCGCGGCGTGAATCGAAAATCCCATCAGCGGCGGCAGCGGCGTGCCAATCATTCTCAATTGCTGGCTTGATCGCCGTGATCGCAATTTCCTCATTCGGCGTTGCAACCGGCGCGGTCGCCGGCGTCTTCGCGGCTGTTGCCGGAGCAGCGGGCGGCGTGCTTTTGACCAAACGCCACTCCGCGCCGGTTATCGGCGACAGCGCGTCGAGAACCGAAAATTGCAGCCGCGCTCCGGCGCCGACGGCAATGGCCGCCGGAACGGCAGTACTCACTTCGAGGCGCGGCGGCGTGTTATCAATGATGAAAGTCCGGCTGAGGGCTTCATCCGTCTGCGGGTCTTCGGGATTGGCGGTGGCGTCGCTCGCCTCGACACGGATACGATAGGCGCCGTCTTTCCATTTCGTGGTGTCCACATCAAGCGACGCCAATTCCGCGTCTTCGATGTCCAGCGCCTGCCACGTTTTGCCCTCGTCCGCCGAAAACCAGGCGCGGTAGCGCAGCGCGTCGTTGTCGGCGTCCTTACCGCTCCACTTCAACTTCTCTTTGCCGTTCCAGAACTCGCCGCCGCGCGGCGCCTCGATGGTCACGGCGGGCGCGCTGTTGCGGGCGCGATAGACAACTTCGATGCGCGCCAACTGCGCTTCCTGAGCGGCGGCGCCGGTCGCGCCGTTGGTCAAAACCGCGCGGTATTGAAGATAGCGTGCCGGCGGCGAAACGATTTGCTGCTCACCCAGATCATTGATCGCGGCGGGTTTCCAATCGCTCCACGAAGTATCGGGATCAACCGTGTTGCCGCTGCGCGTCTCAATTGCCGCGCCGCTGCCCAGCACGCGCAACGCGCCCCAGGTCACGACGTTTTTAGCATCGAGGACATTCGAGGTGTAAGTGCCGCGCGCTTTGTCCTGCAAAGCCACGCGATAGGCCGCGCCGTTGTTGCCGGTGCCGATCAGCAAATCGCCCGACGGTGCCAGCGCGAGGGCCAGCGATTGCTGTTGCGTCGGCTCGACCAGGCGCGCAGCGCGCGTGTCGTTGGCGTTGGCGCCCGGCTGAACCTGATAAACCACGCCTTGCTCGCCCGTCGCCGCATAGAGTTTTCCATCTAACGCGCGGCGCAAAGCGTAAATCGCCTGCTGCGGCGAGGCATACATCTCCGTGATGCCTCGGCGCTCGTCCCACTGATACAAGGTGCCGCTGCTCGACGTGCCGAAATAGATTCCTTCGGGCGCGGCGGCGACGGCCAGAATCTCGCTTTCGGCGATTCTTCTGCCGGCGCCCTCGCCGGTCTGGAATAGCGCGGTCGCCGCGCCGCTTTTGCCGTCAATGCGATACAGCACGCCCTCGTCGCCAGTGCCGGCGAAGATTTCGGAGCCGCGCACCGCGATGGCGCGAATGTGCTTTTGCGGCACATGGGCGATTTCCTGCGCGTCTGCCGGCGAGAACGGCGCGTAGGCCGACATGAGTTTATAAAGACGGCCCTGCGCGCCGCCGGTCGCCGCCAGCAAAGCCGGACTCATGCCGGGGTTGCCGATGTTGGCGAATTCGAGCGCCCACACAAAAGGCTGGCGTGAATCGAAGATCATGCGGCGCGCGCCGTCGGGCGTGAAGCGAT
>Ga0136611_10004126_pt1 | contig 10166 bp, 11 predicted proteins | sample AntDrymUQ2232306_2_FD_106645 | JGI IMG/M metagenome (GOLD analysis project Ga0136611, IMG submission 106645) | Polar desert sand microbial communities from Dry Valleys, Antarctica - metaG UQ223 (23.06) | ecosystem: Environmental > Terrestrial > Soil > Desert | place: Antarctica: Dry Valley... | reverse complement strand
CGCACTCAACTCGGCTGAATCCAGCTCGGGGCCGGAGCCCATCGTTCGTTGCGCTCGGGTCAGCGCAGCCCGAGGACGGTCATCAACGCGTCGTCAACGCCCCAGAGCTCCTCGGGGCTGAGGTGGCCAGCGAGGTTCCCGAGGCGGGTCGTGTCGACAGCACCAAGCTGCTCCACGAGCACCCGGGTCGTCTCGTCGTTCACACTGATCTCGGGTCGGAAGGAAGCCGACCTGGCGCTCCGCGAGGTCGGTGCGACGAGGACGACAGAGCGGGGCAGGAACTCGTCTGCCTGGACGACAACCCCGTACCGGTCACCATGCTGCTCGTGCCCCACTGCTTTGGGGAGCTTGAACCTGTAGACGTCACCTCGCAGCACGCAGCGACTCCATCAACCCGGCGACGGCCAGCATCTCGTCTCGATCATCCCTGTCCGCCTCGAGCCCCGCCGCCTCAGCAGCGAGCTCCGACCGACGCTGAAGGCGGCGAGCTGAGTCGATCAGCGCCGCCCGGATCGCCTCCGACCGGGACATCCCTGCCGCCTCCAGGGCGCGCAAGGCTCGCGCCGCCTCGTCATCGAGCCGGACCGAGATCGCTTGAGCCACCCGCGCAACGTATCACCGGATGTCATACGGACGGCGCCGAGAGACGGTCTGCTGTGAGTGTCTGTGCGGCGACCAAGCGGAGCAACTCGGCGTTCTCCGCGGTGGCGACGTCCGCCGCACCCGCAGGCAGGGGCCACGGGTCCCGGTCAGACGCTCCGAGCCAGATCATCGAGGTGGCACTTCCTGTTGGACGATTCGCGTGGTCAGGTAGTCCTCGAGGCGCATGACCTTTCGCCCCGTTCACCGCGGTGAGGTGGCTCGCCTCGAGCGATCGAAGCCGCGGCCCCAGGGCGTCCAGGCTTTGTCTGAGCGCCCGGCAGAGCTCACCGTGACCAGCTCGTCCGGATCGACGTCGAGGCGAGCGGATCGGGTGGCGCACGCATTCGCGTGCGGGCCACCGCCCGCGAAGGCCTGATCAAGCGCGACTGCTCGACGCCGCCGGGCCCGCACCGGCGAGTAACTCAACCCGTAGCGGTCAGCGCGCCTGTCTGCGCCGGCTCCTGCCGCTACCGCTGCGGCGACCGTCGGTGAGCAGCTTGAGGAAGGTGATGGCCGTGCACCCCAGGAACGTGTAGCCAGCGATCAATCGGTAGGGACCCATGTCGAAGGACTCCTTGGGCGGCGGCTGGGCGTCAGCCGGGGTGCCAACGGACTGGACGGTCGACTGCAGCGTGGTGGAGAGGACGTAGCCGACCAGCATGATGCCAAGCGCGCTGAGGACGCCTATGAGCAGCGAGAGCACAGCGATCCGTAGGAGCCATCGTGACAACTGCTGCTTCGCCTCCTGGTGGCCACGGGATCTGCGGGAGCGCGGTCCCTGCCGGGGCGGCGGCGGTAGCGGTTGCACCACCTCATGTTCGCGCTAGTCGGCAACGTTGAGTTCCGCTCGGGGTTGCATGGCTCGAAAGGCCGCCGCGGCGCCGTCGCGATCAATAGGCTCCACTGGAATGGCAACGGAGCGACCGGAGGCGTCGGGTGCAGGCGGATAGCCCTGTAGCCCGTGGTCGGGCGCTGGAGGAGCGCGTTGCGCAGCATTTTGCCGACCACGGTTACCGCACCACCCGAAACGTGGTCCGTCAGGGTCGAACGGGCGCTCCTCACGAGGTTGACGTGCTGGCGGTGAAGGAGGATGCACTGACGACCTATCAGGTCGCAGTCGAGTGCAAGGCCTGGAGCACCCCCATCGAGAAGGAGGTGGTCACCAAACTTGCCTACGTCAAGCAGGACCTGGGTCTGGACAAGGGCATCATCGTCAGCGTGGCTGGCTGCCGTTCCGGCGCCAAACAGGCGGCGGCTGAGCTGGGGATCGAGCTCTGGGGCAGGGAGGAGACGCGGTACCACCTCGGTCCCGCCGTCCTGGCCGGCACGAGCCCGAGGCAGGCGCGCCTCAGCGGATTGGCACTGCCGGCGAAGGTGTCTCCCGAGCAGGCGGATCGGGCCTTCAAGAAGAGCCTGACTGGCCACCTCGGGGGCCGCGAGCGGATCGGCTGGTCGTCCCTTGTCTGGATCCCCTGCTTCGAGGTGCAGCTGGCGGTCACCCAGTCGGAGTGGCGGTTCCGGCACCGAACGGTCGTCACCAGGCTGTGGAACGCCTTCGAGGCCCTGAACGGTGCGCTGGTCGAGAGCTGGTCGGGCCCTCCGCCTTTCGAGGAGCTCGACCTCTACCCCGGTTCGATCCCGCCCATAGAACGGGAGGAGCGCGTCGCCTCGAGCATCACGAAGGCGGTCGAACGGCTGCAGTCGGTGTCAACGGAGGCAGCGATCGCTCGTCACAGTGAGACGGTTCGGAACCTTGGCGTGCCTGTCCCGCTCGGATCGATCGATGTCGAGAGGTCGCGTTTGGTGTACCTGCCGTTCTACCTGGCCCTGCTCCAGAGCCGTGACCACGAACGGTTCGTCACGGTCTACGCGGTCGGAGGCCAGACGGCGGTCCCCGCCGTCAGCGCAGCCCTGAACCAGCGCATCGCCTATGTCCGATCCTCCTTGGATGCTGAAGCGGTGCCAGAGGGCGATGCTTCCGGCTTCCCCCCCGACGGGCTGGAGCAGCTCATCCCCAGCGAGCCTGAGGTAGGTGTGTCAGCGACATCACCTGGGCCCCAGGCCTGTGCCTGCGGTGGCCGCCTCATCCTCCGACACCGTCGTTCTGACAATCAGCCCTTCCTGGGCTGTGACCAGTACCCGCGGTGTCGCAACACCAAGCCGTTCGCAGCCCCCGGCTCCCCCTAACGCTCGAGCTCGCTCGGGCGGACAGCCGCTCTGCGGTGATACGTCACGGGGTCGACGATGAGGGGGCAGTGCATGCCAGTCTCGTAGTGACCCGGCCCCAAGCAGCCCAGCTCCCACGTGCCGGGCTGCGATCAGCCTGAACGCGGCGGGAACCGCCGTTACCGGGCGCCCGGGTGGTGCCGAACTAGGCGCTCGGGACTCGGTGCCGCCCGAGCTACGTCGCGGGGGGCTGCCCGAACGTTGGGCGCCATCCCATCCTCCCGTGGCCGGTCCCCGACAGCGCCGAGCGCCGATTCGGACGCGCTTGCAGCAGTGCGCAACGGCACCGGCCACATCTGCCACTGACGCGACATCGACCCGGTGATTCGGCACCGCGCACCGGCATCAACGGCAGCTGCTATGCCTGGATCTCGACAGCGGCCCGAGGCTCGGCGAAGTGGCAGGATGCTTTGTGCTGCCCGCAGCGGACCTCGAGCTCCGGCGTCTCGTTCCGGCAGATGGTCTCCACTTTCCAGCACCTGGTGTGGAATCGGCAGGCCGGGGGCGGATGGAGGGGGCTCGGGACCTCACCTTGGAGGACGATACGACGGCGGTTGACCTCGACGTCGGGATCGGGCACCGGCACGGCCGAAAGGAGAGCCTGCGTGTAGGGGTGCAGGGCACCACCGAACAGCTGCTCGCGCTCCGCCACCTCCACGATCTTCCCCAGGTACATCACCCCCACCCGATCACAGACGTGGCGCACCACAGACAGGTCGTGGGAGATGAAGAGGTAGGTGAGCCCCAGGTCAGTCTGCAGATCGAGGAGGAGGTTGAGGACCTGGGCCCGCATTGAGACGTCGAGGGCGGAGACCGGCTCGTCGCACACGATGAGCTTGGGTGAGAGGGCCAGGGCGCGGGCGATGCCGATCCGCTGGCGCTGCCCGCCGGAGAACTCGTGGGGGTAGCGGCCGGCGTGGTCCGGGTCGAGGCCTACCCGTTCGAGAAGCTCCGCTACCTGTCCGGTAGCTCCTCGTCTCCGCCCTTGGGCGACGAGCGGCTCGGCCACGATGTCGAGGACCGTCATGCGGGGGTTCAGGCTCGCCACCGGGTCCTGGAAGATCATCTGGATGTCCCGGCGCAGCTCGCGCAGGCGTTTCCCCGTCCGGTGGGTGATCTCCTCGCCGGCGAACTCGATCCGACCTGCGTCCGCATCGAGGAGGCGGAGCACGAGGTTGGCGGTGGTCGTCTTGCCACAGCCGGACTCACCGACCAAGGCGAAAGTCTCACCGCTGTTGATGGCGAAGCTCACCCCGTCAACGGCGTGGACCTCGGCCGTCGGCTTTCGCAAGAGCAGGCCCCGACCCACCGGAAACCGCTTGACCACGTCGGTGACCCTCAGGAGCTCCCCCATTCCTCCCCCTCGGCGAAATGGCAGGCGGCGCGGTGCCTGTCGCCCACCTGGAGCAGAGCCGGGTAGGAAGCCCGGCACAGCTCCTGGGCGTGTGGGCAGCGGGGGGCGAAGCGGCAGCCCGTGGGTGGGGAGATCAGGCTCGGCGGCGCGCCCGTGATCTGGGGCAGCCGGTCACGCCTGTTCCCGTCCAGCCGGGTCGTGCATCCGAGGAGTCCCCAGGTATAGGGGTGCTTCGGCTGGCGGTACAGGGAGCGGACCGGCGCCTCCTCGACCTTGCGACCGCCGTACATCACCATCACCCTCTCAGCGAAGCCGGCCACGATGCCGAGATCGTGGGTGATGAGCAGGACCGCCATCCCCAACGAGCGACGCACCTCGAGGAGAAGCTCGAGGATCTGGGCCTGGATGGTGACGTCGAGGGCGGTGGTCGGCTCGTCGGCGATCAGCAGGTCAGGCCGGAGGGCGACGGCCATGGCGATCAGGGCTCGCTGACGCATGCCGCCGGAGAACTGGTGCGGGTAGTCACGGGCCCGTTCGGCGGCCCTCGGGATGCCCACCAGACCGAGGAACTCGACGGCCTGGTTCCAGGCGTCGTGGTGGGACAGAGCCCGGTGGGCCCGCAGCACCTCCGAGATCTGGTCACCGATCCGGCGCACCGGGTCGAGTGTTGGCTCCTGGAAGATCATGGCGATCCGGTCCCCGCGGATCTGGCGGAGCCGCTCGGCCCGCACGCTCAGAAGGTCTTCACCCTCGAACAGGACCTGGCCGCCCACGACTTGGCCGGCGTGTCGGGGGATGAGCCCGAGGATGGAGAGGGCGGTGGCCGTCTTGCCGCAGCCGGACTCGCCGACCACGGCCAGCACCTCACCCGGGTCGATCGTGAAGCTCACCCCGTCGACCGCTCGGACGATCCCGCTTGGGCTCCGGTACTCGGTGCGGAGGTCACGTACCTCGAGCAGGGGCCGGCCCGCCGTCGAGGCATCGCCGCTCGCCATGGGCTGAGCCTGTGAGGTCGCCGGACGCACCGCCATCCTCCTCACGACTTGGGGTCGAGGACGTCTCGCAACCCGTCGCCCAGGAGGTTGAAGCCCAGCACGGCGGCACTGATGGCGAGCCCGGGGAAGAGCATGAGATGAGGGGCCGAGAAGAAATGGTTCTTCCCCTCGTTCAGCATCGCTCCCCATTCCGGCGTCGGCGGCTGGGCGCCGAGGCCCAGGAAGCTGAGGGCCGAGATGGCCAGGATCAGCGTGCCCATCTCCAGGGTGGCCAGCACGATGACCGGAGGTAGGACGTTGGGCAGGATGTGGCGGATCAGGATGCGCGAGCTGCGCCCTCCCGCCACCCTGGCCGCCGTCACGAACTGGCGCTCCCGGACGGCGAGGACGAGGCCCCGCACGATGCGTGCGTAGCCCACCCACCAGACGCTGGCCAGCGCCAGCATCAGGCTCCACAGGCTCGGCTTGAACAACCCAGCGACCACGATGGCGAGAAGGAGGCTGGGGAAGGCGAGGATCGTGTCGACAACCCGCATGACGACCGAGTCGATGGCACCGCCGAGGAAGCCTGTCACCGATCCCACGAAGACGGCGGCGAACGTGATCAGCAGCGAGGCGAAAAAGGCCGTGCCGAGCGACAACCTGGCACCGAACAGGATGCGGCTGAAGAGGTCACGACCCAACCGGTCGGTTCCGAAGGGGTGGGACCAACTGGGGCTCTCGAACGACCCGCCTTCGAGGGCCAACGGCTCGTGGGGGGCAAGGACGGGCGCGAGGACGGCGGCCAGGACGAGCAGCACGACGAGGACGAACCCGATCCGGGCCGTCCAGTCCCGCATCAGGCGCCGGAACACGCCGCGCCGGGCGAGCGGCTGGAGGACCCGCTCGGCGCCGATGAGGGCAGGGGCCACCTCCTCGGCCTCGGGCGCCATGGGCGAACCGATCAGCTGGATCTCGCTCACGGTCTAAGCGCCCTGGGCCTGGAAGCGGACGCGAGGATCGGCCCACACGTAGGCGAGGTCGATGGCCAGATTCATGAGCACGAACACGGTGCCGGTGAAGAGCACGAAACCCTGGATCAAGGGGTAGTCGCGAGCATGGATGGCGTCCAGGGCCAGCTTGCCCAGGCCGGGCCAGTTGAAGATCCACTCGACGATCACCGCACCGGCCAGCAGATGCCCGAAGGAGAGGCCGATCACGGTAAGGATGGGGATCACCGCGTTGCGCAGACCATGGCGGAACAGCACCGCCCGGGAACGCAGGCCCATGGCCCGGCCCACACGGATGTAGTCTTCGCCGAGCACCTCGAGCAGGCTCGAACGCGTTAACCGGGTGAGGATCGCCGCCGAACCGAGGGCCAAGGTGATCGAGGGCAGCACGAGATGCTGCGGCGAGTTGAAGCCAAAGATGGGAAGCAGCCGCAGGCGCACCCCGAAGACGAACATCAGCAGATAGGCCACGAAGAACCCGGGCACCGACGCGCCGAGCAGGGCGGCCACCCGTGATGCGTGATCCGTGACGGAGTTCCTTCGTCGCGCCGCAGCCACGCCCAAGGGCACGGCGACGAGCACGGCAGTCAGCATGGCGGTGACGGCCAGCATCACCGTGCGGGGAAGCCGCTCGAGGAGCAGGTCGCTGACCTGGTCGTTCCGGTTGCTCCACGACGTCCCGAGGTCACCCCGGACGGCGCCACCGGCCCAGCTCACGTACTGCTCGACAGCCGGCCGATCGAGGCCCAACTCCTGTCGCATCCCCGCGACCTCCTCATCGGTCGCCTGGTGACCCAGCGTCCGCTCCATGAGCAGCCGGGCCGGGTCACCCGGGGCGAGCGAGCCCAGGGCGAAGGCCAGGATGCTGACTCCCCACAACACGACGGCCAGGGAAGCCAAACGTCGGACGATGTAGCGCCTCACCCCTCACCTGACTTGGCGGGGAAGCACCGAGCCTCCGTCACTTCCCGCTGGCCAGGTACATGCCCTCCCACCGCTGGTTGGTGAGCGAGGGGTGCGGAACGAAGCCGGCCACCGACTCCTTCATGGCCCAGATGCGGTACAGGCCAATGAGAGGGATGACAACATGCTCCACGTCAACCAGCTCGTGGACGGCTTCGGCCGCGGCCAAGCGGGTCTCCTCGATGCCTGGCGCCGACCGGCATCGCTCGATGGCCTCGTCGGTCTTCCCCCCCGGCGCCCGCCACCTCTGGTTCGGACCGCCCTTCGAGTAGTGGAGCAGATCGGGGAGGAAGCAGGGGTTAGCCTCGTTCTGGTTGCCGATGCCCTGCAACAAGTCGTACTCGCCGTTTCTTCCGCGGGCCGAGGCGACCGCTGCTTCCGGGACCTCGATCCTGGTTTCGACGCCGACCCTCTTCAACTGGTCCTGGATCAGCTCGGCCGCGGCCACGCTGTCCCGTGGGTCACTGTCACCGGGACCGGAGATCATGTGGACGAGGGTGAGCCGCCGCCCGTCCTTGGTCCGGATGCCGTCGCCGCCTGCCGTCCAGCCCGCCTGGTCGAGCAACTGGGCCGCCCTGGCCGGGTCGTGCTTGACCCCCTTGACCATCGATGCGTACTGGCCGAGGACGGCGGGCGGAACCCACGTGGTGCTCTCCTCGGCGTTTCCGCCCCAAACCTTCTGCAACACCGCTTTCCGGTCGACGGCGTTCGCCACGGCCTCCCGGATGAGCGGGTCCTTGCCGATGTCGTAGGGCGCCTGGCCGGCCAGATTGACGCTGAGGGTGTTGAAGGCGCCGGTCTTGGAGTTGACAGACGCCAGGCCAGGAGTCGTCCTGAGCTCGTCGGCCTGGCCCAGCGGGACGTCCATGATCAGGTCGAGGTCGCCCGATCGCAGGGCCAGGATCTTCGTCTGTCCGTCGGCGATGAACTTGAAGTTGATGCGCTGTGCCTTGGCTGCCCGCGTCGGATCCCAGTAGCCGTCGAAGCGCTCCACGACGTACCGGTCGTTCTTCACCCATTCGACGGTGCGGTAGGGCCCCGTGCCGATCGGCTTGAGGGGGTCACTGCCCCGGCGGTTGATGCCCCAGATGGGGTGGACCAGCTGCTCCGCCAGACGGTTGTTCTTCTTCTGGGGGGTGATGTCGACGGTGTACTCGTCGACCACCTTCACACTGTCGGGGCCGAGCGTCTGGTAGTTCGTCGGGTTGGCCTTGGAGATCAGGTCGAAGGTGTACTTCACGTCCTCGGCGCCCAACTCGGAGCCGTCGTGGAACTTCACGCCCTTGCGCAGGAAGTAACGGTAGGTGTTCGTCGCCTCGTCCCGCTCCCACCGCTCGGCGAGCCGCGGCTCGACCTGGAGATCCTCGTTCATGCGGGCGAGGGTGTCGAAGGAGCTGGTGTTGAGCGGGTACTTGCCGAGGTCTGGACGGTCGGGAAGCTCGGTCAGGAAGCGGTCGGCCAACGTCCCCACGGTCAGGACCTGGCGGTCCATGGGAAGTGGCTGGGCCCCTGCCGGAGCGGCTTGTCCGCCGGGCTCCCCGGCCCCGCCGCCACAGGCGGCGGCCACCATCAGGGTTACAAGGCCCAGGGCGAACGGCTGCTTAACCTTCATGAAAACAGTTCCTCCTTCTCGGCTGGCCGTCGGCCGGCGCGCATCTCGGACTGGGGAGCCGACACGTCGGCAAACTGCGGTCGGTAGACACTTTCGGGCAGCAGGCGGGGCAAGCCGCGGGCGTCGCTCAGCAACGAGATCGTGTCGTGCCAGCGACTCGCGCTCATCGAACCCGGCTCGGCTCCCGTAAAGATGTTGGGGGCCAGCAGCCGCCACCCCTCCAAGGCCTCGCCTTCAAGCGCCTCCGGGTAGCGGCGGCGCAGCTCGGGAAGGCCAGTCTCCGGCTGTTCGCGCTGCGCCTCCAGCGCGGCGGCAACGGATGCCCGCATCTGCCATGCAGTGGCCGCAGGGACATGCTCACCGGCCACGAGACCGCTGGCGTAGACGTCCAGCGCCACGGGGATCGGCCGGACCGGGACGCCAGCCTGGCGGCGGACCCGGGGCATGCCGTCAACGAGGCTGACCACAGCATCGACCTCGCCCGTGCCGAGGGCCACCCTGGCCTGCTCGCCGTCCATCCTGACCACCAGAGGGGCATCCACGCCGAGGTAGGCCAGCGCGGCCAGGAACTCGAGAAACTGCCCGTTGTCCGCCGGTGCGGCGACCCGGGCGCCGGCCAGATCGGCGGGTTGGCGGAACCGCGAGTCGGAGGCGACGATTGCCGCCAGCGGGCTCTGCTGGACGACGACGGCCACGAAGCGGCAGGCCAACTCTCCTTCCTGAGCCCGGGCCGTGAGGTAGTGGTGGACGCTGGTGAGGCAGAAGTCGGTGTCGCCGGCGGACACCCGCTTCACGTTGTCGGGGCCTCCGGAGGGGTCGAGCAGGTCGACCTGCAGGTCACGCTCGGCGAACAGACCGTTCGCCGCTGCCGCCAGATACGGCAGGTGGTAACCCGGCAGTCAGGTCGGGCAGTAGAAGCTGAGCCGAATCCGGTCGCGGTCCTGTCCCTCGTCACCCATGACGTGCCCCCCAAAGCTTGCGTCGATGTCCGGCGGATCCTCCTTTGGGTGCGAGTACCTTGTCAATAGGTGTCCTTAGCACCTACCCACGTCCACCAGGCCGATCCTCGGCGCGGTGCTGGTCTGGCTGGTCGTCGGGCCCCTGACGGACTTCTCGCTGGTTGCCCTGCTGGAGAACGAGCAGTGGCGCACCGCCAAGGCGACCCAGCGCAAGCTGAACGCGCTGGCCGAGGCGCCGTCCCACATCCTGGCCGCCGAGCAGACGTCGAAGGAGGAGGTCGAACACCATGTCGAGCAGCTCCGGGCGGCCGTGGGCCTGGAGAAGCGGGAGAGCATCTCTGACTGACCCGCCGAAGGGCGACGTCCGTGGGGTGCGGCCGTCACGTGGCCTCCGGGGGGAAGGTGGAACGCACGATCGATCGTGCG
>Ga0136611_10004125_pt1 | contig 10169 bp, 10 predicted proteins | sample AntDrymUQ2232306_2_FD_106645 | JGI IMG/M metagenome (GOLD analysis project Ga0136611, IMG submission 106645) | Polar desert sand microbial communities from Dry Valleys, Antarctica - metaG UQ223 (23.06) | ecosystem: Environmental > Terrestrial > Soil > Desert | place: Antarctica: Dry Valley... | reverse complement strand
GCGGCGTGGTCCACATGCGCGCCGCCGAGCGGCTCGGGAATGATGCCATCGATGACCCGAAGCTCGAGCAGGTCCGCGGCCGTGAGCTTGAGCGCCGCGGCCGCTTCCGGAGCGTGTTTGCGATGTTTCCACAAAATCGCCGCACAACCTTCCGGGCTGATCACGGAGTAGTAGGCGTTCTCGAGCATCAGCACGCGGTCCGCGACGCCGATCCCGAGCGCGCCGCCGGAGCCGCCTTCGCCGATCACGACCGCAACTGTCGGGGTTCGGAGGATCATCAGCTCGCGCAAGTTCACCGCGATCGCCTCGGAGATATGTCGCTCTTCCGAGCCGATGCCGGGATAAGCGCCGGGCGTGTCGATCAGCGCAACGAACGGTCTTCCGAATTTCTCCGCCAGCCGCATCAGGCGCAACGCTTTGCGGTAGCCTTCCGGATTCGCGCACCCGAAGTTTCGGCGGATATTTTCCTTTAGCTCGCGGCCTTTTTGTTGGCCGACCACGACGCAGCGATGCGCGTCGAGGTTGGCAAAGCCGCCCGGCATCGCGCGATCTTCTCCGAAGGTCCGATCGCCGTGCAACTCGAGGAAATCGGCGAACACGCCGTGGAAGTAGTCGAGCGCATACGGGCGCGCCGAATGCCGCGCGATCTGCACGCGTTCCCAAGGCGTCAGTTGGAGGTAAACCTGCCGCCGGGTCTCCTCGAGCTTCGCTTCCATGCGGCGCACCTCCGCGTCGAAATTGATATCGTGCTCGCGCGAGTGCGCCCGGAGGTCCGCGAGCTTCTGCTCGAGCTCAACGATCGGACGTTCAAAATCGAGGGGCGGAATTTTCATCGAGGAGGCGCCAGGTGGCGGACGCCCTCACTTCCTTCCGCGTGCCGCCAGCGGCATAGAATACAGGCAGCCAACTTAGCCGAGTTGACCGAGGGAATGCGACGCACATCTCGCCAACCGCTCCAGTGAATGCTCGCCGCGCGAAGGTAAGCGATAGTTCGCAGCTGGTTTGCTGCAGCTACGCGCGCCGACGACGGAGCAGCCCGAGCACTCCGAAACCGCTAATGACGGCGAGAGCTACGGACGGCTCCGGAACTTGGGTGATTTGAAAGGCATCCCAGAGCGCGGTGTTGTCGTCGCTCGGACCCGTCGCTGGGGAAAAGTTCTGCAGCTCCAGGAGACCGGTTCCGTCCCCGCCAGTGTAGAAAAAAGGAGCGCTGGTGACGATGGCATAGGCCGACAGCTTCTCCACGTCATGCCGCGGGATGATCACGACGCCATCCAGCCTCACCTCGACAGACGGTTTGAGGCTGCTCGGTCCTCGACTGTTCTCGCGATACGACAGAAAGTATTCCTGGTTGAGATCAAAGCCGCTGATGTCCTGGGAAAGGGTTCCCAGTCCTTGCTGGAATGCTACCTGCGCCCCCTCCGGGATCGGCGCGCCCGACTCCGCGTGAAAAGGCTGGCTCGCATTGTTCGTCCCAGATCCTCCGGACCACCCGTTGATTGAGCCATAGCCCGGATTGGGATTGCTGTTTTCTTCGAATCCCGGATTGAGAATCACGGGCACGGCCCGCGCATCGAAGGGCGATGCAACAAGCACCAAAAGGCCGAGCAGTTTTGATTTCATCATGCGCGTTTTCTATCCCACCAAGCAGAGACGTCAACGGGTTTCCAAAGCTCCTCTACGGGCACCGATGACGGGGCTTTAACACCACTCGTCACTCGATCATCACCGGATTACCTTTTGTGAGCAGCACCGCAAGCTCAGCGGCATCCGGTGCGCTTACCGCAATGCCACCGGTCGGGGGCTTGTTTGCGGTGATTCCCGAGCCGGCGTCGGGCTCGGCGTAGATGGTGTGCCCTGAAATGCTCGGGCTGATCCAATGCACCGCGTTCTCGAATTCCTTGTCGGTGAAGATCACGCGCCCGCCGCTCGCGCCCCAGGCGATCTTCTCGAGCACCCTCCCCTGCAGTTTCGGCGGAGGGCTCGGCGCTTTTTTGGAACCGGACGGCGTCGGCAACGAGCGGATCGCGTAGTGTTTGAAGAACTTTCCGCGGTTTAAAGCAGTGACCTTTTTCGTCTTCCGGCTGATCACCAGCGAGAACTCCGCAGGCGTATAGAAAATCTGCTGCCCGATCCGCAGCATCGTCCCTTTCAAGCCGTTCACCCGCATCAACAGCTCCGGCGTCGTCTTGGTGATCCGGGCGACTTTGGTCAGAACGTCGCCGGGCCGGACATTATAAACCTGCTTCTCCGGCGAGGGCTGCGGCGAAAAGAACAGCTGGGTGTTCAGCTCCCCGAGACGGTTCTTCGCCTCTTCGATCTTCGACGACTGCGGATTGCGCTCGATGAACGACTCGAACGCGCCGCGCGCCGCGAGCGGGTCGCCCCCCTTGTCGACCTCGAGACACTGTTGGAATTCCGGCAAGGTCGGGTCCGGCGGCGGCGGTGGCGGGCCGCGTCGCTTCTCCTCTTCGAGCGCTTTCTGCGGCCGAACGAACAGGTCATAGCCATAGTAAGCCGTGCCACCGACGATGGCGCAGATCAGGATGAAAATGACCGAGGCTTTGACGAGCACGCGAAGCTTGGAAAAACGTAACTCGCCTGACTTACCGGACGGCCCGCCGCATGGGAACCCGCTTATTCTGCGGCGCGATGCCGCCCTGCTCGCCTCAGAGCAACCCCCGCCGCTTCCACTCGCCGAGATTCTCCGGCGCGGAACTCTGGATCATATCCGTGGCGAACTTCAGCAGGCACACTTCCCATCCCTCATCCACGCCCTGAATGATCGTGCTCAGCGGATCCTCCCGCTGCTTCACTTCCTCATCGAGCCGGCCGAGCACGTCTTTGAGCGGGCTGTGCACGAGGCTTTCGGTGACGTCGGTTTTGCGGAACTGGAAGCCGTATTTCAGGATCGCAAGATCGCGCTCGTGATCCTTCAGCCAGCCGAGGAACTCGTGCGCCTTTTCGCCAAACCCTTCGAGCATCTGCTTCTCGAGGTAGCCCGGCGTGATGATCCGCGGCCGTTCCGCATGCAGCCGCCCATCACGCACCCGCACCTGATTCACCGAATCCATCAGTTCCGTCACCAGAAAGAAACGGAAGGTGGTATTGCCGAAGGTGTCGATCCGCTGCGTTGGCGCGCGAAAGACGTGCGTGTTCTCGATCGCGTAGTGAAAGCTGTCTTCGCTCAGCATGGCGGCGCACCGTAAGTCGCCCCCCCTGCCTCGCAATGAATCTTTTGCGCTTTGCCGAAGCGCGTCTAACCACTCCTCGTCCGCGGTTCACCTCTCCACCGTCTTGAAAGCCCGCCTCTGCGCCATTCCAGCTTTCGCTGCTGCGCTGCTCCCGCTCCCCGCGCTGGGCGTCGATTACACCACCGAGATCAAGCCCGTCCTGCGCGCGCGTTGCTACTCCTGTCACGGCGCGCTCAAGCAAAAGAGCAAGCTGCGTCTGGATACCGCGGACGCCATCCGCCGCGGCGGAAAAGACGGCGCCGCGATCGAACCGGGAGCGCCCGAAAGCAGCGCGCTCCTCCACCGCGTCGGCTCGCATGATGACGATGAGCGCATGCCGCCCGAAGGAGAGCCGCTCAGCCCGGCGCAGATCGCCAGGATCGCAGCCTGGATCGCGGAAGGCGCACCTGCCCCTGCCGGCGAACTTCCTGAGCCAGAACCGCGCGCGCGGCGTTCCCCTTCGAGGAGGGCATCGATCGGATGACGGAACGCGGCTTCTTCGCCGAGCGCGGGAAGAGGCGGCCGCGCAGGCCGTTGAAACGCCCAATGCGCGCGCGGAGTCGTCCCGCAGCCCTCTGCGCCTCGGGCCCTCCTGCTCCGACGCGTTTACCTGGACCTCACCGGCCTCCCGCCCTCCCGCACCGACGTGCAAGCGTTCCTTGCCGACGAGCAACCCGACTCCTTCGAGCGCGTCGTCGATCGTCTCCTCGCCACCCCGGCTTACGGCGAACGTTGGGCACGACACTGGATGGATATCTGGCGCTACTCGGATTGGTATGGCCTGGACGCCCAATTGCGCCATTCGCAGAAACACATCTGGCATTGGCGCGACTGGATCATCGAGTCCCTGAACGGCGACAAACCCTACGACGTCATGATCCGCGAGATGCTCGCCGGCGACGAGATCGCGCCCGCCGATCCCGCCGTTCTGCGCGCGACCGGCTTTCTCGCGCGCAACTACTTCCTCTTCAACCGCAACACCTGGCTCGAGGAGACCGTCGAGCACACCGGCAAAGCCTTCCTCGGCCTCACCCTCAATTGCGCGAAGTGCCACGCGCACAAGTTCGATCCGATCGCGCAGGAGGACTTCTACCGGTTCCGCGCGTTCTTCGAGCCGCACCAGGTCCGCCTCGACCCTGTGCCCGGCCAGCCGGATCTGGAGAAGGACGGACTCCCCCGCGTCTTCGACGCTCATCCTGATACGCCCACGTTCCTTTTCGCGCGCGGCGATGAGCGGATGCCGGACAAGGCGCGCGCGCTTTCCCCCGGCGTTCCGGAAGTCTTCGATCCGCCGCCGGCAATCGTGCCCGCGCAGTTGCCGCTCATCGCCTTTGCGCCAGCGACCAACGAGTCCGTGCAGCGCGATCAGCTGGCCCTCGCGGAGCAGCAGATCGATGCGGCGATCGCACCACTCGGAAAGGCGCACGATGCGCTCGTGAAAGAGATCGCACAGCATGCCGTTCGTGCCGTCACTGGTCGCGCGCCACTTCCGCCCCCGAGCACCGCCGTCCACACTGCCGCCCTCGCGACCACCGTCGCCGCCGAGAAAGCGCTCGCCGCCGCGCGCCTGCGGTTGCCGATGCTCACCGCATCGTTCGCCGCCGATCGCGCCCGGCTGAGCGATCCCCCGGCGGCTGACGCGCCCGACCTCGCACGCGCCGCTGCTCTCGCGGAAAACGCGCACGCCCTCGCCACCGCCGAAGCCTCACTCGCGAGCGCGCACGCCGAAGTCGAGCGCCAGCGAGCCGCCGGCGCAACGGACAAAATCACCGCCGCGGAAGCGAAGGTGAAAGAGGCGAGCGCCGCGCTCGAAAAGGCGCAGAAGGTCACGCCCGGCGACACCTACACCAGCGTGCGCGTCGCGCGGAAAGCGTTCGAAGGCCCGACCGAGAAGGAAAGCGATCTGCCCGCGGTCTTCCCGTCCAGCACCACCGGCCGGCGGCTCGCGCTCGCGAAATGGATCACCGCCCGCGAGAACCCGCTCACCGCGCGGGTCGCCGTGAACCACATCTGGCTCCGGCATTTCGGCGAACCGCTCGTGCCCGACGTCGTCGATTTCGGCCGCCGCTCCCCCGCACCTCCGCAACAGAAGCTCCTCGATTGGCTCGCGGTCGAGTTCATGGAGAGCGGCTGGAGCATGAAGCACCTGCACCGCCTCATCGTGACCTCCGCCGCCTATCGGATGCGCTCGACCAGCGCTGGCGCGCCGCCCGCGAACATGGCCGCCGATCCCGAAAACCGCCTCCTCTGGCGCCGCACCCCGCAGCGCATGGAAGGCGAGCTCATCCGCGACGCTGCGCTCTTCCTCGCCGGGGAGCTCGACCGCACCCTCGGCGGCCCCACCGTCAGCGCCGAAGACTCCAAGCGCCGCGCCCTCTACTTCATCCGCTCCCTCAACGACGAGCCTCGCTTCCTCACCATCTTCGACGCCCCCAGCGTCCTCGAATGCTACCGCCGCCTCGAGAGCACCGTCCCCGCCCAAGCCCTCGCCATGGCGAACAGCAAGCTCACCCTCGGCCTCGCCCCGAAGATCGCCGCCCGCATCGGCGCGTTGCCAGACGCCGACTTCGTCACCGCCGGCTACGAGACCCTCCTTGGCGCCCCGCCGAGCGCGGAAGAAGGCGCTGAAGCACTCCGCGGCCTCGCAGAATTCCGCGCGCTGCACGCCGCTGCGGGTCCGCCGGCAGTGGCGGAAAAAGCGCGCACCCAGCTCATCCACGTCCTGCTCAACCACAACGATTTCGTGACCGTTCGCTGACGCAGAAGGGGCGCGCCCCTTTTCAGGAGCGCGCCCCGTTTGTGAATCTTGAGACCGCCGCGTGGCGGGCCCACGCGGGTTTACCGGCGGCGGCGCCGCAGCGCGAGCAGGCCGGTGCCGCCGAGCATCGCGAGAGCGACCGAGGTCGGCTCAGGGACGGACTCGAGGGAGACCGCATCGATGATCGCGTTGTCGTCGGCGAAGCCGGCGACCACCAGGTTCGCATCGAGGTTCGTGTCGGTCGCGGTGAACTCATAGGTGACGAGAGCACCGGGCTGATTAGCGCCATTAGTGTCACCCTGGATGGCGGAAGGATTAAACTGATCGGCGACGAGCACGCCTTCGACTTCGACGTCGAACCCGCGGCCGGCACAGCAGGCTTCGTTGAAAAGGAGCTGGAGCTTGTATTGCTGGCCAATCACGAGCGGCGCGGTGATCGAGACACCGACGGCGCCGACCGCAGCGCCGGCACCCCCGAAACGCACGAAATTGGTGATGTTCGCCAGGCTGAGGTCGTCCGCGGACCCTTGCGGATCGGTGACTCCTGCGCCGAAGTCCGTTTGGTTTGCGGCACTAATCTCGATCCCGCCAGCCACCAGCGAATTCTCGAAGAGCGCGTCCTGGATGGTGTAAATCGCGGTTTCGCTGAGATTACCGGCATAGACCGCATAGCCGGCGAGGAAGGTGCCCTGGAGATCGAGCCCTTCGCCGGGATCGCCTCCGGAGAAGGTGGAGATTTGCGCCGTGGCGGTGGCTGCACCGGCGGAGAGGATGGCAACAATCGCGGAGGGAATCTTTTTCATATGCGATCATTTTCGCAAGGGACGCGCTGCATGGCAAGCAAATTTTGCAACTCATTGGCGCTTTCGAGCGAGGAGATCGCGAAGTCGTTGCGCCATCACGCTTCCGAACTCCAAGAAGACTCCCGGAGGACTCCCGGAGGCTTGCCGCGCTGACCGCAAAGGCACGAGCTCCGCACCGCCGTGCCCCACCTCTCCTGGAACGAAGTCCGCGACCGCGCCATCCGCTTCTCGCGCGACCCCGACATCCAGCGCTCCCGAGGCGCACACCGCCTTCATCCACGTCCTGCTCAATCACAACGACTTCGTCACCGCCCGATAGGTCAGGTTGGTGCGCGGAACGCAGCCTTGCTCTCGCCGAACGATCGATCGCGGTGCGGAGGACGCCGCTCCTGCTACGCGATCATCACCGTCTGCTCCGGGCCCAGCTCGCTCAGGTCGCGCGAATTGCCCACATCCGTGCGCAGCGTGATCACCTGCCCTGCGGTGAACGGCCCGATCACATTCCCGTTCACCTTATTCGCCGCGACCCGCAGGTAATCCGCCGGCGCCCCGTTCACCTTCCAGAGCAGCTCCAGCACCGTCGCGTGCGCGCCCGTATCCGGATCGTAATCGACCTTCAGCGAGAGCCCCTGCGGCGTCACCGCGCTGATCTCCAGGATCTGCGGCAGCGCCGTCCCCGTCTCGGTATCCACGCCCCCGAGCGCATCGCCGTTCGGCGTCCCGGGCGGAAACTCCGCGCCCCAGGCCTGATACCAATCCTTGTTCCAGCGATCGAGCTTGCGCACCAGGGGGCGGCATTCCGCGCCTGACGTGGCGCACGCTTCCCGAGGCGGCTGCGCTTGCCGGGAAGGACATCTGCGATAGGCTCCGCGGATGACCCAAGCCGTGGCGCACATCCTGGAGGAGGTCGAACACCTTTCGCCACCGGAGCGCGCCGAGCTCGCCGACCACCTCGTCGAGACGCTCGCCCATAACATACCTCCCGAGATCGAGCGTGCGCAGATCGAGGAGGTTCGGCGCCGGATCGCTCAGGTTAATTCCGGCGAGGTGACACTCATTCCAGGAGATCAGGGTCTGGAGCAAGTTCGCCGGCTGGTCCCCTCGCCGCGCCCAGCGAGCTGATGGTCCGCTATGCCTTTCATCCGGAAGCGCTTCTCGAGTATGCCGACGCGACGACCTATTACCTGCGGGAGGCGTCACCGGGCGTGGCGGAGCGTTTCGTGGCAGCAGTGGAGGCAGCGGTGGCGGCGATCCTCGATGGTCCCGACCGGTGGCGCGTGGTCGAGGAGCCGGGGATTCGCCGCTACGTCTTCAAGCGCTTCCCTTACGTTCTCAACTACCGCTGTGACACCGAGCAGGAGTTCGTCACGATCTGGGCGGTCATGCACTGCAGCCGCGATCCCGGTTACTGGAGATCCCGAACGGGCTGATTGCGGCCTTGCTGTTGCAGCCGCGCCAAGAGTCGCTGACCCTCGCAATCGATGAACCCCGACCCACGTTGCGCCTGCCGTTCGGTGCCGCGGCGGGCGTTTCTCGCGGATATGGGGATGGGGTTCACGGGGCTGGCGCTGGGGGCGATGCTCGCGCGAGAGGGGAAGGCTTCGGAAGGGAAGGCGTGGACGCCGCCGGATGGGGCGCCGCATTTTGCGCCGAAGGCGAAGAGTGTGATCTGGCTCTTCATGCGCGGTGGGGTGTCGCATCTGGAGAGCTTCGATCCGAAGCCGGAGATCGATAAGTATGCGGGGAAATCCATCGCGGAGACGCCGCATGCGGGGGTGCAGAACTCGGAGCGGCTGAAGGCGAATCAGCGGGTGGTGGTGGTGAATGATGCGAACGGGCAGCAGCGCTCGACGCTCTTTAAGACGCAGACGGGGTTTCGGAATTACGGGCAGTCGGGGCTGCCGGTGAGCGACTTTTTCCCAAACATCGGGGCGTGTGTGGATGAGCTGGCGATCGTGCGGGGGATGTGGACGACGGATGACAATCACGGGGCGCAGGTGCAATTCCACAGCGGGCGGCACATGCTCGATGGGCTCTTTCCGTCGATCGGGGCGTGGGTGAACTATGGGCTGGGGACGCTGAACGAGAACTTGCCGCAGTTCATCAGCATGGGGCCGCGGTATTTCGATAAGCGGGATGCGCATTATCTCGGGCCGGCGTTCGAGTCGGTGGAGATGAAGATCGATCCGGCGAACCCGCTGGCCTATGCGCGGCCGGAGATCGCGATGGGGGATGCTGAGCAGCGGGCGAGCTTCGATCTGCTGGGGCGGCTGAACCGGCTGCGGGGAATCGAGTATCCGGACGACGCGACGCTGCAGGCGCGGATCAAGAGCTATGAGCTGGCGTTCCGGATGCAGACGTCGATCCCGGGGGTGGTGAGCTTTGATCGCGAGTCGGCGGAGACGAAGACGCTCTACGGGCTGGATCAGGATGCGACGCGGCCATTCGGGATGCAGCTCCTCGCGGCGCGGCGGTTCGTCGAGCAAGGGGTGCGCTTTGTGCAGATCTTCCACGGGGATGGCGCGGCGGGGGCGTGGGATGCGCACGGGGGGCTAAAGGCGAATCACGATAAGCTCTCCGGGCAGGTGGATATGCCGATTGCGGGGCTGCTGATCGACTTGAAGCGGCGCGGGTTGCTGGAGGAAACGATGGTGGTGTTCGCGACGGAGTTCGGGCGAACGCCCGGCGCGCAGGGCGGCGATGGGCGGGATCATCACATCTACGGGTTCAGCGTCTGGATGGCGGGCGGCGGGCTGAAGGGCGGGATCGCGCACGGGGCGACGGATGAGCTGGGCTTCCACGCGGTGGAAGGCCGGCATTACGTGACGGATATTCACGCGACGGTGCTGCAGCAGCTCGGGCTGGATGCGCGGCGCCTGGAGGTGCCGGGGCGGAAGCGGCTGGAGATCGATTACGGGAAGGCGATCACGGAGCTGATCGCGTAAGGGGCAAGCCGCGCAGGTGCGGTCATCCTGAGCGAAGCCCGGCTTTGCGGGCGAAGTCGAAGGACCCGGAGCGACCGGATTGCGCGTGATGAGTGACGCGTGCTGCATCGATCAGAGGCAAACGCCGTCCCCGGACACGCGCGGTCCTGATGGCGCCGGGTCCTTCGACTGCGGCGCTGCGCGCCTCCGCTCAGGATGACCGCGGGGAGATGCTCCCGCTTACTTCCCGGGCTTCACGCTGATGAACCGCACGGCGCCTGCGGGCACGGTGATGCGTGCGTTCGCGCCTTTGTCCGCGGGCTTCCAGGTGACGGGTTGCTTCGTCAGCAACCCCTCGGAGCTGGCAACGGGGAAGGCACTCTCGATGTTTACCTCGCGCAGCTCTTCATGCCGGGTCGGCACGATGCCGTGCTGCGGCTTTTCCATGCCG
>Ga0136611_10004124_pt1 | contig 10170 bp, 7 predicted proteins | sample AntDrymUQ2232306_2_FD_106645 | JGI IMG/M metagenome (GOLD analysis project Ga0136611, IMG submission 106645) | Polar desert sand microbial communities from Dry Valleys, Antarctica - metaG UQ223 (23.06) | ecosystem: Environmental > Terrestrial > Soil > Desert | place: Antarctica: Dry Valley... | reverse complement strand
GGATATACACGTCCGACTGCGCCATCACCTCCGGCACATCGCCCCTGAAGCCCTCGAAGCGGAAGTTCAGCCCCTGGGCCGACGCACGCAGATCGTCCAGCAGCGAACCGGTCCCGAGCACGCGCACATGCATCAGGTCCGCCAGCTGCGGCGCCAGCTTCAACGCGCTCACCAGCAGGTCCACCCGCTTGACCGGCACCAGCCGGCAGGCCACCACCAGTTGCAGCGGCGGCGGGCCCGCGATCCGGCGCGGCGCGCTCGCGATCCGCTCGTCCAGCAGGAAATTCTCCAGCACCTCGATCCGGTGCGCCGGCACGCCGAACTGCCGCAGCACGCCGGCGCAATAGGACGATACGGCCACCAGCCGGACCGGGGTCCGGTTCAGCGACCGCTTCTTGCCGAAACTGCGCTCGGCATCCTCGCCCCCATGGCAGATGTTCAGGTGGCGGATGCGGGTCAGCGGACTGAGCGCCGCCACCGCCAGGCCGATGAATGCCTGGGTCACCGAGGTGCTGAGGAAGGACAGCCTCTTGCACTGGCGTGCGACCTTCAGGGTTTCGCGGAACACCTCGCCCTTGGTCGCGGCGACGCGCGTGGGAATACCCAGCGCGGCGGCCGCTTCATGGACCGGTCCCGGGGGCGCGAGGATCAGGGTCGAGGCGGCATCGCCGAGCGCCCGGACATGCGCCAGCGCCATCTGCTCGGTCCCGTACATGTCGCCGCAGTAGAGGGCGTAGAGGACCTGGTCTTTCATCCCTTGATTATGCAAAGCGGCGACACGCGAACAGCCCCTGCCGGCTCACAATGGCCCGATCGCACTACGCCCGGCGCGCCGCAGGCGCCGTGGCGCGGGCTCAGCTCCGGCGCCGGCGCCGGCGCTCCAGCCCGAAGGGCCCGCCCAGGTAGCGCTCAAGCACCTCGAGTTCGTCGTCGCCCGGCCGCCCCCTGCCGGTTACCACGGCAAAGACATGTCCGCCAAAACCTTCCACCGGCAGGAAACGCTGGAAGCCCCAGCCGATCATGAGCTGGTTGAAAACACCCGGGCCGAGCTTCGCGGTGGACCGGGCGAGGAGGGTGGAATTCATGCGCAGGATCTGCTCGCCGCGCCCCGACACCAGCGACAGCACCACCGGCGCCATCGGCTGCAGCGGCTGGGTGCCGGCGAGAACCACCTCGGCGCCCTCGGCGTCGATCCAGCGCGCCTGCGGCAGGTTCGCCTGCAGCAGCAGTTCCGCCGCCTGGCGCTCGCGCGGATTCGAGGCCTGGAACACCACCCCGCTGTGGCCCTCTCCCGGGACGCTGAGCGCCACGACGGCGAAGTGCTCGTCCTGCAGGTCGTAGGGGGTGCGGTTGCGCGGATGCGGCTGCACGCCCGGCATCGGCGCCGACTTCATGCAGGCCAGGCCGAAGCTTTTGGGCGACGAGTGGTCGGTGGCCCGGCGCCCCTCCAGCGTGCGCATCAGGGGAACACGCATCGGGCCCGACTGCGCACCCTCGTCGTTGACGAAATTCACCATCTCCATGGCGTTGCCCGGGCTCGATCCGAAGCCCGAATCGGAGACCGCGCGCACCGGTTGGCCGTCCTGCGCCGGCGCGCCGAGCACGTAATCGGTGTAGCCGTCGCCCATCTCCCACTTGCAGGCGCTGTAGCGGCCCAGGAGCGCGTGCGCTGCATCGTCCAGGCGGGTGTCCGCATGGGCCACCGGATCGGCCAGGGAAAAGACCTGGCGCGGCGGCGGCACGACCTCTCCGCGCGGCGCCCGGTAGCGCAAGGTGCTCACCCGGTCCGGGTCGGGCGTGAACTGGTAGCTGTCCGAGCTGTTGGCGCCGGCGGGAAGGGTCAGCGTGCGCTTGTTCAGGCGCCCGCCGCCTTCGGCGCTGACGTGCAGCACCACGGCGGAACGCAGGTATCCGCGGGCGTAAACCGTGATGGTCACGGGGCCTGCGGCCCAGCCGGGCCCGTCGTCGTAGAGGGTGGCGCGCGCGATGTTCAACGCCGCCTTCATCGGTCCGGCGACGGCCGGCTCCAGCGTCTTGTTCTGGTGCCAGCCGGGAACGTGATTGAGCGCGTAGTTGCGGATCGGCCAGTGCGAGCCGCCCATCCAGCTGTAGATCTCCAGCCCGTGGCCGGCCGCGTAGGCGGCCGTGCGCTGGTACATGTCCTGCCAGCGCGGATCGTCGATCGGCATGCCGATCTCCGTCAGGGCCAGCCGCAGGCCATGCCGGCTGGCCCAGCGTACCGAGGGCGCCAGACGGTCCACGCCGGTGCTGCGGTGGATGGGACCGCGGCCGAAGCCGGCGCTGAAGTTCTTGGCAACCTCGGTGTTGTAGTCGAAGGCATGGCCGGTGCTGCGCGCATCCAGGTACAGGTGCACTTCGTAGACGAGGTGCTCGTCGACCAGCGGAAAACCGGGGTTGCGGGTGGGCATCGCCATGGACGAACTCCATTCGTTACCCGCGACATAGATCAGCCCGGCCGGATCGACGGCGCGGATCGCGGCAATGGCCGCCCGCGCGTAGGCCGGCCAGATGGTGAGGTCCTCGCCCCCGCGGCTCGCAACCGTCTGGCCCGGGGCCGGCATGTCGTGCGGTTCGTTCATCAGTCCGTAGCCGCCGAACCCGGGATGGTCCTTCCAGCGCCGGGCGGCGCGGACCCAGAAATCGCTGAAGTTCGCGGGCGTCAACGTGGCGCCCGGTGCGAGCGCGAAGATGCGGATCTGGACCTGCCCGGGATCGCTGGTATGGGGCCGGACCAGCGGCTGCGCGGCCTGTATCAGCCCGGTGACCGAGCCGTCAGGCTGGAAGAGGAAGTCCTGGTAGCGGCATGAATTGTGCAGGTCGAGGATGCACCGTGCGCCGGCCGCGGCATGGGCGTCCAGCACGTCGGTGATGTACTGGCTGTAGCCGGAATGGAACTCGCCGGGTTCGCCGATCAGGGCGCGCGCCTGCGCGTTGGCCCGCGTGTCGTGCAGCATGGGCTGCAGCAACTCCCACTGGATCGGCAGCCGGTTCCTGCTGAAGCCCTGACTGGCCAGGTACAGGATCTCCGCTCTGCGCGGCACCGTGAAGTGCACGTTCGGCATCGAGCTGGTGCCATGGCGCAGTCCCGGCCGTGCCCACTCCATCCCCGACAGGTTGGTGCCGATGGTGGCCTGCCCCAAGCGCCCGAACAGCCGCGCCAGGTCGGGGCCGGCCGAGCTGCCGCAACCGGGCAGCGACAGGAAGCTGCCGCCCAGCGCTCCGGCAGCAAAGGTGCGCCGCCGCATGCTCAGGGCCGCTCAGGCAAGGTGGACTCCCGGGCCGGCACGCCGGGCGGCCGACCCCGGCAGCGGCGCCCGCTCTGGCGGCGATCATCGCGCTCAGGCGACCGCGGTCCCATGCTCGAACTGCTCCTGGCTGATGACGCCGCAATGGCGCAGCAGGCCGTGGCGAAAATGAACTTCGGTGAAGCGCTCGAACACGTCCTTGCGCGCGCGCTGCCCCATCTGCGCGTAGAAAGCGGCATTGGCCGGATCCATGACATGCCGGATCGCGGCGCGCATCGGCTCGACCGCAGGGGCAACGATGATCCCGGTGACGCCGTCGATCACGTAGTCACGCACGCCAGGCGCTTCGGTCACGATGACCGGCTTGCCCAGGCCCATGGCATTGAGATAGGTCTGCTGCCCGGCGCTGCGCACCGTCTGGCGCAGCGGAACGACCACGGCGTGGCAGTTGGCCATCAGCCGCATGAACTCGTCGTGAGAGGTCGGTCGTGCTTCCAGGTGGGCGAGCCCCCGGGTGGGACGCCAGGTGGTGGCCAGGCGCGCGGGCACCCCGGTGCCCTCGATCGCGGATTCGAGCAGACCGTAATCGCGCACCGAGTTGCCGCCCGAGAACAGGTAGCCCTCGTCCTGCGTGGGCATGTCGCGGTATTGGCCCAGCGTGTTGGGAAACAGCTGGAACACGACGCGCTCCGGGTCGACGCCCCAGACTTTTGAAAAGGTCCTGACTTCACTGGTGCTGAGGACGGCATAACGCACGTGCGGCCCGTCGACGGCGGCAATGGCCATGCGCGCCAGCGTCGGAATGAGCGGACGCAGAAAAGGAAAGCGCGCCGTGAGTGACTCGCTGTGCGGCTCCCAGGTGGCGTCCTGGATCAGCACCGGCGTCCGCCTCAGCGACAACTTCAGCAGGATGGCGAAGATCAGGTCCCGATAGCGCTGCCGCCGCCCCACCGAGCCGTTCAGGAGCAACACCTTGCGCCCACGCGCCAGCTTCAGCATCGCCAGGTGATCGCGCAGGCTCCCCGCGTCCGGCGGCAGGTAGTCCTCGACATACCGGTTCCAAACCGGGTCCGGGCCGGGCATGGTGGCCAGGATAGGCTTGCGTTCTGCGCCCCGGGCACCGGTCGCATCAAGGGCTGGCATGGCGTGCTCCTTCTTGCGCGGTCGCCGTCGCATACCCATCCGGGTTGGCCGACTGCCAGCGCCAGGCGTCGGCGCACATCCGGGCCAGCGTGCGGGTGGCGCGCCATCCCAGCAGGCGCTGCGCCAGCGAGGGATCGGCATAGCACCGGGCGATGTCGCCGGGGCGGCGATCGACGAAGCGATAAGGCACCGCCTGTCCACTGGCTTCCTCGAAGGCGCGCACCACCTCCAGCACGCTGTGGCCGCTGCCGGTGCCCAGGTTGACCGTGAAGCCGCGGCCTTGCTCCACCAGAGTCCTGAGCGCCGCCACGTGGCCCTGTGCCAGGTCCTGCACATGGATGTAATCGCGCACGCCGGTGCCGTCGGGGGTGTCGTAGTCGTTGCCGTAGACGGACAGGAACGGCCGTCTGCCCGCCGCGACCTGCGAGACGTAAGGCACGAGGTTGTTCGGCGGGCCGGCGGGATCCTCGCCGATGCGGCCGCTGGGATGCGCGCCCACCGGGTTGAAGTAACGCAGCACGCCGATGCGCCAGCCGGCATCGGCCTTGCAGAGCGCGCTGAACATCTCTTCGCAGACCAGCTTGCTGTGCCCGTAGGGATTGGTGTGCGCGACTGGAAAGCTCTCGAGGATCGGCACCGAGGCCGGATCGCCGTACACGGTGGCGCTGCTCGAAAAAACCAGGCTGCGGCAACCTGCCGCCTGCATCGCCTGCAGCAGGCTCACGGTGCCGCAAATGTTGTTGGAGAAGTACTTCAGCGGCTGGGCCACGCTCTCACCGACCGCCTTGGCTCCGGCGAAATGAACTACCGCGTCGATCTGGCGGCGGCGCAGCACCTCCTGGACGAAGGCCGTATCCAGCACGTCGCCGGTCTCGCAGGCGATCGCCCGGCCGGTGATCTCCTGCAGCCGCTCCAGCACGGCCGGATGACTGTTGGAAAAGTTGTCCAGGATCACCGGCGTGTGGCCGGCCTCGACAAACGCGATGCAGGTGTGGCTGCCGATATAGCCGGCGCCGCCGGTAAGAAGGATGTTCATCGCCAATGCTCAGGATCGATTGCTTGCCAATAAAACGCAGCCCCGCAACGACTCGCGGCGCTCGCCGCGGCTCGGTCTCAGGCAGCGGTGCTGTCGGTCGGCCGGGGCGACCCGGCTACCAGCCTCAGCGCCCGGGCCAGGAACAGCGGGTTGCCGATCACGTAGCGCCGGAACAGCCGGCGCGGTTCAAGCGCCAGGCGGAAAGTCCATTCCAGCCCGGTGCGCCGCATCCAGCGCGGAGCGCGGGCGGTCTTGCCGCCCAGGAAATCGATGATCGCGCCGCCGCAGACGATCAGGCAGGGATGCGCGAGCGCCGCCCTCAATTCGACGGCAACCTGCTCCTGCCGCGGCATCCCCATGCCCAGCACGATCAGATCGGGCCGCTGCCGGGCGGCCGCCTCGACATAGGCGCGGGTGTCCAGAAAGCCGTCGAGCGTCTCGCAGGTACTTCCCGGCGCCAGCCTTTGCACCACATGCAGGCGCGCCGCCGACAGATAGGGTTCCTGCGTGCCGAACAGCGCGATCGGGCGCCCGGCGTGCCGGGCGATGAGCTTGGGGATGAGGTCGGTGCCGTTGAGGTTGATTCCGGGGGCACGCTTGAGCAGGGACAGCAGCGTGGCCACGCCGCTGCCGTCGCGCAGCACCACGTCGGCGGACGCCACCGCCTGGAAGAAGCCCGGGTCGGTCGCCGCTGCATTCATCGCGTGGGCGTTGACAAAGGCCAGCACCTGGGTGCGCTGCGCGGCGCAGAGCGTCTCGATCAGGCGCGTCTCCTCGCGCGGCGATTGCACCAGCACCAGGGCGCCGACCAGCGACTGCCAGCGCTGCTGCCAGGTCGAACCTGGGGTCGTGGCTGCGCTCACTGGATTGCCCTGCCTGCGGCTGCGGTTGTATTGGCCTTGGGAACGGCCCAGCGGCTCATTGGATAACCTCCGCCTGCGGCTGCGGTTGTATTCGCCTTGGGAACGGCCCGGCGGCTCATGCCTTGCCGGCGGCGTTCAGGACAGCGCCGACGACCGTCACACCGAACTGGCGCAGCTCTTCGGTCAGGCGCGTGATGCGCGCCACCGAACTGCGGTCGCGGCAGGCCACGATCAGGGCTGCGCCAGTGCGCGCCGAAACGGTGCTGGCATCGGCGCAGGTGCCGGTCGCGGGTGTGTCCACAAGAATCACTTCGTAGCTCGTGCGCATGGAGGTGAGCAAGCGGGCGAAACCTTCGCGCGCCAGCAGCTCCTGCGGATTGGGAGGAATCGCGCCTGCGGTGAGCACCGACAGATCAGGCAGCGACGCTACGCGGTTGATCACCTCCGGCCCGGCCCGGCCCGCCAGCACGGCCGACAGGCCAATGCGGCCGGGCAGCCCGAAGATCTGGTGCTGGCGCGGGCGCCGCAGGTCGGCGTCGATCAGAAGCGTGCGCTTGCCGAGCTGGGAGAAGAGCACCGCGAGATTGGCCGTAATGTAGCTGCGTCCCTCACCGTTTCCCGGGCTGACGATCGACAGGGCCGACTGGCGAACGTCGTTCTCGAACCAGCGCAACATCAGCTGGCTGCGCAGCTGCCGCAGATGCTCGACCGCGGGGCTGTCCGGCTCCAGGGCGGCGATGAGGTCGTTGGTGAAGCCGTTTTCGCCCGACGGACTGGCTTGGCCGAACTGGATCGCGAGCGCATGCGCGACGTCCTGCTCCGTCAGCAAACCCATGGCGATTCCTGCCTCGCCATACAACAGCCCCGATTTCTTCTGGAAATCCAGGATGCTGCGCGCATCCTCGACAGCAAGACGTCCGGCCTCGACCAGCACGGCGCCGATCGGCAGTGCGCCCTCCGTCGGCGGCGGACCGCTGCTGCTGTTCTCCTGATGGGCCCGGTGCAGGGGCAGGATCTGGCTGTTCATGCTGCACTCCGGCCATGCCCGAGCGCCATTCGCCGCGCACCTCCGAGCCGCAGGAGTGGAACCGACGAGGCCCCCGCCACTGGAATGCTCGCCAGCACTGGCAGCTCCAGGGCCATGAACAGATCATCGGGCGTGCGCACGCGCCGGTTCAGGAGCTCGAGCAGGAAGGCCCCGGCGATCGCCAGCAGGAACCCCGCGACGGCGGCAACGGTCAGGGCCTGCTCATCGGTCAGGCCGGCCGGATGCAGCGGCTCGACGGCGTCAGCCAGGCGCATCACGTTGGTCTGGTTGGTCAGGCTCTGCAGCTTGGACTGCGAGGCCCCCGAGCTCACGGCTTCGAAGGCTTTTTGTGCAATGTCGACGTCGCGCTGCAGAAGGCTCAGCTCGCCCCGCTGCTTGTTCAGCGCCAGCACCCGTCCGCGCTGGCTCGCGACCGCATCCTGCAGCTGCCGCTCGCGGGTGCGGCCGACCTGGTAGGTTGTGTCGATCGAGGTGTTGATCTTGGCCGTTTCTGTGACCAGTCGCGACCGCAGGGAAGTCAGCTCGGCCTGCATGGCCTGCATGCTGGGATGATCCGACCCCAGCCGAGCGGCACTTTCCTGGAACTTGCCTTCCAGCCGTGAAATGTCCGCCTTCAGCCCGTTGATCAGGCCGCTCTGGATCACCTCGGACACCGTATCTCCAGGGGCGCTGCGCTTGCTCTGGCTGTCGGTCGTCTCACCCTGCACGCGGCTGAGCTGCGAGGAGAGTTCATTCAGGCGCGTGGTCTCGTGGTCGACCCGCTCATCGCTGCTGACAATACCGGCCCGTTGCTGGAATTCGGACAGCCGGCTCTGCGCCTGCTGCATGTTGGCTTTGGAAAGCTCGAGCTGGTCTTCGAACCAGACCGAATAGCGCCGGGCCGGATCAGTGCGCAGCTCGACGCTGGTGTCGAGGTAGGCCTTGGCAAAGGCGTTGGCCATCTCTGCGGCGGCGGCCGGATTCCGGCTGGTAAAGGAAACATTGATGATGTTGCTCTCACGGGCCGGCTTGACGTCCAGGCCCTCTTTCAGGTCCTGCGCCAGCCAGGTCTTCAGGGAACCTCCTGCCCTGGGTTCCTTCTGCCATCGTGCGACTTCGGCCGGTAGCTTGTCCAGGCCGAGCATCTCGACCACCCGCTCGGCGACCCGGTCGCTCTTGACGATGTCGATCTGGGTCGCGATGAAGCTGGCTGGCACCACGTTGGCGGTCTGCGTGGCACCTGGCACCGGGTCCGAGGCCCGCAGGTCGACCAGCAGCGGCGCCCGGGCGACGTAGTAAACCGTGCGCGTGGCGACCCACGTCATGGCGGCCGCCACGGTGGCCACCAGGATGAACAGTGCGGCCCAGCGACGGGCCCACAAAATGGCTAGAAATTGGCTTAGGGTCATGGGGTCACCTCAGAAAATGCTTTCGCGCACGAACAGCACGTCACCGGGCTGGACCGGGTCGGTCAGCTTGGGCGTGGACTGAACTACCGAGCCATCGGGCTGGGTGCGCGTGAGCCGCAGGCGGTCCTGGCTGCCGCGGGGGGTCGGGCCACCACCCTGCGCCAGTGCCTGCATCACGGTCATGCCACGCTCGATGCGATAGGGACCGGGGCGCTGCGCCTCGCCGTAGATGTAGAACATCGGCGCCTTGTTCACGTAGATCGTGTCGCCACCCATCAGCAGGATGTCGTCTTCCGAGCGAGCGCCCTGGAAAAGCGCGGGAATGTCGATCGACTTGCGAAACGGCTGCCCGTTGCGCGTGCCGGTGATCACCAGCACGTCGTCGCCGGTGGGCATCACGCCCCCCGCGGCAGCCAGCATGTCGCTGACCCGGACGTTGACGGTCTCCAGGGGAAAGCGCCCCGGTTTGTTCACCTGCCCCAGCACCGAGACCTGGTTGCCGCGCACCTGCAGCAGCACGATATTGACCTGCGGCGCCTTCAGGATGTTGCGCGTTCGCAGGGCATCGGCGATGCGCTTCTCGGCCTCGCCGATACTCAGCCCGCCGAGGGTCACGCCGCCGATCAGCGGGTAGCTGATGGTGCCGCTCTCGGACACGCGGGCCTCGACCGTCAGGTCGGGGCTCTGGTAGACCTGCACCCGAATCGAATCTCCCGGGCCAAGCTGGTACTCGCCGCCCGGAGCCGGAGCCGTCTGGGCGAGCGAAAGCGCGGTCCAGAAGGCAATGGCCACAGAAAAGGTGGAGCGAAGTAGTTTCAGCATGGAGATTTTTCCCGGAAGTTCATGAGGGTGGTGGTCCCGTGGTTAAAAGGTGACCTTGGCCGCGACGCCGACGACGGTGGCGCGGTAATTGAAGAGCGCAACGCTGGACTTGCGTCTTTCGTTGCGCAGCGTGGCCGAGAGCAGGACCGGACGCCGCGGCTCCCACTCGAAGCCCACCTGGGCCCAGCTGATGGTGTCGGTGCGTCCCTGGTCCGCGGATCCGCCCGCGATGTCCTTGAAGGAGCGCCGTTCGTGTTGCACACGCCAGCGCAATGCCGTCTGCGCGGTTGGCCGCCACACCGGCGCGATGAAGACGCGGTTGGACTCCACGTAGCCGCCGGTGGCCAAGTAGTAACTGGCGAGGTCGCGCGCGATGCCAGCCTGCAGCCGGGTCTTGCCAGTCAGTTCATAGTCCACCGTCGCACCCCCGATCAGGCCGCTGAAATCGCGTACTGGCGTCTGGTCGTGCGTGCGGCGCAGGTAAGCCAGGCGGCTGTCGACCGAGGTGCGCGGCGAGAACTGCCACCTGACCGCGACTTCGGCTTCGTTATCCTGAAAATCGGACTGGGTAAAAGCCTTGTATTCGCCATCACCGCGCCGCAGC
>Ga0136611_10004123_pt1 | contig 10171 bp, 9 predicted proteins | sample AntDrymUQ2232306_2_FD_106645 | JGI IMG/M metagenome (GOLD analysis project Ga0136611, IMG submission 106645) | Polar desert sand microbial communities from Dry Valleys, Antarctica - metaG UQ223 (23.06) | ecosystem: Environmental > Terrestrial > Soil > Desert | place: Antarctica: Dry Valley... | reverse complement strand
CAGCGCGACGCGCAAACCCGACGCGGAATACGTTCGATACGGAAGCGAAATTTATTCTTTGAACATCAAGACGAAGCAGACGAAACCGCTGACCGACCGCGACGGAACGGACGGCGAGCCGACCGTTTCGCCGGACGGAAAGCAAATCGCTTACGTCGGATTCGACCGCAACGACGATACTTACAATGTCTCGAAACTTTATTTGATGAACCACGACGGCAGCGGCAAGCGAGTGTTGACGGAAAGTTTAGACCGCGCGCCGTCCGGTTTGATGTGGCAGGACGACGGCGACGGAATTTATTTCGGAACCGAAGACAAGGGAACGAATAATCTGCATTTCGTCGCCGTGAAAGGCGGCGCGCCGCGTCAGATTACGACCGGCAATCATCAATTTATGCCGTCGAATATGAGCCGCACCGGAATCATTGCGGGCGTTTTGTCGGACGCTTCACAAACCGGCGATGTCGTAGTTTTCAATACGAAGCAGCCCAAAGTCGCGCCGCGCAAATTAACCGATGTCAACGGCGATTTGATGGAGGGACGCAAACTCGGAGCGGTCGAAGAAATCTGGTATGACTCGGTTGGCGGAATGAAAGTGCAGGGCTGGATTGTCAAACCGCCGGACTTTAACGCGGCGAAAAAATACCCGCTGATTTTATATATTCACGGCGGACCGCACGCGATGTATGGAGTCGGTTTTAATTTTGAATTCCAAAACCACGCGGCGGAAAATTACGTCGTGCTTTACACGAATCCGCGCGGCTCGACCGGCTACGGCAAACAGTTCGGCAACGCGATTAACAACGCTTATCCGGGACAGGATTACGACGATTTGATGCGCGGCGTGGACGAAGTTTTAAAGCGCGGCTACGTTGACGAGAAAAATCTGTTCGTCACCGGCGGCTCCGGCGGCGGCGTTTTGACCGCGTGGATCGTTGGACACACCGACCGTTTTGCGGCGGCGGCGGCGATGAAGCCGGTTATCAATTGGTATTCGTTCGTCGGCACGACCGACGGCGCGGATTGGTATTACAATTTCAAGAAATTACCGTGGGAAGACCCGACTGAATATTTGCAGCGTTCGCCGATAACTTACGTCGGCAACGTCAAAACGCCGACGATGGTTTTAACCGGAGATTTGGATTTGCGAACGCCGATGGAGCAAACCGAACAGTATTACCGCGCTCTGAAAATGCGGAAAGTTCCGACGGCGATGGTTCGGCTGAACGATGAATATCACGGTTTTAACGCTCTGGGTTTGCGGCATCCGTCGAACCGGCTTTATCAGATTCAGTATTTGCGCGCGTGGTTCGACAAATATAAACGCCAATAATTCAACCGGCAAAAGTCAAAGGCGTAGAAATCTTTTCTACGCTTTTTCGTTTAAAGTTTTTTGCAGATTTTTCCAACCGTAGGTGATCGTTTCAAATTCGTCGAGCGCGAGAAAATGATTTCCCTTGCCGACAAATTCTCCGCCCATTTTTTCATAGAAGGATTTATATGGGCTGACCGCCAAAGCCGTCAAATACATCGAATTTGCACCGTCGGCAATCATTTCTCGCTGGCAAAGTTTGAAAAGATTTTCGCCGATTTTCCTTCCTTGAAACTCGGGCAAAAGATATATCGCGTAGAGTTCCGCTTCAAATCTGAAACCGCTTTCTCTTGATTTGCCAAAATCAGCAAACCCGACGATTTCGTTCTGCGCGGTTTCGGCGACGAACATTTTATAATCGGCTGCTCCGAATCCTTCCCGAAACGCTCGTTCCCGTTTTTCAATCCATAGATTATCAAGAAACGCCTGCGGCACGATTCCCGCGAAAGATTTGCGCCAGGATTCGACGTGAACTTTAGCAACCGCAGGTGCATCTTCGACCGTCGCTTTTCGATAAGTTATTTGCCGCGCTTCGATGATTTTTTCGACTCGTTCGTAATCTTCCGGCGTGTCAACGCCGACGGAAATTTCCGACACTTCAACGACTTTAATTTTCACGCCATTTTCCAAAGCGCGAAGCTGTTCGAGCATTTCCGTCTTTTCCAAGTTTGTTTGTTTTAATTTTGTATATCTCAACAAAAACTCGCGGCGGTAAACGTAAAGTCCGGTGTGTTTGCGGTAGATAACAATTAAATTGACAGCCTCGCGCAGAGCGTTTTCCAGCGTTCCATATTGGCGGACGGCTTCACGCGGGAAAGGAATCGGCGAGCGCGAAAAATAGAGCGCGAAATTGTTTTCATCAACAATGACCTTCACAACATCAGGACTTAAAACATCTCTCGCATCGTCAATTTTCTCGCACGTCGTCGCCATCTCAATCGAATCATCCTCCAAAAGCGCATCAACCGCTTTTTCAATCGTCATCGGCGAAATTAAAGGTTCATCGCCCTGCACATTGACGATGATGGAGTGTTCCGGTAGAACCTTGGCGACTTCGGCAATGCGGTCGCTGCCCGATTGATGATGAGCGGAAGTCATCACGACCTCATTGCCGCTCGATTTTATCGCTTCGAAAATCACGTCGTCGTCGGTCGCCACGATCACGCGAGAAACATTGGCGGCTTTTCTCGCCTGTTCCAGCGTATGCAGAATTAAAGGTTTGCCCGCCAGCGGCAAAAGCAGCTTATTCGCCAGCCGCGTTGATTGAAGCCGCGCGGGAATGACGGCGATAACTTCCCGGTCAGTATTTTTACGCAATGTATTCACGAGATTTTAAGTTATCTTCATCGGGTTCAAAGTTCAAGGTTCCAAGTTTCAGGTTTAAGGTTTCAAGTTTAGAATATGCCTGCTCTGACAACTCTGCGTAGATTTTCGTTTTTAAAAACCAAACTCTAACTTTGAACTTGAGACCTAAGACCTTGAACATTGAACCTTGAACCTGAAACTTGGAACCTTGAAGTTTTTTCGCTAAACTTGCTTTCGTGCAAAACTACGAACAAACACCAGCCGAAAATCTTCCGCCGATACCTTTTCAAAAAGAAATTACACCCGCCGACGTGCCGCCGTCGCCGAACAACCCGCCCTGGAATGGTTGGATTGCTTTTTTGGTGTGGCTGGCAAGCGTAGTATTGATCGCCGTCCTGCCGATTTTTTTTGTGTTTCCATATCTTATTCAACAAGGGATGAATTTATCCGACCAAGCCGGTTTGCTGGCGGCGATGCGAAACGACCCGACAGTTATTCTGCTTAATTTAGCCGCCATTCTCCCTGCCCATCTTTTAACATTGATTTTAGCTTGGCTGGTCGTGACGCGAATTAAAAGGTTTTCGTTTCGGGAAACTCTCGGCTGGCATTGGAACGGTTTTAATTTTTGGACTTGCCTCGGTATTCTGGGCGGGTTTTTTGTCGTCGCGGCGGTCGTTAGTTATTTTATTCCCGAACAGGAAACCGAGTTGACGCGCATTTTACGAAGCTCGCGCACGGCGGTTTACATCGTCGCTTTTTTTGCGACCTTCACCGCACCGCTGGTCGAAGAAGTCATCTATCGAGGAATTGTGTATTCGGCTTTTCAAAGAAGCGTCGGCGTTCCGGCGGCGGTCGTTTTGACGACTTTTCTGTTTGCCGTCGTCCACTTTCCTCAGTATATCGAAAGTTTGCCGACGTTGATTCTAATCTGTTTGCTAAGTTTGATTCTGACCCTGGTGCGCGTTCGCACAAAAAATCTTCTGCCTTGTATCGCCCTGCATACGGCTTTCAACGGTATTCAGTCGCTTTTGCTGATTTTGGAACCGTATATTAAAAATCTTAATACACCGATAAATTGATTTGACCTGCTTCCTTTCGCGCTGCTTCGTTTTATTTTGTGGTTAAAACCAATTTCTGAATTTAAAATTAAACAGCGAGAGAACGTAAATTCTCTCGCCGCAAAAACCATTGATCGAATTGATCGAATTTTAATTGTCGCGTGTTTTCGGCGAAGGAACCGAAGGCGAAGCCGACCCCGGAGACGGAGCCGACGATTGGGTCGGCACTGGTGACATTCTCACCGGCGCGGACAAATCCGGCGATGAAAAAACATCCGTTCGCGGTTCCATCGGAGACAGCCCGACATTCTTCTGAATTCTTTGATAAGGCGGGATATTTCTTATCTCCGGGTTTTCACTGTCCGTCCGTATATTTTTGATTCCACCGGAGAGCGTCGCGCCGGATGTTATTCCGCCCCGCGTCGGTGCGGTGGTAGTTGGCGGCTGATTATAAATTACCTGCGGCAAACGATATTGCCAAATATCGCGGCGATAGTAATAACCGTAAGGCGAGTTCCACCCGTAGCCGAACGGCAGAAAACAGTAACTCCCAAACATCGGACTGTAAACCCATAGTCCGTAAGAGTTGTACAGATTCCAACCCGTGCCGGCGTAAGACCGCATCAGGCTGTCTCGCGTCGCGGCATTTTGCAGCCGCGCGTTTATTTTTGCCAGCTCTTTAGCGCGGGTTTTGCTCCAAACTTCGAGCGCGTCTTTTTCACCGCGGTCGAACTTCGCTACTGCGACATCGTTCCCGCTGACGGTTGCCTGCTTGCCGCCTTTGATTTCCGTGTTATTCGCGCGCGCGCCGCCTTTCCAAACCTCGATTTTGCCGGTGCCGTCGCTCAATATATCAACTCGGTAAACGCCCGATTTAACGATATAAAACGTCGCTTTCGGCGTGTTGACGGCGAAGGCGAATTCCGCGTCGGTGATAACTTCAAACATCGCGCTGCCGGAGTTTAATTTCAACTGCAAATCGTCCAGAGATGTGGTTGCGAATTCAAAATTCGAGTTTTCAGCTAAACGCGCGAATGAGCCGGGATTGAGTAAAATTTCAGCTTTGCCGTCAGCCCCGGTGATAACTTTGTCGCCGATTTCCAAATCGTCACCTTTTAACAAGCTACCGCTTTTAGCATTGTTTCGCGCGACGGAAACTCTACCTTCAACAAAATTAACGCCGCCGGCTTTTGCCGAAATCACGTAAATACTTGACGCGGCGGAAATCGCCCGGCGGTCATCTTGTGCAAACGAAGACGCGGAACACAACGCCGCAAATAAAATCAGCGAAAAAATTGACAGCAGATTATTTTTCATTTTTACTCCTCCTCAGATTTTCTTGTAAAAGTTATCTTACTTAATTATTCCTTTAAACACAACGATTTTTTATCAAACTGCTTGTAATCTATAAGGTTTGTTTTGCCGGAAAATACAGAACAACCTTTGCGGGGAAAACGTAATCAAAAGACTGCCGAACAATTGATGGTTCGGTGAGGCGAGCAAGGCAAAATTATGGCAACCTACAAAGACCCAATTCAGTGTTTCGCGCCGCTCGAAGTAATCGAAAGATTGCTGGACATCCGATCCGAACTCGGCTATCCGAAAGTTTTATATGTGGATAATTCGGTTGATTTAGCCGAGTTTTTAGATGCTCACGGTTTTGATGTCTATACTTTTTCGAGCGAGAACGAGAAAATAAATTACGGCGATTATCGCGCTTCGATTGTGCCGGGCGGCGACGCGGTTCACTGCTCGATTACGGCGCACTAAAAAGTTTTTAACCAGTCCCCAAAACGACCGAAGGAACGCGGAAGGTGCTTTTTCTGAAGAAGAAAGCCTTCCGCCTTCAACTTTTAAACAGCCTTGACGATAAAAAGCGTTCCATCGTCATCGAGAAACTTGCGCTCGGTAAAATCCGCCACACCTTTTCTGATAAAATCAATCAACTCTTTCGCCGGCAATTCGATTCCTTCCAAAACGCGTTTGGCGAAACGCTCCTGCCCGTATTCTTCACCGTTCTCTTTGGCACTTTCGGTAATGCCGTCCGTGTAAAGCACCATCACTTGTTTTTCATCAAACTTAATAAAATGCTGATGGTAATGGGAATTTAAAAACATTCCCAGAGGCAAATCGCCGTATTCGACAAAGCGATATTCGCCGTTTGGTTTGATGAGCAAAGGCGGATTGTGTCCGGCGTTTGAAAAAACAAAGGTGCGATTAGTCGCGTCAAGAATTCCGTAAATCGCCGTGATAAATTGATTATCTTCGACCGAATCCCAAATCAGATTGCCGACTTTCGACAACGCGATATGCGGCGCGTAACCGATCTGCACACTCGAACGCAGAGCCGCCCGCAGAAACGACATCAGAAGCGCGGCGGGAATGCCTTTGCCGACCGCGTCCGCCACGACGATTCCGATTTGGTCTTCAAACATCGCCACCCAATCGTAATAATCGCCGGAAACTTCTTCGGTCGGGAAAATATAGGCACTGATGTCGAAACCCGTGATTTGCGGATCGGCTTCGGGCAGCAGTTCGAGCTGCACTTGGCGGGCAATTTCCAATTGCGCTTGAAGACGGTTTTTTTCAATCACCTGCTCGTGAAGCTGCACTTTTTCGATAATAATCGCCACCTGCGAAGCGAGCAGTAGAAGTATCTGCAAATCGTCTTCGTCATAGGCACTCAAAGAATCGCTCTCAAGATCAAATACGCCGATAATTTCGTCGTTGGAAATAATCGGCGCGACCATCTCCGAGCGGGTTCGAGTCCTGGCGCGAAAATATCTGGGGTCTTGCGAAACGTCCGGCGAAATTATCGGCTTGCGCGTCTGCGCGACGTGACCAATAAAACCTTCGCCCATTTTCAGGCGCGGCTCGATCAAATCGAAACTGATTTCATAACCGCGAATCGCTTTCGACTTAAAGATATATTCGTTGTTGTCAGTGCTTTCGATTAAATAAATTCCCGCCGCGTCATATGAAATGAGGGAGCCGAGCGTGTCCATCACGAGCGTCAAAACTTCTTCCAAGTCAAGCGAGCGGCTGATGGTCTTCGTAATATCAAGCAGCATCCGCAGCTTATCAACCGTCGAAAGCTGCGAATCGGGATGTGAAGAATTTTGCTGGATTTGTTCAATCATTTAATAGTGGTAAGCAGTAAATGGTAAGTGGCAGACAAAAGATTTTAATTTGCTGTTTACCGTTCACCGCTTACCACTTTGATTTTATAATTTTCCCAGAGGCGCGAAATTTTCATCCGGTATTCGACAAGTTCGCGGCTGACGTTGTAATTCCGGGCAATTTCGCGCGAGGTTTTGCCTTCTTCAACGAAACGCCGCAAAGCCGAATATGGAACGAGTGCCGCCGCGCCCACTGAATACGCTGCCTCTTCGTCGTCTTCGCGGTAATCGCGGGCAATCGGTTTGCCCTGTTTATTGACGTTTTCAATTGCCAGGCGGCTCGGTTGATGTCCGAGAAAAACGTGGCAGACTTCTTCCATCAACGTCGCGTTTTGCCGGTTCGAGTTATGCGTCGGATTCAAAATGATTAATCTTCTGCCGTCGGGCAGGGCTTGCGAACACGCGCCGCCCGACCATTTATCGCTGCCCGCGCCGAGCAGGTGCGCTTTGGTTTCTTCGGTCAAAAAAGACTCGATTTGCTCAAATGAAGCGACCAGTAATTTAGCATAACGTGCTAAATCAAATGGATTAAGCCGCTCATCGTCGCGCCGCAAACCGGCAAACTCGCGCAAACCGATGGCTCGAATCTCATACTGTCTGCCCTTATTGGTCGGCGGCAAAATCGAAGTATCCACGCTAATGATTATACACGGAATCGGATTTGTATTGAGTTGTTAATAGTTTTTCACCGCCGAGGCGCGGAGTTTTCGCGGAGCAACTCGAAGATTTCTTAGAGTTACTCTGTGCCGCTCCGCGAAAAACTCCGCTATCTGGCGATGAAATTCTTCGCGTTAACTTTTAGTTAATAAATAATTTCAAATTCTTGACACACCTTTACAATGAAAACTACACTTTATTCTTGCCGAAAGGCGTATAATCAATTGCTGTGAATCTGCCGAACTATTTAACCTTAGCCCGTATCGTCCTCGTTCCTTTGCTGGTCGTGATTCTCTTAACGCCGCTGGCGGAAGATTGGTTCGGCATCAGCGGCTACGCGCTCGCCATCGCCATCTTTCTCGCCGCTTCTTTGACCGATATTCTCGACGGACACCTCGCCCGCCGGCGCAATCAGGTTTCCAATCTCGGCAAACTGCTCGACCCGATTGCCGACAAGCTACTGGTTTCCGCCGCGCTCATCGTCCTGGTCGAAAAACATCTCGCGCCGGCGTGGGTCGTCGTCATTATTTTGGGCAGAGAATTCATCATCACCGGTCTGCGTTCAATTGCCGTCACCGAAGGGATTGTTATCCAAGCACAAACGTCGGGGAAAATAAAAATGTGGGCGCAGTGCGTGGCGATTGTCGCTCTGCTCGTGGCGGGCGCGACAGGCAACGTGCCGGTCTCGAACTTCGGTTTAATTTTACCGACGTTTCGCTTCTGGGAAGTCGCCGAGGTGCAAACGGCTTTCAGTCATCTGTTCAGTATCTCGTTAAACACAGACGATTGGCGCGTCTTCGGATACTTGGTGGGACGCGGCGCGTTGTGGATCGCCGTCGCTACGTCCTGCTGGTCAATGTATGATTACTTCAAATACTTTTTCGTCGAAAACAAGCGGCGCAAATCTTTCAAAGACGTGCTTTTCAACAGCCCGGAAACAATTAAAATCAACTCTAAAACCAACTTGTAAATTTAAAAGCAAAAAACGAATTACGATGTCTCCAACATTCGTAATTCGTTTTTTGTAATTTGTAATTTGCAGTTCGTTATTGAAGTTCAACTCGGTCGCCCGTGTGAATTTCCTGCGCCGTGCGCGTAATCACCGCCGTCGCCGTTTTTTCTTTCACATTCAAAATTACGATTTCGCCGACCACTTCACGCAAACCGTCGGGGCGACGGCTTTTTGCTTCTTCGCTCGTGACGATTCCGCCCGTTGCCTGCGAACCCGATTTACGCGGCGCTTGGATGGAGAATTTTCCGCCGCGATAAACCTCGCTTTGAAAACCGACGCTTCGCGCGTTGACCGTTTCTTTCTCATCGTTCTCAAACAAATTTCCGCTGCCGAGCGGACGATAAATCGTCAGGTAATCGCCGACATTAACCCGGTCTTCCGTTCCCAAATCAATATAAACAATTTGCTCGCGCGTCAGCATTTCCTGATTATCACGCGCCATAAAAATTCTGCCGGAAGTTTTACCCGAAGAATCGGCGAAAACATTTAACGCCGGTCGCTGCTGAACCGCCGGACTCGTCCGCGCCGGTGTCGGTTGAAGCAAATCGCCGAGCAGCAAGTTGTCGCACGATGAAACAACCCGCGCCACCGAAACTTCTGCTTTGACGTTGACGACCTCAACCGCGCCGACTTCCTGAACGTAAAAGCCAAGATTATTCTTTTTCGTCCAGCGTGTGTTAACTTTGCCGCGCGGACGAATCACCGAAAACATATCGCCGACCTTTACGCCGCGATTGGTTCCCATACTGATATAAACATTGTCGCCCTGCGAATAGATATTTTGTTCCTGTTCTTCTTCCGCACCGACGATTTCGTTTTCTGTATTGACCGTGCCGGTTTCGACGTAACCCGCGCAATACAAATTATTGCCGCCCGCGAGCGGCGTTTTTCGGTTGACTTGGGTGACGATCAGTTCCGGTGTCGCGCCCGGTCTCTGCGCGAATAGCGTCGCCGGTAATGCGATCGAAACTAAAAAAAGCACTTTGAAACTCAATTGATAAAACTTTTGAAAACTCACGTTGTTCTCCTTATTTGCTGCTTGATTGATAAAACTTCTCTGCTGTTGCCGCAAGAGAAAGAGGCTTGTTTGAAAATCGTTTGCCCTCGCCGGACAAGCTCTATCGTAACCTTTCGGTTAAACAATCGTCAACATTTATTTTTATGTTGAAAACCACAAACTTCGTCATTCTGCGGCTTGCAGAAACGAGTTTGATTTTGTAGTATTTTCGCTTGCGATTGATTCGACAAATTGCATTCAGCCGGTGTAGCTCAGTTGGTAGAGCAGTTGATTTGTAATCATCAGGTCGGCGGTTCAAATCCGTTCACCGGCTCCATTAGAATTAATAGTCTAGGGTAACTTTCGCCAGTTACCCTTTTCCTTTTTGTTTGGACACCAAACTAAACTGACTGCGCGGCACAAAGCCAATCGGAAAAAGGCACGGGTGGAGAACGGACGAAAATTGCGTTGTCCCAAACGGCGGCGGAAAATCGGACGCTTAATGACGCGGCTGCAAAACTTTCGGCGAATCGTCGTGCGTTACAAATACCGTTTTAATGACTGTTTAGACTTTGATAATTTGGCTTATAT
>Ga0136611_10004122_pt1 | contig 10172 bp, 4 predicted proteins | sample AntDrymUQ2232306_2_FD_106645 | JGI IMG/M metagenome (GOLD analysis project Ga0136611, IMG submission 106645) | Polar desert sand microbial communities from Dry Valleys, Antarctica - metaG UQ223 (23.06) | ecosystem: Environmental > Terrestrial > Soil > Desert | place: Antarctica: Dry Valley... | reverse complement strand
GTCGCGTACTGCCAGGCCCACTCCAGCAACACGATGATCCGATTGCGAAACCCCGCCAATAGCAGGACGTGGATGAACAGCCACGCGAGCCAGGCGACAAACCCCGTCAAGCGCAAGGGCCCGGTTTGCGCGACCGCCCGCTTGCGGCCAATGGTCGCCATGATGCCCTTGTCGACATAACGAAACGGCTGGCGCGGCCGCCCTGCGATGGTATCTTCAATGATTTTGGCAACATGGCGTGCCTGCTGCTGGGCGACGGGAGCGAGACCCGGCAGCGGCGCACCGTTCTGGGCAAAGTGGGCGAGGTCGCCGATGGCAAACACCTCGGGCTGGCCCGGCAACGCGCAATCCGGCCCCACCACGACCCGCCCCGAGCGGTCCATCGGCGAGCCCAGCGCCTTGGCGATCGGCCGTGGCTGGACGCCTGCGCCCCACAGCACCGTGCGCGAGGCAAGGAATTCGTCGGCCAACTGCACGCCCGCGGCGGTGATTTGCTCGACACGGGTGGACAAGCGCACCTCGACGCCGAGTTCTCGCAGCGATTGCAAGGCGTTGGCCGACAGCGCCGGGTCAAAGGCGGTCAACAGGCGGTCGCCGGCCTCGATGAGCAGGACGCGCGGCTCGTCGGGCTGCACGACGCGAAAGTCCTGGGCCAGGATATGGCGCGACAGCTCGGCCAGCGTGCCCGCCAGCTCGACCCCGGTGGCGCCGCCGCCAATCACGACAAAGGTCAACAGGATCCGGCGTTTGGCGGCATCCGGCTCGCGTTCGGCGGCCTCGAAATCGAGCAGGACCCGGGTGCGGATGGCCAGGGCGTCGTCGATCGACTTGAGGCCAAACGCATGCTTGGCCCACGCGGGATGGCCGAACCAATTGCTTTGCGCGCCGCCTGCGACTACCAGGAAATCGTAGGTCTCTTCGGCGCCATCGCGCAAAAGCAGGCGTCGGGCCACGCGGTCGACCGCCACGACCTCGGCCAAAAGCACCCGCGTATTGCGCTGGTGGCGCAAGACCGAGCGCACCGGTACGGCGATATTGGCGGGCGACAACCCGGCCAGCGCCACCTGGTAGAGCAACGGTTGGAACAGGTGGTGGTTGGCCTGGTCGATGACGCTGAGCCGCACGGGGGCGTTGCGCAGCGCTTGGGCCAGGGCCAGGCCGCCAAAGCCAGCGCCGATGACGACCACGTGGGGAGCTTGGGTGCCGGACGCGGCGTGGAGGCTGTTTTGCATGGCCGCGCACGGTGCCACACAAGCGGTCTGAGGGTAAGCCGCCGCGGCGACACGTGCCATCGCGCCCAAGCAGTGCCGAGCTCGACCTGGCGCCAAAAACCAAGCCGGGACCGAGGCTTCACCCCGATCCCGGCCCGATGTCACGTCAATTCGGATGGCGCCTCAGCTGCTGCGGCCACCCTTGCCCTGCGATTCGCCTTTTACACCCTGGCGCAGCGGGCTGCCGCCGTCGGCCTTGGGCTCGCTGCCCAGGTTGCCGGTGCCCGATTTGCCGCCCGGGATGCTCTGGTTGTCGTCGCGGCTGTGCTGCTGCTTCTGGTACTTTTTCTGGTTCGGCATGATTCCTCCAGCAGAAATGCGGCCGCAGGAAAGGGCGCGGCCGCTACCCACAGCGTGGCGCCCCGGGATCGCGTGAGCCAGCCTGGTGCGGTAACCGCGCACCCGCACAAGCGATTCGCCGCGCATCGGTGCCCCGTGGCCAGAACGGATCATCCCGGCGATGCCAAGCGCAACCATCTGGAATTAAAGACCGTTGGACATCTGCAGGGTGTAGTAGCTGCAAGTTCCCGGGGCATTGGCGACGCGGTACACCCGCACGAAAAAGTGCGCGCTGTTGTCGCTACACACGTTCATGCCCGGCAGGCCGCTGCCGCCCGCACACTTGCATTCGCCTGCCTTCTCCGGGTTGGGTGACTTCACCACATCGCCGGCAAAGCCGCCCTTGCCGGCCTGGGGACCTGACGGCTGGCTGCCGTAGAAATTCGTGGTCCAGCCGCTGTCCCCACCGCCCGCGCACAGTTGGTTGGCCGAGCCGCACTCGCCGCGGTAGAAATCGATGGCGAACTGGCCGTCCGGATTGCCGACCAGCGTCGCGCGCGGCGAGAACTTGTCGCACCCGCCGTTGCCGTCCGCGGTGTCGATGGCGTGAAAGCGGTACCAGTCACCCGCCTCGCCGGGCATGATGTTGCCGCTTTTTTGCACCGATGAGCCGTTGTCCGCGAGCTGACCCAGGTCGAGCGCGCCGCCACAAGAGCCGCTGGCGCCGCCATAGAGACCGTCGGCCGAGCACTCGCAGCCGTTGTTGTATTGGCCGTCGATGTTGAACTGCTTGCTCGGGCACAGCGGCACGCATTTGCCGGCCTGGCAGCTCGGTGCGCCGTTTGGGATGTTGGGGCAAAGCGTGGCCGCAGGGCCATCGTCAACCCCGCCATTGCAGTTGTCGTCCACGCCGTTGCACACGTCCGCCGCTGCCGGATGGATGCCGGCGTTCTGGTCGTTGCAATCGCCTGCCTGCTTGGCCTTGAACACGCCGCTCGGGCTGCACAAAAGCATCGAAGATTGCGTGCCATAGCCGTCGCCGTCCGCGTCCGCATACCAGGTCGCGGCCCCCACGGCGTCCGTGTCGATCGCGCCGTTGCAGTTGTCGTCCACGCCGTTGCACACCTCTTGGGCGCCCGGTTTGACGTTGGGATTCTGGTCGTTACAGTCGCCGGCCTGTGCCGCCGTGAAGTTGCCCGAGGCGTTGCACGCACACTGCGCGGCCGAGGTCACACCCCAGGCGTCCTTGTCGGCGTCCTGGTAAAACGTCTTGCATCCTGCGGCGTTGATCGGGTCGACGATGCCATCGCAGTCCGTGTCCTTGTTGTCGCAGCTCTCGGGCGCCTTGGGATAGATGCTTTTGTCGAGGTCGTTGCAATCGCCCGACGAGGTCGCCTGGTAGGGCGCCTTGGGCGAGCAGAGGCATTGCGACGCGACGATGCCGCCAAAGCCGTCGCCATCGTTGTCTGGAAAGAACGCCGTGCAGCCCACCGCGCCCGGGTTGTCCACCGTCCCGTCGCAATTGTTGTCGGCGGCGTCGCACAGCTCGATGGCGCCCGGTTTGATCGCTGGATTCTGGTCGTTGCAGTCCTCGCCCTTTTGCGCGCTGTAGGGCTTGGTCGACTTGCACAGGCACTTGAACTTGCCACTCTGGCCAAAGCCGTCGCCGTCGTCGTCCAACAGGAACAGCCCGCAACCTTGGGCGTTTTCTTCGTCCACGCCGCTTTGGCAATTGTCGTCCAGGCCGTTGCAGGTCTCCACCGCGCCCGGATAGGCCGCCTTTTGCGCGTCGTTGCAGTCGCCGCCTTTCTGCACGTTGTAAGGCGCTGTTTTCGCGCACAAACAGGCGGTCTTGCCGGTGTCGCCAAAGCCGTCGCCGTCGCTGTCGACCCACCACGCGGCACAGCCGTCCGCGCCGACCTCGTCCACCGCCGCGTCGCAATCGTTGTCGTAGCCGTCGCAGGCCTCGCTCGCCTTGGGGTTGGCCTTGGCCTTCTGGTCATCGCAGTCGCCGCCAGCCTGCGCCGTAAACGCGCCCTGCGGTTTGCACAGGCATTGGAACGAGCCGTCGTTGCCAAAGCCGTCCTTATCGGCATCGGCGTACCATTTCAAGCAGTTGAGCGCATTGGCCTCGTCCACATCGCCGCCGCAATCATCGTCCAGGCCGTTGCACACCTCGGTCATCGCCGGGTTGATCTTGGCGCTTTTGTCGTCGCAATCGCCCGCTTTTTTGACCGTGTAGTTCTGGTTGGGCGCGCACAGGCATTGCGGCTTGCCGGTGCCGAAGCCATCGCCGTCCTGGTCCAGGTAAAACGGCGTGCAACCGCCAGCGTCGGGTTCATCCTGCTGGCCGTTGCAGTTGTCGTCCTTGGCATTGCCGCACACCTCGGGCTTGCCGGGGCTGGCCTCGGGGTCGTTGTCGCTGCAGTCGCCGCTCTGCTTGGCCGTGAACTCGCCTTCGGGCGCGCACAAGCACTTGGCCAGGGCACTGCCTGCGCCGTCCTTGTCTGCGTCGAGGTAGTAGGACACGCAGCCGAGCGCCCCCTCCTCGTTGTCCGTGCCCCCGTTGCAGTTGTCGTCGAGCAGATTGCCGCAGGTCTCTTTTTGCCCTGGAAATACATTGGCTTTCTGGTCGTCACAGTCCTTTTCGCCACCCTTGGCGCAGGTCTTGGGCGCACCGACCACGGCCATCGCCTTGTCGCAAAAGCCGTCCTTGTCGTCGTCGCAGCCCTCGTCGATGCCGGCCGCGCAATTGTCGTCGACGTCGTTGCAAACCTCGCTCGCGCCCGGCAGCACGGCCTTGTCCTTGTCGTCGCAATCGCCCACCACCGGTGCCGTGAACAGGTCCAGGGGCGCGCAAAGACACTGCTTTTTGCCGTCTGCGGCCGTCTTGCCGCCCCCCACGCCGTCGCCGTCCGCGTCCTGCCAGTAGACCTTGCAGCCGGCCGCGCCCTGTTCGTCGGTGGCGCCGTCGCAGTCGTCGTCCTGGCCATTGCACGACTCGGCGCTCGGGATGGCCGCATCGCACGCCGTCAGGCCGTCGGGTCCGCACTTGCGCGCGCCTTTGCAGGTGCCCGCCACGTTGGTGACGTTGCAGGTGGTGGTGGCACCTTGGGCGGTGGCTTTGGGGGTGCACGGGCACTCGCCGCCCTTGCGCACGCACTGCTTGCCCGAGCCTTGGGTGCCCTGGGCGGTCTGGCAGGCGTAGGTCGGCGGGCACTCGGCGTCGCTGGCGCACGTGGCCCCGCAAAACCGGCCGCTCGTGCCCTGGTCGACGCACAGCGCCTGGTCGTCGCCCTTGGCTGCGCACTCGGTGTCGGCCTGGCAGGGACGGCAGAGGTTGGGGGTGCGCGGGACGCACGCAAAAACGGTGTCGCCGGTGCCGATGTCCGCGCATTTCCAGCCGTCCGGGCAGCATTGGATGCAGGCCGTGGAACAGCGCTTGCCGTCGGCGGTCTCGAGGCAAAAACCGGAGTCGCAGTCCTGGGCGCCTGCGCAGGTGGCCCCGGGCTGGCCAGGATCGGGCGAGAGGGCGAATTCGCAACTGTTGGCAGTGTCTGGCGCCACATCGGTCGCGGGCGGAGCGCCGTCGCTCAGGGCATCGACACCACTGCCAAAGCCGAGCTCGGGGGCCGCGTCGACGGCGGCTGAAGCGTCGGTGGCGGCGGTCGGCGCGGGCGGATCGCTGCAGGCAACGGCAAATCCGAGCCACAACAGCGCGGCCGCCAAAGGTGCTCGGCGCAGCCTGGCAGGGACCGCAAGGCGCGCTGCTGTCGACCGCATAGGAACCTCTAGGAGCCTGTCGGACCAACGTCCGAGGGGCCCCGTCGCTTATTTTTTTCTACTTTGGCGCAAGAACCGCTTGAAGTAATTCAAGCAGTTTCACGCCAAAGGCAGTCCGCGTCCACGGCCTGCTCTAGGAGCGGGTTGCTCAAAAGGCCAAATTTGGCCTTTCCCCGACAAGCTCCTAGGGCAGGAGCGAATGTAGGCCGCAGCGAAAAGGCAGCCACGCTCGCGGGGGCGGTCACCATAACAAAAATGCGGCAGTTGGCGAGTGTGGAGCGCGGGTGGGGCCAAGGTTGCTGCTCCAGCATCGGTTGCCGGCTTTACGTGACGGCCGGCACCGCACCCTCCAGCGGCTTGGTCGCCAGCAGCAGGAACATCCCTGGGCACGCGGCAAGCCGTTGCGTTGCTTGCACTTGCCAGCCGAGTCGGCGCAGGTGGCCCGCGATCTCCGTGGGCGGGTACACACGGCCTTTGCGGGTGTAGAGCGCCATGTTGAGCGAGAAGTAGACGCTGGCCGCCGGTCCGCGCCGATCCGGACGCAAATCGAGATCCTGCACCGCCAGGATGCCGCCCGGCCGCAGCGCCGACCCGGCCTTTGCCAAGAGCGCCGCGTTGCTTGCCGGGCCGTGCAAGTGCAGGACATGGCTCAGCAAGACCGCGTCGAAGTCGCACTCGGTAGGCGTGTCCGCGGCCTCGCCCGCAAGCCAAGTCACCCGCGAGGCCACCGGCTCGGGCAAAGCGGCCAAGCGCGCGCGCGCCAACTGCACGACGTCGGCGCGATCCAGCGCAACGGCCACTGCCTGCGGGTGGTGGGCCAGGTAGGCGGCGCTATAAGTGCCCGCGCCACAGCCGAGATCGAGCAGTTTGCCGCTCGGCAGGACCGCGGCGATGGCTTGCGCTGCGTCTTGCGATGTTTGCCAGAGGTGGTCGTGGAACTGCACAAGCGCCGCGGCATCGGCAGTCTCGTCGGGCAGGGGTTCGCCGCTTTGCAGCACTTGCGCGAGCAATCCCCAGCCCAAGGGTGGCGGCGGTGGACCCGCTGGCGGCAACAAACCGACTTGGTACTTAGGGTTACGCCCGGATGCCGACTGGACCACAGCGCCGCTCAGCGCGAGCACGTCGAGCAGAGCGCGCAGCCGGTGCGGAGCGATGGCCAAAAGCCGCGCGATGGCAGACACCCCCCGCGGCACCGCCAGCACCTCGACCAGACCCAGCGTGCGCGCGGCCGCCAGGGCGTACTGGTCCAGGATGGCCGCATGGCGTTCGACCAAGGTCGCAAAGTTCATCGGGTTCCTGCGAGTGTCGGAGCCGCGGTGCCAAAACGCGTGCCCAGCATGCTACGGACACGGCCCGGATTTGCCATCGCAGGTGCACTTGCAAGGCCACTCCTGACACTCCGACCACTTCTGGCCGGCAGGCATCGGCTTGGCACAAAGCCGGAACTCGCCGTTCTTGCCGCGCACCAGCAGGGTCGGATAGCTCGCCTCGCCATAGATGAGCGTCACCACCCGACCGCTGGCCGTCACCCACAGGTCCTGCGCGTCATGGCGGCCCATCTTGAAGTACATCTTGTAGACCTCGGCCAGCGGCGACGTCGCGGGCCCTTCCGGCGGCCAGTTCTTGCCCACCGGCCCGTACCCCAACTCGGCCACCGCCATCGTCCCCGGCAGCTCGGCATAGGCGGACAGCGGTTCGTCGTTGGCCGGCAGACCACCCGGCAGCGCCGTGACAGCGCCGATCGGCGAGGGCAGCAGGGGCCCCACGCCGCTTTGGTCGATGAGAAAACCGAGCAATTGCGGGTCGCTCTTGACCTTCCTGGCCAGCCCCAGCGGCCGCCAGGGGTCAAAGGCTGCGTAGTGCACCTCGGGCGCGAGCAGCTTTTGCCATTGCACCTTGCCGTCCGCACCCAGTCGCGCCACGCCATAGCGGGACTGGCCGTTGGCGGGCACCTGGTGCCAGGCCAGCAGCAGGCCGCCGTCCGCCGCGGGCCACACCTGGTCGATGCCGCGCTCATTGGGATCGCCCAGCATGCCGGTCAGCGTGACATCGACCGCCAGCGTCACCGTCGAGTCTTCGCTCAACACCACCATGCGCCCATGCCATGCAGCCGCGCCCCAAGCTTTGTGGCCCAGCAGCACGTGGCCACCCCCAGGCCGCGACAGCAGCCATTGCCTTCGCTTGGCACGGGCATGGCCCAGCCACCAATCGTCCAGGCCCGTCGCCACCGTGACGTCGAGCTCGGGCTGGCCCGCCGCCGACAGTCGCGCAAGGCGGGTGAACCCCGGCTTGGCCTGGGCCGGAGGCTGCGTGATGGTCGCCAGCAGACCGTCGGACACCGTGCGGGCCGAGGCGCCAATGCCGCCATCCATGACGCGCCGCCAGCGCACGACGCCGTTGTCCTGTACCCGCAGCGCCACCCAGCCGCCCGCCACCAGCAGGTCGCCCTGGCCGGCCTCGCGCACCTGGGGCCGCTGGGCATCGAGGCCGAGCAGCCAGCCCTCGGCCGGCGCGCCATTGCCCTCGCACATCGGCTCCGGAGGCGGCACGCACCGACCCGCGATGCACTGGCCGACGATTGGGGCGCCCGTCGATGGCTTGCCCGCGCAAAAGTTGCTCAATAGGCAGGTGGTCTGGGCCACATGGCTGCAGCCGCCGGTCTTGGCATCGCAGGAGTCGCCGGTGCAGGGCTCGCCGTCGTCGCAGTCGGCCTGGACGATGCAGGTGCCCAGCGACTTCTTGCAGCCGGCGATCGGCGTGTGCGTGCACGAGCCGAGGTGGGCGCTACAGGCATCCGCGGTGCACGGGTCGCCGTCGCTGCACGCCGCCTGGGGCGGACCGCAGCCGGGGCAGGTGCCGTCGCCGAGCGCGTTGTAGCGGCGGACGCCGTGGGGCCCGAAATCGAGAAAGCCACCGTCCGGGGTGGGCAGGGTTGAAAGCAAGCCCCAGGAGAACTCTGGTCCGGGCAGGAACGCCACCGGTCGTCCCTCTGTGTTCCATCTCCGCACGTATTTCGCTTCGTTCGAGCCGGCGTTGCTGACGTAGCCGTAACTATCCATCACTGTCATGGCGTTTGCATGCATCACCGCGAGGGGATCCAGACCCGGCAGGAAGCCGGATCCGTCGAACAATGCCTGAGTCCAGTGTAATTGGCCCCCGGGCGTCAGGCGGAAGAGGACGATTGGCGGTGCGCCCGGGCCATAGCCGCCTTGGTATAGCCCGATGAGCCCACCGTGGGGATCCGCGCTGAACACGGCTCCGCTGAATGGGCCTTGCATCGGATAGTGCAGAGGGGTCTCAAGCACGAGCTTACCGCTTCCATCGTACCGCCGCAGCGAGGCAACGTCCATAGACTCGACGACCACGAGACCACCCCCGGGCATGGCGATCAAGCCGCTCAGCCCTTGGGCTTTCGTCGTCCAACTCAGCTTGCCGTCCGGTGTGTATGCCATCACCTCCGTCGCCGCATTGGCTGCGACCGGCAGACCTATTCCATAAAGGACACCTTGGTCGTCGAGCGCGAAAAACTCGCCATCAAGTAGCCCCGAAAAGACCAACTCGGCATGGGCATTCCAACGCATGACCAACGACTTGCCGCTCTGGCTCCGTGCAGGTCGTTGCACGGCGGCGGCGGCGCCGTCAGGAGCTGAGACAATGAACTTGTCACTTGTGCTCCACTTGGCCACCACGATCTCGGCGCTTGTGCCGCAGGAGCCGAGCAACCAAAGGCTTGCATCGGCATTGACCAGCAGCGCGCCATTCCGAAAGCGATGGGCGCCGCTCGTCGTGATAAACGGTTCGGATGGTAGCACCGAAGCCAGCTTGGATGGCCAAGGCCAGACCTCGCATGCGAACTGGGTGGCAGCCTCGGGCAGCATTGCAGCGGCTGGCGGGCAGATGGTAGGCAGTTGCGGCACGTAAACGTCCGGGTTTTTCGCCTTGGGTACGTCTTGCTCGGCGGCTTGCTCCGTGTCTTGCACCACGTCTGGCGGGAGCGCGGCGGCATCTACGTCGGCAGACGTATCTTGGACAGCGTCCTGTTGGGTGGTGCCTTGCGCAGGACGCGGTTGGCGGCCCTGACAGGCGCTGGACAACAATAGGAGGGCAAGGACCGCACAGCGAAGGATTGGAGAGCTCATGGTTTCCATGCTCCGCGATATGTGAGTGGGTCATTGTTTCCAAAAAAGTCCGTTCGCACCTCGCCGCTTCCGAATAGTTCGGGCATCAGGAATCGAGCCAAGCGAAGGAGTGCGGCGGTGGACACGAGGACCTCGCTCTGTCTGTGAGGTTGCGGCGGTGACTGGGCCTTTGAGACTCACCGGTGAACGGTGGTAGTGAATACCTGAAAACGGGGCGGTGTCAAGAGCGCGCGGCGAAGTTTGTTTCCCGTGCGCTGGGCTGCTGGGACATTCGGCATGGGTGGGCGCTGCCGAGCTTGGCGCACGCACTTGCCGCAGTCATCGGCACCGTGGCTTTTGCGCGCGCGCTGGCAAAAAGTGCAACCAGAGGCGCGGTTTGCCACAGGGTCGTAGTTTCGGCGCCGGGCAATTGCTAGGCTTTGGGGGACGACGCCATTTTCGCGTGGTCCAGGCGCAACGGGGTCGGCATGGTCGGACTTCGCATCTCACTGGCAGTGACTACCGCATCGCTCGGGTTGGCGGGTGGGATCTTCTCGCTGTGCGGCGTTTCGTCCGCCAACGAGTCAAGCGTTCCGCACACCAGCGACTCCGGCGCTTACCCCGCCACCTTTGGCACCGGCGGGCGCGGGTCCGATGCGGCGCCGGGTGCCGATTTGCAGCGGCTGGCCGACGCGGATTATGACGGCATCGAGGATTCGGT
>Ga0136611_10004121_pt1 | contig 10173 bp, 10 predicted proteins | sample AntDrymUQ2232306_2_FD_106645 | JGI IMG/M metagenome (GOLD analysis project Ga0136611, IMG submission 106645) | Polar desert sand microbial communities from Dry Valleys, Antarctica - metaG UQ223 (23.06) | ecosystem: Environmental > Terrestrial > Soil > Desert | place: Antarctica: Dry Valley... | reverse complement strand
CTCCACGACGAGGCGGAGGTTGGCCTGCACGAGCTCCCGGCCGGCGGCGGGGTCGCCGGTGCGGCACCTGCGGGCAAGCACCGCGACATCCTCGTCGCTGAGCAGGGGCTGGCGGGCGACCTCTTCGAGGTAGCGCTGCACGAGATGCCCTTCAGGATCGTGCCCGTCGTCGCCCACCGGTTCCAAGGTACGAGGTTCGGTGTCGGTCTGTTCCGCTCAGGCCGAGACGGCCTCGGGGGCGGGTGCCATCCCGATGCTGCCCGGTCCGGTGATGCCGCCGGCCCGAACCATGATCGCTTCGAGCCGGCGCTCATGGGCCGACGCTCGGTCGACGTCCTCGGAGGTCTCGATCAGCGACTGGATCATGAGCTGGCCGTCGCGCCAGTCCTCGAACTCATCCTGCAGGATGTGGTTCAGGGAGCGGATGGTCGGCGCGTCCGTGATGGTCGAGGTGTTGTTGAGGTGGTAGGTGTACGCGGTGATCTTGTACGGGATCAGCACGCGGTAGACGCCCACCAGCTTCTCGAGCGTGCGCTCCGGGGCTTCCGGCTCGGTCATGGCGTCCATGAACTCGACGATGGCGTCGTTGGCCGGAAGCGTCAGGCGATCGGGGTTCATCTCCCGCAGCTCGGGGAGGCGCTTGTGCCAGAGCTCGCTGTGCCACGCGTGCTTGTAGCAGTGGGTGCCCAGGCGCATCTTGACGTCGAGCTCGGGCACGGTGGCCACCCAGCCGCCGAGGGCCTCGAACAGCTTCATCTCGATCCACTTGTAGTTGCCGACCCGACGCGCCGTCTCCTCGACGCTGAAGGAGCCGGGAAGCTCACGACGGTCCCAGGGGGCGAACGGTGCGCGGGGCTTCTTCGGATCTGCCATGAGGCCCATCCTCATGGTGATCGCGCGGTTGGTCAAGCGAGGGCTCAGCCGCGGTATCCGTTGGTGATGGGCATGCGGCGATCTCGTCCGAAGGCCTTCTCGGTGACGCGCACGCCGACGGGCGCCTGGCGCCGCTTCCACTCAGCCACGTCGATCATGCGGGCGACCTTGCGGACGAGCATGGGGTCGTGGCCGTCGTCGATCAGCTCCTCGATGGTGCGATCGTCCTCCACGTAGGCCTCCACGATCGGATCGAGGACCTCGTACGCGGGCAGCGACTGGTCGTCGCGCTGGTCGGGGCGCAGCTCGGCGGAGGGCGGCTTCTCGATGACCGACGTGGGGATCACGTCGTAGCCGGCCATCTCGTTGCGGGCCAGGGCCAGCTGCCAGACCATCGTCTTCGACACGTCTTTGATGACGGCGAAGCCTCCGGCCATGTCCACGCCGTAGATGGTCGTGTACCCGACCGCCAGCTCGCTCTTGTTGCCGCAGATGAGGACCAGCCAGCTGCGGAACTTGTTGGCCAGTGCCATCAGCAACGTGGCCCGGATGCGCCCCTGCAGGTTCTCCTCCGTGATGTCCGGATCGGTGCCCTCGAAGGATGGCGCCAACAGGTCGAGCATCGGCCCGAAGGCGGGCTCGATGGCGATGGTGCGCAGCTCGATGCCCAAGTTGGCGCACAGCTTCTCGGCATCGGTGATCGAGCCCTCGCTCGAGTACCGGGAGGGTAGGGCCACGCAGTGCACCCGCTCGGGGCCGACCGCGTCGGCGGCAATGGCGGTGACCAACGAGGAGTCGATGCCTCCCGAGAGGCCGAGCACCACGTCGGTGAAGCCGTTCTTCCGGACGTAGTCGCGGGTGCCCAACACCAGTGCGGCGTAGATCTCCTCCGGCTTCGAGCGCGGCGCGGTGACCACGCCCTGGCGCCGCGCCCCGGTGTCGTGCTCCTCGCTCTGGGTCACTGTCACCACGGGCAGTGAGGGCGAGCTGGTCCGCCCTCGCGGATCGAGGAGGCGCTTACGGAAGGTGGGACGCACGTCCATGTCGAGGATCATGATGTGCTCGTCGAACTGCGGAGCGGACGCCACCACGTCACCGTTCGAGTCGATGACGATGGATGCGCCGTCGAAGACCAGCTCGTCCTGTCCGCCCACCTGGTTCACGTAGACCAGACCGCACGAGGCGTCGGCCGCCCGGGTGGCCAGCATCCTCTCGCGCTCGGCCACCCGTCCGGCGTGGTACGGCGAGGCGTTGATGTTGAGGATCAGCTCGGCACCACCCGCCGCCTGCGTCGCCATCGGGCCGGACGGGCTCCAGATGTCCTCACAGATCGAGATGCCGGCGCGCACGCCACCGATGACGTAGAGGGCCAGCGGCTCGGACCCTGGCGTGAAGTACCGGGCTTCGTCGAACACGGCGTAGTTCGGCAGCAGGCGCTTTCGGTACACGCCGTGGACCTGCCCGTTGGCGCACACCGCGGCTGCGTTGTGCAGATCCTGCCCGGCATCGACGAAGCCCAGCACCGCCGTGCATCGCCGGGTGCTGCGGGCCACTCGCAGCATGGCCTCCCGGTTGTCCACGATGAACCCGGGCTTCAACAGCAGGTCCTCCGGTGGGTACCCAGTGATGGCCAGCTCTGGGAAGACGGCGACGTCGCACTGCGCGGCCTCCGCCTCCTCGAGGGCGGTCTGGATGCGCTCGACGTTGCCGTCGAGATCCCCCACCGTCGTGTTGATCTGGCAGGCGGCGACGCGAAGGCGGGTCACCCCGTCAGCGTAGGTCGACTGCCGGACGGCCCCGCTGGCGTTGCATCCGCGGGCAGGCATTTCGTGGACAGGTGCGCGAAGGCCACGGGTACCGTGTCTTCAGCATGAGTCCGACTGTCGACGCTCTGGTGCAGTACGGCTGGAGCGACCGCGTGGCCACCCTCTACGAGGAGGTGGCCGGACCCGGTCATCTGCCGGGCCGCGTGGTGCGGGTGGAGCGGGCCAGCCGGCTGGGGCGGGCCGCGTGCGTCGTGCGCCTGGAGGTGGGCGAGGTGACCGCAGTCGCCGACGTGCGCCCGGCCGTCGGCGACTGGGTCATCGTGGACCAGTCAGCAGAGGGCACGCACGTCGTCGAACATCTGCTGCCCCGGTGGTCGAAGCTGGCCCGGCAGGACCCGGGGAACGAGAACGGCGAGCAGGTGCTGGCGGCCAACCTCGACTACGTGGCCATCTTCGCTCCTCTCGACCGGTTGAAGGTCGGCCGCATCGAGCGGGAGCTGCTGATCGCATGGGACAGCGGGGCCAGCCCGCTCGTGCTCCTCACCAAGGCAGATCTCGTGGGCGACGCCGAAGCGATCGCAGACGACGTGCGGGCCCGGCTGGTGGGCGCCGAGGTGGTGGTGACGAGCTCGGCCGACGGCACGGGCGTGCACCACGTCTCGGAGCTGCTGCAGCCGAACCGCACCGCGGTGCTGTTCGGCCCGTCGGGTGCCGGCAAGTCGACCCTGGCCAACGCATTGCTCGGCCGCGAGGCGCTGGCCACCGGCGCCGTGCGGGAGACCGACCAACGTGGCCGCCACACCACGACGACGCGCCACCTGTTGGCGCTACCCCAGGGCGGGGTGCTCATCGACACCCCCGGTCTGCGGGCGCTGCCCATCTGGGAGGGCGAGCAGGGCTTGGCCGCGGCCTTCTCCGACATCGAAGAGCTGGCCCGGTCGTGCCGCTTCCGGGACTGCGGCCACGAGCGGGAGCCCGGCTGCTCGGTGACCGCGGCAGTGGCGGCCGGTGACCTCGACCCGGAGCGGATGGCCAGCTACCGGAAGCTGCAGCTGGAGGTGGAGCACGCCGAGCGCAACCGGGACCTGCAGGCCCGGCAGGCCGAGGCGTCCCGCGTGAAGGCCCTCAACAAGGCCATGCGCAACCACCCCAAGAAGCGCTGAGCGCGGCGGGTCTACTTCCCGCTGGCGGCGGCCGAGCAGCAGGTGTTGGTGATCAACCGGGTGACCACGTACGGGTCGACGTTGGCGTTGGGCCGACGGTCCTCGAGGTAGCCCTTGCCATCGACCTCGACCTGCCAGGGGATGCGGACGGAAGCGCCGCGGTCGGAGACGCCGTAGGAGAACTCGTTCCACGGAGCGGTCTCGTGCTGGCCGGTAAGACGGTGCTCGATGCCGGCGCCGTACTGGTGCACGTGCTCGTCGGCAGCCTTGCCAAGAGCCTCGGCCGCGGCCACCACGGCCTCGTAGTTCTCCCGCATCAGCTTGGTGGAGAAGTTGGTGTGGCAACCGGCACCGTTCCAGTCGCCCCGCACCGGCTTGGGATCGAGGGTGATCGAGATGCCGAACTCCTCACCCAGGCGATGCAGGAGCCAACGGGCGACCCAGAGCTGGTCGGAGACGTCGAGAGGGCTGAGCGGGCCGACTTGGAACTCCCACTGACCCGGCATGACCTCGGCGTTGATGCCCGAGAGCGTGAGGCCGGCCTTCAGGCAGGCGTCGAGGTGGGCCTCCACGAGAGGTCGGCCGTAGACGTCGTCCTGGCCCACGCCGCAGTAGTACGGGCCCTGGGGGCCGGGGTAGCCACCGTTGTCGGGAAAGCCGAGCGGCCGCGCCCCTTTGAACAACGTGTACTCCTGCTCGAGCCCGAAGAGGGGCTCGTCCCCCGAGAACTTGTCGGCCACCTCGGTCAGGGCGGCGCGCGTGTTGGTGGGATGCGGGGTCATGTCGGTGAGCAGTACCTCGCACATGACGAGCTTGTCGCCGTCGCCGCGCATCGGATCGTCGTATACCGCCACAGGCCGGAGCACGCAGTCGCTGGCCTTGCCCGGCGCCTGGTTGGTGCTGGAGCCGTCGAAGCCCCAGAGGCCCGGTTCACCGTCGAAGATGACCTTGGTCTTGGACCGCAGGAGGGGTGTCGGCTCAGTGCCGTCGATCCAGATGTACTCAGCCTTGTATGCCATGGCTGGCACGGTATCGAAAGGCCTGTTTCCCGTCAGATTCGATCGTGTGAACAGCATGTGAACGAGGGTCGAGCGGCCGAACTGGCTGCTTCACTGGTCCTATGGAGCGACACCAGGACTACGTGCTGCGAACGGTCGAGGAGCGGGGGGTCCGGTTCATCCAGCTCTGGTTCACCGACGTGCTGGGAATCCGACGCGGCTTCGTCATCACGCCTGCGGAGCTCGAGAACGCCCTCGAAGAGGGCATGAGCTTCGACGGTTCGGCCGTGGACGGGTTCAGCCGGGTCCAGGAGTCGGACGTGCTGGCCATGCCCGACGCCAAGACCTTCCAGATCCTGCCGTGGCGGGCCGCCGACAAGCCCACGGCCCGCATGTTCTGCGACGTGCTCCACTTCGACGGGACACCGTTCCCCGGTGACCCCCGAGCTGTGCTGAAGCGCCAGCTCGAGCGGGCCCATGACATGGGCTACTCGTTCTTCGCCGCCCCCGAGCTCGAGTACTTCTACTTCGCCGACTCCGACACGTCCTCGTTGCCGAAGCCGCTCGACCACGGGTCGTACTTCGAGCTCACCGTGAACGACAAGGGCAGCGACCTCCGCACCCGGACGGTGCTGACCCTCGAGGACATGGGGATCCCCGTCGAGTACAGCCAGCACGAGGACAGCCCCAGCCAGCACGAGATCGACCTGCGCCACACCGACGCCCTGTCCATGGCCGACACGGTGATGACCGTGCGCCAAGTGGTGAAGGAGCTGGCCCAGGAGCGGGGTGTGTACGCCACGTTCATGCCCAAGCCCATGGCCGGGGTGCAGGGCTCCGGCATGCACACCCACTTTTCGCTCTACGAGGGAGACACCAACGCGTTCCACGACCCGGGCGACGAGTACGGCTTGTCGAAGGTGGCCAAGGGGTTCATCGCCGGGCTCCTGACGCACGCCCGCGAGCTGACGGCGGTGACCAACCAGTGGGTCAACTCCTACAAGCGGCTGGTCGTCGGGTACGAGGCGCCGATGTACGTCAGCTGGGCTCGCAACAACGGCTCGGCCATCGTCAACGTCCCTCAGGCCAAGAGGGACAAGAGCGCCGACTCCACCCGCATCGAGTACCGCTCTCCGGACCCCGCCTGCAACCCCTACCTCGCCTTCGCGGTGGTGCTGGCGGCCGGCCTGAAGGGCATCGAGGAGGGCTACGAGCTTCCGCCCGAGGTGGCCTCGAACCTCTATACGATGAGCGGCGATGAGCGCGAGGCTGCGGGCATCGACGTGCTGCCTGGCAACCTCTCGGACGCAGTGGACGAGATGGAGCGCTCGGAGCTCATGGCCGAAGCGCTCGGTGAGCACGTCTTCGAGTGGTTCATCCGGAACAAGCGGGACGAGTGGGCGGCCTACAAGGTGCAGGTCAGCCAGTTCGAGCTCGACCGCTACCTCCCCACGCTCTAGCCCATGGAACCGCTGCTGATCTTTCCCGACCCCGCACCGCCGGAGCTGGTGCAGTGCCTCGACCTCTCCGGCTACCCCTGGAAGGCGGCCGGCACCGCGGACGACGCAGGTCGCATCCAGCCCGACGACGGCTGGTCGGGTGCGGTGATCGTCGCCGACAAGGATCCGGAGGCCGCGTTCAACCTATGCCGGGCCCTTCGCCGGCGAGATCTGCCGCTCGAGCCCATCCTCGTGCTGGTCTCCGGTGGGCAGCTCCCCGACCTCGAGCTGCGCGACGACCTCTTCGACGACTTCTGCCTGACCCCGTTCCACCCCCGGGAGCTCGAGGCGCGCCTGAAGCACCTCTTCTGGAGGACGGGTACGGGCACCCGACCCGAGCTGGTGGAGTACGGCTCGCTGGTCCTCAACCTCGAGACCTACCAAGCAGCCATCAGCGGGCGGCCGCTCGACCTCACCTACATGGAGTACGAGCTGTTGAAGTTCCTTGCCACCAACCCCGGCAAGGTGTTCACCCGAGAGATCCTGCTGTCACGGGTCTGGGGCTACGAGTACTACGGCGGGGCCCGCACGGTCGACGTCCACATCCGGCGCCTGCGGGCCAAGCTGGGCGAAGAGCACGCCAACCTGATCCAGACCGTGCGCTCGGTCGGCTACCGCTTCGGGCAGCCTCGCTGGTCGCTCTAAGTGTTGAGCTCGACGAGCTCGCTGCCCTCGTGGGCCTCGTCGGTGCGCGCCTTCAGCGCCCAGCCGACCAGGGCAGACAGGATGGCGCCGCCCATGAGGACGGAGACCGGGATGACGAGGACCACCACGAACACGATGAGGGGGATGCCGATGTCCACCACGTCATCTTTCCCCGCGGAAGGCCCAGGCCTCCACTTCGACCCGGCCACCGAGCGGTAGGGCGGCCACCGCCACTGCCGTCCGGGCCGGGCGGGCATCACCGAACGCCTCGAGGTACGGCTCGTTCATCGGCGCCCAGTCCTCGATGTCGACCAGGAACACCGTCGTCTTCACCACGTCGGCCATGGAGGCGCCCTCCGACTCGAGGAGCGCTCTCACGTTGGCCAAGGCCTGGCGGGTCTGCTCGACGACGCCGCCGTCGACCAGCACGCCGTCGACCTGTCCCAGCTGGCCGGCGGTGACCAGCCAGTCGCCGACGGCCACGACGGGTGAGTAGGGGCCACGCGGGCTGGTCATGTGAGCGCACCTCGAGTCGTCGGCCACTCGGTTGGCCTGCCCTGTTCTAGCCAAACGGCGGCGGCCACCGCGGCGAACACCGCATCGGAGCCGTTCACCGGAGCGTCGTCGGAGGGCACGATCTCGACGTCGACGGGCGGCATGTCCCGGGCGCGCAGAACACCGAAGGACCGGATGGTCAGGTCGTGCACCTCGCCCGCCTCATCCACCGACAGACCCTCACTGGTCACCCATCCGAGGGCCATGTGGGCTGCGCCGATGCAGTACGAGCGCAGCACGACATCGTCGAGCGCGTGCCCACAGGCCACCCGGACGTGGATACCCGATGCGTCGACACTGGCCTCGGCCCGCCCGCCACCGTAGGGGTCGACCGCGACCGACGGGAGACCGTCGCGATCGTCGATGGCCGCTCGAAGCACACTGGCTTCGGCCCACCCTGCGGCGCGAAGCGATGTCGACGTCGGGGGGCCCGGCACGTCCACCTCCTCCACCTCCAAGTCGAGGCCGGGAACGGACCGAAGGGCGGCGGTGACACCAGCGGTGCGGGCAACTCGGACGATGCCGGTGCCATCGCTCCTGATTCCTGCGGCCAGCGGTGGTCGCTTCGGCCCGCCTCGCACCGCATCCTCCCGGGTCAGGACGACCCGCACCGAGCGGCCGTGCTCGTCGGCCAACCGCCGAGCCTCGCCACCCAACCAGGTGTCCAGATCCCGCTTGCCTCCGAAGGCGCCGCCGTTGGCCAGGGCGGTGCGCGGCGAGCCACCGGGCGTGCACCACGACGCGTCCGGCTCGAGGTAGCCGGGGTCGACCCAGGTGGTGCGCAGCGTGACGTCCCACGGACCGGGCGGCAGCTGCAACGGGTGACGGAGGTCGATGGTCGTGCGGCGACCCTGTACCTTGCCGGCCAACCTGCGGGCCTCCGAGAGGGTCTCTCCCACCGCCCAGCCACCGCGGTCGTCCAGCACAGCCACGAGGGCGTCGAGCGGCGCGGTGTCGTCGGCAAAGCCGCCCTGCCCGAGCACGACGTCGAGCCCCACCCGTTGCTCGGCCCGACCCTCGAGCGTGGCGCGCCGGGTGGCGGCGGCAAGGTTGCGTGGCGGGTGGGCCGAGGCGGCACCGGACTCGATCGCCTCGGCCGCGTCGAGGATCGTCCTCCACCCGGTGCAACGGCAGAGGTGGGCCAACAAGGCGGTCTCGACCTTGGCCCGGCTCGAGTCTTCGAGCGCGGCAAGGCGGGTCACGATGCCCGGGGTGCAGAAGCCGCACTGGCTGGCCCCGGTATCCAGGAAGGCGGAGGCCCACCTGTTCCGTACCGCCGGGTCCAGCCCGTCCACGGTGACTACCGTGCGGCCCCTCACCCGCCGGGCGGGGGTGACGCAGGAGACACGGGGCTGCCCGTCGACCAGCACCGTGCAGCATCCGCACTGTCCCTGTGGGCTGCACCCGTCCTTGGGCGAGCGGACACCGAGTCGGTCGCGGAGCACCTCCAGCAACGACGCGCCGTCGTCCGCCACCTCGACCTGGCGGCCGTCGACCTCGAACTGCAGGATCCCGGTCACCGTCTCAGGCGAGCGACCGACGGACCAGCTCGAAGCACAGCACGCCGGCGGCAACGGCGACGTTGAGCGACTCCGTCTCACCGGAGAGCGGGATGGAGATCTCCTCGTCCACCGCCACCTGGACGCCATCCGTCTCCCCGCCGAGCACGAAGGCGGCCGGCTCTGCCAACGGCGACGGGTCGAACAGCGAGCGATGCCCGCGACCACTCATGCCGTAGATGCGGGCACCGCGCCCGCGCAGGTGGTCGACGGCCTCGGCGGCGGTGCCGCAACGCAGGATGGGCGCGGTGAACGCCACGCCCGCAGATGCCTTGATGACCAGCGGCCCGATGTCGGCCACGCCGGCTCGGGGCACGACGATGCCGGCCAGGCCCGCCGCAGCCGCAGTGCGCAGGATCATGCCGACGTTCTGGGGGTTGGTGAGCCCGTCGAGCACCACGAGGGACCCGGAGCCGTCCCACTGCTCGATCGGCGCCATGCGGGGTGCAACCACATCGGCCACCACGCCCTGGTCGTGGCGTCCGTTGCGTGAGACGCGGTTGACCTGGGTCGGCGAGACCCGCCTGATCTCCACCTCGCGCGCCCTGGCCGCCTCGACGATGTCGTCCACGTGGTTTCCCCGGGCGTTGCCGGCCAGCAGCACCTTTTCGACCACTAGCAGCGGGTCACGCAGCGCCTCGAGCACCGGCATGCGCCCGTACACGGTGATGAAGCGGTCGCGGGGCGAGACGTCGTTGGCGGGGGCCGGCGAATCCACGGGATGAGTCAACCACGGGCTGGCACGACCACTGGGCCGGGGCTGTCCGGCCGGCTACACGACGCCCTCGAGCTCGTCCACCGCCGCCCTCGCCACCCGCTCGAACCGGGCGCGAACCCGCAGGTTCGGCTGCTGCACCATGAACACTCCGGCGAGCTGCCGGGCCGGATCGCTCCACGTCATGGTGCCGAAGGCCCCGCCCCATCCGAACGCCCCGGTCGACCGGGCGCTCCTGGCCTTCTCGGCATCGAGAACGACCTGCACCGTGTAGCCGAAGCCCACGCCCTTCACCGGCTCGCGCAGCCCGCCGAACAGGTCGCCGACATGGTTGGTCGCCATGAGCTGCACCGTCTCGGGGCGCAGCACTTGCTCACCGTCGAGGGTGCCCAGGTTAGTG
>Ga0136611_10004120_pt1 | contig 10173 bp, 7 predicted proteins | sample AntDrymUQ2232306_2_FD_106645 | JGI IMG/M metagenome (GOLD analysis project Ga0136611, IMG submission 106645) | Polar desert sand microbial communities from Dry Valleys, Antarctica - metaG UQ223 (23.06) | ecosystem: Environmental > Terrestrial > Soil > Desert | place: Antarctica: Dry Valley... | reverse complement strand
GATGCCACGATGTCCGCGGTTGCCGAGCAACTCGGGCAGCTTGGTTCCGTCGCACGATCGGCCAGCGCCGAGGCCGAACGGATCGAGCGTGCCCGGGACGAGGCGGAGCAGGCCCGAGACCGCGACGTCGTCGGTTTGGCAGCGCTCGAGGAGCGCCTGCACGCGGCCGAAGCCGCTCCGGAGCACGACGTGCCGTCGACGGAGGAACGCGACCTGCTCCTCACGGCGGTGGCGTCCCGGCGGCAGCGGGAGATGGAGGCCCGGCTTTCCGTTCGTACGGCGGAGGAGCGGGTTCGGGCGCTGCATGCCCGGGTGGAGTCGCTGCATTCAGCGGCCGCGCAGGAGCGGCAGGCCCGGCTGAAGCAGGAAGCGACCGGGCGAGCCCGTGCGCGCGGTGGCGAAGTCGCCCAGACCCTCGCGGAGACTGCGACGGCGGCCCTGGTGGGCCTCGCCGCGTCGGTCGAGACCGCGGCGAGGGAGCGCGACGACGTCGCCGAATCCCGGGTCGCTCGGGAGGGCGAGCTGCTCTCCCTGCGCGGGCGGCTGCGCGAGCTGACCACGGAGCTGGACCGGTTGTCCGATGCCGTCCACCGGGACGAGGTCGCCCGGACGGAGCAGCGACTCCGGATCGAGCAGCTGGAGTCGCTGGCGGCCGCAGAGTACGGCGTCGATGTGGAAACGCTGGTCGCGGAGTACGGCCCGCAGGTGCTGGTGCCCGCCTCGGCGGTGGCCACGGCCGAGGCCGTCGACGGCACGCCACCGGCGCTGGCGCCGTACGACCGGCCTACTCAGGAACGGCGGGCGGCCCGGGCCGAGCGTGATCTGGCGTTGCTCGGAAAGGTCAACCCGCTGGCGCTGGAGGAGTTCGCCGCGCTCGAGGAGCGGCACGCGTTCCTCGCCACCCAGCTAGAAGATCTCAAGGCCACGCGACGTGATCTCATGACCGTCGTCCGCGAGGTGGACGACCGCATCCATGAGGTGTTCGCCGCGGCGTTCGCCGATACCGCCCGTGAGTTCGAGACGGTCTTCGCCACCCTGTTCCCGGGTGGACAGGGCCGGCTCGTGCTCACCGAGCCGGACGACCTGCAGGCGACCGGTGTCGAGATCGAGGCCCGGCCGCCCGGCAAGAAGGTGAAGCGGCTGTCGCTGCTGTCCGGCGGTGAGCGCTCACTGACGGCGGTGGCGCTGCTCGTGGCGATCTTCCGGGCCCGGCCCTCGCCGTTCTACGTCCTCGACGAGGTCGAGGCGGCCCTGGACGACATCAACCTGGGCCGGCTGCTCGGCCTGATCGATGAGCTGCGCGAGGCCAGCCAGCTCATTGTCATCACGCACCAGAAACGGACGATGGAAATCGCCGACGCGCTTTACGGCGTCAGCATGCGCGGCGACGGGATCACGAGCGTGATCGGCCAGCGCCTGCGGGAATCCGCCTGACCGTCAGCATCCGGGTCACCGTTCGTCGTCAACGCCGCGAGCGGCCAGCGCGTCGCCGAGGGAGTCGGCGTGGCGCAGTACCCGGACGACGACAGGTACTAGAACGGCCCAGGGTGCCACCGTCGAGCCCCGGGCCCGGTGGGCGTCGCGTACCGTGCCGGCGATCCCGGCGATCACCGGCACGCCGCGGACCGCCAGCGCCAGCACCAGCCCGACCCGGTCCGGGCGTACGCCGAAGCGTCCCAGCGGCCCGAGCAGTGCCTCGACGACATCCAGCATCGCGCTCACCCGTGTAGTCAAGGTGACGAGCCCGGCCAGCGCGACGCCGAGCACCAGGGTGAGCACGACCGACACGGCGCGCTGCCAGTCGGTGAGCAGCGCCTGCAGCACGAGGAGGAACACGGCGAACCACAGCAGCGGCCGGACCTGCGCGAGCGCCAGCCGGGGCGGAATGCGAGCGGCGGCGTAGAGGATGCCGATCCCACCGCCGGCCGCCGGGAGCCATCGGCGGTCGAGCAGCAGCACGACGGTGATGCCCGCAGCCAGACCGGCGAGTTTCACCCCTGCCGGCAGCCGGTGCAGCATCGTCGTACCGGGGTGGTACAGGCCGGCCGGGGTCACCCCATCAACTCGCGATAGCTCGCCACAGCATGCGACGGAACGTCATCGACGACCAGCCGGCCCTCGTCGAAGACCAGCACGCGGTCGAAGTCGGCAAGCATCGCCAGGTCGTGGGTGATCAGGACGAGGCGCTGGGGTAGCCCGGCCAGCAGCGCCCCGATCATGCGGGCGTTGCGCAGGTCGAGCAGCGTTGTCGGCTCGTCACAGACCAGCATGGCCGGCTCGGTGACGAGCACCGTGCACAGCGCCAGCAGCTGCTTCTCCCCGCCGGAGAGCAGGTGCGCCGGCCGGTCCTCGAATCCGTCGAGACCGAAGCGGCCCAGGACGTCGGTGACACGAAGAGTGATCTCGGCCTTGGGCAATCCGGATCGGCGCAGCCCGAACGCCACGTCCTCGCCCACGGTGGGCATGACGATCTGCGCATCGGGGTCGGTGAACACGAAGCCGACCTTGCGCCGCACCTCCCTGCCCTCGCGTGCGGTGGACAGGCCGTCGACCGTGACCCGGCCGGAGTCGGGAACGACCAGCCCGTTGAGCAGCCGGGCGAAGGTGCTCTTCCCGGAGCCGTTGGCACCGATCACGCCCACCCGGTGCTCGGCGAAGCGGACCGTTACACCGTCCAGCGCGAGCCGTTCGCCGAGCCGGTGCGAGACGTCGTCGACGACGATCATCCGACCCGCTCCAGCAACGCCGCAAGACCCATCCCCCCGCCGATGCCGCAGGTGGCCAGCCCCCACCGGGGGCCTCCGGCGCGGACCAGCTGGGAGAACAACCGGACGACCAGCGCCGCGCCGGAGGCGCCCCAGGGATGGCCGAGCGCGATCGCGCCACCGTCCGGGCAAACGCGCCTCTCGTCGATGCCCAGCGCGTCCAGGCAAGCCAGTACCTGCCCAGCGAAGGCCTCGGTGAACTCCACGATCCCGATATCCCCGACCGCGACGCCGGTACGATCGAGCAGCCGACGTACGGCGGGCACCGGGCCGAAGCCCGGCTCACCGGAGGACACGCCGACGCACACCCAGTCCACGATCCGCAATCCGGGCCGGCCGCGGCGAAGCCGTTCCGGTACGACGGCGACGAGCGCCGCGCCGTCGTTGATCCCGCAGGAGTTGGCGGCCGTCGCCGTACCGTCCGGAGAAAAGGCGGCCGGGAAGCGGGCCAGCCGCTCGACGGTGAAGCGCCGGCGCGGCCTTTCGTCCTGCGCCAGCGGCGTCAAGGGCACGAGCTCGGCGCCGAACCGGCCGGCATCCTGGGCCGCCACGGCCCGGGCGTGGCTCCGCGCGGCGTAGGCGTCCTGCCGCTCCCGGGTCACCCCGGCGGCCGCCGCCAGCCGATCCGCGGCGACCCCCATGTCCGGGTCGTCGTAACCCACCGGCGCGAACGGCGCGCGGTCGTAGCGCCGCCCCAAGCCGTCGGGCGACCGGTAACTCCGCAGCGGTGCCGTGCTCGCACTCTCAGCCCCGCCGGCGAGTACGAGGTCCGCTCGGCCGGCCAGGACGGCGGTCGCCGCAAGGGTGACCGCCGCCAGCCCGCTGCCGCACTGTCGGTCCACGGTCAGGCCGGTCACTGAGTCGCTGAAGCCCGCGGCCAGCGCCGCCACCCGGGCCGGATTCCCGCCCGGCCCCATGACGTTGCCCAGGATCGCCTCGTCGACGTCGGCCGCGCAGCCCCCGGCGTCGGCGAGCACCGCCCGTAGCACCGGCGCAGCGAGCCCGTCCAGCGAGACACCTCGCAGGGCTCCACCGGACGTGCCGAACGGGGTACGGCGGGCAGCGACGATCACCGGGCTGAGGTCGTCCATCAGCCAGTCAGGGTAGCGGCCGGAGCCGACCATCTTCGAGCGCGGCGAGGAGCTCGGCCCGGGCCGGCTTGCCGCCGCCGGTCCTCGGCAGCGCCTCGACGGCGAACCACCGGCGCGGACGCTGCGCCGAGGTGAGCCGCTCGCGCGCGTGCCGTCTCACGGCGGCCGGTGAGCAGTCCGGGCCGCACTCGAGCACTGCCGCCGCCACCTCGCCCAGCCGGGGATGAGCGATCCCGAGGACCACCACGTCGCGCACCCCAGGCGCCGCACGCAGCACGGCTTCCACAGCGGCCGGGTCCACAGTCGTACCACCGGTGGTGATCTGGTCTCGCCCGAGGACGGTGAGTACGCCGGCGGCATCCAGTCGGCCCAGGTCACCGACGCTCACCCACCCGCCGGCCTGATCGAACCGGCCCGTCGCCGTATCCAGATAGCCCTCGGCGGAGTACGGGCTGCAGGTCCAGATCACCCCTGGCTCACCAGGGGCCAGCCGGTCACCGGCTCCGCCACGGATCTCCACCCGTACGCCGGGAAACGGCGGTCCGACAGTGCCCGGGTCGCCGCCGCATCGGGCGGTGACGAAACTCTGCTCGCTGGAGCCGTAGTACTCCAGGATCGTCGTCCCCGGCCAGACCGAGCGCGCCCGCTGCTCCCATTCGGCCGACAGTTTCGCGCCGGCGCTCACCACTACCCTCGGTCGCAGGATCCGTGGTTCATCGAGCAGATCGGCCAGCATCGTCGGTACGGCGTGGGCAACGGTGATCTCCGCATCGTCGGCAGCCGCCGGTGACCAGGCGGGCAGCAACCGGACGCACGCGCCCGCAGCCAGCGCATGGAACGCGGCAAAGGCGAACATCGATGAGCTGAGCGGTCCGGGCACGAGCACGGTGTCCGCCGCCGACGTCCCGGTGAGCTCGGACATCGCGGGAAAGCTCGAGGTCCATGAGGCCCACGTCCGTCCGATCGCGCGCGGAACGCCGGAGGTGCCCGATGTCAACGAGATCCACCCGACGTCCTCGTCGGCAAGCGTCACGTCCACGTGCCTGTCGCCGGACGGGGGTCTGTCGTTGAGCCTCACCGCGGGACCGATCTGCCGCAGCGCACCGGTCAGTTGGGCCGGCGGCCAGCGGACGTCGAGCACGGCGGGAACGCGGCCGGTCCAGTGCGCGGCGAGCGCCCAGACGAGCTGGTCAGCGGGGTCTGCAACGCAGATGGCGGCCCGACGTGGTGTCCCCGCCAGGTGGGGACCGAGCCGGCTGGCCGCCCTCGACACCGCGGCGACCAGTTTTGCCGCCGTCCAGCGCCGGGCTCCAAGGGCCATAGCCGCGGCGTCCGGTCCCGCCGCAGCTCGGGCCACCAGTGCCACCGCTGCGTTGGGCGGACTCAGCGTTGCGCCGTGGCGGGTCGGTCCGGCAACTGCGGATACGCGCGATGCACGCCGGCGGCAACCGCTGTCGCCAGCACCGCCTTGAGCAGATCTCCGGGGAGGAAGACAGCGGCGAAGCCGGCGGCCACCAGCAGGCTGGTGTCGGTGATCCAGGCCTGCAGCGGAATGCCTACGGCATAGACGACGGCCATCCCGCCGGCGACATTCGCGGACAGGCCTACCACCACCCGGTACGGCGGTCCGCTCCACAGGAGTAGATGGCCGATGACCGCCGCCCCCAGTACCCAGCCGAGCAGGTAGCCGACGCTCGGACCCGCGAACACCCCTAAACCGCCACGTCCACCGGCCAGCAGGGGCAGACCGGCCGCGACGAGAACCAGGAAACTCAGCACGCTCAGGGCGCCTAATCGTGGGCCGAGCAGCGAGCCGGCCAGCATGACGCCCAGCGTCTGCAGCGTCACCGGCACGGAGTTGCCGAAGAGCGGGAGTTGGCCGGGCAGGCCGAGAACAGCGATGAGTGCGGCGAATGCGGCGACCCTGGCGAGGTCGCGAGCCGGCAACGGATTCGGCTCGCGGCGCGTGGACGGCATACCGCGATTCCTACCGCACGGTGGATGGCCGGCAGAAATCTGATGCCGGTGTGACAGTTGCGCACTGGTAAGGCTGCGTGGTTACCTCTTCGTGCGCACACCCCAGCGCTGAGTGACGGTCCGCTCGTCCTAGCCAGGTCTGGATTCGGTGATCATGCATCCTCGAGACTCCCTGCGGCTGGTGGCTGCCGTCCTCGCGGCGGCTGCGGTGGACGCGGTGGCAGAGGTCGCGAGCCCTCAGGTCGCCGCGGCTGCCCCGACCCCCGTGACCCCGGCTTTCGGCTCCATCATCGATCCGTATGCCGACTACGAGTCCGAGAGCAGCTGCGACCCGGTGGACAAGCCCGGTCCGCTCGCGGTCAAGGACCTGCTGATCGACACCTACGGGCCGGCCACTGTCTACATCTCCCGGACGTGCGTCTCCGGTGGTTCCAGCGGGCACTACCAGGGTCGCGCCATGGACTGGATGCGCAACATCAACGACTCCACCCAGCGCGACCAGGTGGAAACCTTCATCGACTGGCTTCTGGCCACCGACCAGTACGGCAACCCCAGCGCGATGCTGCGCCGGCTGGGCATCCAGTACATGATCTGGAACAGCCGGATCTGGGAGGCCTACGACTCCACCCCGTCCTGGCAGCCCTACTACGGTTCCAGCCCGCACACCGACCACATCCACATCAGCTTCGGGTGGGACGGCGCCTACAAGCGGAGCACCTACTGGAACCCGGCCTCGACGTTCCCCCAGGTTGCGGCCTGCCCCACATCGCCGACCCAGCCGGCTCCGCCGGCGACCAACTTCGGAAGTGGACTGGCTTACGTCCCGGTGACACCAACCCGCCTGCTGGACACCCGGCGGGCCGGCAACGGGGTCACCACGCGATGCCGGCTCGCCACGAACGGCAGGCTCGACATCAAGGTCACCGGTGTCGCGGGGGTGCCGGCCACCGGCGTGGGTGCCGTCGTACTGAACCTGACCGGCGTCGACCCGGATCGGGCCACCTGGCTGGCCGCCTACCCGGCAGGGACCACCTGGGCGGGGAACTCCTCGGCAAGCATCTCCGGGCGGAGCACCGCGGCCGCGCTGGTCGTCGTACCGGTGGGGAGCAACGGCATGGTCTCGCTGCGCAACGGCCAGGGCCGCACGGATGCCCTGGTGGACGTGGTCGGCTACCACCCGCTGTCCGGTGGATCGCTGTACACATCGACCACGCCGCAGCGGATGCTGGACACCCGGGCGAGTCGCGACCGGTTTTCCGCGCGGCAGACCCGGACGTTGACGGTAGGGGCCGTCCCCAGCGACGCGACCGGTGTGATCCTGAACGTCGCCTCGGTCAACGCCGCGGTGACTGGTTACGTGACGGTCACCGCGGGCGGCTCCGGCCCCCGGGGCACCTCCGCCCTGAACACGGCGGTCGGGCGGACTGTGGTGAACCGGGTGTACGTCGCACTCGGACCCGGGCGGACCGTCGACGTCTACACCTCCATCGCCACCGATGTGATGGTCGACGTGGCCGGCTGGTTCGGGCCGACCGGAACCCGGTACGTGCCCCTGACTCCGACCCGGAGCTTCGACTCGCGCAACGACATCGGGGGGCTGGATCGGTTCACCGGCGGCTCGGCTCAGAGGTTGGATCTGCTCGCCGCAGGCGTGCCAACCACCGCCAGGACCGTGGTGATGACGTTGACCGCCACCGGGATGAGCACGTCCACCTGGGTGGCTGCTTGGGCGCGGGCACAGCCACAGCCGGCCACCTCAGACCTCAACGTCGTTCCCCGAATCGACACCTCGAACCTCATCGTCTCAGCGTTGGGGGAGGGCTCGCTGAACGTCGTCATCGGGTCTGGCAGCGGCGACATCGTGGGCGACGTGGTCGGCTACTTCCGCTAGCGCAGCGGACGAGCGCCCGGCAATCGCCTATCCTGCCTGCTGGAGGCGCAGCTGCTCAACGGTTCGGGGTCGCAGACTTTGCTGCCCGCTGGGACGCTGACGCTGCTCTTCAGCGATATCGAGGGCTCGACGAACCTGCTCAGCATGCTCGGCGCCGAGTACGCCGGCGTGCTGTCCGCCCAGCGAGAGATCTGCGGGCGGCGATCACCGGCTGGCACGGCCAGGAGATGGGCACCGAGGGCGACAGCTTCTTCGTCGTCTTCGCGACGGTCAGCGACGCGGTGAACGCCGCGCGGTCCAGGCGCAGCGCCAGCTCGCGGTCCACGACTGGCCGGCCAACGCCCGAGTGCTGGTCCGGATCGGCGTGCACACCGGGGAGCCGGCGCGGCACGAGGACGGCTACGTCGGGATGGACGTCCACCGCGCCGCCCGGGTGGCCGCCAGTGCGCACGGGGGTCAGATCGTCCTCTCCGAGGCGTCGTACCGCATCGCCAGCGCGCAGCTGCTCGAGGGCATCTCCTTCCTCGATCTCGGTCGGCACCGGCTCAAGGACCTGCCGCAGCCGGAGCGTCTCTACCAGGTCACCGGGCCGGGTCTGCATGCCGACTTCCCGGTGCTGCGCAGCTTGGGTGCGCGAGCCAGCCTGCCGGCGATCCCGAACGTCACCGTGGGCCGGGACGGGGAACTGCGGGAACTGGAGGACCTGTTCCGGACAGACGGTGTCCGGTTCGTCACGCTGACCGGCCCAGGAGGCTCGGGAAAGACCCGGCTGGCGATCGCCGCGGCCGCAGTCCTGGAGTCACGGTTTCCCGACGGCGTCTACTTCGTCCCCCTGGAGTCCGCCCAGAACGCTGAGGTCATGTGGACCACCATCGCCGAGGCGTTGGGTGTCACCGGCGAGGGCAAGGCGCCACCCACGTTCCTGGACTACCTCGCTCCGCGACGGCTCCTGCTCGTGCTCGACACCTTGGAACAGCTGCCCGACGCGGCCGCGGTGGTGAGCGACCTGATCGCGGCCGGCGCCGGTATCGGCGTGCTGGCGACGTCGCGGCGACCGCTGCATCTGGCCGGGGAGTTCGAGCATCCGGTGCCGCCGCTGACCCTCCCCGCGACGGGCGACGCTGACTCCGTCGCCGCCGCCGGAGCCGGACAGCTGTTCGGGCAGCGCGCCCGCATGGTCCGGCCCGACCGATCCCCTGGACAGCGTCGCCGAACTCGTCGACGGGAGCCTGGCCGCGGTCGGCACCGGTCCGGACGGTGAACCGAGGATCCGGCTGCTGCAGACCATCGCCGCGTTCGCGCGTGAGCGCCTTGACGACGACGACGAGGACAACGACAACGACAACGACGGGGAGGCTGACGAGGCCCGCCGTCGGCACGCCAGGCACTACCTCACTCTGGCCGAGGCGGCCGGTCCTCGGCTGCGCACGCGACAGCACCTGTCGGCCCGGGACTGGTTCGAGCTGGAGCTGGACAATCTTCGGGCGGCGCTGGCCTGGAGCCTGCAGCCGAACGGCTCCGACGACGGGATCCGAACCGACGACCTCACGATCGGTCTGCGGCTGTGCGGAGCGCTGAGCTGGTTCTGGTACGCCTGCGGCTACCAGTCCGAAGGGCGAGGGTGGTTGAGCGCCGCATCCGTACGTGCTTCCGGGCAGGACAGCAGTGCGGTCATGACTGCCCTGCATGGACTCGGCGTCCTGCTGCGCCAGCAAGGCGACCTGGACGGCAGCCGGGCAGCCCTCGAGCGGTGCCTCGACTACTGGACCCGTATCGGCAACCGCGCTCAGGTCGCCGCCGAACTCAGCAGCCTGGCGGCCGTGCACCGCGCCCGCGGCGACAACGACCTGGCCCGGACGATGCTCGCCGACGGCATCGCCGCCGCACGCGAGGCGGGGGATCGCGCTTGCCTGGCCAACGGCCTGTCCAACCTGGCGATGCTCGATCTCGACCAGCGCCCCGAGGCGGCGGTTGCGTTGCTCCACGAGGCGCTGGACCTGGACCGGGAACTGGGCGACCCGTGGGGGATCGCGTGCGATCACACCAACCTGGCTCATGCGATGTATCGAGCCGGCGGCGTCGCCGACGCCTATCGACACCTCAGCGAGAACGCGGCGGCGGCGGTGGCCCTCGGCGACATCGAGCTGACCGTCGCCGTGCTGGAGCTGTTCTGCATGCTTCTTGCCGAATCGGCTGATTCAGCCCGTACGGCGCGGCTGCTGGGTGCCACCCGGTCCATGCGGGCCGAGGCGGAGCTACCCATCGCCGACCCGGACGCGGTCGCCCTCCAGCGGGCGGTGGACAAAGTCAGGCTGCAGACCGATGCCGATCTGTGGCAACGCGACCTCGTCCTCGGCGCCGGCTACAGCGTGGAGGACGCACTCGCTGAGACACTGAACGCGCCGGTGCGTCTCAGCGGATCGACGAGAGTCGCCGGCGGCTCTGGTAT
>Ga0136611_10004119_pt1 | contig 10174 bp, 13 predicted proteins | sample AntDrymUQ2232306_2_FD_106645 | JGI IMG/M metagenome (GOLD analysis project Ga0136611, IMG submission 106645) | Polar desert sand microbial communities from Dry Valleys, Antarctica - metaG UQ223 (23.06) | ecosystem: Environmental > Terrestrial > Soil > Desert | place: Antarctica: Dry Valley... | reverse complement strand
GCACCTCGGCGCCCGCCGCGTGGGCGATCCGCACCACATCCTCGACCGGGTTCACGGTGCCCAGCACGTTGGACATGTGCGTCACGCTGACCAGCCGCGTCTTCGGACCCACCAGCCGCTCCAACGCCTGCAGGTCTAGCCGCCCGTCGTCCAGCACCGGACAGAAGCGCAGGGTCACGCCGGTGCGCTCGCGCAGCATGTGCCAAGGCACGATGTTGGCGTGGTGCTCCATCTCCGACAGCACGATCTCGGCGCCCGGCCCGAACCGGCCGGCGAAGCTGAAGGCCACCAGGTTGATGGCCTCGGTCGCGCCCTTGGTGAACACCACCTCGTCCACCGACGGCGCGTTCAGCAGCCGGGCCACGGCGCGACGGGCGGCCTCGTAGGCCTCGGTGGTCTCGTTGGCCAGGGTGTGCAGGCCCCGATGGACGTTGGCGTAGGACCCCTCCATGGCCGCCACCATGGCGTCGATCACCGCGCGCGGCTTCTGCGCCGAGGCGGCGTTGTCGAGGTAAACCAGCGGATGCCCGTTCACCGTCCGCGACAGGATCGGGAACTGAGCGCGGGCGGCGTAGGGATCGAACGCTGGCGTGGCCTCGCGCAAGAGCGGGACGACACTCATGACGGCGTCCGCAGCCGCCGCATCAGCCAGGCCCGCGCCACCTCCCGCGCCCCTTCGTGGCCGATGCGGTCGATCACCTCGCCGACGAAGGCCTCGGTCAGCATGGCGCGGGCGACATCCTCGGGCATCCCCCGCGAGCGGGCGTAGAACAGCGCGTCGGCGTCCAGCGACCCCACCGTGTTGCCGTGGCTGCAGGCCACGTCGTCGGCGTAAATCTCCAGCTGCGGCAGAGCGTCGACCTCGGCCCGCTCCGACAGGATCAGGGCGTGGTGGCCCATCCGAGCGTCCGTGCCGTCCGCGCCCGCCAGCACCTCGATCCGCCCCTGAAACACGCCCCGCGCCTGATCCGAAACCACGCCCTTGATCAGCTGCGAGGTGACCCCGTCGGGTCCGGCGTGGGTGACCACCGTGGTCAGGTCGCCGTGCCCCCGCCCGTCCAGCACATAGGCCCCGTCCAGCCGCACGCTCGCGCCGCCGCCGGGGTGCGTGACATGCGTCTCGTGCCGTTGTCGCCGCGCGCCGGACAGCAGCACCGTCTGATGCAGCACGCTGCCCGCCGATAGCGTCAGCGTAGCGGTCGATATCGACACCGATAGGGCCGAGTCCTGCATCGCGACGACCCGCGTCAGCTGCGCGCCTTCGCCCAGGGTGATCGCCAGCTCCGCGCCGGCGACGTAGTCGCCGCTCTCCGGTCCCTCGTAGCTCTCCAGCAGCGTCAGCGACGACCCTGCCTCGACCTCGACGCCGACCTTGCTCTGGTGAGCGCCCGCCCCCGGCGTCGCCACGAAGCGCAGCCGCGCCACATGCTCGCCCGGACCCATCGCGATCAGAGCCGGGAAACTCTCGCAGCAGCCGTTGACCACCGCCAGCTCCTCGCCGCCGCAGGCCGCGAAGGGCCCGCCCGGCGCGATCGCCTCGCCTTGCGGCGACGCCTCCGGCAGCACCCGCAGCAGCCCGCGCAGGTCGGTCCAGCGCCAGCCCTCGTCGCGGCGCGACGGCAGCAGCGACGGGTCGCGTTCGCGCAGGGCTGCAGAGAGCGTCACGCCGCCTCCGCGTACTTGTCGTAGCCCTCGCGCTCCAGCTCGTGCGCCAGCTCCGGCCCGCCGCTGGCCACGATCCGCCCGCCCGCCAGAACATGCACCCGGTCCGGCCTCAAGTAGTCGAGCAGCCGCTGGTAATGGGTGATGACCAGCATCGACCGCTCCGACGACCGCATGGCGTTAACCCCGTCGGCCACCACCCGCAGCGCGTCGATGTCGAGCCCGCTGTCGGTCTCGTCCATGATCAGCAGCCGCGGCTGCAGCAGCGCCGCCTGCAGCATTTCCATCCGCTTCTTCTCGCCGCCTGAGAACCCGACGTTCAGCGGCCGTTTCAACATGTTGAAGTCCAGCTTCAAGGTCGCGGCGGCCGCTTTGGCGGCACGGAGGAACTCCGGCGCCGTCGCCTCGGCTTCTCCGCGGCGCCTGCGCTGGGCGTTCAGCGCCGTGCGGATGAAGGTCAGCGCCGGCACGCCGGGGATTTCCAGCGGATACTGGAACGACAGGAACACCCCACGCGCGGCCCGCTCGTCCGGGCTCATGCCGAGCAGGTCCTCGCCGAGGAAGGTCACGGACCCCTCGGTCGCCTCGTACCCCGCCCGCCCGGTCAGGGTGTAGCTCAGCGTCGATTTGCCCGCGCCGTTGGGCCCCATGACGGCGTGCACCTGCCCCGCCGGCACCTCGAGCGACAGCCCGCGCAGGATCGCCTTGCCGGCGACGGAGACATGAAGGTCGGCGATCGAGAGCATCAGTCGGTCTTTGTATTGGGCGTGACGGTCGCCACGCGGGAGAACCAGTTGGGCTCGATCACCTTCTGCACGTCCGACACGAACAGCTCCTTGAACATCACCAGATGATCGGTGTGGGTCGCGTCGACGTCCGAGTGGAAGTCGGTGGCGCGGATCGCGTCGTAGGCGCCCACCAGATAGTTCAGCAGGTCGGGTCGATGGCCCTGATACGCGTAGGGTTTGTCCGCCCCGTGGCCGGTGGAGCGGTCGTTCTCGAACAGGAACCGGCCCTCGTCGATCAAGCTGGTCAGCACTTCCAGGATCTCGTGCCGCCGCCTGGCCATGTAGGTCTCGTCGACGATGTGGGCGACGCTCAGCTCGTGCGCGGCGGACAGCACCCGGACGCACTCCCGCGCCCAGGCCACCACCTCCTTGTACCACGCCAAGCGGAACGAGCTCCGATGCCGCCACTCGCCGATCAGGACGCCCACGATGGAGGTCAGCAGGGCCAATGCGGAAATCCAGATCATCGATCGTCCTTCGACGCGGACCTGAGCTTGAGCGCGCTGTTGTCCTGTCGCATGTCGCTGAAGGCAGCGATCTCGATCCGATCCTCGAAAACTTGGTAGATGATGCGCTTGCTTCGCGTCGGGTAGCCGGGGGTCAGAAAGCCGGGCCAGCGGTTCGGATTGCCCATCTGCGGATGAGCGGCCACACGCTCCGTCCAGGTCACGATCTCCCGCCGGATGCGTTGGGCGGCCGCCCGGTCGTGCTCCGCCACCCAATCAAGATACTCCTCTAATTCGCGTTGCGCTCGGTCAGACCACTCTACGATCCTCATCCGCCGTATTTGGCGGCCAGCCGCGCCATGACGACGTCCTGCGGGACTTTCTCGCCCCGTCGGAGCTGGGCAATGCCCTCTTCAATCGCTCCGATGTCCTCAAGCGTCCAATCATCGAACGGAGCCTGTTCCTCGGCCACGAAGAATTCCGTCACCTGGGCGACCAGTTCGGGTACAGTCGTACGTCGAGCGGCGGCGGCCTGCGCCAACGTTTCCGCCGTCCCTTCGCCCACCTCGATGGTGATGGTCGTCATGCGCCGCTCCGTTACCGCTGCCGTCATCGTCCGCGCCCCCACTGCGTTCGTGGCAGGGCGATCGCGAACAGACCTCCCACGACCGCAAAGGCGCCGAGACCCAGCCCGGCGACCCAGCGCGTCTCACCCGTGGCCTGAAACATCAGCACGCCGGCGGCGACCAACACCGTCACGACGGCCGCCGCGCCGAGCGTCAGCAGCCAGCCGGTGCGGTGGATGGGCATGAAGCCGGTCCAGGTGGCGCGGAACCAGGGTTCGCGGGTCATGTCGCATCGCCTCCCAAACAGATGGCTGCATTACACATTAGGTACCCTCCATCTTGAGGGCAGCTCGCGGAGATTGGTTTGTGCACAGACTTTGCCGTCAGAACCAACAGCCGGAAACAAAAATCTCGGAGGATCCGGGAAGCCGAACCAGTCCCGTTCGATCAACAGCCAATCTTCGTTCCCCACCTCGCTCAATGCGTAGGCAACGCCGCCAACCTGCGTTATCGCCCATCCGTACCTTCGCTGATCTTGGGCTCGAGCGCGCCTCCAAGTCGACTCCCAGAGCGTCCTGCCGCGACTAGTCACAACCCGCGTTGGAAACCCCCATCCTGGGAGGCCCTCGATCAGGTCTAGCACGGGCTCACCCCACGCTCCCTTCCAAACTCACCGCCACCAGCTTCTGCGCCTCCACGGCGAACTCCATCGGCAGTTCCTGCAGCACCTCGCGGACGAAGCCGTTGACCAGCAGGGCCACCGCCTCCTCGGCGTTCAGGCCGCGCGACTGGGCGTAGAACAGCTGGTCGTCGGAGAGGCGCGTGGTGGTGGCCTCGTGCTCGAAGACCGACGAGCCGTTGCGGGCCTCGACATAGGGCACGGTGTGGGCGGCGCACTGTTTGCCGATCAGCAGGCTGTCGCACTGCGTGAAGTTCCGCGCGCCGGTCGCCTTCGGGTGCGACGACACCAGACCGCGGTAGGTGTTGGACGATCGTCCCGCCGAGATGCCCTTGCTGATGATCCGCGAGCGGGTGTTGGCGCCGAGATGGATCATCTTGGTACCGGTGTCGGCCTGCTGGCGGCCGTTGGTCACGGCGATGGAGTAGAACTCGCCAGAACTCCCCTCCCCCCGCAGCACGCACGACGGATACTTCCAGGTGATGGCCGAGCCGGTCTCCACCTGCGTCCAGCTGACCTTGGACCGGGCGCCCCGGCAGTCGGCGCGCTTGGTCACGAAGTTGTAGATGCCGCCCTTGCCCTCGGAGTCGCCCGGCCACCAGTTCTGCACGGTGGAGTATTTGATCTCCGCGTCGTCGTGCGCCACCAGCTCCACCACCGCGGCGTGCAGCTGGTTCTCGTCGCGCTGCGGCGCCGTACAGCCCTCCAGGTAGGAGACGTACGAGCCCGCGTCGGCGATGATCAGCGTCCGCTCGAATTGGCCAGTGCCCTCCGCGTTCATGCGGAAATAGGTCGACAGCTCCATCGGGCAGCGCACGCCCGGCGGGATGTAGACGAACGAGCCGTCGGAGAACACCGCCGCGTTCAGGCAGCTGAAATAGTTGTCCGACGGCGGCACCACCGAGCCCAGATACTTGCGCACCAGCTCCGGGTGCTCGCGCAGGGCCTCGCTGATGGGCATGAAGATGACGCCGCTCTTGGCCAGTTCGGCGCGGAAGGTCGTGACCACGCTGACGCTGTCGAACACCGCGTCCACCGCATAGCGCGGCGCGCCCTCGACCCCCGCCAGCACCGCCTGCTCCTTCAGCGGGATGCCGAGCTTTTCGTAGATCGCCAGGATCTCCGGATCGACCTCGTCCAGCGACTTCAGTCCCGGCTTCTTGATCGGCGCGGCGTAGTAGAACAGATCCTGGTAGTCGATCGGCGGATAGCCGAGCTTGGCCCAGGACGGCTCCTCCAGCTGCAGCCAGCGCTCATAGGCCTCCAACCGCCATTCCAGCATCCACTCGGGCTCGTCCTTCTTGGCCGAGATGAAGCGGATGATGTCCTCCGACAGGCCGCGCGGGGCGAACTCCTGCTCGATGTCGCTGAAGAAGCCGTGCTTGTACTCGCGGGCTTCCAGCCCGCGCACGGTCTCGACGGTCTGCTGAACGGCCATCAGGCGGCCTCGGCGCGGTTGCGGGCGTGGCGTTGGAAGGCTCCCAGCCAGACTTCGGTGAAGCGGACCCACTCCGCCTCGGTGGTCGACCAGCCTCCCGACACCCGGATCGCGCAGCTCGCCAGATCGGGCCGGCCCATGCGCTCGGCCACCAGGCTGCCCTTGGCCTTTCCGGAGGCGCAGGCCGCCCCGGCGCTGACCATCACCCCCGCCAGGTCCAGCGCCATCACTTGTCGGTCGGCCGGGTATTCGGGTGTCGCGAAGAACAGGGTGTTGGGCAGCCGCGGCGCCGCTTCCCCGAAGACGATGACGGAGGCGTGCGCCTTCAGCGCCTCGGAAGCCGCATCGCGCCACGCCGCCGTCTCGGCAGGGTGGCCGACCGCAAGCTCCGCGGCGGCCGCCTGCGCCGCCGCGCCGAACCCGGCGATGCCGGCGAGGTTCTCGGTGCCGGCGCGGACGCCGCGCTCCTGGCCGCCGCCGTGCAGCCGCTTGCTGGGCCGCAAGGCGTCGTCGCGCCACAGCAGCGCGCCGCAGCCTTGCGGCCCGCCCAGCTTGTGCGCCGCCAGCGCCAGGCTGTCGGCGCCCAGCCGCTGCAGGTCGAGCGCGATCTTGCCCGCCGCCGGCACGGCGTCGGCGTGCAACCGACCGCCGCGGGCGTGGACCATCGCCGCCGCCTCGGCTAACGGCTGGATCACGCCGGACTCGTTGTTGGCGACCATCATGGCCACGAACGGCGGCCCCTCGGCGTCGCGCCAATCCGCCAGCCGCGCCTGAAGCCAGGCCAAGTCGGCGACGCCGTCGGTGTCGACCGGGATCGTTTCCACGCCCGCGCCGCTCGCCTCGGCCGCCAGGCGCACGCTGGAATGTTCCACCGCGCCGATCAGCAGCCGGCAGCCCGCCGCCGCCGCGTCGGCGACGACCATGTTGTTGGCCTCGACCCCGCCGCTGGTGAAGGCCAGCCGCTCGGGCGAGCCGCCGACCAGCGCCGCCACCTGCTCGCGCGCCGTCTCGATCCTCGCACGCGCGCGACGGCCGCGCGCGTGCTGCGCCGACGGATTGCCGCCCACGTCCAGCGCCGCCAGCGCCGCCGCCCGAGCCTCCGGTCGGATCGGCGAGGTGGCGTTGTGATCCAGATAGACCTCGCTCATGCCGTGATCGCCGCCGTCGCGGGCGCCCGCCCCAGCCGACCCTCCGCCACGTCCTCCAGCGACACCGAGCCGAGGAAATCCTCGATCTGCCGCCCGAGCGCCGCCCACAGGTCGTGCGTCAGGCAGCGCTCGCCGCGTACGCACCCCAGGCCCCCGGTGGTGCAGCGGGTCACCTTCAGCGGCTCGTTCACCGCGATCACCACGTCCGACACCGCTGTGGTCGCCGCCGTCCGCGTCAGCAGATAGCCGCCGCCGGGTCCGCGGACGCTGCGCACCAGCCCGGCCCGCCGCAGCCGAGCGAACAGCTGTTCCAGATAGGACAACGAAATCTCCTGCCGCGCGGCGATCTCTGCCAGCGACACAGCGCGGTGGGGCCCGTGGCGGGCCATGTCGACCAGCGCCATCACGGCGTAGCGTCCCTTGGTGGTTAGCTGCATGCTGCGAGCCTTCGCTCAAGAAAAACCGCACGCGTCCGGGCGGTCGTGCTAAGAGCCGCCGCCCCGCGCGCGCGACCCCGTCTTCGACCTCTCGCAGGTATGAAGTCCGACCGCAGCGGTCAAGTATTCACGCAAGGGCCGCGGCGCCCGAGAGGACCTCTCCCCATGCCCGAAGTGACGTTGACCGGCGCGTCCGGCCGTCTGGAAGGAAGCTACCTGCCCGGCAAGGCGCCCCAGGCGCCCATCGCGCTGATCCTGCACGGCCACCCCAAGGCGGTCGGCCACATGAACAATCCGGTGCCGGTGCAGCTGTTCCGCGTGTTCATGAAGCGCGGCTTCTCCACCCTGCGCTTCAACTTCCGGGGCGTCGGCCGCAGCCAGGGCGAATTCGATTCCGGCATCGGCGAACTGGCCGACGCCGCCACCGCCCTAGACTGGATGCAGTCCAACAACCCGGGCGCCTCGCAGACCTGGGTCGCCGGCTATCAGTTCGGCGCCTACGTCGGCATGCAGCTTCTCATGCGTCGGCCTGAGGTCGACGGCTTCATCTCGGTGTCGCCGCCGATGAACATGTACGACTTCAGCTTCCTGGCTCCCTGCCCCTCCTCCGGCCTGGTGCTGCACGGCGGCGGCGACACCGTGGTGCCGGCCATCGAGGTGGAGCGCGCCACCGCCAAGATCCGCACCCAGAAGGGCGTCAGCATCGAATACGATCAGGTGCCGGACGCCAGCCACTTCTGGGTCGACCACGTGGAAGACGTGGAGCGACGCGTCGGCGCCTACGTCGACCGCCGCCTGGCCGAACCCGTCCGCCGCCGGGAGCGGTGACGGTGCGGCTGCTGGGCGCCGAGGACCTGGACGAGGCGCTGGCCCGCGCGCCGGACGCGGCGGTGCGCTGGGCCGCCCTCTCGCCTCAGGCGCGCGACGCCCTGCAGCGCCGCGTCGGCGACGCCGCGGACCGCACCGAGGAAGCCGCGGCGATCGTGCGGGAGCTCCAAGCCGCTCAGTAGAGCAGATGGGGGCGGCGCGCCTCCAGCCACCCCTGCTCATCGGGGGTCGCCAAGGCGTCGAGATCGCCCGGCTGCGACCCGGCGTCGTCGACCCACTCCCGCAGCGCCGGCCCGCCGTTGATCACGTCGATGGCCAGCTTGCCGAACGCGTACTCATAGGGGAAGTCGCGCCACAGGTCGGAGCCGGGGTACAGCCGGCGGATCGCCTTGAAGGCCAGCGCCTGCAGCCGCCACGGCCGAAAGACGTCGTGCTCATAGGCGGGATAGTCCACGTGGATCTGCACGCCGCTGCACAGCTTGCCGACGTGCTTGTGGAAGGTCGGCTCGAACCAGCAGTCCCTGAGCACGCAGCCCTGCAGCCACTCCGGCGCCAGCGCCCGCATCTCGGCGATCACGGCGCGCGCGTCGATGTCGGGCGCGCCGAACAGCTCCAGCGGCCGGGTGGTGCCGCGCCCCTCCGACAGGGTGGTCCCCTCCAGCATCACCGTGCCGGCGTAGGCGCGCGCCATCGACAGGTTCGGCGCGTTGGGACTGGGGTTGACCCAGGCCCGCTCGCCCAGCGGCCAGCCCCAGCCGGGCCCCTCCTCCGGCCGCCAGCCCTGCATCTCCACCACGCGGTAGTCGACGTCGAGCTTGAGGGTCTCGATGAACCACAGGCCCATCTCGCCCAGCGTCATGCCGTGACGCATAGGCATGGGCCCGGCGCCGACGAAGCTCTCCCAGCCGGGCCTCAGCGTGGTGCCTTCCACCGGCCGCCCCGCCGGGTTGGGCCGATCCAGCACCCACACGGCCTTGCCGTGCGCCGCCGCAGCCTCCAGCACGTAGAGCAGCGTGGTGACGAAGGTGTAGATGCGGCAGCCCAGATCCTGCAGGTCCACCAGCAGCACGTCGAAGGTGCCCATCGACTGCCCGCTCGGCCGCCGCACCTCGCCGTAGAGGCTGAACACCGGCACGCCGTGGACCGGATCGGTGAAGTCGTCGCTCTCCACCATGTTGTCCTGCTTGTCGCCGCGCAGCCCGTGCTGCGGCCCGAACGCGGCGGTGAGGCGGATGTCGGAGCAAGCCGCGAGCGCGTCTAGCGAATGCGTCAGGTCCGCCGTCACCGAGGCGGGATGCGCCAGCAGCGCCACGCGCCGGCCGCGGAGCGCCTGGCGCAGCTCTGGCTCGGCAATCAGTCGATCCAGGCCGAACATCATGGAGCAATCTCCTGGGCCGGCAGAATGAGCGCGAAGGCGGTCGGGTGATGGAAGTCGGGTGTGGCGACCGGGTGTTCCAGCGCCCAGTGGGACTTGCCGCCGTTTAGGTCCTCCAGCACCGCGGAGAGCCCGAGGACCCAGGCTCCTTGCTCCGCCACGAGTCCGCGAAGGTCGGTCTTGGCCGTCATGCGGCAGCAGTCGCCCGCGACGTCGAAACGCAGATCGGGCGAGGGAATCACGACGTCGGTCATGCCGCTTCGATAGCCGGTGAAGCCGTAGGCGGCCCAGCGGGTTGAAGGCGAAAGGTTCAGTTCGACATACCCCTCCTGCCCCCCGCGTCCCTCCGCCCTGACGAAGGCCTCGAAACAGGTATGGCGCCACAGTTCGTCGGCGCGCCCCGCTCCCGGCGGAGGAAGACGCAGAGCCTCGACCTGGCCATGGGCGGTGAACTCCAGACTCAGCACGCCCCCGCAACGCCCGACCGCGACCTCGACGCGTTCCACCGGCGAACGCGGCGACTCAGGGTGGGGCTTCAGCCTCGCGAGCATGTCCCCCGATACCGCGACCCGCGCCCGCGTCCACTCCCTTCCACGGTGGACACCGGCGGCCGAACCGGGTTCATCCGCTCCGTCATGAGCGAGCCGGCCTTCCGTTCCGAGTTCCTGCACACATTGCAGGCGCGCGGCTACATCCACCAGATCACCCACCCGGCGGAGCTGGACGCCGCCGCCGCGTCCGGCGTGGTCACCGGCTACGTCGGCTTCGACGCCACCGCGCCGTCGCTGCACGTCGGCAGCCTGGTGC
>Ga0136611_10004118_pt1 | contig 10176 bp, 8 predicted proteins | sample AntDrymUQ2232306_2_FD_106645 | JGI IMG/M metagenome (GOLD analysis project Ga0136611, IMG submission 106645) | Polar desert sand microbial communities from Dry Valleys, Antarctica - metaG UQ223 (23.06) | ecosystem: Environmental > Terrestrial > Soil > Desert | place: Antarctica: Dry Valley... | reverse complement strand
TCCGGCCGTAGGCATTGACCGGCGCGACCGGATGACCTGCGGGGTAGGGAGCCGTCGCGTCTCCCGCGAAGACGTAGTCCGTGGAGATCTGGACCAGGCACGCTCCGGCGGCCGCGGCCGCCGTGGCGACGTTGTGGGCACCCACGCGTTGACGGCGAACGCGTCCGCCTCATGCGCCTCGGCGCCGTCCACGTCCGTCCATGCGGCGCAGTTGACTACGACATCGAAGCCCTCGAGCGCCGCGCGACAGGCCGCCGCATCGGTGACGTCGAGGTCGCAACGAGTCGCTCCGTCGACCTCATGGCCGGCTCGCAGTGCCGAGTCCGCCATGTCGCGGCCGAGCATCCCGCCGGCTCCTGTCACGAGCCAACGGGTCATCTCCATGGTGGGTCGAGCCTATCGAGGCAGTAGCCTGACCCGTCATGCGAGGGATCATCCTGGCCGGCGGCTCCGGAACCCGGCTCTACCCCATCACTCGCGGCATCAGCAAGCAGATCATGCCGGTCTACGACAAGCCCATGATCTACTACCCGCTCTCCACGCTGATGATGGCGGGCGTCCGCGACGTCCTCGTCATCACCACACCTGCCGACCGTGCTCAGTTCGAGAACCTTCTCGGAACCGGGCAGGATCTGGGCATCGAGGTCTCCTACGCCGAGCAACCACGTCCCGAGGGCCTGGCCCAGGCGTTCGTGATCGGAGCCGACTTCATCGGGGGCGAGCGGGTCGCACTGGTGCTCGGGGACAACATCTTCTACGGGGCAGGTCTCGGGCGGTCCCTCAAAGAGCACGGCGAGGTCGTCGGTGGGCGCGTCTTCGCCTACCGGGTCGCCGACGCCACGGCGTACGGCGTGGTGGAGTTCGCGCCGGACGGCACCGTCGTCTCGATCGAGGAGAAACCGGCCAAGCCGAAGAGCAGGTACGCCGTGCCCGGGCTGTACTTCTACGACAACGATGTGGTCGACATCGCGCGCCGGCTCGAGCCGAGCGAGCGGGGCGAGCTGGAGATCACGGCCGTCAACGCCGAATACCTGCGCCGGGGCGCGCTTCAGGTGACGGTGCTCGACCGCGGCACCGCCTGGCTCGACACCGGGACGTTCGAATCGTTGATGCAGGCGGCAGCCTTCGTGCAGGCCGTGGAGGAACGACAGGGAATCAAGATCGGCTGCATCGAGGAGGTGGCGTTTCGCGAGGGGTTCATCGACGCCGCGCAGCTGCAGTCGCTGGCCGAGCCGCTGCGCAAGAGTGGCTACGGCGACTACCTGCTCGACGTCATCGCCGAGAACAGCGGTCGATGAGCATGGACGTGACGGAGATGCAGGTTCCGGACGCGTTCGTCTTCACGCCACGTCAGCACCCCGACGACCGCGGAGTCTTCCTCGAGTACTTCAAGCGCGAGGTGCTCGCGCAGGCAGTCGGGCACCCGCTCTCGCTCGCCCAGGCCAACTGCTCGGTCAGCAGCCGTGGGACCCTGCGGGGGGTGCACTTCGCCCAGGTCCCGCCGGGACAGGCCAAGTACGTCACCTGCGTCACCGGTGCAGGCCTCGACGTCGTGGTCGACCTGAGAGTGGGCTCACCCACCTTCGGTCACTGGGACTCCGTCGTGCTGGACGACACAGGACGTCGGGCGGTGTACGTCGCGGAGGGTCTTGGTCACGCCTTCCTGGCGCTCTCCGACCAGGCCACGCTGCTCTACCTGTGCTCCGAGGGTTACGCCCCCGGGCGCGAGCACGGCGTGCACCCGCTCGACGGGGATCTTGGCATCACCTGGCCCGACGACGTCGTTCCGTTGCTGTCGCCGAAGGATGCAGCCGCGCCGACGCTGGCCCAGGCCGAGGAGGCCGGGCTCCTCCCGACGTACGCCGGATGCCGGAGGCTCTACGCCGCCATGAGTGAGCGCGTCAGCTCATAGACGGAACCCTTCAGCCACGCAGCGAGCCACGGCTCACGCGGATCGTCGAGTCAGCCGTGTGCAGCAACCAAGCGTCCAGATCAGTACGCGCCCGAGCCTCGGAAGACGGCCCGCACGGTCCGGGCCAAGATGACCAGGTCCAGAGTGATCGACCAGTTCTCGACGTAGTAGAGATCGAGCCGTATCGCATCATCCCAGGAGAGATTCGATCTGCCGCTGACCTGCCACAGGCCTGTCATGCCCGGACGCACGAGGAGGCGTCGACGCTCATGATCCAGGAAGTCCGCATCGTCCACGGGCAGCGGTCGTGGACCGACCAGGGACATCTGGCCGAGCAGGACATTGATCAACTGCGGTATCTCGTCGATCGAGGTCCGGCGTAACGCCCGTCCGATCGCGGTTACCCGCGGGTCGTCCTTGATCTTGAAAAGGAGGCCATTGCTCTCGTTCAGGGCTTGCAGGTTCGCAAGTCGGGCTTCCGCATCCTGGTACATCGTACGGAACTTGAAGACGCGGAACTCCTTTCCGTCGCCACCGACCCGGCGCTGCCGGAAGATCACCGGCCCTGGGCTCGTCAGGCGGATCAACAATCCGATCAAGACCAGTAGGGGCGAGAGGATGGTGAGGCCCATGAGAGCGGCGATGCGGTCCATCATGTGCTTGACGATCCTGCGGCGGCCCAAGAACTCCGGCACGTCGACATGCAGGAGCGGAAGGCCTCCGACGGGATGCACGGTGATGCGAGGCCCTGCCACGTCCGTCAGCGACGGCGCGACGATGAGGCTCACTCGAGTGCCTTCCAGGGACCATGACAGCTCGCGCAACCGCTGTGCTGTGATGTCCCGGCTCGCCGTCACGGCCACCGTGTCTGCTCGAGCGGCCTGCAGCACAGCGATGACGTCAGCGTCGACCGAGCAGGCGGCAACGACGTCATAGCCGGCATGCGGCTCGCTGTGCAGCTGTTCGCGTAGGTGCCGCACGGAGCCCTCATCGCCCACAGCCACAACGCGGTGAAGGGACAGGCCGCGTGTCCGTCGTCGGACCAGCCACTTTCGGGCGAGGAACCGTCCCGCCAAGAGCATCACCATGCCTAGAGGGAGGCTGACGGCGACAAAGCTGCGAGAGAGCTCCAGCTTGAAGGAGTAGGAGATGACGGTCAGCACACCGAACACGAACAGAGTGGCGCGAATCACGCGTTTGTACTCCTCGGCCCCCGTCCCCAGGAACCGTGCCTCGTACGAGTCCTGGCTCGACAACGCCAGGAGCCAAGCACCTGCAATGACCGGGATGACCAAGCCGTAGATCTCCGCAGAGCTGGCCTGGAGCTGCAGCGCCTCGCCGCCGAGCCGCGACTGAGCCGCCAGGACCAGCGATAGCAGGATGGACAGCGAGTCCATCAGCACCAGACGCACCAGATGGCCGAGCCGCCATGGCGCTGGATCCCGCCCGATGAGAGGCGCCAGGTCCAGCTCGGCCGGAGAGGAGAGGACTTCGTCGATCTCCTGGTCGAGCCGCAGGGCCGTCATGCGGTCGTCTCCCAGCGTTGGCGGATGCGGAGGGTACGGTACCGTTTCGCCGTCCACAATTGGGCGAAACTTGCCCCTCGTGCCGACAGAACTCATCCTTGGTCGTTCCCCTCCGCGCTCATTGACGTCCGTGTCGCCATACGGCATTCGGACCAAGGACGCACCGGGAGACAGCGAGGTTCGCAGTCATTTCAGGGACCCCTGGACGTGAGTGACGGAGTCGCGAACCTGTGCGATATTGTCACAAACCAGCCTAGACCCTGCATGGGCGTAGCACCAGCCAGGGTAGGGTCGTCCGCTGCCGCCTGGGTCGTCCGCTCTCCTTGACCTTGAGGGCACAGTTGACCAGCCGCCCCTCCGTGTTCGAACGGGCATGGCAAGGAGTGTCGTGAGATCGAGACGAGCCGTAGCCGTTGAAGCGCTTGTGAACCATCCATGAGCCCCGCTGTCGGGCCGGCCCTGGATCGCGTCGTCTGCGCGGGTATACCCATCACGGCCTGCAGCCGGAAGGATGCCGCCGTCGAGACGGTTCGGCAGGCAACGTCCGACCTCACCGAAGGCGTGGACGTCCACCTGTGCAACGCGTACACCCTGGCACTGGCGGATCAACAGCCGGAACTTGCGTCCATGCTGCGGCGCGCGTCGATCAACTTTCCCGACGGCAAGGCCGTGGTCTGGGCGAACCGGCTCCTCCACCGCGATCGACGTCTGCCGCGTGAGCGGGTATACGGCCCGGACCTCTTCCTCGACGTCTTCGAGCTCGGTCAGGACCTTGGACTGCGGCACTACCTGCTCGGGTCCACAGATGATGTGCTCGCTGACCTCGCGTCCGAGCTGGGCCGCCGGTTCCCCAAGGCAAATATCGTCGGCGTCGAGTCGCCGCCCTTCCGTGCACTGACCGACGCGGAGTCGCACGAACAGGCCGCGCGGATCATAGGGTCCGGAGCTCAAGTGGTCTGGCTCGGGCTCGGTACCCCCAAGCAGGACTGGGCAGCATCCGAGCTGGCCGAGCGGATCCCGGCGGTCTTCTGTTCCGTCGGTGCAGCCTTCGACTTTGTCGCGGGGCATCAGAAGCAGGCACCACGATGGGTTCAGGATGCCGGCCTGGAATGGCTCTTTCGGCTTGCCTGCGAGCCCAGACGCCTATGGCGACGCTATCTGTTCGGCAACGCACGCTTCTTGTGGTCGCTGGTGCGTACGAACCGTCGTCGCCGCGTGACGTGATGAGCGGGAAGCGTCGACGCGAGCCCGTCGTTGTCGTTGTCGGCCAAGTACCTCCCCCCGTGCACGGACAGGCCGTGATCATCAGCGAGATCGTCGCGGCCAGCTACAGCAGAATCAGCGTTCGGCATGTGCCCATGAAGTTCTCGCGCAACATCGAAGAGGTCGGGACTGCCAGTGCCCGCAAGGTTCCGCAGCTCCTGCTGACCATCCTGCACATCCTGTGGTGCCGTATCCGGTACTCAGCTGATGTCCTGTACTACCCACCCGCGGGCCCGGACATCGTCCCCGTCATTCGCGACATCACGATCCTCGTCGCAACCCGTTGGGCTTTCCCTCGCACAGTCTTCCACTTCCATGCGGGCGGCTTGGGGGAGATGAAGGATCGGCTCCCTCGGCCTCTTCGATGGTTGTTCGTACTGGCCTACAACAATGCCGACCTCACCATCCGACCGTCGAGATTCTCGCCCGATGACGGGCGGATCATCCAGTCGAAGCGTGACGAGATCCTGCCGCTGGCGATTCCCGACTCCATAGCGACCCACTACTCACGTCTCGCCGAGCGACCAGTACCACCGAGGATCCTCTTCGCCGGCACGCTGCGGGAGTCGAAGGGCATCCTCGTTCTGCTCGACGCTCTCGGCGTACTGCGCGCTCGGGGCGTCGACTTCCGATGCGACGTGCTCGGCGCCTACGACTCGACGGACATCTCAGCTGAGGTCGGGCGGTGCATCCGACAGCTCGAACTCGAGGACCGCGTCTCATTCCTTGGTGTGCGCTCGGGTCAAGGCTTCCGGCAACCGTTCAGTCAGGCGAAGGTCTTCTGCTTCCCGACGTTCTACGAGTCCGAGAACTTTCCCCTCGTACTTTTGGAGGCCATGTCAGCGGGGCTTCCGATCGTCGCCACACGTTGGCGCGGCGTTCCGTCCATAGTTCGCGACGGGCAGACAGGACTGCTGGTACCGATCCACGATGCGGTCGCCGTAGCGGATGCCCTGCAGCTGATCCTCAGCGACGCAGATCTCGCAGGAGGGATGTCGCGCGCTGCCCGTGCCACATTCCTTGATGAGTACACCATGCCGGCCTTTGTGGATCGCCTCGAGGTCCTTCTCGTCTCACTCTGATCGCAGAGCCGCTTGCGCGACCGGTTACACCGCAGAACTGCGCGAGTGAAGAGCGTGCCAGCTGCGCTCGATGCCGCTCGTCAACGAGGTCGTGGCAGTCCAGCCCGCATCAGACGCACGCGACGTATCCAGCCAGATGTGCTGGACGTCGAACGTCCGTGCAGGCTGGATGTCGAGCCGAAGCGCAGGGTCGGCGACGACGTCCATGATTGTGTGAGCCAGATCCTCCAGCCTTGTCGGCGTTCCCGACCCGATGTTGAAGATCTCGCGGTGGCTGATGAGCGAAGCAGCACCGAAGTGCGCCAGCGCTGCCGCAACGTCATCGATGTAGGTGAAGTCGCGAGTGATGCCGGGTTCGCCGAACAGAACCAGCGGCCGGCCGTTGAGAGCTGCATGGAGCCAGTAGGCGATGACGCCCTGTCCAGTGCCGACAGGTTGGCCGGGACCATACGCGTTCCCGACGCGTAGCACGAGGAGATCGACGTCACTGGGAAGCAGCTCGTTGAGTAGCTGCTCCTGGCGGAGCTTGTACCTGCCGTACGTCGACGCTGGCGACGTCGAGTCGGACTCTGCGTATGGCGGCGCAGAGTTGGCGTCGTAGACGGTTCCACCCGAGCTGGCAAAGACCACTCGCCGGATCGAGGAGTCACGGACAACTCGGGCGAAGGCCGAGAGCGCGGTGAGATCTGCTGATATCAGCTCGGCGCGCAGGTCCGCCGTCGCGGGGTTCACAGAACCCGCGAGCCAGTAGACCACGTCCGTTTCGCCCAGCAAGGCTGCCGACGGTCCTGTGCTGCAGGACCAACGGTCGGTCCGAGTGAACGGATACGGCCGTGTGCCGTCAGCGTCCAGACGACGAACGAGCGCCGCCCCGAGAAATCCCTTTGCGCCGACCACCACGGACTGCATGCAACAGACCTCCGGGTAGGGGGCTTCGCCACCGGCTGGACGTGGCGCGGTCGCCAAGCCTACGCAGACGTCGCCGAGCGTCGAGAACCCTGACTCACTGAACGCCGGATGCGCGGAGTCGGGGCCACCAGCGCCTGGGCGACCTCCGCTCCACCACGCATCCAGTCGACCCTCTCGCCGCGGTGACTCATCACATGCAGCTCACGCAACCAGGCCCCCTCCTGCAGCTTCAACAACCCGTGGCGCACCCTTGCACTCGGCAGTGGCGCGGACGAGGAGGCTGCAAGGAGTCCCTGCATGCCATGTCGGCGTGCGAGGGAACGCATCTCCTGTGCGTCCGAAGGTCGCGACGACGCACTCGTCTGGCCGGTGTGGCGCCGGAATGCCGCGAGCGGCGCGTCGATCTTTGCCACGACGGTGCCTGGAGGCGTCAGCCGCAGCCAGAGGTCAAGATCCATGAGCAACTTCATCGATTCGTCCAGCCGCCCCTCGCCGAGGAGCTCACGGGACCACAGGACCGACGGCACATGGAAACTGTTGTAGCCGCCCTCGAACAGCGCCCGCTTGAAGGACGGCTGTGCGACGAGACGCACAACGCGTGCGGCGTCATCGACGAACAGCGTGTCGCCGAAGATGAGCTTGGCATCTGGCACCTCGCTGATCGCCCTGGCAAAGCGCTCGAGCGTCTGCGGCAAGAGAAAATCGTCTGCGTTGAGCCACAGCACCCACTCACCGGTGACCTGCTCCAGAGCCCGGTTCAGTGTCGCTGCCAGGCCCACGTTGTCCTGGCGCACGCGGTCCGTCGATGCTCCTTCGTGCTGAGCGCAGATGACCTCCCATGAACGGTCGCACGATCCGTCGTCGATCACGACGTGTTGCACCGCGACCTCGTCTGCCACCTGCAGCCGAACGCTGTCCAAGCAGTCCACAATGAAGCGCTCATAGTTGAAGGACGGCGTGATGATGCTGATGGTCAACGAGCTGACCGACGCGGCTGACGCGGGCATCACAACAGTGGACTGACCTGCATCTTCAGGACGTACGGCCGGTCCATGGGCACGGATATCGTGGCCCTGGCGCCTTCCACCTTCCAGCCCTTGGCCGACTCTGCCTTCCAGCCCTTGGGGGCTATGACCGTCAGGTTGTAGGTGGGGACCTTCAGCATTGCCTGCGGGCTCACGTAGTCGAGCAGTCGCCACGCCTCTCCGTGCTTGGTGCTCGCATTCGGCACGACGTACTTCCAGGTGAGCTTCGTCCTGCTCTTCGGTGGGGTAACGACGGCGGCCTTTGCGTAGGTCCGCCCGTCCTGGTCCTCGCCGCTGCCAGCGGTGTCTCGAAGGGTCACTACCGGTTCGCTCAGCAATCGCGAACCCCGCGGCATCAGGTTGATGACAAGGTTCGTCGCCCACCGCGTGTTGTACCCACGTCGCTTGTCGGGTCCGACGCTCACGTAGGGAGGTGACGCGTTCTTCAACCGGACGCTGCGCGTCACCAGTGCAGAACCGTTCTTCCTGATCCTGACCGTCTCCGTGACGGCGCGCCTCTGGAAGACATCCACCTTGCTGCCGTTGCCGTTCTGGGTGTACACCGCCGTGAGGTTGCCGACCTCTGGGTTGGGCACCACGCCACCGAGATTCTTCTCCTCGACCAGCTGCTGCAGGCGATCGTCGCGGTAGTACATCTGCAGATGCCGTGAGGGAACAGCCTCACCCAGGGCCCGGGCCTTCCCGATCATGCCGCCACCTTCGGTGAGCTTCGACAGCATGAGAGGCATGAGTTCGGAGTTCAGGTCATGCCGGGCAGACACGTCCTCGTTCTTGTAGGCCTCGACCAGCAGCTTGTCGACGATGTTCGTCGCGTCGACCGTGCCGTAACCCGGAGACTCGATCGGCCCGGTCACCTCGAGGAGGTGCGATATGGCGACCACGTCCAGCGCGATCACCCCGTCCGCCTTGACGCCGAAGAAGGTCGGCGTGGCACGCAGCATCTGCTCGGCAGACACGGGGAAGCTCGGGTTGAATGTGGCGTTGACGAAGCGCTGCTTCTCTCCGACCTCCGGCTGGAAAGGATCGTCCTTGAGCCGTGGCCACACGATGGGAGGGTTCTCCCCCGGAAAGGTAGCCAGTCCGGGCAGCGTGATGTCCGACGTGGTTCCCGACAAGGGGATCGACATCTTGCCGTTCTTGAACTTGATGAAGGCCACCGACAGCGGCGCGCCGCCCGCCGCCCGCATCTCGGCGGGGTTCATGATGGCCATCAGGTAGCTCTTCTTGTCCTCCGCACCGACGGCCGTCGGCAGCGCCTTCAGGACAGGCTCGAGCGGCACGATCTCGGCGCGCAGGGAAGCGATCTGCTCCAGCGCCGACTTCTTCTTCTCGAGCGCCTGCTCGCCCTTCGGGCCCTTGCCCCGGACCTGCTCGAGCTCGGCCTCGGCGTCGTCCATCGCCTTGCGGATCGCAGTCACGGAGGTCTCGGCCCTTCGGATGGCCGGGATGCTGAACTTCCCGTTCGAATAAAGCTTGGAATCCGCCCCGGAGAAGTCGGTGTAGACGACCAGCACGTCGTTGGCCGAGCCGGTCATGATCCCGGCCGCAGACAGCAGGTGGTCGAGGTCCTCGACGGTGTTGCCGACGTACGGCAGCCCCTTCGCCACACGCACCTGGTCCGCCTGGGCCGCCTCGTTGGCGTCGGAGAGAGCCGCCTCGGCCGCCTCGAGGTGGCCCCTGGCCGCCGCGTCGTCGCCGGCCTTGAGGGTGTCGCGGAACAGCTGGAGCTCGCCCTGCGCGACCGCGGCCTTGTCCTGCACCGTGCGCGAAGCGTCGAGCAGGCCGGTGGCCAGCCAGTAGCCGCCAGCCGCCAGCGCGACGAACAGGACCGCCAGCACCGACCAGAGGATCCAGCGGCGCCGGCGCTGCGCCGGACGCGCCCGACGTCGCCCCCCGCCGGCATGGGAGGTCTGAGTGGGCGTCGTTGCGGTAGCGGTCACGAACTCGATCCTGAGGACGGAAACGGGGGTCGGCGCCAGGCAGAGAACCGGCGGCCGCACCAGTTTAGACGCTTCCGACCCCTGCAACGTTCACTTGAGCAGCCGGGAGAGCCTGCGGTCGGCCAGTGGCTTGCCCCCGGTCTGGCACGTGGGGCAGTACTGCAGCGACGAATCCGCGAACGACACCTCCCGCACGACGTCCGCGCAGACGGGGCACGGCTGACCCGTCCGGCCGTGGACCCGCATCGAGGTCTTCTTCTCCTTCTTCAGGTCCCCGGCGGCCAGGCCGTGAGCGCGTGTCACCGCATCGCGCAGCACCGTCTGCAGCGCCTCGTAGAGCCTGGCCAGCTCGCCCTCCGTGAGCGCGGAGCCGAGGCGGAACGGCGACAGCCTGGCCGCGTGCAGCACCTCGTCGGAGTAGGCGTTGCCCACCCCCGCCAGCACGGACTGGTCCTTGAGCAGCCCCTTGACCTGCTTCTTGGACCCCGCGAGCAGCGC
>Ga0136611_10004117_pt1 | contig 10177 bp, 7 predicted proteins | sample AntDrymUQ2232306_2_FD_106645 | JGI IMG/M metagenome (GOLD analysis project Ga0136611, IMG submission 106645) | Polar desert sand microbial communities from Dry Valleys, Antarctica - metaG UQ223 (23.06) | ecosystem: Environmental > Terrestrial > Soil > Desert | place: Antarctica: Dry Valley... | reverse complement strand
CTTGGTGACCATTCAAAAAGAATCCGCGGGGCCACTCACAACAGATGACTGGCCATTTCAGAAACAATATACCTACGCCATGGGCGCATACTGCCCCGATAGCGGCCCAGGAGGTGCGGCAAACTGTAATGAAAACTACGCAGGCTTTTCTATCCAGATATCAGAATCAGCTGCCCTAAAGAGGTACTATCTCGATAACATGGATCAGCCTTGGTGGCGTTACAAAAAACTTGGCAACAACGATATTCTGTTTCAAAATAGCAAACCAGAGTGCGGAAGTTCAACCGTCAACATAACTACACGGGCAACGGCGGCGCTATATACATACACACCTTATCAGCCCAACCAGGCCGCTCTTAATAATCTATACGGCTTAGGAGATGGTTGCAGCGCCTACGGTAATCGAAATTTTTGGAGAATATATAATGACTGGTTCGGCTCAACTTTCGCAGGAGCTTATCAAGCTCGCGCCTATGGCCAAAGCCCTAATAGAACAATTATTCCCGGTCAAGCTATCGGTGTATTCTTTAAGTTTATTAACGTTGGTACTGCGAGCTGGAAGGATGATACTAACTCGGCAGGAACCTTCCCGGTCCACCTGGCAACCTCGTGCCCGGTAAACAGGTCTAGTAGTTTTTCGGCTAGTTGGCCTACCAGAGAACGCGCATTGCTCAATTTTAGCCAAGTGTTTGAAGCTGACGGTATAACCTTGGCCGTAGACCAGCATACCGTATACCCTGGACAAATTGGTCTCTATGAGTTTAGTATTACCGCCAGCAACGCTCAGCAATTTGGTACCTACACCGAATGTTTCCAGCCCGTGCTAGAAGGTTCGCAGCAATGGAACATGGGGGTTGCCGTTTCAACAAACATTTCTGTTGTCAATCCTTACTCTACTACGCTTTACTATGGCGATAACCCTAATTTTACTATCGCTCAAAACACATCCAGAAATGTGCGGGTGTCGTATAGAAATAACGGTACGGCCTCGTGGAAGGATGATGTTTCGGTGGGCCCTGGCGAGAAACCGGTTCATTTGGCTACTTCTTTTCCAGTTAATCGCGCCAGTGCGTTCTCTGCCACTTGGCCAACACGCGAGCGTCCTGGTCTAACTTTTAGCAAAGTCTATGAAGCCGATGGATTGAGTTTATCCGCTAATCAAAACGTGGTTGCGCCGGGGCAGATTGCGACCTATGATTTTGTGTTAAGCTCACCTAGTAATCTCCCTCCTAATAGATACAACGAGGCTTTCCAGCTGGTGCATGAAGGAAGCGCGAACTGGGACATGGGTAATATTGTCACCTTTTTGCCCCAGGTAGCACAGGCCACTTATTCTCCATTGCTTTACTACGGCGATAACCCTAATTTTACTATCGCTCAAAACACATCCAGGAATGTGCGGGTGTCGTATAGAAATAACGGTACGGCCACGTGGAAGGATGATGTTTCGGTTCTACCTGGCGAAAAACCGGTTCACTTAGCTACTTCATTCCCCGTAAACCGGTCTAGTCCCTTCTCTGCTACCTGGCCAACCCGTGAACGGCCGGGGCTAACTTTTGGCAAGGTGTACGACGTTGATGGAGCCACTTTGGCTAGCAACCAACACACGGTCACTCCTGGGCAAATTGCTACCTACGATTTTGTGTTAACTGCTCCTAACGGCCTAGCCCCAGGCCGGTATAACGAGGCTTTCCAGCTGGTTTTAGAAGGAAGCGCGAACTGGGACATGGGTAATATTGTCACCTTTTTGCCCCAAGTAGCAACCTAAAAACTTTTTCTGACTATTTTAGGCCCTGCGCACCAGTGTACAAAAAATAGTAATTTTGTGTAATACTACCATTAATGGCTGAGCGTGTGGTTTTTATTTCTTTGGTTATTCCCTGCTACTGTGAATCGGCAAACATAAAGCCCCTGTATGATTCAATTACACAGGCACTGTTAAAAACTGCCATAAAATACGAACTTATATTCGTAGATGATGGCAGCCCTGACAATACACTCACAGTGCTGAGAAATTTGTCATCTCGTCACAAAAATATAAGAATAATTGAGTTATCCCGCAACTTCGGGAAAGAAGCTGCCACAAGTGCCGGTATCCATGCCGCCCAAGGTGACGCGATAATAACGCTCGATGCCGATGGCCAGCACCCCGTAGAATTATTGCCTGATTTCATAAAAGCCTGGCGTGACGGGGGCCAAGTGGTAGTAGGGGTTCGAAAAGAAAATATAAATGAGGGTTTTGTCAAAAAATACGGTTCTATCTATTTTTATAAATTATTTAATAAATTTTCTAAAATCAGTCTGATACCGGGGTCTACCGATTATAGGCTGATAGATAAAAAGGTTCAGGTTGAATTTAATAAACTGAGGGAAAGAGACCGCATAACTCGTGGCTTGATTGACTGGCTAGGCTTCAAACGTGATTATATTTACTTCTCTGCGAAAGCCAGGATCAATAGCGAGCCAGCTTACACCTTTAAGAAACTATTTAAATTGGCGCTGGATAGTGTCGTTTCGTCGAGTTTTACACCTCTGTATATAATTAGCTATCTTGGCTTGTTTATTTCAGTACTGGCAGCTGCCGCGAGTCTATTCCTAATAGTTGAAGAGATCATATTTAAGGATACTCTGGGTCTTAAAATTACAGGATCGGGCTTTCTTGGCCTGCTGATATTATTCCTGGTTGGTATTATCCTAACCGCACAAGGATTGATTTCGCTCTACATATCACATATATACACTGAAACAAAAGACAGGCCGCTCTATATAGTGAATAACGGCAAGTTAAAAGATTAATTTTTTGTACAAAAAATAGTTCCAAGAAACGATACAAAAAATAGTAAACAGTTTGGCTGCATAGGCGGCTATGCCATATCTAGTTAGCCCGCCGATTATCAGATAACTGAACGCCGTATTACATAAAAACAAGGCGCTTAGTTTAAGAAATTGCATGAGCGCCGGCTTTTTCTGGATTTTCCCAAATACCCAAAACCTATTCATCGCATAAGAGACAAACAATCCGGTTGTTTGGCTGATAACTGTTGCCACCACAATGCTTGAACCCACAATATAATAGAGACCAAGGAAGGCAAGATAATCAGCAGCTAACGCAGTAAGCCCACTAATCGCATACTTTAAAAAAGCGCCGGAGGTTATACGCTCCAGTAGTTGCGCTTTATCTTTTAATTTTTGGCGTAATGTCATAGTTATAAATATTCAGAACTTCCCCCATAGGCAGTGGAATCGTTTTTTCGGGAATACCTAGCAAATTTAAAAGATCCTCCGGTTTACAATCGTATGGTCGGAGTGAATCATAAATATAAAAACTTTTATCGCTAGTTCTGCGGAGGTTCGCTTTTTCAGTCAGTACAGATGAGAAATACATTTGCTTGTCTTGTAAACTACACTCACTGCTAATTACATGCACTTTGAAGTTAGATGAATACGTAAGTGTCGCGGAGCGTGAATAGGGTGCATAACCCTTAGTTAAGTTATTTTCTGTTATTACTTGTAACGGTACAGCATCTAGGGCATTTACCCTTGCGTGTCTATTTTGTAATACCGCCCTGCCTGTTGACGCCAGAGTTTGCACAAAAACAACTACCAAGCACAATAAGGCTACTGCGACTATCCGTAAGTTCTTTAGGTAGGCTAACGCATAAACCAAGCCTAAAATTTGAATTGGGAACAACAATATGAGAAACCTTCCAGAAAGGCTATCGGTTCCGATCGAAAAGTCAGTACCTACTAAAAAAACAACTATTGTGAACGTTGCTAAAAAGGCTATTAAGCCATTAATCGGTGCTGACTTATATTTTTTTGCCATTGTTATAATTCCATATATAGAAATCATTAATAAGCATATGAACAAAAAAGCTTTTAAGGTACCCGTACTGGCATATTTGTTTCCCCAAAAATTTATACCAAATATATTAATGGCGTTATTGAAAAAAACTTTAATATTAACCAGGAATACGTCAAACGTAGCAAACTTACTATTATGAATTATATATGTAATCGGTAATACTATGGTAAGAATGTATGCAAGCACTTTCCCTAAGACAATTGACAGCAGGGACAATGCTAATAAACTTTTTAATTTTACCTCATGGGATTTGCTGCAAAATATTAAATAGCCGCAGCAAAAAAGCGCCGCAGGAATGGCGAATAAATAAAGAAATAGGGGATCATTGGCAAGTAAAACTGCCGATAGCAAAACCAACCCAAGCACTTTAAGCCTTTTATGGGTCTTATAAGTATTTTTAAATACAAAATATCTATGTAGCTCTACCAGTATTAATAAAAACAAACCAATTTCTATATTCCTTGAGTTTGGAAACTGAAACACAAAAAAAGTCGTCGTGGGTACTGCCGCAAGGAGCATACTCGACGCCACCAATGAAAGTCTTCTTCTTTTTTCGCTGATATTAAGGCTTTTTAAAAACCGCTGCAGAGATATTAGCACAAGCAACAAAGTAATAGCTAAAATAATTATTGAGGTTATAAATAGTTTCTTAACGGGTGATATAGGCAAATTATTCGATATTATATAAAGCGGAAACTTAATGAACCAACTGTCTTCACCCATCGTAGCGCTCTCTTTATAGCCTTCCTGCCAATCGTGTAGTATCACCTGTTGAGCTATAGCGTCACTTGTATATGCTCTGGGGAGGTTAATGCTACGATACTGTAGGTCGAGTAGCCTAAATGACCACACGGAAATTACTATCGCAAAGCATACAATCAAAAGATATCTTTGCAAAAATACAATTACACCAGTACGTAATAATCTATCGATTTTTTTTTTCATCTTTTAGTTAATTCTCTGAAAATATTTTTTAGCAGGTTCTTGAGTTTAAGGTTATCAAGATATTGTGTGTGCAAATCATTATAATGTGTATCTAGATTTTTAATAGCTTGCTCCTGGTTGAGTATACTGGCCTTCAGCGAAGTTATGGAATCTTGATAGTTCTTTGCAATAATATCAATTTCTTTTTTGACTGACCACTTAATAATTTGAGGACCAGTTAAGAACTTATCGGGGTATTGGAAGTAATCTTGACGAAATAGACTTTCTTTGGCTAAGTAATATTCATTAAGCCCGTCAAAAAACACTTTTTTATAGTGCTTTTCTTTAAGCAGAGGACGCCAGTCACGTACAACGTGATTAGATTCTATGCATAATAATTCGGGTCGGTACTTGGTCCAGTCATTGCCTGCTAAAACCTCGTACTCAAGTCCTTCTACGTCCACTTTCATAAAGTTTATATGGGAGACTTTGTTTTTTGTAAAAACGTTGGTTAAAGTTGTTACCGCAACCTCGTACTCCCTGGATGTTGTGACATTATCATTAGCGCTATGAGTGTACTCACTCTGCATAGCCTCAGAGAATGTAGACAAACCGTCTCCCCTATACTCCGTGAAAGTTAGCTTACCTTCCTTATCGGCAATCCCAACATTTAAGTTAATATCTCTTTGTCTTTTAGACGCAAACAATTCATATTTTGACTTAAGTGGCTCGACATTGATACCACGCCAATTACGATCGTAAAATATCTTGGTGACAGAATCAATTGTCGGATCATATGCCCCAATATCAACATAAAAGCCGTTTTTAATATCCGGGAAAAACGCATCAATTAAATAGTCTTCTCTGTTCTGTGCGTAACTGATCTTGAATGACATATATTACTTACCAATTACTTAGATGTTAATAATGATGCGCTACTTGCACCCATCTTATCCATTTAGATCTCTTTTTGAAAGGACAATAACTTCAGCACTGACTCTGTCATCAAATAATGCACTGTAATTTTTATCTGTAACATTTATAAGCAATCCCTGCTGATTAATCGTATAAATAAACGAAAAATCTGTTTTGATTTGATCGAAGAATTTTATAGGATTTTCATAACTTTCTTTAGTGAACTCTAAGAACACAGTAAGCTTGAGACTATTTTTTATAATTTTCTTCATCCCGGCGTAAGCCTTTTCTTCATAACCCTCTATATCAAGCTTAACCAGATCAACACTTTTTATATCATTATCATCACAATATTCATCTACCGAGATAGTAGCAACCTTTAGCTTTTCTGCCTGCACAAGCGGCATTTTTCCTCCTAAGTACGACTCCAGATGACCCAGAGTATTCAGGGACGAGCATCCGATAAAATCTTTCAGTATTGTCAGTTCTGCAGTTCCTTTTTTTTCTGCAATACCTACGTTCTCTACTTTACATTTAGAGTGATATCCATTTACAGAAAGGCTTCTTTCTAGATATGGAATAATATTGGCATTTGCCTCGAAAAGATAGACTTTAGTATCTTCAGATTGGCCAAGCTGGGCTGAAAGCAAACCATAATAACCGTAGTTTGCGCCAATATCTAAAACCGTTTTACAGTCTTTTGAGACTCTGCGCCAAGCATATGTCATGCTGTTTTCCCATATACCATCTAATGCAAGATGGGGCACCACTGCTAGGTCTCGTGGGTCTAGATACAACTTGATACCGGTAAATATCTTTGCGATTACCAGCTCTTCAGAAACAGCCATGAAACTAGACTTATAAGATGCTCCCTCTTCCAACCGAGAAAGCTTTGCATTTACCTCATCGAGCCTTATTGACTGTTCATCTAATTTGGCCAGGGTCAGACTAAAGGCAGTGTTAAGTAAATTTCTCACCTTGGATTTAATTAATTTCATTATTTACCTTTCCTGTTTACTGAAACTGAAATGGGCGGTAAGATTGCCGTGGTTGAACGTTCTTTTCGTTTGATCCGGAAAATTGCGGCATCGGCATACCAGTCAAAAGTTAGGCTTACAGGATCTGCAAGTGATAAAGTAATAAAGTATTTTCCGTCATTAAATATATTCTGGATTCTCCATTCCACGCTTATCGTTTCGCCTGATTTGACATTTACTATATCTTTTACATTTATAAGCCTATTATTAACTGCTGTAAGTTCCGTACCATCGCTCGATGATACATGAATTCCGTACAGTACTTTCTCTACGTCAATCTTTGCGATTATGTCTACTTTAACGATAATCTCGTTTTCTGAAACGTCAATAGCAGGCTCTTCATACTTCAGTCCGTGAGTGCCGCGCCGCCCAGCAGCTCCAGTTCCCTCAACCGACTCGGTTACGTCGCCCAAGAATAAATCTGAGTATTGATTTGCGACCACTCTCGGTCTTCCTGATGCAATAACTTTGCCATCTTCGATTAGCATTGCATTATCACAGAACTCTACGATTGCAGCCATATCATGGGTAACTAAAACCACTGTTTTGTTTTGTTTTTTTAATGACTTGAAATAATCAAAACATTTGCGCTGGAAATCGGCGTCGCCAACCGCTAGTACCTCATCAATAAGCAGTATGTCAGACTCTGCCAGCCTGGTAGCCACAGAAAAAGCCAGGCGCACCTGCATGCCGGAAGAATAGTTTTTGAGCTTTTTGTCGATATATTTTTCCAACTCGGCAAATCCTACAATATCGTCAAATTTTTTATCAACTTCTTTACGGGAAAATCCGAGTAATGCGCCATTTAGATATATATTAGCTCTCCCGCTTAATTGACCGTTAAATCCCACGCCTAGCTCAATAAATGGCACAATCCTGCCTTGAGTTTTTACGTGGCCACTGGATGGCGCGTATATGCCAGCTAAGATCTTTAGCAGGGTACTTTTGCCACTGCCATTGCGCCCTACTATTCCAAAAAACTCTCCTTTGGGTACTTCAAAGCTAACGCCGTCCAAAACTTTTTGCTTTTCTACGGTATTTTTTTGAAACGGTTTAAATATTTCTGTCACCACCGACTTAACAGTAGTTACCTTTTCGTGGGGTAAATCAAAGGTCTTATGCAGATCTTTTACAACAATGGCTTTTGAATCATCTTTATACATATTCGGCAAAATATTTAGATTTCTTTTTAAAATACCAAATTCCAGTGATAAGTAGTAACAATACTATAGTTATAGGTACAACTCTTATATATCCATTATGGATAATGCTTCCATACCCGGAAGTTTGCGGAGTAACCAGTACCAGGCGCATGTCCTGGAGTATCTGAGCGATGGGGTTTAGCATAATAATTTGCGCGAAGCGTTTAGAAAAATTATCTACCACGAACGTTAGTGGGTAAAGGATAGGTGTAGCGTAAAATAGTGCCTGTACCAGAACCTCCCATATATAATTTAAATCCCTAAACCGTACGTACATGGTACCCAGTATAAGTCCTAACCCTAAAGAAAAAAGAAACAGCTCCAGTATGAGTAAAGGCACCACCAATAATGCCCAAGGGGATAAATCCGCTCCAAAAAGGATCATAAAAATAGCGACAATGACAAAATTGATAGCTAGATTAATAAGCGCCGAGGTGATTTTGGAAACAATAACAATATATTTGGGAAAACTAATTTTGCGCATTAAATCCCCCTTTTCTACTATCCCGGCTAAGCATGTTGAAGTAGCCTCAGTAAAATAATTCCAAACGACTAAACCTATCAACAAATAAACTGGGTAGTTTGGTATTTCATTGCCAACTTTGAAAACTTTTGCAAAAACAATATACAAAATCGTGAATAGGGCGAGTGGGCGCAAGACTGACCACAGATAACCGAGGAAAGAGTCATGATATCTTAATTTAAAATCAGTTACAGTTATTTCACGTATTAAAATGCGGGCCGACCGGAACCGACTGCTTGCTTTTTGATGCATATAAGAAGTTTATCATAAGATTGGAGCTATTAAGGGTCTTCTGGTAAACTATGAATTAAGATTATGAAAGTTTTGCATATTAGCACCCATGACGAAAATTGCGGTATTGGGCGTTACCAGGAAATGTATTTAAAAAGTATGGTGGAGCATGATAAAAGTGTTCTAAATGACTTTTTTCCATATTCTCCTAATTTTATTGTTAAGCAAAAGGGCGCCGCACTAAAAAAAATCATAGATGAACTTGACGCAATGCTTAAAAATTATGATTTAGTGCACATACAGCATGAATTTTCATTCTTTAAAGGCATACACATTAAACAAATTGTGGAAGTTATAACCAAAAATGATAAAAAGCTGATAAGTACCATCCATTCCAAGCCCACGTTGCGTCCTAATCAAGGTTTTATGTTTACGCCCAAAGGCTTCGCCAGGAAAGCAAAAACCAAGGTTCTAAATAATATTTTTCTTGAAGCTATTTTGCCGCTAAAGCAGTCCGATCTAATCATAGTGCATAATAAATTTACCAAAGATGAACTGGTTAAGGTTGGCTTTGCTGAGTCTAAAATAGTCATTAAACCAATCCCGGTACCTGTGGCAGACGTTTTTCTGAATCAATATGAATCTCAAATAGCTATCATTAATAAAAAAATTAACCGTCAGTCTAATGATATCGTGGTTGCTACGAATGGCTATGTCAATATAGTAAAAGGAACGCTTCACGCGGTAAAGGCCATGATGTTGCTCCCAAGCAATTATAAGTTATTAATTATTGGTGGTGTTCATCCCGGAGCACAAAATGATTCTTTTCTGGATGATATAAGCGATTATATTGTTGAAAATAAACTGTCAGACCGTATATATATTACAGGCTATATTGAGGATGATTTACTGCTCAATGCCTACGTTGCCAACGCGGATATTATGGTTTATCCGTATTTGAGAGAGTACGCTTCGTCCTCCGCGGCTCTAAACAATGCTTTCGCGGCATCCAAGCCAATTGTAGCGTTCCCCGCACCGGCTTTCAAAGAAATTAATGAAAATGAAAAACATATGCGGTTGTGTGATTCATTCAGTTACTACGACCTTGCACGGGAAGTTGGAAAGCTAGACAAAAAAGCCATAAAAGAGTGGTCGGTTATTTCGGGCAATTATAAAGCTACCAACTCATATTCTAAGTTGGCTGAAGAACTACTTGATATCTATAAATTACAGTTAAAAGGCTAAGCATCAATCATTTTTATAACTTCGACAAGCTGGTTTGCTGAATTTTCCCAGGAAAACAAATGGCTCCTGCTGATTCCGTTTTTTTTGCGCTCGGCAATTTTTTCTGATCTGAGATTAAGAATAGCACTAAGTGCCAATTTAATAGATTGTTCTGAATATGGATCAAAGTAGCTGGCATTATTGCCTAGTATCTCTGTATGTACCGGAATATTAGAAACCGCTGCTAAGGTACCGG
>Ga0136611_10004116_pt1 | contig 10177 bp, 9 predicted proteins | sample AntDrymUQ2232306_2_FD_106645 | JGI IMG/M metagenome (GOLD analysis project Ga0136611, IMG submission 106645) | Polar desert sand microbial communities from Dry Valleys, Antarctica - metaG UQ223 (23.06) | ecosystem: Environmental > Terrestrial > Soil > Desert | place: Antarctica: Dry Valley... | reverse complement strand
AGCGATCAAGGCAAGGCTAGAGTTTCTCGATACCGGACCAGAGCAGCTCCCAGCGCTGATTGTGATGCGCCTTCAGAATATCAAGGGTGAGTTGCCAAATGAGGCGTATACTCAGATCGTGGTGGTGTTCAACGCCGCGTTCAGCGTCCGGACATTTGCTGCGCCTTCGCTGCGTGGCATCGAGCTCCTCCTGCACCCAATCCAGGCGACATCCTATGATCGCGTTGTACGGATCGCAGAGTTTGACTCCCCCACCGGGATGTTCGTGATCCCAGCACAAACTACTGCGGTTTTCGTGGAGCGAACCTGATCGGGAAGCGCCGGGGCTAGTGAATTCGTATACAATACTTACGGCCCCGTGTGTTTCCTCATGTCTTTGAAAGGGAGTAGACATGGCTGCGGCAGTTACGCTTTACCGCTCGTCGCTCGGCAAGAAATTTGTGATGGCCGTGACTGGCATTATCCTGTTTGGCTTCGTCTTCGTACATATGATCGGTAACTTGAAGATTTACCAGGGGGAAGAAAAGCTCAACGCCTACGCGGTTTTTCTGCGTGAGGTTGGCGGCCCGATCTTCGCCCACGAACAATTGCTCTGGATTTTACGCCTTCTGCTGTTGGCTGCGGTCGGTCTGCATATCGCCGCTGCCTATCAGCTGACGCGGATGAGCCAGCGCGGCCGTCCAGTTGCGTACGCGCGCAGACGCGATGTGCAGGCGAGTTACGCTTCGCGCACGATGCGCTGGGGTGGCGTAATCATTCTGCTCTTCGTGATCTACCATGTTTTGCATTTCACGACTGGGACAGTACACCAGGACTTCGTCAAAGAGAATGTGTATCGCAACGTCATCAGCGCGTTCCAGATCTGGTACGTTTCCGCCTTTTACATTCTGGCGATGCTGGCGCTCGGCCTGCATATGTACCATGGTTTATGGAGTATGTGGCAGTCCCTTGGCTTAAGCAATAAGCGCATTAATGGCCTGATCCGCAGAGGCGCAACCGTTTTCACGGTGATTACGGTGCTCGGCAATGTTTCAATTCCGATTGCGGTGCTGGCCGGATTTCTTAGATAAAACGCGGAGATCGACGATTATGGAACAGGCACAGATCCCAGAGCCGGAGGTTAAGAGCAACGCGCGAACCTCGCTGTCGTTTGGAGCGCCGACGCTTAATGCTCGCGTCCCCGAAGGACCAATCCAGGAAAAGTGGGACACGCATCGCTTCAATATGAAACTCGTCAACCCGGCCAATAAACGCAAGTACACGATCATCATGGTCGGTTCGGGTCTGGCGGGCTCCTCGGCCGCCGCTTCATTGGCAGAATTGGGCTACAACGTCGAATGCTTTTGCTACCAGGATAGCCCGCGCCGGGCGCATAGTATCGCGGCGCAGGGTGGCATCAATGCCGCTAAGAATTATCGCAACGACGGCGACAATGTCTACCGTCTCTTTTATGACACAGTCAAGGGCGGGGATTACCGCTCGCGCGAGGCGAACGTGTACCGGCTGGCGCAACTGAGTGGGAATATAATCGACCAGTGCGTCGCGCAGGGCGTTCCCTTCGCGCGCGAATACAGCGGTCTGCTGGATACGCGCTCGTTTGGCGGCGCGCAGGTATCGCGCACGTTCTATGCGCGGGGTCAGACCGGCCAGCAACTGCTGCTTGGCGCTTATCAGGCGCTGTCCCGGCAGATCGGGCTCGGCAAGGTTAAGATGTTTCCGCGCACCGAGATGCTCGATGTGGTGCTGGTCGATGGGCAAGCGCGTGGCATCGTGGTGCGTGATATGGTGACCGGAGCAGTCTCTTCGCATGTCGGTGACGCGGTGGTCCTGGCGACCGGTGGCTATGGCAATGCCTTCTATCTTTCGACCAATGCCAAGGGTTGCAATGCCACGGCGATCTGGCGCGCGCATCGGCGTGGCGCGCTTTTCGCCAATCCCTGTTATACCCAGATTCATCCGACCTGTATCCCGGTGAGTGGCGAGCACCAGTCCAAGCTTACGCTGATGAGCGAGTCGCTGCGTAATGACGGGCGTGTGTGGGTGCCCAAGCAGGCCGGTGACAAGCGCAATCCCGCCGATATCCCGGAGTCGGAGCGCGACTACTACCTGGAACGCCGCTATCCAAGCTTCGGCAACCTGGTGCCGCGCGACGTGGCTTCGCGCGCCGCGAAGGCGATTTGTGACGCCGGCTACGGCGTCGGGCCGGGTAGCCTGGGCGTGTATCTCGACTTCGCTGATGCGAGCAAACGGCTGGGGACGCGGGCTATTCGCGAGCGCTACGGGAACCTTTTCGATATGTACGACCGCATCACCGGCGAGGATCCCTACAAAGTCCCTATGCGGATTTATCCGGCCGTCCACTACACCATGGGCGGGCTGTGGGTCGACTACAATCTGATGAGCACGATTCCGGGGCTGTATGTGATCGGGGAAGCGAACTTTTCAGACCATGGCGCGAATCGCCTGGGCGCCAGTGCCCTGATGCAGGGGCTAGCCGACGGCTACTTCGTGCTCCCATATACCATCGGCGACTACCTGGCCCAGGCGAAACTTACAGGCGTGGACGAGCAGCACGCGGCCTTCCGCGAAGTCGAGCACGACGTCCAGCAGCGCGTGTCAAATCTGCTCGCGATCGATGGCAAGCGCACGGTCGACTCGTTCCATCGCGAATTGGGCCAATTGATGTGGAACAACTGCGGCATGGGCCGCAACGAGCAGGGTCTACGGCAGGCGTTGGAACATATCCCACAGTTACGCGAAGAATTTTACGGGAACGTCAAAGTGTCCGGCGCGAACGAGGAGATAAACCAGTCGCTGGAGAAAGCCGGTCGCGTGGCGGATTTCCTGGAGTTGTCCGAGTTGATGTGTATCGACGCCCTGCACCGAACCGAATCTTGTGGTGGTCATTTCCGCGAAGAAAGCCAGACTCCCGAGGGCGAGGCGCTGCGCGATGACGAGCACTTCAGCTATGTTGCAGCCTGGGAATTCGCGGGCATGGATAAGCGGCCAGTGCTCCATCGCGAGGCGCTCGATTTTGAGTATGTGCATCTGGCGCAGCGAAGCTATAAATAGCAATCAGCAATCAGCAATCAGCAATCAGCCAAACTCATGAACGACTTGTACGAGAACCGCTGATAGCTGACGGCTGATTGCTGACAGCTACCTGGAGTTTTAGATGAATCTTACTTTACATGTGTGGCGCCAGAAGGACGCGCTCGACAAAGGGGCGATGGTCAAATACGACGCGCCCGATGTCAGCCCGGATATGTCGTTCCTTGAGATGTTGGACGTAGTCAACGAACGGCTGATCCTGGAGGGCAAGGAGCCGATTGCTTTCGACCATGACTGTCGTGAAGGTATTTGCGGGTCATGCGGCTTCATGATTAACGGTATCGCGCATGGCCCAGAGCGAGCGACCACGGTCTGCCAATTGCATATGCGCCACTTTACCGATGGCGATACGCTGTATATCGAACCGTGGCGGGCGAAGGCTTTTCCGGTCATGCGCGACCTGATCGTCGATCGGGGCGCGCTGGATCGGATTGTCGAGTCAGGCGGCTTTATCTCGGTGTCGACCGGCAGCGCTCCCGAGGCGAATAGCCTCCCGGTTTCGAAGGATGCCGCTGACCTGGCATTTGACGCCGCTGCCTGTATTCAGTGTGGCGCGTGTGTCGCCGCGTGCCCGAACGCGTCGGCGATGCTGTTCACGGCGGCCAAGGCATCGCATCTGAACTTGATGCCGCAGGGGCTTCCAGAGCGCGACCGCCGGGTCTTGAACATGGTCGACGCGATGGACGATCTCGACTTCGGGAGTTGTACCGTGATCGGGGAATGTTCGGCGGTCTGTCCCAAGGAGATCAGCCTACAGTTCATCTCACGCATGAACCGGGACTACCTTAAAGCGAGCCTGACACGGGAGCGAAAGGGCACGGATGAAGAGTAGGGAGCCTTCAGCGCGGGGTTGGGGATAAAGCGGAACGGGGCAGCCACTGGCTGCCCCAATGTGATCCGTTCTCGCTGAGTTAGCGTGCTCGGCTCCAGGTGGTCAACACGCCGGTGATAACTGCTGCGGCGACCAGGTGCATGAGACCGAGGGCCAGTTTAGTGGTCGTATCGACTGGCAGGGAGAGCGGACCACCCAGCGAGAGGAGCGCGAACACAGCCGCAATGATCTGAAAGACGAGGATCGGGCGGCGCGTGAAGCGGGCGAGCAGGGCGAGCAACCCTGCGGCGGCGAGGGCCGGAACGGCGGTGGCGATCACGACCATAAAGGCCGGCAGCGGCTCGATCGGCGAGCCGGCGCCGCCAAGTGGGATCGCTAGGCCAAGACCGAACACATTCTTCGCGACGACGAAAACGATGAAGTTGGCGATGGCCGCGCTGATCGCGGCGACCAGGGCGGCTCGCCAGAGCCTGCTGGTGGCGACTTGTTCGGTTCCGGAAAGGGACATGGCTGCCATGTGGGTTCCTCCTTGCGGGTGTTAGGATTGTTTCTCCATCGACCGGTTGCTTATTCTCCGGTAGATTGACTAAACGCATCGTAGCCGATGGGCGTTACAGCGCCGTCAACAACGGCGTAAACACGTGCGATGCAGGCGGAAGTTGCCGCTTTTGCGAATAGCTTGTACTATGGTTCGTGCAATCTGCTTAAACGTCTGGCGCTGATGCCCCACTATGTAGGTGGGGCAGTCGCTTAATGGCTGGGGAATGGGGACGCATGCTGACGCGGTCACCCGAAAACAAGCCGGAGTTCAAATTCGATCCGCCGTTCGCGCGATACGAATTGGACGGAGCTTATGACGAAATGTTCGACGCGGCGGGGGCGCCAAGAGCGCACTACGCGGCGCTCTTCCGGCGCTTGTGTGAGTTGCCGGTCGATGAACTGCGGCGGCGCGAGCAGGCAGCCGAGCTCAGCTTCCTTCAGCAGGGCATTACCTTCACCGTGTATGGGCGCGACGAAGGGACGGAACGGATCATCCCGCATGATCTGCTGCCACGGATCATCACCAGTCGTGACTGGGCCACAATCGAGGCTGGCCTTGCGCAGCGGATCAGGGCGCTTAATCTCTTTCTCAAAGACATCTACCATGAGGGCCGGATTCTCGCTGCGGGCGTGCTCCCGCGTGAACTTATCTTTACCTGCCGACATTACCGGCGCGAGATGCGTGGCGTGCATGTGCCACGCGATATCTATATTTCGATCATCGGCACGGATCTGGTCCGCCTGCCGGATGGGCGCTTCGCGGTGCTTGAAGATAACCTGCGCGTGCCGAGCGGTGTTTCGTATATGCTTGCCAATCGCCGGGTGATGCGTCACGTCTTCCCGATGATGTTCCGTAACTATGGTGTCCGGCCGATCGACCACTATGGGCAGGCGCTGCTGATGACCTTGCGCGCATTGGCCCCGGCTGATCGGCCCGAGCCGACGATCGTGCTGCTGACACCAGGTGTCTTCAACTCGGCCTATTATGAGCACACCTTTTTGGCGCGTCAGATGGGTATCGATCTGGTCGAAGGCGGCGACCTGCTGGTGCATGATGATGTTGTGTATATGCGCACCACGGCTGGGTTGCGCCGCGTGGATGTGATCTATCGGCGCGTCGACGACGACTTTCTAGATCCGCTGGCATTTCGCGCCGACTCGATCCTGGGGGTGGCCGGACTGTTCAACGCCTATCGCGCCGGCAATGTCGCCCTGGCGAACGCGATCGGCACCGGCATCGCGGACGACAAGGCGTTGTATGCCTATGTGCCGTCGATCATTCGCTATTACCTTGGCGAAGAGCCGATCCTACCAAATGTCGAAACCCATCTCCTGACCGACGAAACGCAGCGACGTTATGTGCTAGAGCATCTGCATGAGTTGGTCGTCAAAGCTGTGGGCGAGTCCGGTGGCTATGGGATGCTGATCGGGCCGCACAGCACCGCCGAGCAGCGCGACGAGTTTCGCCGGCGGATCATCGCCGACCCGCGCAATTACATCGCCCAGCCGACGCTGGCCCTATCTCGCGCGCCCTGCTTTATCGACGGGCAGATCGAGGCCCGGCATGTCGATCTGCGGCCGTATATTCTGTTTGGCGAGGAGGCCACGCTGGCGCCGGGTGGCTTGACGCGCGTTGCGCTCCAGCGCGGCTCGCTTGTCGTCAATTCTTCGCAGGGCGGCGGCAGCAAAGATACCTGGGTCATCGACGAGTAACGACTGGAGTGCCGATGCTGTCTAGTGATGCCGATAGTTTGTACTGGATGAGCCGATATCTGGAGCGGGCGGAACATACCGCGCGCATGATCGATGTCAATATTGTGCTCATGCTTGATCAGTCTCCCGCCTTTGCCGACCTGCGTTGGAGCCGGCTCCTGTCGAGTCTGCGCGTCACGCTCCCGGAGGGGGAAAGTCTCGGGGCGCGTGGCATCACTGAGTTATTGACGCTTGATCGCGCCGGCAGCGCCTCGATCATCGCCTGCCTTACGTCGGCGCGCGATAACGCGCGCCAGGTTCGTGAGCAGATCAGCTCGGAAATGTGGGAACAGCTCAACCGTCTGTACCTCCATATGAGCGCGGCAGACGCCGGCGACATATGGAACGAGCAGCCGCACGAGTTTTTTCGGGCGATCAAAGAAGGCATTCAGCTTTTTCAGGGTATTACCGATTGCACGATGCCGCGCAACCAGGGCTGGCAATTTATGGATGTCGGACGCTTTATCGAGCGTGCAAGCAAAACCGCCGCGCTCGTCGACGCGCATTACGATGAACTTGCGGAAGCTCAGGAGCGCGACAACGGTGTGACCGACTATCTTGATTGGGTCGGCCTGCTCAAATCGCGGACGGCCTTTGAGGCGTATTGTCAGGTATATACCGCCGATCTCCGGCCCGACCGTATAGCGGAGTTTTTGCTCCTGAACGCCGACTTTCCGCACTCAATACGCTACGCAGTTCATCGCCTACAGGCTGCGCTCAAGGCGATCGGGAGAGCGACAGGCGCTCGTAAGGCCGGCAGTGTCGACCGGCTGACCGGCAGGCTGCAGTCTATGCTGGACTACGGCCAGATCGACGAGATTATGGCCGGCAACATGCAGGCATTCCTGGCGGATATTCAACAGCAATGCCTGCATATTCACCGAAGCATCTACCAGGTGTATATTACACCGCCGATCGAGTCGATTCTACAAGCATAGTTCGCCGAGAAACAGTTCAGCAAGGCATACGCATATGTATTACGTCGTACGGCATGTCACCAGGTTTCGGTATAGCGCGCCCATTACCGAAAGCGTGATCGAAGTGCGGATGCAGCCACGGCAGGAAGGCATGCAGCAATGTTTGTCCTTCGATCTGACGACAAATCCTGGCGCGCGAGTGATGTCGCGGCGCGACTACCTGGAAAATATCGTGCATCATTTCAGCGTCCCGCGCTCGCATAGCGAACTCACGATCACAGCGCAGACTCTGGTAGGCGTTACGGCGCCGGCGCTGCCGGAGGCGCTTAACGAGGCGGCGTGGAGCGAGATCGACGCGCTGGTGACCCAAAGCGATGTCGCGGAAATGCTGATCCCGAGCCACTTTGCGCGCCCCACGGCTCTGCTCAACGAACTGGCATACGACCTGCGGGTGTCACGGCGCGCTGATCCATTGAGCCTGTTGCGCGAGATCAGTCTTGGCGTCCATGAAAGGTTCCGCTATACCCCGCTCAGTACCAAGGTCGATTCGCCGATCGACGATGCGCTGCGGCTGCGCCAGGGTGTGTGCCAGGACTACGCGCACGTCATGATCGCGCTGGTGCGCGAGCTTGGCGTGCCCTGCCGATATGTGAGTGGGTATTTGTTCCGCCAGAGCAGCGATGTCGAATCGCGCGCGGCGAGCGCGACACACGCCTGGGTCGAGGCGCTGCTGCCGCGACTCGGCTGGGTCGGCTTCGATCCGACGAATAACCTGGTCGTCGGCGAACGCCATATTCGCACGGCTGTAGGCCGCGATTACGCGGATGTGCCGCCGACGCGTGGAGTCTTCAAGGGCGATGCGCGGACGGAACTCGGCGTCGCCGTGCAGGTCGTGCTTTCCGACGAGGCGCTGGCGGACGACGAAATGCTGCTGGTGATGCAAGCAGCGCCGCCAGTGCAGGATGGCGAGCAGCCGCAACAGTGAGATAGCCCTCACCCCTTGCCCTCTCCCAAGCGGGGAGCGGGGAGCGAGGAGTTTAGAGAAGAGTGAGTCATGATAGAAGAAGGTGCTAATGAGGTCGGAACAATGTTGCGCGTGCGGGTAGGATGTGACTTCGTCTACGATTCAGCGTTTCCAACGCCGATGATGTTGATCGTGCGTCCGAAGGAATGGCACGGGCATCGCCTGCTGGCTGAGACGCGGCAGGTCGAGCCAAATATTCCGCTACGCGAGTATGTCGACAGTTTCGGCAACCATGTGTGGCGGCTCGAGGCGCCCGTCGGTTTGCTGCGTATTCGCTACGACGCTTTGTTTGAGGTGCCGCCTACCCCGGACCCGCTGTTGCCCGATCTGCCCAAGACGGCGATCGAGGCGCTGCCGGACGAGGTGCTGATTTACACGTTGCCGAGCCGCCACTGCCAATCGGACCTGTTTATCGCCGATGCCTGGCGTATGTTCGGCGACGTCGCGGGCGGATGGAAGCAGGTGCAGGCGGTCTGCGGTTGGATTCACGGAAATATTGCCTATGGCAAAGGCAGCACATCGGAGACGTCGAGTTATGACGTGTACCAGGCGCGGCAGGGTGTATGCCGCGACTTTGCGCACCTGGGTGTGACCCTGTGCCGGGCGCTCAACTATCCGGCTCGCTATGTGTGTGGCTACTTGCCGGATATCAACGTGCCGATCGATCCAGTGCCAATGGACTTTCATGCCTGGTTCGAAGTGTTCATGGAAGGCTCGTGGCACACCTTTGATGCGCGGCATAACCGACAGCGCTACGGACGCGTGTTGATCGCGTCGGGCCGCGACGCGGTGGACGTGGCATTCACGACAATCTATGGTGGCTCGAAACTGGCTAAGATGGAGGTTTGGGCCGACCAAGTCGACCCACAATTTGCGCTTGATCATAAGCCTGTGCGCTTCTAGAAGGGATGCACATCGCGTTTGAGCAACCTACCGACCAGCATCCCGGAGACGCTACGATTTATTGAGCAGCGCGGCATCGACTGGCCGCGCGTCCGGCGCATGCGCTACACGTGCTATCAGCGTTTCCTGTATAGCTATCCAGGGCCGATTCGTAATCTGCGCCAGACCCTGATGGTCGTGCCGGTCGAGCGCTATGTCGATCAAGAGCTCTGCGAGCATCGTCTGGCAGTGACGCCCCACCCTGGCGACGTTCGACACGAAGTTGATCGGTTCGGAAACCGCGTCTGTAAACTTGATATTCCCTGGATCGACGGACAAATTGCTTTCGAGGTCATGATCGCCGTCGAGCGTGTGGCTCAGGGTCGCTGCCGGTCACGGGTCGCGGCTGCGGAGGCCGACTACTATCTTCCGGCAACCACGTTAACGGCGAGCGACGACCGGATCATCGCCGTCGCCCGCGAGCTCATGGCGAGCGCCCATAGCCAGCGGGAGCTTGCCGAGGGCATCAGCGATTGGGTGGCGGGCGCGTTGCGCTATGGATCAGGGGCGACCGGCGTCACGACCACGGCCGCCCAGGCGCTACGGGTTGGCGCCGGTCTGTGCCAGGACTATGCGCATGTCATGCTGGCAATCTGCCGGGCGGCAGGCTTGCCGGCGCGCTATGTGTCGGGCCATATGGTAGCCGAGGGCGGTTCCCACGCCTGGGTCGAGGTGCTGCTACGCTCGGAAACGCACAATGATCTTGAGGCAGTCGCGTTTGATCCGACCAACCGACGCCAGCCGAACCTGAGCTACACAACTGTCGCCGTCGGACGCGACTATCGCGATGTCTCGCCTTCATCCGGCCATTACACGGCACCCTATAGCGGGCGCCTCTCGTTCAGCAAACGGGCCGGCCTGACTCTGCTTGAGTTCGAGGATGGTGAAGTCGTAGCAAGCTAGCCTTGCACGGACACGACAGGGATACTCGGATGGCCCCCCCGGAGCAAGCCAGGACACAAAAAGGGGCGGCGTCGAGCAGCAATCTCGACACCGCCCCATCACCTTACGGCGCTAGCTTGTCTTCACTTTCGCGCCGTTAGCACGACCATGGCTGTT
>Ga0136611_10004115_pt1 | contig 10178 bp, 10 predicted proteins | sample AntDrymUQ2232306_2_FD_106645 | JGI IMG/M metagenome (GOLD analysis project Ga0136611, IMG submission 106645) | Polar desert sand microbial communities from Dry Valleys, Antarctica - metaG UQ223 (23.06) | ecosystem: Environmental > Terrestrial > Soil > Desert | place: Antarctica: Dry Valley... | reverse complement strand
GTACTTCACCACCGGGTCACCGTAGCGTGTCACGATCGCGCCCATCTCTTCGAGGGCGCCCCACAGCTTCTTCAGGCGCTTCTTGCCGCCCTTGGCGCGCTTGGTGAGAATGGCCTCGACCTCGCAGCCGCGCTCGAGCGCCGCGGCGAGTGCGTCGAGCACCGAGAAGTCGTCACAACGGAATAATGACAGCACGAGGCGCCGCTTGGCGTTGCCGATCACGCCGAGCAGCGCGGCCTTGCGTTCCGCCGGGTCGAGAATCAACTTCTCCTTGGCAGGCGCGGCACGGCGGACCGGCGCGCGGGCGCGGGTCTTACGAGCGCTTGGGCGGCGACCAGGAGACATTCTTGATTCCCTTCTTGCCATCGCCCATCAACTGGCCGCTCAAGTCCTCGAGCGAATCGGTTGGCTTAAGAGTGGTCAGGTACTTTGCGGTCGCCTCGTCGCCCTGCGACACTTCGCGGGGCTCGAAGAGAATGCCATTCACCGCAAACACGTGGTGGACGTGCGCGGTCGGGAAGTCGCGATCCTCCGAGATGATCTCAACCATCATGGTCCGCGGCCGCTCGGAAATGAAGATGTTGAGGATCGGAATCATGGCGCACAGGAACAGCGTGCCCATGCCCGCCACGGCCAGCGCGCCGAGGCCGGCGGCCATGCCCAGGCCCATCAGGATGAACAGGATGGTGATGTCGCGGGCGTCGTCAACTGGTGTGCGAAAGCGGATGACGCTGGCGGCGCCGGCAATGCCGAACGCGCGCGCCACCGAGTTGCCGATGATGATCATCATCAGCGCGCCCGAGATGCACAACAGCACCTGCGCCTGATCCAGCGCCGGATTGGCGGTCTTGTCGGTTCGATACTGCCGGTGAACGACGGTCACGAGCATGCCCACCACGGCCGACGCGATCAGCTTGCCAAGCTCAAACAGGGGATTGGACAGGTGGTTGGTGGCCTGGCCTTGGCCGGTGGGCCCGACGCCCGGGAACGAGCCGCCCGGAGGCACGACGCCTTCGAGACCAAGATCGGGCCAGGTGACGCCGACGCCAACGAGAGCCAGGCCGACGAAGGCAACCGCCAAGCCGGACCACACGCGATCCCAGGGAATGGTCTGCGTCTTGGCTTCGACCAGCGTGTCGACGACTTCGAGCACGTTGGTCAGCAGCGAGAGCTCGAGTAACTCCCGCACCGGCGGGTTCGGCGAGACGAGCGTGAACCTGCGGTTCAGCCGCTGGGCCGAGGTGTGTCCGCGCACCAGCGCGCGAATGCCGGCGCTGTCGGCAGTGGGCACGCCGCGCAGGTCGATGACTATGTGCGCGTAGCCTGACTTGAACACCTCTTGAATGCGGCGTTCGAGTTCTTCCGCCCGGCCGCCTGCCACCAGCGGTTCCTGGGGCGAAAGCAGAAGGCGGTTCGACTTGGCGTGACGGTCGGCACTGGTCATAGTCCCCGGCATGCTCGGGGTGGCGGAACGGTACCACGTATGTAACGATGGTGAAAAGGCCGATGCGAGCGACGCTGCGACACGCCCGGTTCCTCCCAGTTGTAGCCTTCGTTGCGACTCTCACGACGGCTGCGGCCTGCTCGAGCTCTCCGTCGGGACCCACCCCCGGTGTCGGCACCACCGGGACGGGCGGCGGCAACCCCCCTTCCACTGGATTGACGGCGGTGGTCCTCGGAGTCGGCGACATCGGCATGTGCAACCGGCCGGCTGTCGCGCAAACGGCCAGGCTGGTGGCCGGCCTCGACGGCCTGCTCCTGCTCGCTGGCGATATTGCCTACTTCCAGGGCACGGCGGCGAACTTCCGCGACTGCTTTAATCCGGAGTGGGGCCGGTTCCGAGACCGGTGGCGTGCAGTCCCCGGCAATCACGAGTACGAAAGCCCCGCGGCGGGTCCGTATTTCGACTACTTCGGCGAGGCGGCCGGGACCGATCGCTCCGGTTACTACGCGTTCATGGCGGGCGACTGGCTCGTCTTGATGTTGAACTCCAACATCCCGGCCGGCCGCGGCTCGGCACAGTGGGAGTTTGCCCGTCAGCAGCTCGAGTCCCAGCGCACGCCGTGCACGATGGCGGTGTGGCATCATCCGATGTTCAGTTCCGGCCCCAACGGCAGCAGCCCCGTCATGCGTGACATCTGGTCGCTACTCGAAGCCGCGCGCGCCGAAATCATCCTCGCCGGTCACGACCACCTCTACGAACGCTTCGCGCGCCAGCTGGCCAACGGCACGGCCGATCCCGTTAACGGCATCCGCCAGTTCACGGCCGGAACCGGTGGCGCCGACCTCTCCAACTTCGTCCGTACCGCGCCCAATTCCGAAGCGCGCATCATGCAGTACGGCGTGGTGCGGTTCATCCTCAAGCCGGCGCAGGTCGAGTGGGCGTTCATGACCGTGGACGGCTCGGTCACTGACACCGGCCTCGATACTTGCCGGTAGCGCTGGTCGCTGTTCGCTATTCGCTGTTCGCTGTTCGCGGGGTGATCCATGCGAATGGCTTGCGCTCCACCACCTCCGCAGGCGACGATACGGGCATGATTCGTCTCCTTTCGACCCTTGCACTGACGCTGGCGTTGGCCGCACCACTGGTTGCGCAGCGTCCCGCGCCGACACCCGTACCCCCGCCGGCCGATGTCGCCACGCCGCCCGCGGATGCCGCGAAGTCCGCGTCGGGCCTCGCGTCGAAGATCCAGAGCCCGGGCAAGGGCACGACGAAACCCGGCCCGACCGACATAGTCACCGTGCATTACACCGGCTGGACCACCGACGGAAAGATGTTCGACAGTTCGCGGTCGCAACCAACCCCTGCCACGTTCCCCTTGAATCGCTTAATCAAGGGCTGGGGCGAAGGCCTGCAGTTGATGGTCGCCGGTGAGAAGCGCCGCTTCTGGATTCCGCAGGACCTCGCATACGGCGGGCAGCCCAACCGCCCTGCCGGCATGCTCGTATTCGACGTTGAGCTGATCGAGTTCAGTCCTTCACCCGGCACGCCGCCGGCCGACGTCGCGGCGCCGCCCGCCGATGCCAAGAAAACCTCGTCTGGTCTCGCCTACAAGTCGCTGCGACCAGGAAAGGGCGGGCCGTCCCCGGTGAAGAACAGCAATGTGACGGTGCACTACACGGGCTGGACCACAGACGGAAAAATGTTCGACAGCTCGGTCGAGCGCGGCCAGCCCGCGACGTTCGGCCTGGGCGACGTCATCGCCGGCTGGACCGAAGGGGTGCAATTGATGACGGTCGGCGAGAAGATGCGTTTCTGGATCCCGGAACGCCTGGCCTACAAAGGCGAGCGGCCCCCGCGCGGCTTGCTCGTGTTCGACGTCGAGCTGATCGCCATCAAATAGACGGTTCGCGGTTCGCCATTCGCGCTTCGCCGGTACACTGGTGACGTGCAGTGGCGGACCATCGCGATCGATCGTGGCGACCACGGCGTGCGAGTCGATCTGGTGCTGCTGCGCCACCTTCGCGACGAGCGAGCGGTTTCTCGCAATCGCATCCAGAAGTGGATCGGCGCCGGCGACGTGCTGGTGAACGGTGCGCCGCCCTCGCGCCCGGCGTGGCGGGTGCAAGCCGGCGACGCCGTCCAGGTGCGCCTCGAAGACCTGAAACCAAAGAGCCGGCCTGCCGCACAGGCGATGGACCTCGACGTGCTTTACGAGGATGACGACTTGCTCGCCCTCAACAAGCCAGCCGGGCTCGTGGTGCATCCCTCCTACAAGAACGCCGCCGGCACGCTGATCAACGGGGTCCTGGATCGGGCAAAGAGCTGGCCCGAAGGGTCCCGGCCGGGGCTTCTTGGGCGGCTCGACAAATACACTTCCGGCGCCGTGCTGATCGCCAAGCGGCCCGCCATTCACGCCGCCCTCCAGCGCGCCATGGATGCCCGCCGGATCGACAAGGAATACGCCGCCATCGTGTGGGGGCGGCCGTCGCCCATGCGCGGCACCATTGACCTGGCGCTCGACCGTGATCCCTGGGATCGCCGCCGGATCACCGTGACCGATCGCGGCGGGCAGCCGTCGGTGACCAAGTACGAGCGCCTGTCCGTCACGGCAGGCAACCCGTCTGCGACGCCCCTGTTTTCTCTTGTTCGTTGCCGCCTGATTACCGGTCGCACGCATCAAATTCGTGTGCACCTGTCGGCGCGAGGATGGCCGATCGTCGGCGATGCGGTGTACGGTCGCAAGACAAAGGGTGGCGACACGGGTCCACTCGAGCAAGTGGCGCGCGACTTCCAGCGCCAGGCGCTGCATGCCTGGCGGCTGTCGCTGCGCCATCCCGTGACGGGCGCCGAGATGGAAATCGTCGCGCCCATCCCGCGCGACATGCAGCAACTCGCGGCCTTGCTTGGCTTGTCCATATAATCGCGGACCTGGCTATGACCTCTTCCGCAGTCGCTCGCGTCCGCTCCGCCCTGGCCACGCAGCCGCGCTTGCCGCTGGCGCAATTACCGACGCCGCTTCATGACGCTGTTCGCCTGCGCGAGGCTCTCGGCGGCCCGGCGCGCTGCCCGCGCATCCTGATTAAGCGCGACGACTTGACGGCGCTCGGCCTGGGCGGCAACAAGGCCCGCAAGCTCGAGTACCTGGTCGCCGACGCGCAGGCGACAGGCGCGACCACGTTGATTACAACGGGCGCGGTGCAGTCCAATCACGCGCGCATGACCGCTGCGGCAGCGTGTGTTGCCGGCATGCGCTGCGTGCTGGTGTTGAGCACCACCACTAACGAGCCGCCTCTCGCCGGCAACCTGTTGCTCGACCGCCTGTACGGCGCCACTGTGCGTCTGGTGCCGGCCATCGATCCGATGCTGGCCGTCGGGCAAGACGAAGCTGTGGTTGCCGAAGTGGTTGCCGAAGAGAAATCTCACGGCCGCACCCCGTACGTCATTCCCGTCGGCGGCTCGAGTGGCATCGGCGTGTTCGGCTACATTGGCGGCACTGCGGAGCTCGTCGAGCAGCTATCGGAGGCGGGCGTTTCACCGAGCCGGTTGTACTTCGCCAGCGGCTCCCGCGGCACGCAAGCCGGCCTCACGCTTGGGGCCATGCTGTGTGAGGCAACTTATCAGGTGTACGGAGTCGCGGTCAGCGCCGGCGAGCCCGAGAAAATTGAACGCGCCAGGCGCATTGCCAACGAAGCGGCCGCCCGCCTCGGACTACCCGAGCGGCTTGACCTCTCACACCTCGTCACCGATCAGTCGTTCATTGGCGAGGGATACGGCATCCCAACCGCAGGTGGACTCGAGGCGATCGCGCTGGTCGCGCAATCAGAAGCGATCCTGCTGGATCCCTGCTACACGTCCAAGGGCATGGCGGCGCTGGTGCATCACGTGCGGAGCGGCGAGCTCGGCCCGGGCGATACCGTGGTATTCCTGCACACTGGCGGAATGCCGGCGGTGTTCACGGACGGCTTTGTCGACGCGTTCACGCGAACTTCACGTTACTGAATCCACTCTTTGGGCACTCGAGCCACGTCCGCCTGCATTTCGAACAAGCTGTATGCGTCTTCCGCGCGCTTCAGCACCGCTTGTCTCTTCTTCATTAGCGCCTCGGTCCTCGCCTGCTCACGAGGGTCCGCATGGTTGGCGCGACTGAGCGATTCAACGTACTGCTTGGCGGTTGCCCGCTTCGCTCGCAAATCGGCGCCCTTGCCGCGCCAGTAGGCTTCATCCAGCGCCGGCTTGGTGAGAGAGGCCGGCGTGGTTTCCGAGGCGGCGCTCGCAGGATCAGGCGCAGGCGCCGGAGCCGCCGCCACATCGACAGCAACAGCGGTCGGGCTTGTCCCAATCGGATCCGCAGCCAGATCCGCATTGGTCAAAGCCTTCGAGGGCTTCTGGACGCTGCTTCGGCGCGCCTCTTCCTTCTTCGCCAATTCCGCCAGCGACTGGGCTGAGGACGAGGAGGCGCTCACGACGACGCGGTGATCAAGAGGATCGAACCGCGAACGACTGCTGTCACGCTAACTCTCCAGCCACCCAGAGACGTTATTCAAATAGCTCGTCACACCGGGGGTAAAGATCGGTGTGTTGATCGGGGCGAACGAGCCATTGTAGGTAATGTCGGGGTTGCCAGAGATGGTGTTGTCGGTCACCAGGCTGGACACGCTCTCGACGTTCTCAACGATGATTTGTCCCTGAAGTTCGGGGTTGCCAGAAATGTGCAGCTGCTCGCGGACCAGGGTGCGGCCTTCGACCAGCGTCACATCGTCGATGTCGGCCGCGCCCGCCAGCTTCAGGTCGCCATTCGTGACGAACTGCAGGTAGGACGGGTTTGAGGGGTCGACTGGTGGCGGCAGCGTGAGGTAGGGGTGGCCGGTCACGGAGATGGACCCCGTCGCGATCACCGCGAGCGGGGCGGGGGTCTTCGCGGAGCCAGGACTGCCGGAAATCGAGACCGAGCCATACACGAAGAACGTGCCCGTCGGGGCGGTGCTGCCGGTAATCCGCCATCCGTTGGCCAGGCTCCAACTCCAGCCGTTGGAGGCAGACACGCAAGCCGCGTTGCACGCGGCACCATTGGCCAGCGTTTTCGTGCCGTTTGCATTCAGGATGTAGTTGGCTTCATCGAGGTAGTCGAGCGCGTCCACCTCAGGTACGTTGATGGTCGCGGCGCCGCCGCTCTGTGTGCCGCCGGCGATGCCATCGGCAGCGGTCAGTGTGCCGACTGCGGTGATGTCGCCAGAGACATCACCGGACCCTCCACTGATGACGAGGTTGCCGTTGGAATGAACGTTGCCCTGCGTGCCGCCGATGGAAAAATTGCCAGACATCGTCAGGTCGCCATTTACGATAATCGCCGGATTCGAGAAGGACGGCGTCGTGCTACCGGGGCTGGTGGAGTCCACCGATGAAAGAATCTTGGCCACTCGCACCGTGGTTCCTTTTGGGCCAAACCCCGTCGCGCGGATGACCAGGCGATCGTTCAGGTTGCTGGCGGGATCGCCGTCTTCGAGCATCACCAACCACTGGTCCTCGTCCAGGGGCTCGGCATACAGCTGGGCGTCGTCATCGTCGAGAATTTCGACCGTATACGAATACTGCCCGGCCGTTCCCAACGGCTCAGGCCAACCGGTAAAGTCAGCCATGAGAAATCCGATGTCGCCATCGTCGGCGTTCCCGGCGACGCCGTCCTGGCCGGCGAGCAGGTTGGTGGCGCTGTCGTCAAGAATGGCGCGCACGGCTCGATTCAGTCCGGCTTCAGCGGCAGCTCGCGCGCCGGCATAGGTCGACTCGTTGGAGGCCATCGCGATTTCGACCTGGCTGTTGACCGTCATGCCGGTTGCGAGGCCGGTCATCACGGCCAGCAGCAGCAGGACGATGATCAGGGCGACGCCGCGTTCCGACTGCCCGGGGTTAATGGGTGAGGTTTTCATCGGCTTCTTGCTCACACTTCTGAACTAGTGGTCCGTGTCACTGGCGGCTTCGTATTCTTACTTCTGAACTAATGGTTCGGGTCACTGGCTGTCCCGCCGGATCCAGCGTCCGGCTGCGAACGGTGATCTGGGTCTCGACGTACCTGACATTGGCTTCAGTCATCGCCACGCCTGACTCGGCGGCCGTTTGATGGTTGCCGTCACGGTAGATAAAACGGAGGTCCTCGATCACAGCGTCGGTGCGAATCGACGAACCGCCGCCGAGATTGTTGTCGAGGAACAGGATGGCGTCATTGACGGTGTCCAGCGAAATCGTGACGTCTTCGTTCGCCTGGGTGCAGGCCCCCGCGGTCCCACCATACAAGCCGTCTGGAGGATTGGAATCGGTTTGAAGGCGAATGTCGTTGTCGATCGTGTCCCCATCGGGATCAAATCGGACTGCTTCGAATTCCCACGCCGCGGTCGGGCAATTGCTATCGAGCGCAAGTGGAAACGGCTGATTACCCGCTCCACGAATCAACTTGCCGATCCACTCCAGAGCGTAGCGGCCCTCCTGCTGGGCGGCGGCATCCTCGACTTGCCGCCGGTATCCCGTCTGGACCTGTGAAGTAAGAGCTACCGCACCGCCGAGCACGAGCATCGAGACGACGGTCGCCACCAGCAGCTCGACCAGCGTGAAGCCACGGTCACCGTTCTCAGAATGTTCTCGTAGGCTCGCAGCCATCAGATCCGCCGAATGATCGAGATCAATTCGTAAGGAACGGTTGTCCGCCGGTCCTCGAGCGTGGGGATCACATGAATGGTGACCAACCGCAAATTCGGGTCTCCGTCGGGACCGGCGGCGACCAGCCAGCGGCGGGTGTAGCCAGCCAATTGAGCAAGGTCATCGGCCGTACCCAACGCGCCGTCCGGGCCCGCCTGGGTATCGAAGTGGTTGACAACGTTCGCCGTCAACGATCCGCCGATCACGATCCTGAGATCTTCAACGCCCGGCCCCGGCGGGCCGAAATTCAGCATCATCAACTCGTCCATCTTGTCCTGGGCCAGGCGCACCGCTTCGGTCTCGTTCCGGCCAAGCTGCTGCAGGCGCAGGCTCACCGCCATCAGCTCAGCCAGGGACACGAGCCCGATCGTGAGGATCACCATGGCGACCAGGGTCTCGACCAGCGTGAACCCACGCTCGTCGTTAGTAGGTTTCAAAGGTGATCTGTCCGGTAAGCGTGATCGTAAGGTCTCGTGAAGTAGTGCCATTGGTAACTGTGATCGTTTTGGGAATCGCGTCCGCAGAATAGATGCCGCGGCCGTTCACTTCGAGAGTGGTAACAGTGCCGAAGCTGGCGCCTTGAGGCATGGCGATGATGCCGCTGTCCATCATCACGCCGCCGATCGACTGGGAATCGCTGCACCGGTCGACGGCATTGTCAATCAGCGGATCGCCGGTGACGACCAGCACGCGGAGATTGCCAACACTCGGACAATCGAACCGGACACGAAACAGTCTGTTGCGACTAATGGCCTTCAGGCGCGCCTGGCGAAGCTGGGAGCCAATCAGCTCCGAGCCGGTCCAGACCGCATTGCGGGCTGTCGACTCCATGACGACCGGGACTGCGACCGCCGTCATGATCCCGGCGATGCCGAGAGCGATCATGAGTTCTATGAGTGTGTAGCCGGATTCGAAGCGCACGCCTCGAAGACAGCAAGGAACAGTCCACTGCCGAAGTCGCGTCGTAACTCCTTGGTGAACATGGCATTGTGACAGCTCAAGGGCACTCGGGGTGCCTTGTGGTGTCTTAAAACAGCCCATCTGGATACGGATTTGTGATCGATTGACGACCGGTTCGAACACCTTATCGGCTGATTCCAAATTCGGCTCGACCGAATCGATCACCGCTCCCCGCGGCTGATAGCGGAGGCCCATTTGACGGCCGCTATAATTGTCAGTTCCCATGCGGCGCATTGCGATCCTTGTATTCGTTTGTCTTCTTGCCGCACTGCCGGCTGGCGCGCAACAGACGCTCGACAAGCGGATCGACGGCCCGGCCGCGCCACTGGCGCCCGAGGTCGTGACTCGCGATGCGCAGGGCCACGCGGTGCTGCGCACCTCTCGCCTGACCGCGCCGATGACGCTCGACGGCCGCCTCGACGAACCGTTCTACCTGTCGGTCCCGGCCGCGAGCGGCTTCCTGCAGCAAGAGCCAACCGAGGGCAGTCCCGCCAGCGACAAGACCGAGATCTGGGTGTTCTTCGACGACAAGAACATCTACGTCGGCGCGCGGCTGTGGGAGACCCATCCCGATCGTCGCGTGACCAGCGACATGCGGCGCGACGCCAGCAACATGTACAACAACGACCACGTGGCCGTGTTGTTCGACACCTTCGACGATCGGCGCAACGGCTTTGGCTTCTCCTCGAACGCGCAAGGCGGGATGTTCGACTGGCAGGTCACCAACGAGCAGCCGAGCAACAACTGGAATGGCCTGTGGGACGTGCGGACAGCGAACTTCGAGCAGGGCTGGACCGTGGAGTTCGTGATTCCATTCCGCTCGATGCGTTTCAAGGAAGGCAGCCAGGAGTGGGGCGTGAACGTGCGCCGCATGGTCCGCTGGCGCAACGAACTCACGTTCCTCTCGCAGGTGCCGGTCTCGTGGGGTCGCCGCGGCCTGTCGAAAGTGTCGTCGGTCGGCACGCTCGTTGGTCTCGAGTCGCCGACCAGACTCAGGAACCTCGACGTCAAGCCGTACGCGCTGGGTTCGACCACTACCAATCGCCGCTCCACGCCGGCCCTGTCCAGTCACGGCGCGGGCGAGTTC
>Ga0136611_10004114_pt1 | contig 10179 bp, 8 predicted proteins | sample AntDrymUQ2232306_2_FD_106645 | JGI IMG/M metagenome (GOLD analysis project Ga0136611, IMG submission 106645) | Polar desert sand microbial communities from Dry Valleys, Antarctica - metaG UQ223 (23.06) | ecosystem: Environmental > Terrestrial > Soil > Desert | place: Antarctica: Dry Valley... | reverse complement strand
CCAACGTCTGCTCGGCCGCAGGCCGCACGGGCTACCAGTTCTGGATGGGCGCGGACCGTCCCAGCCCCGACCACGGCAACGCCAAGGTGATCTACCTGATCAGCTCGCACCTGGAGGCCGGGCACTACTTCAACCCGCACGCCCAGCGCATCACCGAGGCCCGCGCCAACGGCGCGAAGCTGATCGTGCTGGATACCCGACTGTCGAACACCGCCACGCACGCGGACTTCTGGCTGTCCCCACAGCCCGGCAGCGAGGCCGCGATCAACCTGGCGGTCGCACGGCACCTCATCACCACGGGCCAGTACAACCACGAGTTCGTCCGACAGTGGTGGAACTGGGAGGAGTACCTGCAGGCCTGCCGCCCAGAGCTCCCCCCGACCTTCGAGTCCTTCCAGGCCGAGCTCGTCACCCTGTACGACGAGTTCACCTTCGACTACGCCGCAGCCGAGTCGGGCATTGACGCCGCCACGCTACGCGAGGTCGCCGAGACAGTCGCCGGCGCCGGTACCCGGTTCTCCTCGCATTCCTGGCGGTCGGCCGCGGCGTCCAACCTCGGTGGCTGGCAGGTCACCCGCACGCTCGTGCTGCTGTCGGCGCTGCTCGGCTCGATCGGCACCGAGGGCGGCCTGTTCGCCAACTCCTGGAACAAGTTCGTCCCCAAGCCCATCCACACCCCGCCGCACCCGGGGGTGTGGCAGGAGCTGAGCTGGCCGCTGGAGTACCCGCTCGCGCAGAACGAGCTGTCGTTCCTGCTCCCGCAGTTCCTCAAGGACGGCCGCGGCAGGCTCGACACCTACTTCATCCGGGTCTACAACCCGGTCTGGACCAACCCCGACGGGATGTCGTGGATGGAGGTCCTGTCCGACCCGGAGAAGGTCGGCTGCTTCATCGCGCTCACGCCGACGTGGAACGAGTCCGCCTACCTGGCCGACTACGTCCTGCCGATGGGGCACGGCTCGGAGCGGCACGACACCCACTCCTACGAGCAGTACGACGGGCAGTGGCTGGGCTTCCGCCAGCCGGTCCTGCGCGCCGCGCGCGAGCGGCTGGGCGAGACCATCACCGACACCCGCGAGGTCAACCCGGGCGAGGTGTGGGAGGAGAACGAGTGGTGGATCGAGCTGTCGTGGCGCATCGACCCCGACGGGAGCCTCGGGATCCGCCAGTACCACGAGTCCAAGGCCAGTCCCGGGACCAAGCTCAGCGTCGACGAGTACTACGGCTGGATGTTCGAGAACTCCGTGCCGGGCCTGCCGGAGCGCGCCGCGCAGGAGGGGCTGACCCCCTTGCAGTTCATGCGGCGCTACGGCGCCTTCGAGATCTCCAAGGGTCTGGGGGCCCAGCACGCGTTCGCGGTGCCGCAGGAGGAGCTGGCCGACGTGAGCGTGAGCCCGCTCGGACGGGTCTACACGTCCACGGCCAAGCCGGCGAACCCCAACATCGTGCCGATGGGCGCTCCCGTACCCGATGACCAAGGGCGCCGGGCGGTGGGGATCGAGGTCGACGGCGTGGTGCGCCGCGGCTTCCCGACCCCGTCGGGCAAGCTGGAGTTCTACTCCTCGACGCTGGCCGGCTGGGGCTGGCCAGAGCACGCCCTGCCCGGCTACATCAAGAGCCACGTGCACCCCGACGCGATGGCACCCGACCAGATGGTGCTGCTGTCGACCTTCCGGCTGCCCACCCAGATCCACACCCGCTCGGCGAACTCCAAGTGGCTCGACGAGCTCGCGCACACCAACCCGGTCTGGATCCACCCTTCGGACGCCGCCCGCCTCGGTGTCGCACAGACCGGTGACCTGGTCCGGGTCCAGACAGACATCGGCTACTTCGTCGCCAAGGCCTGGATCACCGAGGGCATCCGGCCCGGGGTTGTGGCGTGTAGCCACCACATGGGGCGGTGGCGCCCGAGCAACCAGGACGACGGCCAGCGGCAGATGATGGCGACGGTCGACATCGCCCAGGACGGTAACGACTGGAGCATGCACAAGGTGAGGAGCGTCGGGCCCTACGCCAGCAGTGACCCGGACACCCAGCGAATCTGGTGGAGCGACACCGGGGTGCACCAGAACCTCACTTTTCCCGTACACCCGGACCCGATCTCCGGGATGCACTGCTGGCACCAGGCGGTCCGGGTGACGCCGGCCGCCCCCGGGGACGAGCAGGGCGACATCGCGGTGGACACCGCCAAGGCGCGCGAGGTCTACGCCGAATGGCTGCAGATGACCCGCCCGGCGGGTCAGATCTCACCGGACGGGCTGCGCCGGCCGACCTGGCTGATGCGCCCGCTCAAGCCCCACCCGGACACCTTCGTCCTGCCGAGGCCCTGACCGTGCCGACCGCACGACCGCAACACGACGCACCGGAGCTCGCTAGCAACACGACCCGGTGGGAGTTGCTGCGCGCGCTCGGCGCCACGGTGCTGACCCCACCACCGGGCAACGCCGGGCCGTGCCAGGCCCTGGGACTGCCGGTCCAGACGGGCGCGCAGCACACCCAGGTCTTCGTGCTCAGCGCCCCGCCGCACGCTGCGATCCACCTAGGGCCGGAGGGCAAGCTCGGCGGGGAGGGGCTGGACCGGATCAGCGGTTTTTGGCGTGCGCTGGGCCTGCGGGCCCCGGAGGACGCCGACCACCTCGGCGCACTGCTGCTGCTGTACGCCGAGCTGGGTGAGGCAGAGACGGGCGCCCACACGGCCAAGGTCGTAAGCCAGATGAGGCGAGCCCGTACCGCGTTGCTCCATGAGCACCTGTGGAGCTGGGCACCGGGCTATCTGACGGCCGTCAGCGGACTCGGGGTTCCGGCGATAGCAGAGTGGGCGCAGCTCGTCGAGCAGGCGCTGCGCCGCGAGCTCGCGGAGGTGGAACCGGCCACGCTGCTGCCCCTGGCGCTGCGCGAGGCACCTCCCGGAATCGACCCCGCCGACTCCTTCGACGAGACACTCGACGCGCTTGTGGCGCCGGTCCGCTCGGGCATGATCCTCACTTATCCCGACCTCGAGAAGGCCGCTGCGGCAGCAGGCTTGGGCGTGCGTCGCGGTGAGCGGCGCTACGCACTGAAGGCCATGTTCGAGCAGGATGCTGCCGGCACGTTGCAACACCTGGCCGCGCATGCTGCGGGCTGGTCGGCGGTGCACGCGGCACAGGCGCGCGGCGGGTCACACGATCCCTGCGCCTGGTGGTCCGCGCGCGCCACCCGGACGTCGACGGTCACGGCCGAGCTGGCCGCCCAGGCCGGGGCGGCTGCGTGTCCCACAGCCGGACCGGAGCCCGAAGACAACAGCCGTCGACAGGGGACAGAGTGCTCGGCCTGAACCGTGACACCACGAGTGCACTGCGGGAGGCGGTCGGCGCGGTTCCGGACCCCGAGCTGCATCGGTCGCTTGCCGAACTGGGCATGCTCCGCAACATCAGTGTGTCCCGGAGCGGCCGGGCCGAGGTGGAGATCGCCCTCACCACCGCCGGCTGCCCGATGACCTCGCGACTCACCCAGGAGGTAAGCGCGGCGGCCGAAGGTGTCCTAGGGGTCACGCAGGTCGAGGTTCGCTTCACCGTCATGTCCGAGCTCGAGCGGCGGGCGCTGGCCGAGCGCTTCTTCGCGACCCGAGAGCCGGCCAGGCAGGCACCGGCGCGGGAGATCTACGCCGTGGCCAGCGGCAAGGGCGGAGTCGGGAAGTCCAGCGTCGCCGCCAACCTCGCTGTCAGCCTGGCGCAGCAAGGCAAGCGGGTCGGACTGCTCGACGCCGATGTCTGGGGCTACTCGGTGCCCCAGCTGTTCGGGGCGCGGCACAGCCCGATCGCGATGTACGAGATGATGCTCCCCGTGCAGGCCCACGGGGTGAGCCTGATGTCGCTGGGCTTCCTCGTCGAAGACGAGACGCCGATCGTCTGGCGCGGCCCGATGCTGCACAAGGCGCTCACCCAGTTCGTCCAGGACGTCCACTGGGGCGACCTCGACGTGCTGCTGTTGGACCTGCCGCCCGGGACCGGCGACGTGACGCTGTCGGTGCTCGAGCTCCTGCCCACCGCCTCTTTGGTCGTCGTGACGACACCGCAGCAGGCGGCCCGGGGGGTGGCCAGCCGCGTCGGCGTCATGGCCCGCGACGTGCACATGCCCATCGCCGGGGTTGTCGAGAACATGTCCGAGCTGGTCTGCGGCCGGTGCGGCGACAGCACACCGCTGTTCGGCGCCGGCGGGGGGCGGCAGCTCGCCGAGGAGCTGGAGGTCCCGCTGCTCGGCCAGGTCCCGCTCGACGTGGCGCTGCGCCAGGCCGGCGACGACGGCGTGCCGGTCGTGGTCGGAGCCCCGGCCAGCGCCTCCGCGGTGGCCTTGACGGCGATCGCCTCGGCGATCCGCCCCGTACGGCGCTCCCTGGTCGGGCTCTCGCTGGGCCTGGAGCCCGTCTAGGTCCGTCTAGGTCAATCGGGAGGCTCGGCCTCGTCCGAGGAGTGCCGGACGTCGAGGCGGTAGCCCGATCGCCTGGACCACTCGGACGACACGGCGAAGCGGTCCCCGCGCAGGATCGTCGACCGCCACTCGACTGGGCGGTCATCGACAGAGGCGGTCCGCTCGATGCGCAAGACGCCCACCCCGTCCGGCAGCGCCAGCAGCACCTCGTCGTCGGGTGACGGCACGACGGCGGTGATGGTCTCGCGTCCGCCCGTGAGCCGGATGCCGGCGCGCGCCTCCAGCTCGTCGTAGAGACCGGCGTGCGAGAAGTCCACGTCCAGCAGCGGCGCCGCCAGGCTCAGGGGCAGCCATGTGCGGTCGACGGCAAGAGGCTCCTCGTCGGCGTACCGCAGTCGGGCCAGGTGGAGCAGGGGATCGTCGTCGTCGAGGCCGAGCCTGCGTGCGACGGCCGGGGCGACGACCTGCTCGCGGACCAAGACGGAACTGCGCTGCACCATCCCGCGCGCCTCGACCTCCCGGAACAGGCTGTAGAGCGCGCCGAGAGACTGCTCGATGCGGTCGTGCCGCACCTTGGTCATTCGACCACGTCCGCTGTCCAGGACGCCGCGGTCACGCAGTCGGCGCAGCGCCTCGCGCACGGTGTGGCGGCTCACGTCGTACTCCCGGCACAGTTCGTGCTCTCCCGGGAACTGCGCGGCAAACTCGCCCGACTGCAGCCTCCGCTCGCAGTCATCAATGAGCTGCGCCCACAGCGGAACAGAGGAGGCACGATCGAGGCGGGAGGAGAGCCCACCGCTGGCCACCGTCATGGGCGTGAAGTTAGCAGCGAAGGGGACATCGGGCCCCCGGACGAAGGGTCCCGGCGACCTGCGACTGCGCCGGTCAGGCGGCGAGCGTCTTGATGGCCTGCTCGACGTCGGCCCGGCTTCCACGGTTGTAGGGCAACTTCGACAGGACGTTGCCCATCATGCAGGTGTTGCTGACCGCGGCGAAGGTCAAGCCGCCACCGACAGCGGCAGACAGCCACTTGAGCCTCGGCACGAGTGTGCTGCCGAGCACCCCCGCCATGACCAGCGAGCCCGCGATGAGTCGCACCTGACGTTCCAGGGCCCAGGTCTGCTCGCCCCGTTCAACGTCGCCTTCGGCCTGCTGCCAAGCAACCATTCCACCGCTCAGCACCTGGACGTCCTTGCCCGCCGCGGCGAGCTGCTCACACGCCTGCGCGGCGCGCGATCCGGCTTGGCAGACCACCACGAGTGGCTCTGGTACGCGGCTCAGCTGTTCGCGGTACCGACTGATCTGGTCCAGGGGCACGTTCACCGCTCCCGGGATGTGGCAAGTTCGGAACTCGCTAGCAGTGCGCACGTCGAGGACGTGGAAGCTGCCCGGCGGCTGTGCCTGCACGCGACTGGCCGACACCTCACTAATCAGGTCCGGTCCAGCAGTCATAGGCCGCGCTGCGGTCGTCGTCATCATCGCTCCCTCGTCTTGACTCTTCAGATGGCCTGCGTCTCAGGTTGCAGCATACGTCCGGACAGGTCAACCAGCCCCGTTCTCTCCCTCACCGAGGGCGACATCGAGTAGCCGGGCAGACTGGGGCGACGCGCCCTGCACCCGGACCCGCGTGCCGGCGCCCCGCAGGTGCTCGACGAAGGACTGCAGCACCAACGCCCCGGTGGCGTCCAACCTGCCGACCCGTTCGAGGTGGAGCACGACGCTCGTGACGTTGTCGTCTGTGGCAACCAGACGGGTGACCTGTGCCTCCAGGGCCGGAGCCGAGCCGAAGTACAGCACCCCTTGTGGGCGCACGTGCAGCGTGGTGCCCTCACGCCACGTCTCGACGCTGATGTCGAGCTCCCGCCACAGGTGGACCGCCAGGGACAGGCCCACACCGACCAGCACGCCCCGCTCCACGGGTGGAGCGAACGCGAGGGTTGCGAGGAACGTCATGACGGCGACGGCGAACTGAGGGCGGGACAGCCGCCACGCCTGGACGAACGGCTGCACCTGGATCAGGGGCAATACCGAGGCGACGACCAGGCCGGCCAACGCGGCCTTGGGAAGGTCGGACAGCAGGGAGGCGAAAGGCGTGAAGGCCAGAACCAGCACCCCGGTGAGGACCCCGCTCCAGCGGCTGCGAGCACCCGACAGCCGGTTGAGCGAGGAGCGCGAGAACGAGCCTCCCGCGGGGTAGCCGTTGAAGGCTCCTGCTGCCAAGTTCGCCAGTCCCTGGCCCACGAACTCGCGGTTGGGATCCCACGCCTCTCTGTCCTCAGTGGCGTAGCGCCGGGAGATGCTGGCGGCTTCCGCGAAGCCGACCAGCGCGATCACCGCGCCCGGGACCAGGAGCCGGGGCAGGTCGCTCCAGGGCAGGTCGAGCTGTAGCGGAGGCACGCCGCTGGGGACGGCACCGACCTCGGTGATCGAGATGAGGCCCGCGACGCTGAGCAGCAGTGCGCCGACGCCGCCGAGCAGGGCGCCGGGGAACCGGGGGCTCCAGCGCCGGCCGAGCAGGATGACGGCGATCATCGCCAGGCCGATCCCGATGGCCACCGGGTCCCACTCCCCCGGCGTGGACAGCGCCTGGCCGGCGGCCACGACGGGGCTCCCGGCGTCGCTAGTCGCATCGAGCAGGGAGGGGACCTGCGAAGCGAGGATGAGCAGGGAGGCCGCGACCGTGAAGGCCGCGACCACGGGCTGGCTCATCAGGTAGGCAACGAAGCCCCACCGCAGGAGCCCGAGCAGCACCCGTACCGCGCCGACGACCAGCGCGAGCAGCGCCGCCTTGCCGACGTAGTCGGTCGACCCCACCTCAGCGAGGGTCGTCAACGCGCCGAAGGTCAGCAGGCTGGTCAGCGCGACCGGGCCCGTCTGCAGGTAACGCGAGGATCCCACCAGGCCTGCGGCGATGGTGGCCGCAACAGCCGTATACAAGCCGGTGACGATCGGCATGCCGGCCAGCTCGGCGTAGGCGAGCGACTGCGGGATGAGCACCAGCGCGACGGTGGCCGCCGCGACCACATCCCCACGCCCAGGAGGAGCCCAACGGCGTGAGCGGCGCGGCGCACGACCCACCTGGACTCCCTGCGAGACTGCCGTCCGGCAGATGGTCCGGACAATCTGTGCGTGACGATAAGGTACGCGAGGCCGCAGCCGTCGTGCCGTCCACCGAAGCCCTTGCCGGAGCGACCCATGAGGCCCTTCGCCCACCGCCGTCAGCCCCGGCTGCGGGAGGTAGGGACAGACCCCGACTACCGCTTCACACTGGCCAACGAGCGGACGTTCCTCGCCTGGATTCGGACCTCCCTCGCGCTGATCGCCGCGGGCGCGGCGGTGACCAGCCTGCTGCCTGAGCTGGGTACCCAAGGACCGCGTTCGGCGCTCGGGCTCGGGCTGCTCCTGCTCGGGATGACGGTGGCCGGCGCGAGCTACCGGCGGTGGGACCGTGCTGAACGCGCACTGCGGCTGGGTACGGCGCTGCCTCCGACCTCGCTCACCCGGCTGATAGCCGTCGGGGTCGTCCTGCTGACGATCGCTGTGATCGTCCTTGTCCTGCTCGGACAACGCTGAGGTGCCAGCCCCGACACCGCTCCTGAGCGAAGCGGCCCAGGCCGAGCGGACGGCCATGGCCTGGCAGCGCACAGGTCTCGCGTTTCTCGGGGTCGGTGCCGTCCTCCTGCACGTGGACGGCGCAGGGCCAACCCCCCTGTCCCTGGCGGTGGGCCTGTTGGACCTCGCCACAGGTGCTGTCCTCGCCGCTGTCGTGGCGCCGGTCCGCTACCGGCGGACCTTGCTTCGCGTCGGTGAGATGCAGTCGCCGCTGGCTCGCCGCAGCTGCTGGGCGGTCACGGTGTGCGCCGTTGCCACGTCCCTGGCGGCAGCCGTCGACCTCGTGAGTGTGCACTGAGGGGATGCGGCCGTTCGGCTGATCGTCGGCGCTGCAGGCCGTGTCTGGCCGCCAGGACACGGTCAGTGTCCGCTCCTCGATCTCTGGCGTCGGGTGGCGTCCGGGTCGAGCGGCCCCCGCCCGCCCCAGATGCACAGGGTGTGGTTAGAAGGGGACGCCTTCTTGATGAGCGAGCCCCATCAGGCGAAGGATCCTTATCAGGCTTGCCCGGATCCCTCCAGCGCGGGCAGCACCCTCGGACGCGGACGCGACTGACCCTCGGGCGAGCTGGGAGGACCTCCATTTCATGAAGAGAGGATGGCACAGCGGGGCCCCAGATCATCCCCGTGGGACAGAAAACTAGCCACCCACGGCCCGGCCCGTGCCCGCCAGGCCGGGTGGGCGCCGTCGCCGATCGAGGCCATCAGCGTCGGGTGAAGCATCGTGGTGTCCAGTCCAGCACGACCGGAGCCGCTGTCCAGGCGGCGAACCCGGTGCCCACGGCGACAAAGGCCGGGCGCGCCGCCTGCAAGAGCATGCGGCTGGCGATGAGGCGCTTCCTGCCCCAGCGGTCCGACAGCGCGCCGGTCACGAGCTGACCCACCCCCCACACACCTGAAAGAGCGCGGCGGGCAGCCCGGCCCGACCCACGGACAGTCCGGCACCCGCGCACAGCACCGGCAGCAGTCCCCAGGGGCGACCGTTGTTGAGGTTGTTTGACCAGGCCGGCCTAATAGTCCACCGTGCCAGCGGCTTCCGGGCCAGCACCCCGGCCAGCCGGTCGACCCCGCGCGCAGCACGAGGCCGTGCACATCGACGAGGACGACGACAGCGCCGCGGAGGCCGGGTTCGACAGCATTGGCGGTGCGCCTAGACGGAGCCGTTGGCCACGGGCAGGCCGGCGGCGGCCCACTCCGGGTAGCCGTCGTCCAGTCGCCGGGCGTCGTGGCCGGTTGATACCAGCAGTCGGACGGCGTCGTCGGCGTAGACGCAGTACGGCCCGCGGCAGTAGGCCACGACCTGCTGCCCGGCGGGCAGGGCTCCGAGGCGATGCTCGATCTCGTTCGGTGGCACGTTGACGGCGCCGGGCAGGTGGCCGGCTGCGAACTCGGCCTTCGGCCGTATGTCCAGGACTACGACGTCCCCGGCGCGAAGTCGCTCCATGAGCTCCGACCGGTTGATGCTCGCCAGGCCGGCGCGGTCGCCGAGGTAGGCAGCCGCGAGCTCGTCGACCTCGCTCACGTGGCGGGCGGCGACCTCGCGCAGCGCTGGCCACAGGGCGGCGACCTGGTCGCTGGCCAGGGAGTAGTAGACGCGGGCGCCCTCGCGCCGGGTCGTCACGAGCGAGGTACGGAGCAGCACCTGCAGGTGCTGGGAGGTGTTGGCCACGCTCTGCCCGATCTCCCGGGCCAGGTCCTCCACCCGGCGCTCGCCCTGGACCAGGATGTCGACGATCTCGGTCCGCCGACCGTTGCCGAGCGCCTTGGCGACCGAGGCGAGCGCGTCGTACAGCGCGTCCTTGCTCCGCCGGTCGGCCACCGCGGCACCTCCCGGTCTTCAAGGGTCTTCTTGACAATGTACGGGACGCCGCCGATTGTTCAAGACATCACTTGAACAGTTGCGCGGGGGGCCATGAAGCTGCACGCGATCGTGGACGAGGGACTGGGCAACAGCACTTACCTGGTGGATCTGGGGGACGGCCGGGCGCTGGCGCTGGACGCGGGCCGAGACCTGCGGGCGCTGCGCGCGTGCGCGCAGCTGCACGGGCTGCAGGTGGCCTTCGCCGCCGACACCCACCTGCACGCCGACTTCCTGTCCGGTGCGCGCGACCTCGCCGCGGGTGGCGCCCGGGTGCTGGCCTCGGCCGCCGGCGGCCGGATGTT
>Ga0136611_10004113_pt1 | contig 10181 bp, 9 predicted proteins | sample AntDrymUQ2232306_2_FD_106645 | JGI IMG/M metagenome (GOLD analysis project Ga0136611, IMG submission 106645) | Polar desert sand microbial communities from Dry Valleys, Antarctica - metaG UQ223 (23.06) | ecosystem: Environmental > Terrestrial > Soil > Desert | place: Antarctica: Dry Valley... | reverse complement strand
CGCCTGGGAGCGGCCCAATCAGTTCCGAAAGGTGCTGAGCAACGTAGGCAGTTTCGTCAATTTGCGGGGCGGGCACGTCTACCCCGAACGGGTGCTGGCGAGCCAAAAGAAGCCGATTCGCGTTTTTTTGTGCGACGGGCGCAACGACAATCGCGGCATCGGGCGCAACGGCGTTTACGACGAAAAGCGCGACTGGTTCTTCCAGAATGTGCGGCTGATGAAGGCTTTGACCCAGAAGGGTTACGACGTGAACTATTCGTGGGGCGTGAACCGGCACGGGCAAAAGTTCGGCGGGGCGATCCTGCCCGACATGCTGCGCTGGCTCTGGCGCGACGCACCCGTGTCCACGGACCCGAACGACATGGTGGAGCGGTCGGTGCGCCAACCGGCCGCCGCGAAGAAGAATTAGTCAGCGTAAAAAGACATGAGCACCGGAGGGAGCAAAGTGGCGTTCGCTTTTGGCGTTCTGGGCGTCGCGGCGGCGCATTTTGTCGTCAGTTTCTTCGTCGCGTTCGCGGCGGGGATCAGTGAGGGCCGGCTGCTCAAGGTCGTGGCGAACGTTTTGACGTTCCCCTTGCAGTTCATCCCCAAGCAGTTCGAGTTGCCCGGCCTGCTGAACTGGCTGCCGTGGGTCGTGGTCAGTTTGTGCTGGGGCTTGGGCCTCAGTTCACTCGTGCGCGCCCTCGCCGCTGGCAGCGCCAAGTAACAAGTGATCAGAGTGGATTAGGGCCGGAAGGGCACATCGACTGCGACTCCTGCCCTTGGCGACATCGGCCGGCAACGTGGGCGACGGCACGTCCCGGATGCCGCTCGCGCCCGGCGGCGAAAAGCCCTCTCTGCCGCCGCAGAGCGTGGGCGCGAACGCCATATTCAAACGCCTGCGTGGCGGCAGCAGGTATTTTTGTCGCCATGGCGAACCAAACTCTCGTAAGAACAAAATCACTTACACACGGAGGCGTGAGCATAAGTATGGCGACGCGATTGATCCGGTTGGCCGAGGGAGTTCTGGTGGAGGCTGAGGTAGCCGATGAAGACGCCCGGCCTATCAGCGGCGGCGCGGCCAAGCAGGTCGCGGCAACGATTGACACGATCCGGCCCCTACTTGTCAAAGTTTGCCGGCCATTGACCGACACCTGGGCCGAATTGAACCAGGAAATGGCCGTTGAGCAGGCCGAGGTGGAACTGGGCCTGAGTTTCGAGGGCGAGGGTAACTTGTACGTCACGAAGGCCAAAGCGGGCGCGAGCCTGACCGTCAAACTCGTCCTCAAGCCCGCCAAGTCCGCCAAGTCCGCGTCGGGTGCGGAACCGGCGGAGTGACAGGATAACCGCGTTGGATAGCCCGCTCGCCCGCGCCGTCGTTCTGGTGCGAAGCGCCGACCCGGCCATCGGCGCCTTCGGCACGGCCTTTGTCATCCACCGCGCCTCGGACAGTTCCGAAGCGTTTTTGCTGACCTGCGCCCATGTCGCCCGTGACGTGACCGGGCAGGAGGGCGACGTGACCGGCGCGGCGAGCATCGTTGCCGACGGCATGCCGGCCGTCGTGTTCGCGGTTTCCGCGCCCGGTCACCCGCTCGATCTGGCCGTGCTGCGTGTCAGCGGCAACCTGAATGACGAAACCGGCGTGCCCCGGCCCGTTTTGCCTCTCGCCCGCGCCGCCGGAGTGCAAACCGGCGACGCCTTTGTCACGGCCGGCTACCAGAGTTTCGCATCGCTCCGGCTGCTGCGACCGTTGCGCGGCACGCTGGGCGCGTCCGTCACGTTGACGGGAACAACGGGCGGGGACCATGCGGTCGGATGGGACTTGAATTTGGAGGGTGGTGACTTCGGCCTCAAGGAAGGCTACAGCGGAGCGCCCGTGGCAAGCGAAAAAACAGGTTTGGTCGTGGCCATCACCAGCCACGCCATAGGAAGCGAAGGCAAAAAGGGCCTGGCGCTCACGGTCGAGGGCCTGGAAACGCTGTGGCCCGGCCGCCCCGCCGCCCTGTTAGCGCCGCGCGCCGCGGTGGCCGCCGCTGCGTTGCCGCGCCCGCCCGCTTTTTCCACCGTCAAGCAACGCGTGCTCGAGAAGCGCGTCGCGTACCTGACCAAGAACTGGGAGGCGGCCATGGAACAAATAAACCTCACGCTATCGGCTGTGGATCGCAACATCCTTCAGCAGCAGGCCGACCACATTGAACAAGAAATTCGCGCCGTGCAACAGGAACTTGCCGCGCTGGTTCTTTGAGTCATGCCACCGCTTCCCCATGACCACGACCCTCTATGACTACAACCACCCTTGAGCACAAAAAACGGGCGTTGCTTGAAGAGCGCAAGGTCAAACTGATCACGGCCTTCGAAGACGCCTATGCGCAATTGGACGGAACGCTTGGAGCCATTGACCAAAACAAAATCAAGTGGCAAATAGCCAACTTGGAAAAGGAGATCGAGGCCGTTGAGACGGAATTGTCCCGTCTGCCGACCGCGGCGCCCGCGCCCGGCCGGCGCGACGCTGACTTCGACGCCCACCTGCCCCGAATAGACTTCGCCGCCGCCGTTAAAAAAGTTGAGGCCATCCTGGACGCGCCCGACCAGGACGCCCACGCCGCTCTGCTGCTGGTTCAAAACGGGGCCGCGATGGGCGGCGAGTGGTGTTTGAAGCGTTTGCGCGCCCTGGTCGCCGAGCGCGCCCCGGACGCGCGCCAGTACCCAGTCGGCCTCGGACCCGCCAGCCGCCTGGACGCCTGGGGCGTGCTGGACACGCTGGCCGGCCATTTGAACGTCGAGCGCGGCGGGGGTACGGCACAAACCGGCGACGGCGAAGCCGCGCTTGCCGATTACGCCGAGCGCATCGTCGCCCGCCTGGCAGGCGCGGCGCGCGGCGGCGACATCGTTTTCGTCGAGATCACGAATTGGGAGTTTTTGTTCGGCCAGACCCATCTGCTGCCCTGGTTCCTGGACGCCTTCTGGCTGCCGCTCGTGCGCCGGTTGCCGGCTATCGGGCAGGAATACGGACAGGTCCGGTTTTTGTTTTTCGTGGTCGCCAACGCCGCGCTGCCGCCCGGTTGTTTGCCCAGCGAACGCCGTTCGCCCGACGATCCGTTTGATCGTGAGCGCGTTTTGGAGCTGCCGCTGTCGGCTTGGACGCATAGCGACATTCAAATTTGGCTGTCGCGTTTCGGTTTGCCGGGCAAACCCAAAACCGTGGTCGAAGCAACGGCGCAAGCCATTTTTGCCGTCAGCGCGGGCGAGCCGATCAAGGTTTGCCAGGCGCTGCGAAACTACTGCATCACTTAAATTTTGAGGAGACGCCGTTCCCGTGAGTAAGCCTGCTGCCACCGCTGCCGCCAGCGCGCCCATCGACGAACGACCCCGTTTGCGTTTTGTCGGCGACGGCCGAGCGCTGGGCGCTGCGCCGCACCCCGACGCGCCCACCCGGCACGAAGCCTACGTCGCCCCGGCACCGCTTGTGGACGCCGTGAACCTGGCCTTGTTTTTGCGCCGCCCCCTCCTGCTTGAAGGCGAAGCCGGGTGCGGCAAAACCCGCCTCGCCTACGCTGTCGCGCGCGAGCTGGGCTTGCCGCTCTACACCTGGCACGTTCGCTCGACCAGCCGCGCCCAGGACGGTTTTTACGAGTACGACGCCCTGCTCCGCCTCCACGATGCCCAAACGACCACGGGCAGCCATCGCCGCAGCGGCCCCGACACGCGCGACCCCGGCCGCCCCACCCAGTACCGGCGCCTCGGCCCGCTCGGCCGCGCGTTCCAGCAGCGCGAGCGGCCTGCCGTGCTGCTGATTGACGAGATTGACAAGGCCGACGTGGATTTCCCCAACGACCTGCTTACCGTGCTCGACCGGCCGTGGGCGTTTCGCATCCCCGAAACCGGCGAACTGATCCAGGCCAGCGAAGACTGCCTGCCGCTCGTGCTCATCACCAGCAACAAGGAAAAGGGCAACTTGCCCGCCCCATTTCTGCGCCGCTGCATCTACTACTTTATCGAGTTCCCCGACGACCCCGAACGACTCAAGGAGATCGTAGCCGCGCACTACGCCGCCCGCGACGAAAGCGAGAACGTGCCCGCCCCGCCCGCCGCTCTGGTGGAGGCCGCCGCCGAGCGTTTCGTCGCGCTGCGAACCGGGGGCCGCCTCCACAAAAATCCGGGCACGAGCGAGTTTTTGGACTGGCTGGAGGCCCTGCGCGGATTCGAGAACGCCCCGGTCGGCCCGGAACGCGTGCGCGAAGCCGCCGACGAGGAAGACGAGGACGCCGACGCGGACCCCACGCCGCTGCCGTTCCCCAACCTGCTGTTCAAGATGCGCGCCGACTTACCCCGGCAGCCGCGGGAGGGCGGGCGCGCGTGACACCTGACCGCAACGACGCCACGGCCGATGAGGTGGTGCGAGCCGTGTTCGCGCGACTGCGACAAAACGGCGTTGCGCTGGGCGTGGGCGAAGTGCTTGCCGCCCTCCAGGCCGCTCGCGGTGACTGGCGCGGCGCTGGCGCAGATTCCGCCGCCGACCCGGCCACGCTGAAGCAACTGCTCACCCTGCTCTGGTGCCATTCGCCGGCTGAGGCGCGTGAACTTGATCTGGTCTGGTCGCTCGTGTCGCCCACGCTGCTTCCAGTTTTGCCGAACCGAGGCACCGAATTAACCGACGAAGACCAGGTTCCGCCGCCGCTGCCGCGCGACCTCGACCGCCCGCTGACGTTACCCCCGCCCACCATCACCGGCCCTTCAACGCGAACCGGTGACGACGCCCTGTTGAGCGCGCTGCCCGTCCGCGCCCCGTTTTTGCCCGCCCGCGACGAGGCCACCGGACCGGCCGCCGCTTCGGACCCAACCCGGTTGCGCGCCTACGGGCCGGTTTCGCGCCGGTTCCTCGCCTACGGCTGGCGACGGCTGCGCCGGCTCGTTGCCGACGGCCCCGCCGATCTGCTGGACGTAAACGAGACCGTGCGCCAAACAGCCCGGCTGGGCGTGTACCGCGGCCCGGTTTTTCGACGCCGCGCCCGCAACGCCGCCCGCCTGCTCCTGCTGCTCGACCAGAACGGCTCAATGACCCCGTTCCACCGCCTGGGCCGGGATTTGATAGAAAGCGCGCAAACCGACGGTGCGCTTGCCGGCGTAAACGTTTTCTTTTTCCACGACGTTCCCAGCCAAATGTTGTACGCCGACCCGCACCTGACCCGGCCTGCCGAGCGCGAGGCGGTTCTTGCCGGGGACTGCGACGCCGACACCAGCGTTTTGATTGTCAGCGACGCGGGCGCGGCGCGCGGCGAAACGGTTCAGCGCGAACGGGTTCGGGCAACGGCCGGGGCGCTGCAACGTATCCGCCGTTCCACCGTGCTCCTTGCCTGGCTCAACCCGCTGCCCGACGCGCGCTGGACCGGCACGACCGCCGAGTACGTTTCTCGCCTCGTCCCCCAGTTCGCCCTGAACGAGGACGGGTTCAGCCGGGCAATTGACGTGGTGCGCGGCCAGCCACTACCCGCCGCCGGGGGACGCTGACGCGAGCGCGCATGGAAACTACCGCCGAAGCCGCTGAAGCCGCCCAGGCCGTAAATCGCTGGGTCGCGCGCTGGGAACCCTCGTACCGGCTGCTCGCCCGTCACGCCGCCCTGCCCCTCGTGCTCACGCCCGACCTGCTCCACTTTTTGCGCGAACAGTTTTTGCGCGGGCGCGTACCCTGGATCGCCGAGGCCGACCTGCTGCTAGGCGAGTTGTGCCGTCCTGTCGGCTACGAACTCTTCGCCATGAACACGGCCGTGCGTGCCCACCTGATGACCGAACTGCGACAGGCCGAGGGCGACGACCGCGTGCGCGACGTGGCCCGGCTGCTGATCGAATACGTCCGTCACCGCGAGCGCGAAGATTCGGCGTCCGCCGCTCGCCGGCCCGAACTCGAAGCGCAGCAGTGGGCCGCGCTGGTTTGTTTGGACGAGGAACGAGGCCGTGTGGCCGGTCACATCGGCGAACTGATGGGCGCGGCCCTCGCCGAACCCGCGCTCCAACCGGGCGCCGCGAGCACTGCCGCCGCCGCGCACCGCCAGGCCGAACTCGCCCGCCTCAGCGGCTTGGTTGCCGAACTCGCCCCGCAACTGGCTGACCAGCCCGAACTGATCGCCTACGCCCGAACCGTCGGCCTTTTGCTGTCCGACCCCGCCGGCGCGCGCACGCTTTTTGACCCTGCCCGCGCTGCCGCTGCGCCCGCCGCCACCGTCCGCGTCGCCGGAGTGGTCCTGCCCGCCCTCGACCCGTCCCGAAATGCTTCGGCCGAAACCGCGCCGAACCTTGTGGCCGAACCAACCTCGCCGGTCCCGAATACCGCCGCGCCCGACGACCTGCCCCCGGCCATCGTCGCCTGGCTCAACCTGTACACCCTGGCCTGCTGGGAGCTGCTCCAGCGCCTGCCCGCCCTGCGCTGGGCCGTAGGCGGCAACGACCGCGCGCTCGCGCAATGCATAAACGACTTTGACGTTGCGCTGGTCAAAACATTCGACCGAGTAGGGGATGGGTTACAAGCGAGTAGCGTGTTTGACCCTGGACGATTTTTCGATGACACCTTCTCGGAGTTGGTACAACGTCTGCAAGCGCGCACCGTCCCCAACACCGCCCGCATATTACAGGAGGCCCTCGACGGTACCCAGAACCGCATTCTTGACTGGAACTTCTCGGCGCACCTGGAACGTTGGCATGAACTGGGCCGGAGCATTGCGCGCGATTTTTTTGCCCGGTCGCCATCGCAAACTACCCATGCCCTGCTCACGTCCTCGAACGCCTACGTGCTGACGCTTCAATCCAATTTTCCTCGTGGTTCACGTTGGTGGGTAGACCGAGAGGAGAAAAGACTCATCCTAACGTTGACGCCCTCCGACCAGTTCACGGTCTATCGCGCCCACCTGTTCCAGTTCGTTCACGCTTACCTCGGTTTCGTTTACGTGGCAGCTCCCGACGACTCGAACCCGGCGCTTCGGGATGCCTGGATGCAGGTGGTCGCTTACCACCTTTTACGGCGTGAAGCGGTTCGGTTGCAAAACAAGGACGCGGGCGAAAACGTGGACTTGCGGCAGGCCGCCCTGACGGACTTGGATTCATGGCTGGAACCGTGGCTAACCAGGACCCTGAGTCGCGCCGAACAGATGACCTTTCGTTTGGCCCAACAATTCCTCGCTTGGCTTGGCGACGACGCCGTTTTCGAGCAGATCACCTTTGAACTGGCGGCCTTCACGCCCGACGAAAAGCGGCCGGCCGACTGGCCGGATCAATTCTTGTTGCGCCTCGGCGACGTGTTCGCGCGCACATCCGGGCGGCAGTTTTTGCGCGACGTGTTCGCGCGGCCGGAGTGGAGCGCGCAAAGCCTTTTTGACGAAATGGGCCAGTTTCTGGCGATGATCGAGGTGCCGGAAAACGTCACCCTCGGTGACTTGGCCGAGCGGATGGACGTTGCCGCCGCCGTGATCGGGGAAGCGTTCCTGGCGGCGACGGGCCAGCCGGCAAGAACAAACCAGCGGCTTACCCCGCTCCAGATTCGTCAGGTGGCCCAACAGTTGAACCGGGGCGTTCGCATCGTGGACGAAAAGGGCGACCCGGTCTCCACGACCGAACCGGAGCCGAAAACAAAGCCGTTACCAGCCTCGTCGTTCACAACCGACCCGGACGGTTTTTTAACCGAGGAGGGTGTGCGGGAACTGGTCGTGCAAGACCTGGCGCGACCAAAAAAGGCGGGCGGCATGGAGGTTTTGCGAGACGTTTTGCTTTTGTTCCGCACCAAACGCCAGCGAACGTGGCTCGCGGCAACCAGCGAGCGCCTGTTTTTCGTGCTCGACGACGCGTACACGCGCAAAAGCGGCAAAATGATTCGGCGGCGCGGAAGGCACAAAGAAGCGATTCCCGTCTCTACCTCGCTCGTCGAGCGAACGTCCGGCGCGGCGTCACACCGCGTTCAAATCGGGGCCGGCAATCCCTGGCTTTACTCGCCGAATCTTCACCCGGACCCGCGCGAGTTGGAACGCCATATCCGAAAGATGGTCGGCGCGGCCGAAGAAAGCGCTACCGACGGGGAGCCGTTCGACGTGTTCGTCAGTTACGATTCCGTGGCGGGCGCGTGGCAGGTGCGCAGTCTGCTCCTGCGCGATCTGCTTCCACGTTTGGAAGACGCCGGCCTCCGAGTCTGGGTATTCGACCAGCAACCGTCTCAGGAGCAAAAAACTGCCGCCATCCGGAAAGCCATCGCAAGCAGCCGCTGGCACGTCGTTCTAGTAACGCCGAACTTTGAACGAAGCCGGGGAGCCAACGTTGAGGTGGACTATCGACTGGCGCGCGGCGGTCGGGAAACCCTCGTGCCCGTGCTGATCCGGCGAACCGAACTGCCCGAAAAACTGGCCGGCCTTGCCCCGCTCCTCGTTCCCGACCCCGACACGCCCAACGCAATCAAACGCCTGGCGGCCCAACTCGTGGCCCGTTTCCGTGGCGAGCCGGACCCTGAAAGCCCGATCGAGCGCGCGTTTTCGTGAACGAGCGCGAAGTTGCCGGCGCGCACGCCCGCGTTGAAAACGATAACCGGCTCTGGCTGCCGGTGCGGGCCGTGGCCGAGGCACTCGGCGCAAGCATTACGCGCCTCACCCGCGACCGAATATCGCTCGAAGTGGTGCTCGACGTGGGGGAACGGGCGGCCGAACACAGGACCGCCACGCTCACCTTTCGGCAATTCGAGGACGACACGGCCTACGTCGCCGCGCGCAATCTCGCCGACGCCCTGCACCTTTCCCTGAACTGGGACGACCATCAACGAATCGTGACGCTGCAAACGACGACCCAAGACGCCGAACCGCCGCCAACGGCTCTGCAATCCTGACGAAGATGAACCCTTTCAACCAACGGGCCGCCGCGCAAACGCCGCCACCGCCCGGCGCGACCGTTCTTTTCGACGGCACGAACCTGGACCGCTGGGTGAAGCGCAGTTACCGGCGCGAAACGGCCGCCTGGCCCCTCACGAACGGCGAGATGACCACGAAGGGCGGCGACATCGTGACGCGCGACACGTTCCGCGACTTTCGCCTGCACGTCGAGTTCTGCTGCCCCAACCTGCCCGCCGACGTGACCGGGCAGAAGCGTAGCAACAGCGGCGTGTTTTTGCAGGGCCGTTACGAAATTCAGGTGCTCGATTCGTGGGGCAAGAACCCGCCCGGCAAGGGCGACTGCGGCGCAATCTACAACGTCCACGCCCCGCTCGTCAACGCCTGCACGCCCCCAGGCGAATGGCAGGGTTACGATGTGTTTTTCCGCGCGGCCCGCTTCGACGCAGCCGGCAAAAAGACCGAACCCGCCCGTCTCACCTTGCTGCACAACGGCATCGTCATTCACAACAACGCCCCCGTGCCCCGCCCGACCGGCGGCGCGCTGGGCGGCGACGAAACCCGCCCCGGTCCGCTGCTCCTTCAGGACCACGGCGACGCGGTTCGTTACCGCAACCTCTGGATCGCGCCGCTGCCGCTCGCCGGCTCGGACAGGTATTAGCCCCTTCTCCCGCGAGGAGAGAGGGGGCGGGGGTGGAGGCTACGTAAACGAAAAACGGCCGCCGGGTGCGAAACCCGGCGGCCGTCCTCGTTTTTGCCTGTTCGTCGAACTTACTTAATTCCCGTCGCCGGCCTAACCCCCCTTCCCCCTTCCCTGATTCGTTCGCTTCGCTCACAGGGAAGGGGGTGCCTGGTACAGAAGGGCGGGATGAAAAGCCCGCCGCCCCAAGAAAGCCTTCAAGTGACAGGCACCCCCTTCCCTGTGAGCGAAGCGAACGAATCAGGGAAGGGGGAAGGGGGGTTAGGCCGGCGACGCAGGGGGACGGGAGTTACTTGGCGCTCGCCGTGCGCTTGGCGGCGCGCTCGTCCGCGTTTTTGGCGATGGCGGCCGGTTCCTTGTCGAACTTGGCCTTGCAGCCGGCGCAGCAGAAGTAGTACGTTTTGCTGTTGTACAGCGCGGTCGCCTTGGCGGCGGCGGGGGAGGCCAGCATCTCGTCGGTCACGGCGCAGTAGACGGTCGTGGCGGCGACGGCGACCGGGGCGGCTGCGGCGGCCTTTTTGGGAGCGTCCTCTTTCTGGGCGTCGGCGAGGGCGGCCTTCAGGTCGGCGAGTTTCTTTTCGGCCACGCGGATGTCGTCGTGCAGATCGGCCACCTTCGCGTTTTTGGCCGGATTCTTGGCGAACTCG